>Ga0209101_1000317_pt1 | contig 40559 bp, 47 predicted proteins | sample ConPoolayeCmetaG_FD_185481 | JGI IMG/M metagenome (GOLD analysis project Ga0209101, IMG submission 185481) | Hot spring microbial mat communities from California, USA to study Microbial Dark Matter (Phase II) - Cone Pool mat layer C metaG... ...
GGTCCCCCAGACCTTCAACCCCGGCTGCGATGCGAGCTGCCAGACCTTCCGGCCTCGGCCAGTCGGCTAAGGTTTTCCGCGCGGTTTGAACGGCGAGATACGCGCAAGCTCCTCGAATAGTTCCCGTTCTCGCTGGGTACAGCTTTTCGGAACTACGATTTTTACGATCGCATAGAGATCCCCCCGGTTGTGTCCAGTCCCAGTGGGCAGCCCCTGTCCCTTGAGGCGCACCTTCTGGCCGCTCTGAGTTCCAGGAGGAATGCGGACGGATAACGTTCCTTCCAGGGTTGGCACCGCGACCGTAGCTCCCAGGGCAGCTTCCCACGGCGCTATCGGAAGATCCACTTCCAAATCATGGCCGCTCACACGAAATACGGGGTGTGGTTCAATGTGGACGTGTAGATAAAGATCCCCCGCTGCGGCGCCTCCGTAACCGCGCCCCCCCTGACCGCTTAAACGTATGCGCGTTCCTTCAGTGGTTCCCGGGGGAAGACGCACCTCATATTTCTTTGCCGTCTCGCGCAGCCGGCCATGCGCGTCCGGTTCCGTCACGCGCAGGGTGAATGTCTTCTTGGCGCCGTGAGACGCATCCTCGAGCGAGACTGTTATGTCCGCCTCGTGGTCTGGTCCTCGAGCCGAACGTTCCCACGCCCCATCATCAGTACCAGCCTCCATGCTAGGGAAGCCCCCGCTTCCGAAGAGCATCTCAAAGAAGTCACTGAAGCCGCCCAGGTCTTCTATCACCCGCTTGCGCGCACCCCGGGGGGTTCGAAATTCAAAATGGATGTTTTCCCAACCCGGCGGTGGAGCAAATTCCTGCCCATTTCTCCATTGAGATCCCAGCATGTCATAGCGCTTGCGTTTTTCCGGATCGCCCAATACCTCATAGGCTTCATTGATCAACTTGAATTTCGCCTCGGCTTCTGGACTCTTGTTAACGTCAGGATGGTACTGTCGTGCCAGTTTACGGTAGGCTTTCTTGATCGTGGCGGCATCCGCATCCCTGGGCACCCCAAGAATTTCGTAGTAATCTTGATATCTGACCGTCATATTGTTCTGACACCCTTGCTTTGGCAGATCACCTTTTACTCTTCTGCTCTAGCTTCCACTTTTCTGTGCAAAGGATGGGAAATTCCATTGCACAACTTCTTGGGCGCGCACGGCGCTGCAACTACCAGCCGATTCTCGAACGCAAAATCCCCGTTTAACGTCGTGTTTTTCAAAAGGTTAGCCAACCCAGCCACCTCTCACTGTCAATAGCAAAGTCTGGCTTCAAAATAACGACCCCGAAAAGCAAACTCAAGCTCCGCACGTCCGCCGTGACATTTGGTGGGCGAGAGGGGATTTGAACCCCTACAGATTGCTCTACAGGATCCTAAGTCCTGCGCGTCTGCCAGTTCCGCCACTCGCCCGCCGCGGAGGCAAACAAATTCACCCGGTTTAGCGATTGGTCAACACAGGCAAGATTCAAGGCGCAGGAGGTGCAGGTCTATGCGCATACTCCGAACCTCCGGCATCGCAGTAGATGGCCTGTTTGCGCCAATCCCGAAGGGTTCGAGAATCGGCTCTTCTACTTTTCTAATGTGGCTTTCAGTTTTCTGTGCAAACGATTGGCAACTGCATCGCATTTCGACTTATTCGCGTACGGCGCGCCGCAACTGCCAGCCAATTATCGAACGCAAAATCTGGGATGAATTGTCAACCACTCAGCCCTGAGCTTCAAGGCGCAGATCGAGGCTGGGGAGCTGGCGCTCGGGCTATTCGTAAGGTGGCAAGGTGCCGTGCTCACAAACATACGCGAGTATTTCCTGCGGCAGGCGCCCACGCCCGTTCCAGCGCACGGTCCAGGGCTTTTTCCATCCCTCCCCCAGCCGGAACAAAACCGGTCGCTCAGGCAAGGGAATATATGGCGGCAGCTCCCCGCAGTGTTTTTTAACGTACTCCTCCAGGACCACCGGCATTTTTCCCTTGCCGCCGTACTGCACATAACTTCCCGAACTGATGCAATACAGGCGCTCGCATGACTCTTGCGGTACCGGCAGCTTCTCATCTTCAACGGGCGTTCTGGTCTCGCAGGTCCTAGTTTCTTGCCCGTCCTTATAAATAGCCCACACGAAACCAATCTCGTCCAGTCTCCGAATTCTGGCTCCGCTCAGCCGTTTTTTCCGCCTGTTGAGACGCTGCCTCTGAACCCAGTCCGCGAGAACCGGATCCTTAGGCCAATGTGTCGGCACATTGCAATGACCGTATTTCTTTTTGAAGGTCCGGAGCCGTTCGAACATCGCCTCCCAACGGTCGTCCGACGGAGACCAGACAAATCCCAAATCGTCAAGCTGTCGAATTTGCGCCTCGCTCAAGGCACCGATTTTGCGACGGTGACGTTGTGCCGCCACCCACCGCCCGAGTTGTGGATCCGCCGAAAAGTTAGTCGGAACGTTACAATGCCTGTGCTTTTTCACATAAGCAGCCAGCCTGGCCAGCATGCATTCCCAATTCTCATGAGTTTTGCGCATAATGTGAGCTTATCATGATAAACAGTGTCAAACAACCGCCGCTGTCCAAACTTATCCGAGCAAATCCTGTGCCTGTATTGACCAGAGCTATGGTATGACAAACTTCCCATGTTCTGGATGTCTGACGGTCAACACGGGACAAGGTGCTTTGCGCACCACTTTCTCTGCCACACTGCCAATCAACACATGCGGAAGGCCCGTGCGCCCGTGCGTCCCCATGACCAGAAGATCAGCAGCCCATTCACGCGCACGATTAATAATTTCCACGAACGGAACACCCACCACCAAGTGCGCCGACACGCGGGGGCAGTCGGCCTTGACTTCTTCAACCAACTCTTCAAGACGACGCCCACAGGCAGCTTCGTATTCCCTGATGACTTCCGGCGAAAAATCCGGGATTGTCGGATAGTCCGGCAGACCAACAAAGGGCATCACGGCAACATGCATGATTTCCAGTTCAGCATTGCACATCCTGGAAAAACCAACCGCATAGCCTAAGGCGTGCTTCGAACTTTCCGAAAAATCCACCGGGCAAAGAATTTTGCGGATCTCCAGCTCCTTCATGTCACCTCCTATGCCCAAGATGCCTTACAGTTTGCTGGGCCTCACCGCCACGCCGCGATCCGCGCAGCATCGGGCTTGCGTACCTCTTGCTGCATCCCCTGACCACTCCCCAGGCATCATATTCGCCCGCATCGTACTCGCACAACCCCATAACTGTCAACGTTCTCGCCGCCGACCCCCAGAGACAAAACCGGAACACTCACCCAGTTCACCATATTTTGCCATTGGCTCAGGGCGGCAACAAGCGCCGCGCGAATCGCCTCGCTGTCTCTCCAGACTGCAGGTACCTCGCAACAAGGCAGATGCCGCACTCGGGCCGTTTCCGAAAGGTTTGAGACGCAACTTCTTTACTCGTAGAAATTATCGAACTGTCAACTTGCCAAACAAGATCGCGCGAACACCCACCGGTGTGGTCCCCCGAGCTACTTGCCAAGGACTTCTTTAAATTTCCTGGTAAGCAATGGCACAATTGTCAGTACATCGCCGACTATGCCGTAGGTAGCCACTTTGAAAATTGGGGCCTCTGGATCCTTGTTGATAGCCACAATCACGTCTGAAGAGGACATTCCCGCCAGATGTTGAATCTGTCCGCTTATTCCGCAGGCGATGTAGAGCTTAGGACAAACCGTTTTGCCTGTCTGCCCAACCTGGTGCGAGTACGGGATCCAATTGGCATCCACCGCCGCCCGCGAAGCGCCCACGGCCGCACCCAACACTTTGGCCAGATCCTCCAATAACGCGAAATTTTCCGGCTTTTGCAGACCCCGCCCCCCCGACACGATGATATCCGCCTCCGCCAGATTTACGGTGACCGTTTCCTCTGGCACAAATCTCAACCGATCGGCCCGCGCGCGCAACACAGTGTCCGCCACCACCTCTGTCAGAATCGTGCCCTGCCGCGACGGATCCGCAACCGCTTCCTTCATAACTTTGTGACGCACGGTCGCCATCTGCGGTCGATGATTCGGCGTGATAATTGTGGCCATGATGTTCCCGCCAAAAGCGGGGCGTGTCTGCAGCAGATTCTTGCTGACCGGATCAATCGCCAAAGCCGTGCAGTCCGCGGTCAAACCAGTGTGCACCGAAACCGCCACCCGCGACACCAGGCTCCGTCCGATGGTGGTCGCCCCGCAAAGCATGATGTTGGGCTTATGCTTGCGAACCAGCTCGATCAGCACGGCCGCGTACGGTTCGTCGCGAAAATAAGCAAGTTCGGGACGGTCCACCACATACACAATGTCTGCTCCGCGCGCAACCAGCTCAGCAGCTTTAGGGGTGATGCCCGCCCCCAGCAGCACGGCGCAAAGTTTCATTCCCAGTTGATCGGCCAACTTTCGTCCCTCGCCCAGCAATTCATATGTGACGGGCTGAATCTGGCCATCCACCTGCTCGGCAAAAACCCACACGTTCTGGTACGCGGTCAAATCCCGTTCAGCATCCCGGCTCTTCTTCAGCTCGATTGCGTTGAAGCGGCAGGCCTCCACACACGCCCCACAAAGAGTGCATTTGTTCAAATCAATCACGGCCTTCCGGTTCACCATTGAGATGGCGCCAAAAGGGCAGGCCTTTACACACAATGTGCAGCCCACGCATTTATCAGCAAGAATCTTGATCAAAGGTTCGGCCATGTTTTGCACCTCATGACGCGGCGTCCAGAACAATATCCTTTAGCCGCGCGACAAGTTTTTCGACCACTACCTCCGGTTCGCCTACAAGGATTTCGCCGCCTTCTCGCGGCTTGGGGGTGAAAATTTTGACCACCTTCGTGGGCGATCCTTCGAGACCGATTTTCCCCTTCTCCACCGGCAGATCTGCGGCTCCCCACTTGGTTATTACTGCTTTCTTCGCGGCAAGTTTTCCTTTGAGCGAAGGCAGGCGAGGTTCGTTGATTTCCTTTACGACCGTCAGCAGACATGGCAGCGGCGCTTCGATCACTTCGTAGCCGTTTTCCAGCAGCCGTTCGGCCACAATGCGCCGTTCGTCAATAGTTTCCATCTTGCGTACATATGTGATTTGCGGCAAGTCGAGGTGAGTAGCAATGCCGGGGCCGACCTGCGCCGTGTCTCCGTCTGATGCCTGCTTGCCACATATAATCAGATCAAACTGCCCGAGTTTGCGGATGGCCATAGCCAACGTATAGCTGGTAGCCCATGTATCGCTGCCCGCAAAAGCGCGATCCGTCAGGAGAATTCCGTCATCAACTCCCATGGATATGGCTTCACGCAGGGCTGTCTCGGCCTGCGGCGGACCCATGCTGATGGCGGTCACCTTTCCGCCAAGACGGGCCTTGAGTCGTAATGCCTCTTCAATCGCGTACATGTCGAAAGGATTGATAATCGACTCTACCCCTTCACGCATGAGGGTGTTCGTTTCAGGGTTGATCCGCACGTCGGCCGTGTTGGGCACTTGCTTGATACAGACAATGAAATGCATGTTTCCCTCGCCTACAGCCTATACCGCACCTTCCACCCGCATTTCGCGATTGGCACCACGAACCGCGCTGCATCACATTTCAACTTCTCCGTGGGCACCGCGGTTCGAATACTAACGAAGTCTCAAACGCAAGATCCGGGTTCAGAGTGTGGCAAACTAAGCTATCCCTATGGCAGGATGCAAGTCCGAAAAAATAGATCCGGATTTTCCGTTTGCTAAGACCGTGGTGAATAGGCGTCACGTGCCGTCCTCAGGTGTAGTAACTCCCGATTTTGCGTTTGAGGATTGGCAGGTATTTGTATCGTGCTGCGCGCAAACAAGTTGAAATGCAATGCAGTTGCCCATCTCTTGCGCCGAAACGTGAAAGCCACTTCTGAAGAGAAAAGCAGCCTATTCTCAAACCCTTCGGGATTGTCGAAAACGGGCAATCTGCTGCGTTGCGGGAGGTTCGCAGTATGCGCACACACCTGCACCTCCCGCGCCTTGCATCTTGCCTGTTTTGGGCAATCGCAAAATCTGGGGTAACGCCTTACCCCAGCATCGATCCTTCTTATTTACGGTGCGAAAACGTTCGCCCCGAGCGTAGCGCGCGGCAACGTCAAAATCCTGGTCTACAACTCCTCAGTCTCGCCGCCAAGGATATCGTCCGGCGCGTCCCCAGAAGCCTCAAGCCCCTTCAAAGTCCCGGCAATTTCCATGGCCAATCTCATGATGCTCTCCAGTCCCTCGTTGAATTCCCGCGCAACTACCTGCTTGCGCTCCACAGCCATCTGCAGCAGCTTGGCCTGAACAGTTATCACCGTCAGCGGCTGATTGAGCCTGTGCATAAGATCCGCGGCCAACGCCTTGACAGTCGCGCGGCGCTTTATCTTCTCGGTGCGCTGAGCATCACCCGCCTCCTTCGATAAATCGTTGACTACGATTACCCGCAGCCCATCGCGTCCGCTCGGACCAACCCGCGTGAATCGCATTCGCCGAACATCGCCTGCCCGCAAATGTATCCGCGTTTCGCTTGTCTTCAAACCGCTGCTGTCTCGCAGTAACGCGTCGAAAAAGTCGGGTTGGTCCGTCTTGAACAAGGCCCCGATCTCCTTATTGAGAACTTCGTCAAAGCCGCGGCAGCCGAGAAGCTCCAATAGAGCCTTGTTAACCCTAAGCACCCTTCCAACACCGTCAATCAAAATGAGCACGTGAGGATTCAGATCGATCATCCGCTCCAATTCACGCTTGGCTCGTGTTATCCAACCCTGCGTTTCAGACGCACCCGCTGTTTTCTCGCCCTTGTCCATGTTTATCCGCTCTCCAGCACCCAGTCCACCAGACTGATCACTTCCTCGACTGTTTTGATATTGTTCAATCTCCGTCGTGCCTCGCCCGAGCGTCGCAAACCGCCCAAATATTTGAGCAGGTGTCCACGAAACCGCAAGACTCCCACCCTCTCAGCCGACACACCGCGCCCACCACGACACGCGCGCGCCTTGGCGTGCAATGCAATAATGTGCTCCAAATGCTCAAGAATCACGCTCCGGCGTTCCTCAGTCGACACCTCAACCGCTTTTTCGCCCTGCAAAACATGGCGAATTTCAGCAAATAGCCAGGGATTTCCCACGGCAGCCCTGCCGATCATCACACCATCTGCTCCGGTTGCGTGCAGCATATCCAGCGCCTCCGCCGCTGAGGTGACGCCGCCGTTGCCCACAACGGGTATCCCTCGCTCGCTCTTCACCCGCGCGACGGCCTCCCACGCGACCGGGCCCGTATGTCGCCCTTCTGCATAACGCGCATGAATGAACAATGCCGCCCCACCCGCCTCCTCTACAGCGTGGGCAACTTCGGATATGTTCTCACATTCGCGCGAATGTCCCAAGCGCGCCTTTACCGTCACCGGCAGTTTCACGGCCTGGCGCACCGCACGTACGATGCGCCCGATTTTGCCCGGCTCGCCCATCAGCGCAACCCCGGCTCCCTTCACCACAATCTTGCGTACAGGACATCCGCAGTTAATGTCAACCAGGCTGAATCGGCCAAGCTGTTCCACCCGCGCCGCAGCCGCCGCTAAAACTTCTGCCTCGCTGCCATAAAGATGGGCCCCAACTGGGCCCTCTTGTGGCAGGGTCTCCAGGAGATGAAAAGTACGACGTGATTCTCTGATGAGTGCCGCAGCGTTGACCACTTCCGTGAACGTCAAACCGCATCCAAAGCGGCTGCACAGCAGCCGCATCGCGGCGTCAGTGTAGCCGGCCATGGGGGCCAGGATAATCGGGAACCCCACTGTCAGTGAATCCCCAATGCGCAGCGGTTGCACTTCAGTTCTGCTCTCGCAACCCCAATTCTCCACCGTCGCTCCGCCATCCTCGCGCATTGCGAAGTCTCACTCTTTCAAGCCACGCTTCGACCGCCTCCAGAGGTAGGCCCATGATGTTGCTCCGGGAACCGCTGTAAGATGCGATGATCAAATCCGCGTGTTCATCAATATCATAGCCCCCCGCTTTGTCCAGCGGATTTACTTTTCGGAAATATTCAGCGATCTCCGTTTCGCCGAGAGTTTTGAACGTCACCCGCGACTCAACAACGTCCAACTCAGGCGCCCGGCCGTCGCCACAGCCCATGGCCACCGCGGTCACAACGCTGTGGGTCTTCCCGGACAACGTTCTGAACAATTCCCACGCCGCTCCGCGCGCGATTGGCTTACCCAAGGTCGCACCCCGCAGAGACAACACCGTGTCCGCTGTGATGACCCACCGCGTCGGAAAACGCTGCCGGCACCATTCGTACTTCGCTAATGCATTGGCAACGACCGTCCGCTCCGGCATATCGGCATAAAAAAGCTCGTTCACATCCGGAATCGCCTGTTCAAAACGTACTCCCAATTCGGCCAGCAACTTGGCCCTCCGCGGCGAGGCTGAACCCAGAATCAGAACATTTTCATTTATATTCATCGCCGTGCTCACACTTTGCTTTTCCTGATAACACAACCTGTGATAAGGTACGCGGCAAACGCCGGAGGATAAAACACATGAGTAACGCCGACTTCAAGACAGCATACAAAACAGTGATGGACGATCATTTTCCGCCCAGGCTCGAAATTACCTTCGCGGACGAGAAAGCCCGTCAAACCCTCATCTATGAAAAGGTCACCTGGATCATAGACGGCGTCCACAAGGGTCTGCGTTATGGCGAAAATCCAGGTCAAGAGGCTGCCATGTACAAGCTCGTAAACGGCAATCTTGTCCTGGGAGAGGTCGAAACCATTCAACCCGGCCGCTATCTGGCCTCTGACATGGAACTGCTCCAATCCGGAAAACACCCCGGCAAGACCAACATTACCGATGTTGACAACGCCCTGAACATCCTGCGCTATCTGACCGAACGACCATGCGCCATCATAATCAAGCACAATAACCCCTGCGGATGTGCCTTCGGCCAGACTCTCGCAGAAGCCTACGAACGCGCAAATTTGGCCGACCGCATCGCCGCCTTCGGAGGCGCCATTGCCCTCAATCGGCCCTGCGACCTCACCACGGCACGTTTGATCTGCGAAAACTACGCCGAAGTAGTCGTGGCCCCCGAGTTCGAGCCGGGCGTAATGGAGCTGTTCGCCAGGAAGAAAAATTTGCGTGTCTGCCGCATCCGCAATATGCAGCGGCTTTCGGAGTTCGTCGGCGCTCAGTTCGTCGACTTCAAGTCTTTGATCGATGGCGGTATCATCGTCCAGTGGCCGTTCATACCTAAAACACGCACCAAGGCTGATCTCATCCCGGCCACCGCAGTTTACAAGGGCAAGGAATACCGCATTAAACGTCTGCCCACGGACAAAGAATGCGAAGATCTGCTCTTCGGGTGGTTGGTCGAGGCGGGAGTGACCAGCAATTCCGTGCTCTTTGTCAAAGATTGCACAACCATTTCGATCGGCGCGGGTGGACAAGACCGTGTGGGCATGGCCCAATACGCGCGGGATAAAGCTTACCGGAACACGGCCGACCGACTCTCGTGGCAACGCTACCGCCTGCCATACAAACATCTCACCGACCCGGTCGCTAAGGCTGCCATTGACGAGGAGGTCGCCGCCACCAAAGGAGGATTGCTCGGCAGTTGCATGGTATCCGACGCTTTCTTTCCATTCCGCGACGGTCTGGACGTCGGCATTCAAGAGGGCATCACCGCCGTTATTCAGCCGGGAGGATCCGAGCGGGATTTCGAATGCATCGAGGCTTGCAACGAAGCTAACGTCGCCATGGTCTTTACGGGGCAGCGGAGTTTCCGACACTAGTATTGGCAAGCGGTACCCCGTTGAGCGAACTGCTAATCGACGAAAAGCGAGCAACTCCGTTTTTCCCATATCCACTATCCACAAACGCAACATCTTTGGAAAAAAAAAAAAGAAAGAGAGACCCTTCAACCAGTAGGGCTTCATTGGACCCGATCACAGAGCACTGACCCACCGTCGGATGCTCGTTCAGCAGGATGGCGTCCTCTCTTGCCAAACCAATCTGGGGTCTCTGCTTTCTTGTTCTCGCCTTCCTTCTTCTTTGGGCTGATCAGCTAAGCCCAGATTTTGCGATTGGCCAAAACAGGCAAGATGCAAGGCGCGGGAGGTGAAGGTGTATGCGCATACTCCGAACCTCCCACAACGCAGCAGATTGCCTGTTTTCGACAATCCCGAAGGGTTTGAGAATTGGCTGCTTTTCTCTTCAGATGTGGCTTTCACATTTCCGTGAAAAGATGTGCAACCGCATTGCATTTCAACTTGTTTGCGCGCAGCACGATACAAATACCTGCCAATTCTCAAACGCAAAATCTGAGCTAAATGCCTTGTTTCGTATCCTCTCTTTCAGGTGAATACCCGCAGCGTACGGCTAATGAAAAATCTGAACTCATTGTTATTCCGGTCGCGCACAACCCACACCCCGCGTGAAGCGCCGCGGTCGCCGCGGCTGCGGAGAAATGCACATAAACATGACAACGGCCCCCGCCATCGCCGATCCGACGCTGAGCTTGCCACAGTGACCCAGCATGTCCAGCATGACACCTCCCGTCAGCAGCGCCAGACCGGCCACCAGCAGAAGTGCCCTCTTCAAAAACCTCATTCTCACACGTTGTTCTTTGTACCGGCGGGCACCACCCGTGCCGACCACTGTCTTACCGGTAGTCCAGACACCCACTCACAGGCTCTGCCACTCCTCCTGCCACTCAACCTCCATGTTCCGACTGGCCCGAGGACAACCAAAGCGCCACGCAAACGACCCTGCCCCTTCCCCCGCTGCCTCACACTAAGTTCCCGCCGCCGGCCGTTTTCTCCCTCTAAAAAGCGAAGGGGAACGTCGTTACTCACCCATTTTTTCGAACGCAAGATCTGGAATCGGGGGCTTTACGCGCTGCTGCCTTGACCAAAGCACGCAGCCGGGCCCCAAACGTCTGAAACGCCTCCTCTCCTTTTCCTACGGGATTCTCGAGATCTACCGCCAAAAATACCGCGTTCTCCGGCACTCTATCTTCACTCTGTCCGTCTTGTGCTTCCCAAGGACAATTCAACTTTATCCACTTGCACCGCCGGAGCCATCCGTGTTCAACATCGTCGGCCAAATCCAAAAAGGGAGGAGGTGGCTCGGTTGCCACAGCAACATCGGCTTCCGCTTTGGATAAAGACTCACGAAACTCCGCTGCATTAGCGACTGCGCTTACGACGCTGACTTCAGGATCAGCTTCCAGAATAGTCTTCAGCAGATCACGCATTATGGGCGAATCGTTTATAACTGCTACGCGAATCACAATTTAAGACCTCAAAACGCAGTGTAATGAACGTGGGATATTCCGGCATGAAATGTGCCAAGTTAACGAAACTTCCCACAATCGTCGTTTCGCTTGAATCCAACATATTACGGCCGTGAATGTTATGACAGAGGTTTAAATGGCCAACAGGAGGGAAACTGACTAGATCCCAGGCATGAAAAATGACATTTTAGACAGACAGACTGACATAAATGTCAGGTGCTAACTTCTTACCCAGATTTTGCGATTGGCCAGTGCCGGGCAGATGCGAATCGCACACCGCACCTCAGTTCTCGCCAAGTGTAGTAAGACTCCCCCAAGCACCTATCTTGTCTTGGTGTAGTAACGTTCTCCCCGCCTCGAGTCTTCCCCATCGCTACAAAACATTCTCCTCAAGCCCCTCTCCTCCACTGTTGTACTAACATTCTCACCGACTATCGATCCTCCCTCTGGTGTAGTTACGTTCTCCCCGACCAAAGTGAGGGGGAACGTAGCTTTCTGGGGAACCCACCCTCGCCGGCACGTTTCCCCTCCGCCCTCACGTTCCCCCTGCGGCGGGGAGAACGTTAGTACGCCCCGCAACACCATACCCATTTGTCGTCACCCCCGCATCTCCCAAACGCGTTGTACTCAATTGGTCCTCGAACACGACGCTCACCTGTTGTACTGACACTCCCCCTGAGCGGAGCGAGGGCGGAACGTAGGTCTCCATCCGTTTCTCAAGCGCGAAATCCGGGCTTGATTAGTCGGTAAAGCTGGCGCTCGCTGATGCCAAGGATCTCGGCGGCTTTTTTCCGATTACCCCCGCAATGCCGAAGCACGTTCGCTACGTGGCGAGCCTGCGCTTCGGCAAGAGAACAAATAGCGTCCGACGCCTCAGTTGATGCGCAGACTGAGAGTCCAAGGTGACGGGTGTCAATTTCATTAGCCCCTGCAAGAAACGCAGAAGAGGCTGCCCGCTCCATGGTGTGCAACAGTTCGCGGACGTTCCCTGGCCACGGGTACAGCACCAGTTCCCGACAAGCAGCCTCGGTGAGCGTCTGCGGCATACCGCGGAGGCCGGCCAAGGCCGCTTCCGCCAGCGGCAGGATATCCTCCCTGCGCTCCCGCAACGGCGGAATCCGCACGTGAAATACGTACAACCGGTGAAAAAGATCAGGCCGAAATCGGCCAGCTTTGACGTCAGCCGGCAGATCATGATTTGTTGCGGCGATTACCCGCACGTCCACAGCTTTCTCAGCCCGCGACCCCACTCTGCGAAAAACTCCTTTTTCCAAGAAACGCAAAAGCCGAGTCTGTGCTGACAGCGACATATCTCCTATCTCATCCAGCAACAGAACTCCGCCATCAGCGATTTCAAGCATCCCCGGACGTGCTTCTGTGGCGCCGGTAAACGCCCCTTTTTCATGCCCGAACAGTTCGGACTCCAGCAAATTCTCAGACAATGCGCTGCAATCCAGTACCGTTAACGGCATGTGCCGACGGTCGCTGTTGGCATGAATAAACTCGGCAATAAGTTCCTTCCCCACCCCGGTTTCCCCCTCCAGCAAAACAGGCAAATCCGTGCGGCTGTATCCTTCCACTGTGGCAAGAACCTGACGCATAGCCGGAGACCGGGCAATAATCTCCCGCACCAAACGGACACCACGCCGACGCAGTGCCTCCTGATAAGCGCGATTCTGACGGCTGAGAATTGCCTTTTCGACGGCGCGTTGCACGGTTTCTTCGAGGGTGCGCAGTCTGATAGGCTTGGCAGCATAGTCGTACGCCCCCCGACGCATAGCTTCAACCGCCTTCTCCACCGTGGCTTGGGCCGTCACCATGACTACCTGCACCAGCGGATCCTCAGCCTTGAGACGTTCGAAAAGCTCGAAACCATTCATTCCGGGCAAAGCCACGTCAACCAGCGCCGCGTCAACCGTGTGCCGTTCCACCAGTTTCAAGGCCGTCTCGGCGTCTTCCGCTGCTAATACGTTATAACCGCGGTTGCGAAAGTACTCTGTCACGTTATTCAGGAAGCCCACCTCATCATCCACTATCAACAGCATTCCTTGGCGTTTCATCACCTATTGCCACCCGTGGCAGCCGGAAGCCACACTCGAAACACCGTGCCGCAGCCTGGACGACTTTCAGCCCGAATGTGGCCCCCCACGCTGCTCACGATCTGATAGCTGACAAACAATCCCAATCCCGTCCCCTTGCCTCGGGGTTTTGTCGTGAAAAACGGCTCGAAAACATAAGGAAGGTTTTCCGGCAGAATTCCATCTCCGCGATCACCCACAGCAATTTCAAATCCGTTGTCGCACGCCCGGCACGTTACAACCACTATCCCGTTGTCCACCGTAGCGTCCGGGGCATTGAGCAAGAGGTTGAGGAATACTTGTTCAAGCTGGCTCGGACGTCCCTGCACCACAGCTTTAGGAAATGGCCATTGTTCCAGCGCCGCTTGCACTCCCCAGCCATCTTGCGGCCATGCGCCTTCCACATTGATCGGTTCGGCAGTGAGTATAATCTGACGCGCAGCCGTTCGCTTGTCGTTGCACAATACGCGCAAAGCATTTTTCAACACAGCCGACAAGTCCACCATTACTACTTCTTCCGCATCTTTGCGCGAGAAACCCAAAAGATCACGAATAATGACCTGACCACGCTCGACAGCAGCCGCAATCATGTCCAACAAATCCGAAACACTTGGCCGTGTCGTATTATCCGTAAACTCGCCGCGTGCAAGCCGGTCCTGAAGCACCTCGACCGCACTCATGATCGTTGCCAGGGGAGTGGTCACCTCGTGGGCAATCCCAGCGGCCATTCGTCCCAAGCCGGCCATCTTTTCGCTCTGAACCATCTGCGCCTGACTCTCTCGCAACCGTTCATAGGCCTGCCGCAGGGATTCCTCCGCGTGCTTGCGGGCGGAAATGTCGGTGTGCATGCTCAGGTGTCACACCACCCTGCCCGATTCGTCCGTCACCGGGGAAACACTGACCAAGGACCACCCAACCTTGCCGTCTTTTCGCCGATAGCGGAACTCGCCTTGAAGTCTACCCCCCGCTCTGACAGCCGCACGTGCCTTCAGCACGACCTCCCTGTCGGCCTCATCACCAATAAACTCCAGGGTATTTCGTCCGAGAAGTTCCCCGCGCTCATAACCCAGCATGTCAGCAAACTGTTGATTAACGAAGGTAATCCGCCCTTCCGGGTCGGTGATGACAATCCCTTCGTTGGTGGTCTCTATAAGCCGGCGGTACTGTTCTGCTGCCGCTCGCGCCGCCTCCTCGGCTTTTTTTCGAGCCGTTATGTCGCGTGAAACCACCAGTATGGAACGCACAGTGCCGTCCTCGCCCAGTTTGGGGACACAGCAGGACTGAAAGAAACCCAGTCCGGAGGGAGTGGGAAAAGTATCCTCGACATCCAGTGGCTGACCCGTAGCAAAAACAGTTCGAATCCGCTCTTCCCACAGCGAGGCCCAGGGCTCGGGAACTCCCGTTTCGCGAATAGTTTTTCCGATCACCTTCTCGCGTGGCAGCCCCAAGACCCGCAGCCCAGCAGGGTTGTCGTAAATATGTCGGAACTCACGATCGAAGCGGTCTACAATATCCGGAGAGTTCTCCGCCAAAGTCAAGTACTCAGCCACCAGCTTGTCGGGCCAGCGCTGCCCGGTCGTTGCCACGCCCGGCCTGGACCGGGCCGGTTTCTGTCGCCGCGCGCTCCTCCGTTGCGGTCGGAGACTTCGCTTTGCTGGGCGATGGAGCCGCCTTCTCATCAGCTTCGTCCGGGATTGCTAAACTTGTCGGCCAACTCGCACACGTAACACGCGTGGTTTACTCATACCGCAATGCCTGGATGGGGTCAAGTTTTGCGGCTTGTCTTGCCGGCCAGAGTCCGAACAACACGCCGACGATGGCCGAAAAAACAACCCCCACCGTCCCGCCGACACCTGAAATCTTGACCGGCCACTCAGCCAATACTGAGATGAGATACGCACATCCCCACCCCAGCGCAATCCCCATCATGCCTCCCGTAAGCGTCATCACGATGGCCTCTATCAGAAATTGCCACAGAATGTCCACACCTCTGGCGCCGATAGCCTTGCGCAGGCCGATTTCACGGGTGCGTTCGGTTACCGAGACCAGCATTATGTTCATGATGCCGATTCCGCCGACCAACAGGGATATAGCAGCAATCGAACCGAGCAGCCACCCCATGGTGCGTGTGGTGCCGCTCAGGGCACCCTGAATTTCGGTCATGTCGCGCACCCGCAGCGCCTCGTCAATGTTGCCCGAAATGTTGTGGCGCCCCACAAGCAGTTTACGGATCGACTCCATCGCGGACAGGATCTCATCGGGAGAACGAATTTCAGCCTCGAGACGATCCACGTAGTCCTTGCCAAGAACACGATACATCGCCGTGGCAAGCGGTATGACCACAACGTCATCGGCGTCGCGCCATCCCGCGCTTCCTTTAGGAGGTAGTACCCCGATCACTCTGAAGTCAAGCCTGTTGATCTTCATGGAGCGTCCCACCGGGTTCTCTCCGTTGAACAGTTTTTCCACAATTGTCGGGCCCACCACCGCCACTCTTTGCCGAGACCGATCTTCCTCCGTCGTAAAAAAGCGCCCGACCACCGGTTGGGCCGCATGCATTTGCGCATAAACCGGCTCGGCTCCCTGCACAAAAGTATTCCAGTTCCTGTCGCCATGGACAACCTGCGCCCGCCCGTCCACCAGCGCCGCGGCTCGCCGCACGGCCGGCAACATGCCCACGGCGCGTGCGTCCTCAACAGTCAGCCTGGTCCTGCTCCCCTCCAGTGCCACCCCATGCACCCGCGGCGCTCCCGGCAGCACGACCAGCAAATTCGAACCCAGCGAGGCGAGCTGTTGGCGGACGGATTCCCGCGCCCCCTGCCCTACCCCGAGCATAGCAATCACCGCCGCCACCCCGATCAAAATTCCCAGCATCGAAAGCGTGGCACGCAGCTTGTGCGCAAGAATCGAACGCAGGGCCTGCCTGAAATGGTTGCCAACCCGCATCCGTTGACGCCCGTCGTTAGAAGCCGTCCCGACCGGATAAGGGCCAACAGACTGCCTCGCGCTCGAGAAAATCATTTTTGCATCCAGCACGACGTCGTCCACAATCCGACCGTCGCGCATATGAATCAAACGCCCCGCGCGCCGTGCGATCTCCCCCTCGTGAGTCACCATGACGATTGTCTTACCGCGGCGATGCAAAGCCGCAAGAATTGCTATGATTTCTTCAGCACTTCTAGAGTCGAGATTACCCGTAGGTTCATCGGCCAAAATCAGCGCCGGATCGTTCACCAACGCCCTGGCGATGGCCACCCTTTGTTGCTCCCCACCCGAAAGTTCATTCGGACAGTGGTCGCGACGCTGCAGCAGCCCAACCTCAGCCAGCCGCGCTTCCGCTACCGCCCCCGATTCGTCATGTCCGCCATAAATCATGGGAAGGGCTACGTTTTCGAGAGCAGATGCACGCGCCAGCAGATGGAACTGCTGAAACACGAACCCTACAAAGCGATTCCTGATAAACGCCAGCTCGTCATCGTTCAGCTTCGTGACGTCTTTTCCACGAAACTTGTATGTGCCTGAATCGGGTCGGTCAAGAAACCCCAGCACATGCAGCAGCGTGGACTTCCCGGATCCCGAAGGCCCTGTGATCGCCACGAACTCTCCCGTCTCTACAGTGAGATCCACAGCTTTCAGAGCCGGAACAACAACTTTGCCCGTACAATAGGCCCGGGAAATTCCTTTCAGCTCGATCACCGATTCTCACGTCTCCTTCCGAACGGCATGAACGGATTGCGGCCCGCCGGCTTCAAATCGGCAGGCACCAGCACCTTCGTCCGCACCAAAACAGTTTCGCCTTCCCGCAAGCCCTCTGCTATTTCCACTTGTTCCTCGTCGGCAAGTCCCACGCGTACCGGTCGGCGCGTCTCACGCCGGTTTCCTCCCGCCCGCGTCAACACATACGTTTCATTGTCCTCACGCATCACCGCAGCGACCGGCGCAACCAAAACGTTTTCTCGCGTCTCAATCAGAATCGCCACTTCGGCATTCATGCCGGACCTGAAAATCTCCGGAACCACCGCAGGCGCTATGTCGACTTCATAAACCGTCACGTTATTGACCAGAGTCGCCTCATAGGAAATGTGAGCAACCCGTCCAGAAACAACAACATCCGGATACGCGTCCAGCCGCACCAGCACAGGCTGCCCAGCCTTGACCCTGCCAATATCCGTCTCGTCAACCCGCGCCTTGATAATAAGACGGTCCGCAATGACTACCACGGAGCTCGTCGTCGGATCGCCTGACCGGGCTCCATGCGACAGACAATGATATCGCCGTCAATCGGAGCAATAATCGGAGTTGGCCGGCAGGCCTCCCGCCAATAGGCTAACTCATCCCCACCCTTGGCCGTAGCCGCATCCAGAAGCGCCGCCCGCTCGGTGGAGCTCATCCAACCGATAATCTGTCCTTTCTTCACCCGATCACCCTCTTTCACCAAAATCTCTTCCAGACGGCCGCTGATCGGCGGTTTCACCTCCAGGCGGTTCTGCGGTTCGACGGTGCCAACGGTTTTCACGACCGCTCTTACAGTTCCCCGCCGGATGGCAACCTCTTCAACCAGGAACCCCTCGTCCGTGGTCTTTCGGCTGCAGGCCACCGTCAGACCGGCAAAAACACAGCCCACAACCACGCACGCGATCGGGCCAACCAACCTATTTCTGTTCGTTCTCCAAAGTTTTTCCGCATGCATATAGCCACCTTGCTTCGGCGATCCAGGCTGCCGTCTGCGCCTCCAGAAGCGCCTTTCGGGTGCGAATGAATTCATCTTCGATGATTATCCAGTTGTCAAAACTCAACAGTCCAGTGGAGTACTGCTCATCGGCAATTCTGGACCGCTCCCTCGCGGCCTCCACGTATCCGGACTGCACAGCGACCCACTCCACCGCCGAGCATAAGTCAACCCACGCGGCGCGCAGTCGCGCCACCGCCTGGTTGCCGACGTCTTCCACCGTTGCCGCCGCGGCCTCCCAAGCTGCGCGCGCCTGCCCGGCGGCGGCTGTGTTGCGATAACCCGTGAACAGCGGTACGTACATCCTCAGTCCGGCCGACCATTCATCCTCCTCGACTGGCCACTCCGTATCGCGGCGTTCGTACGCGGCCGAAGCCTCCACCACGGGAATCCGCTCCGCCTGAACCGCCTTCCAGGAGAACCGGGCCGCCTCAGACTCCGCCTGCTTTAGCTGAACTTCAGGCGTCGCCGCCGCGAGCTGCGCGAACGGCGGCGCCTGTTCCGCAACTGTCGGAATCGCCAGATCCTCCACCGCGAAAAACTCCGCGACCGCTCGCCGTCCCAGGGCGGCGGCAAGATTCTGGCGCGCAACCTGCAATTCGCGCTCGGTTCGCCGTAACTCGTATTCCGCTTCCATTTGCCGCGCCTGCGCTGTCAGGAGCGAGCCGCGATGCTCACGACCGCCCTCGTACCGAAGCCCGATGAGCCGCGCGCTCTGTGCGCGCCGCTCAAGAATGTCACGGGCAATCTCGACCTGACGTTGTCCCTTGATCAGGTTGATATATGCCTGCCTCAGGACTTGCCGCACGTTGGCCGAAACCAGGGCGTAGCGCCAGCGCGCGACGGCCAGTTCCTGTTCGGCACGCGCTAATTGGTTGCGCGCCTTGCCCCCGTTGAAAAGCAACTGGCTGGTCGAAAGACCGTAAGCATAGGCCGTGTTCTCCTGTCCTGCCGCGGCCTCGCCGCGGCGGACAGTTGCCTCACCGCTGATCTGCGGCAACAAGCTGCCGCGCGCCACCCGCACAGCCGCCTCGCTCGCGCATACCGCGGCGCGCGCCGCCACCAGCTCGTGACTATTGGTCAGCGCTTCCGCCACACACGCGGACCATGTCACCAGCTCCCCTCCCCGCACCGCGGCAGTTATCCAAAGGCTCACCAGGGCGGACCAGCGTAGAGTATGCCTCCGCGCGGGCTGTAACCGCCTGAGGAAACGTAACGTGCTCATCGCTGGAACATTCAACCCAAATTTTGCGCTCGGCCCGAGGGCGGCATCTGCATGAGACGTGAGGCAGCGCTGTATGTCCCCGTCTCGCAACAAAGCAGATGCCGCCCCCCGGTCAATCCGGAAGCGTGTTGGGAAAAGGCCTTCTCGGGGCTCCCCGCTCGCCCTCGCCAGACGCCAAAACGACAAGACGCCAGTGAATTAGTATTATTAACGTCCCGGCAGCGTGTCTTATTGCCGAGAAATGTCGCCACGCCGCCGACGGCTACTCGACCGCCCCTTTTTTCGCTGAGCGTGGCCCTCCACCATCGCATACGCGTTGTGATTGTGAATGCTCTCAAAATTCTCGCTTTCTACCTGGTACCAAAGAATTCGACGATCGGCTCGCAGGCGAGCCGCTACCGTGCGTACTGCATCCTCCGCAAAACGGGGGTGATCGTAAGCGTCTTCCGTGACTTTCTTCTCATCTGCGCGTTTCAGTAGCGAATAAACCGGCGCACTGGCCGCCTGTTCCGCAATCTCTATCAACTCCTCCAGCCAGACCAGCTCCTGACACCTGACTCGCATCGTAATTATCGAACGCTGATTGTGGGCACCCCGCACACTGATTTCTTTCGAGCAGGGACAGACCATTGAGACCGGAACCCGTGCTTCAAGGATTAAATCGAGATGGCTGCGCCCGCCACGACGCCGCAAAGAGGCCAGAAAGCCGCATTGGTAACTCATGAGTGCAGCTGAGCCCGTCACCGGAGCGCGGCGCTCGATAAAATATGGAAAGCGAATCTCAAGATGGGCCGTCTCGCAAGCGAAGGCGCTTAACATCGTTTCCAGTATCGAGTCGATCTCGCGCACTGAAATCATGCCGTGATGCCGATTCAGGACCTCGATGAAACGCGACATGTGGGTGCCCCGGAAGCGGTGCGGCAAATCTACGTACATGTTAACCAGGGCCGTGGTCGCCTGGGACTTGTTGCGACGATCCATCACCGTGATCGGATACTGCAAGTCCTTGATGCCAACTTTTTGAATTGGGATTTTGCGACGGTCGTGGCTGTTTTGAACATCACGCATGTTTTGTACGCTAACACACCGAACCGGCTTACGTCCAGAACGCAGCTGCAAGCGCAATTGAACCCGGATTTTGCGATTGGCCAAAACAGGCAAGATGCAAGGCGCGCGAGGTGAAGGTGTATGCCCATAGTCCGAACCTCCCGCAACGCAGCAGATTGCCTGTTTTCGACAATCCCGAAGGGTTTGAGAATTGGCTGCTTTTCTCTTCAGATGTGGCTTCCACATTTTGGTGCAAAAGATGTGCAACCGCATTGCATTTCAACTTGTTTGCGCGCAGCATGATACAAATATATACCAATTCTCAAACGCAAAATCTGGGTTGAACCTCCATTTGTGTTTGGACCGCGTGCGGCACATGCGGAGCGCGATCCACGTACCGGCCGATTCTTAAAGGCAAAATGTGGATTTAAGACCAGCCCTGGCCGCAGTCGCCAGACGCACGTTTCTTTTTAATCATCGCGCGCCGGCTGACATCACTCCTGAGTATGGTTTGGCCAGCACCACCAGGAGGCGCGTGGCGAACAAGGCTGGCGCCAGGTCCGCCACCCGTTCCATGCCCCGGATCAACGGGTAGGCCCAGTCCGGATAAAGCTGGCGCTTGGAATATCCGCCAGACCCAAGGTACGCGAGAGCTGCCAGCCTCCTTGTTTTGACAAGACGCCAGCTTTTCCATTGCTCGCGGAATTCCCCCCTCAAAAAAATGCGGGAGGCATTTCCTTGGGCAGCATAGTAGCCGGCCTGATCGGCTGACCAACCGCGGGGAGCCAGCCACTCGATGGGTTCTTTCAAACGCAATGGTTCGTCGTGAAACGTGCCATAGGCTATTAGCCCCAGCACACTCAAACACGGCTCGAAAAGAATTACCCGCCCCTCCGGCATTAGAACCCGCCAGAACTCAGCCAGTGCTGTGCCTGGGTAGCGAAGATGGTGAAACACATCGAAAAGAATCAGGTCCGACACCGTTCCATCTGCAAACGAGAGAGCGTACGCGTTCTCAACGCGGTCAATCCAGGGGTTGGGGAACACGTCGGTTCTCAGACACTGCGGAATAACCTCCCGAATGCTGCCTATGCCCGAGCCCAATTCGACCACCAAGCCCCCCTGTAGACCGGCCAGATTCCTCGCAATTAACTCATAAAACTCTCGATAAATACGCCGGAGACACGTTTTCCGCCGCCAATGCTCGAGGTTGGCTTCGATTTCCCGCTGGTGCCGTGCAAGCTCTGCATCAGTTTGCCTCATCATGCCTTGAATGTTTCCATGGGGTTTTCCAGACCGTTTCTCGAAGCAAAAATCGGGTTTACTTCTTACTCCCGCTCCACCACGCGGCATACGGTTTTACGGCAGTTCACGCACTTCCCTTGCAGGACCAGATTCCCGTTCTCCATTTTGGCGCTCTCGAGCACCATGCGCACCGCACCGAGACATTGACCACACCAGACATTTGCAAGAATCATCTCCTGCTGGGCTTTTGGAATCTTCTTCCATTCGCGTGCCGCTTCATGTGTGAAACAATCCGCAGGTTGAGGGTACATTATCATCGCTTCTCTCCTCCTTGCCGCTCGGCTTGACTATTTAGCGCTTGCTTCTGCCAGAACAGCCCCAGTGTCTGTCTTCGGCAAAGAATACAAACATGTCAGCCCGGAGCACAACTGTGGATGGATTGCATTGCGGTTCAACTTTCTCGCGCGCAGGGTGTTACGAATATCAGTCAATCCTCAAACGCAAAATCTGGGATGATGACGCCCGACTCGTTGTAGACTGGAATGGTCAACCATAAATCTGTTCTCCGGCCTCTCACCGTATGACTCCCAAATGCCATAATGGAGTGTTGCCTTGCAGAACGCCCGCGTTTACGCGCGCGGCTTATCGCGTCGCTGTGCAACGCTTTGTTCGGCAGTCGTTTTCACTGTTGTGCCGGTTTCTTATGAAAGCGGTCTGTTACATCATCGAACCAGGCATTGTATTCCTCACACATGCTTTGAACGATATCGGGATACTCACTGGCGATATCAATGTGCTCACCAGGATCTTCCTGTAGGTTGTACAGTTCAAATCGGCTTGGTCCGTCAATACTCCGCTCTCCCCGATTCTGAAGTTTACAGAGTTCAGCGTAACGGTCGCGAATATGCTGTTGGCCTGGGGAGTCCATGCCGCAAGGCTGGACCAATTTATAGCGTTGATTCAGAACGCAGTATGCGTGCCCACGACGGGGAACTTGTCCGCTGTCCCACTGGAATATGAGGTTACGGTCCGGCCATGGGGCCTCAGGATCGTTCATCAAGGACATCAGACTGATCCCGTCGATCTTACTGCCTGTGGGAAGTGATACATCACATGCCTCCAGGATGGTTGGCAGCAGGTCAATATGGGCCGCGATTTGGGCACGTGTGCCACCTGCCTGGAAACCATTTGGCCAACGCATAAAGCAGGGGACACGTATGCCGTTCTCATAGACAGTGCCCTTTAGGCCGTGCAGTCCTGCCATATGACGCTCCACGGGGTTTGAGCCAGCGCACGGGCCATTGTCCGACGTCGCAATCAGCAGCGTATCATCCTCTAGTCCGAGTTCCGCAAGAGCTCGACGTAATCTGCCAAAGTTTTCGTCCAGATTCTGCACCATTGCATACGTCTTTTGCGTGCTTTCAAGCAGACCGAGATTGTCGTATTGGGCGACAAGAGAATCTGGCGCAACGAGAGGAGTGTGAATCAGATTGCTTGACAAGAAGATGAAGAACGGCTCATCTCGATGAGCCTTCATGAATGCAATAGCGGCGTCCGTGAAGATATCAAGGCAGTAGCCGTCATGTTGCTCCGGCACATCGTTGCGCAGCAACGTGGGATTGAAGTACTGATCAGCTTTCAACGCACACCCATGAAACCAGAGAGCGTTATCGAATCCACGATGTGTGGGGCTGTGGTGTGCCTGATCCCCAAGATGCCACTTCCCGAATAAACCCGTGGCATATCCCTCGTTGCGCAACAGATCTGCAATTGTAACCTCATCCGTGGTCATTTCGCAGCCACTGCCAAAAACGTCTGTCACGCCAGTACGGAAGTTATAACGACCGGTCATCATTGAAGCTCGTGTTGGAGCACAGACGGGGGACACGTAAAAACGCTCCCATTCGATGGATTCCTTGGCAAATGCATCAATATGTGGAGTTTTGACCACGGGGTTACCATGAACACCGAGGTCCCCATATCCAAGATCATCGGCCAGAAATAGAATTACATTAGGTCGTCTCCTCATTGTCTTCTTTCTCCTGTATGTCAACGGCGAGGGTCACGCGCGAGCTATTGCGAGTCGCCAGACCCTATGGTTGGCCTCATCATGTCAGTGCCTTGATCAGGGTGCGAATGCTTAGTCCGATGACCAAAAGACCGACCAGGAACATGAACGGACGATGCGGAATTCGCTTGCAGGCGTACGCCCCCAGTGGCGCGGCCAGCGCACCGCCGATGGCAAGGCCGCAGATGATCAGCCAGTGGGAAAGGCCCATCGTGATGATGAACGTGACAGAGGAGGCGAGTGTCACGAAGAACTCGGCAGCATTTACCGAGCCAACGGTGGTTCGAGCATGATTCCCCCTGGCGATGAGGGTTGAGGCGACAACAGGCCCCCATCCGCCGCCCCCGATGGCGTCAATGAAGGCCCCGAAGAAACCCAGAGGCGTCAGATAGGTCGTAACGGCAAGCGGGGGTACCGTCTTGAAAGTGCGCACTACGATGAGCACACCCATGGCGAGCAGGTATGCGGCAATCACAGGCTTGAATCGTTCCCCAGGAATCCGGCTGAGGATGTAGGCACCGATGATCGCTCCGAACACTCCCGGAATGACCAGCCGCCAAAACAGGCGCCGATCGACATTCCCGAAGTAGTGATGCGACACGCCCGAGAAGCCCGTTGTGAACACTTCGGCGGCGTGAACCGTCGCGCTGACTGCTGCCGGAGGAATGCCGTGCGTCAGAAGCAGCGAAGAAGCGCTTACCCCGTACGCCATGCCGAGTGTCCCATCGATCATCTGCGCGAGAAAGCCCACTATCACGTAGTACACGATCTCGTTCATACAGTCTCCTATGGCCAACGTTCGGGGTAAGGCTGACTGAACTCGCCGCGGGTTCACGATAGCCTCGACCCCGTGGTTGGCACCCGTGTTGCTAGATCAGTGTGTGGAGCTTGGCTCGTACTTCCTCGATGATCGGGGCGGGTGCCCGCGCAACGAAGCGTGCGTCTCTTGCCTGCCAGTCCAGGCTCCTCAGCTGATCGCTCAGGACAACACCTTCGATTTCTCCAGCTTTCACAGGGACCTCGAAAGGGTATTTTTTGCTTCTGCTCGTGATGGGGCAGCAGAGGGCCAAACCCACCCGACAGTTGTACTCTCTCGGAGAGAGCACGAGCGCAGGACGAGGTCCGGCTTGCTCATGTCCACTCTGCTGGTTGAAATGCAGCCAGACAATGTCGCCTCTGTCGGGAGCGTGGGCATTCGGCATCACCACGCCTCCTTGCCTTCAGAAACGCCGAAGTCGACTTTCGTGTGAAGGTTCTTCTTCGAGATGCCTTTGAGGAGGTCCTCCAAGCGGAAACTCGGCTGTTCGACCGGGACAATAATCAACCGATTGTCCTCCTCTCGCACGTCAACCTGCGAGCCTGCGCGAAGTCGTGTGTCTTCGGCCACGGGCTTGGGAATGCGGACAGCCAAGCTGTTGCCCCATTTCTGCACTTTCGTGATCATGGCGCCTTCTCCAATCTGTTTATACAATGTTTGTACGCCCGTTCACCCGGGATGTCAAGGGGCCCAGTGCCGCAGCGCCAACGTCAGCGGTGAGGGGACGGCGAACCCGCCGCGGGCGAGCCGCAGTGGTGCAGGCGCTGGTTCGACACGGTGTTCTCTCAGAAGGTGCCCCCGCTATAGACTTCCCAGACTTCGTTCGACGACAGAGCGCGATTCCAGATAGCCACGTTGTCGATGACGCCGTGGAACACCCACCCGGCATAGAATCCATACCGGCCGATTTTGACCTCCTCCGCAAAATCGTAGATTGCCCCGGTTTTGGGAGTCGAGTTCTCAAGAACCCCGTTGATGTAAAGCGCCACCTGAGACCCGTCGTATGTGCCGGTGAAGTGTTACCACGTGCCCGTCGCGATAACGGTGGCCGACGAGCAATCCGTTAGCGTTCCGTGCCATCCGTCGGCGCATATCCTGAAACAGACCCTGCGGTCGCTGCCGCGATATTCGGAACCGAAGGATGAACTCTGGGTTCCCGAAGCCCCTATCTTGTTTACAAGTTGCCTGGCCGTGGCGGAGGAATCCAGACTGAACCAGAACGCCAACGTCATGTTTGTCACGTCGAGGCTGCTGGAATCCGGAATCGCCACGTAAGTTCCTGAGCCGTCGAAATAGCCGGCACCATTCGTGTCCCCGAGACGATTCGTTGTAAAGGTGATGCCGTGGATTACGCCGTTGTTCAAGTTGACACTGCGATCATTCGCATCTCCATCGAGCGGCCAGCAGGCGACAAGACCGGATAAGATCGTCGAGGCATACGCAACACGATAGAATGATCTTGAGAGGGAGGGGACAGGAATCGCCGCGCGTGTGATTGCGCTCGTGGCATACAGTGTTGTCACGTTAGTCCAGGAGTTCGGGTCCGCTGGAAATAGAGTGTCCACATGTTCAACGCAACAGGTCGTATCCCAGAACGAGTTGGACCAGACCAGCGCCCCGTTGGAATCAAAGTCTGTGATTCGTATTTCCTGTGCATTCGCAACCGCCGCCATCAGCAACAGAAGGTATGCAACCCTGAATCTGCGCATGGCCATGTCGTTCATGTCCTATGTGCGAACGGCGCAGGTCAGGCGCGCTGTAAAGCGTCGCCTGCACCTGCTGGTTCGGCAGTCCATGTGTTGCAGGCTTTGCTCCATTGTGGGGAAAACGGGATTGCTCCATCCGACGCCCAGAAATAAAGGTTGTGTCGCCCTGGATACATGGTTTCAAAGACTAGAACGTTCTGGAAATGCGGCGTCAAGAACCGTTTGAGGTCTTCTTTGTCCTTGAACTCGTACTCATGATGGGTGAGATGTTTCTGTCCTTCTCCCTTCTCCACTACAGTATGTCCGCTGAGAATCCCGTCAGGCCGAAGACGAGTCTTGATGTTCTGCATGATGGCACTAATCTCTTCGGGAGTGAAGTGCTCGATTGCAGCATCCCATATGATGTTATCGAATCTGCCTTGGGGCATGTTCGTCCTGATGTCCGCTTCGACAAAAGTGATGTTGGGGGCATGGTTCTTCCGGCGCGCCGTTCTCAGGATGAGGGGGTCGAAGTCGCAAGCGACGACGGATTCCGCCGTAAGACTGTAGAAGTTCCGGCTGTTAAATCCGTCGCCGCAGCAAAGTTCGAGCACTTTGCCTCCTTCTTTGAGGCAAAGTGCGCCGTAGACACCTCGCTCAACCCATTGTGGGTTGCGGCTTTTGATCCACCAATAGAAAAGGTCGATGTGGTGATCAAAGTTCTCAGGTTGCGGTGGGAGACTCCACTGGACTGCCATCAGACGACGGTGAGCGGAACGCGCCCACGCGGACGCGATAGAACACTCGATCTGCGATAGTGCTTCAATAACGGGCTTGAGGGGGCCGAGGATTCTTCGAGTACGTTCAAGTAGGGCTCTGAGTCTCCAATGCATTATGTCATCCTTTCCTGCCGAATGGCGAGCTGAGTTGTTCCACAAATCTGCTCGGTGATCTTCTGAATTATCTTGGGAAGCTCTACGCGGACGAAGTAAACGGCGTGAGTCGCGTAAAGGACAACAAGGACAAGCGCCGCAACGGAGCACACGAGCGCGGCGCGTTTACGCCCGCGCTTTCGCGCCCGAGCGGCGAGGAAGAACAGAACCACTGGCGCTGACAGGACGGCACCGAAAGCGAGGAGGCTGAGTATCACGACGATGATCTCGCCAGTCGTTGGCGGCGGCTCGCGTTTCGGCCCGGTTGGAAAAACGGCGGGCAAAGCCGGCCGTGCATGGAGAAACACCGCCACGCTGGTACCGGAAGTGAGGATTCTCGATATCAATCTTTTCATCTTGTCACCGAACGCCCGTCCTCACGGGCGCGCGGTAGCGCGTACCGTGCAGGGCGGGGTTCGGCAATCTCTCCCATCCTCATGGATCAACAAAGTAGTTCAGACGATAGAACCGTGCGGGCTCCGTAACGCCGTTTGTGTCGGGCAGAGACATTGGGCCTCCCACGCCGCGCATATCACCAGGCAGGTCAGCCCAGTCTCCCGTCATCAAGCTCGATCTATGGTGAAGCCGGTAAAGGGTAGTCGTGTAACTCGGGAAGCCCACGGCGAACGGGGGCCCGACTGAGATGCCGGCGATGGGAATGGCGGCAGCCGTGACAATGCTGGTGCCCCGAACCGGAGGAACCGCAGATTCGGCAATCACCTCAAAGATGCCCGGGTTTGTCGGCACGTAGAGGCCCGTAGCATCAATGGGGCCTCCTGACGCTGACCAGATAGACGTGAAGGCCATGGGATAGCCAAATTGATCTGTGCCGGCAGCCGTGAAGCGAAGCGGTTCACCGACATGCAGCGTGGTGTTGGACGGCGCGACATCAATCCGGCTAAGCACCGGTTGCTCAATGGCGGCAACCCAAACTGCATACCCGTTCCCGTTCCACTGGTTGCCCATGATGATGTCGTACTTGGCCTCAAGCGTCTGCTCGTCTATGGACGCAGCGCCGAGCGCATCGAGGTAGGCTTGGCCAAGGGAAACAAGCAAGCTGGGTGTAAAAAAAAGGGAATAGAACCCTCCTGAGAGGCTCAGGGGGTCATTTGTTGGAGACATGCCCACCTCGAATACAGCAAGCGCCAGGGCGGCTCTCTTGTCCTCATCGGTGACAGGCCCTCCCGACCACCCCGTCGGGACGCCGTCGTTTCCCGTCCCCAGGGCGAACTGCTCGATCAGCCACGCCGCCTCGTATCCCCTCGCAAGGGAGGCGAGACTGGAAACGGATCCTCCCGTCATGGTCCAATTGCGGGGCGTGAAGAAGTATCCAACCGCTGCTCTGCCATCGACACGGGCCGTCCATTCGCCGGCTGGCCCCCCGTTATTCGCCGAAGTCCCCGCATAGTAGGACCAGCCGCCGTAGATTCCGTACACAAATGTCAAGTCGGAGACGTCAGCTGCCGCCGCATCGTCCAGAGCACTCGCGGCGGTCATCACGGCCAATAGAACTAGCCATGCAAGGTGTTTCACGGTCGCTTTGCATCCTTGCCGAACGGCTTGCGCTTCACCTGCACCGCGCAGCGCAGCAGAGCGGAGTCAGGTGGAAGCGCGTGTTAGGCGGCGTTAACCCGGCAATCACTGGGGCACCTCAAAAACCAATACCGTCAGAATAATCTCGCGATTAGGATCGTCCTTTTGGGCGAGCACACACCGGAAGCCGGTTTGACTCGGAAAATTCATCATCCTTTTGAAGCTGGAATGAGACTTCAGGATGTCTGGTATTCGCTCCAAAACTTCAGTGAGTTTTCTGTTGCGATTGAATACAAGAATAGCCGTTTTAGTGTCGCGCCAAGTCGCATAAGCAAGCAACTGGTCAATGGCATTGCTCAACGACTTTGGGCCTCGCCATATCTTGCACTCGGCAATGAAAACGCTTCGGTCACCATCTCTGATCAAGATATCTGTTTTTCCGCTAAAGTTGAATGTTTCGCCGGTTGTTTGGCCTTCGTAATGGCTATTTAGTGGAACAAGAAATTGATCGCGTAGGTTTTCCTCATCCATTCCACGAAACGCTTTTGGGCTTCTTTCCAACATAGTCGCCGTTTTTTGGATGATCGAGAGGATATTCTCGTACTCTGCCATCTCGATGGCCGGTTCTGGAACGTAAGCCGTTGTGCTGGCCGGCGGCGGTTTTGGTATGACCTTTCTGCGGACTTCAGGCACAACGTATGTAGTCGGCGCATCGGGACGCTTACGAAGAGGAAAACCCAGGCTAGCGACAAGTCCATGATCTTTGAGCAATTTCTGTCGGCGTGCCTCAATGCGTTGCCGCGCCACATCTTTCAGAGTGGCATTGAATGAGGTCAAATCTCTTGTAGCCCAACCCAAATATTTCTTAACACTTTCTAGAAGGCGGTTGAGTTCTGCCTTCACAGATTGGGCATCGTGGTCGGTGCGGGAAATTGAAAGTTCCAGCGTGCTGCCATGAACACGACCGCGTGGGGGACTGAATGTGAAAGTAGAAGGCCTACACATGAATATATCGGGGTCACCTTCGAAGGGAACATACAGAGTGATCAGCGTTCCAGATATGTAGAACGGCCTCTCATGATCTGGTATGAAACGCAAAGGATCTCGGCTTACATCCACTTTGGTATCCTGTTGACCTACCGTAATCTGATCTTCTATGATCCTGATAGGCGTGATTTCAAACTTGGTGGCAAAGTATGTCGCCAAGTCATCTATGCTTGTGTCCAAGAGCTGATCGGGAGGGTAAGCCTCGATCTCTTGAAGCATTTTGGCCTTCGTGGCTTCCATAACAGCATGAAGATCGTGCTCTGAAAACAGAAGCTTCTGATCATACATCGTGCTTTTCTTACACTCCTACAGTTAGCCGTCTAACGTTGCCGTTCTCGCGCGGCTGTAAGCCGTCGCGAGCAACGGCTTGTTCGACGATCTCTTTACTCCAAGGTAAATGTGGGTTCACCGCTCACGTCGGCCAAGATCGATTTGACCGACTCTTCTTGTTTGGCGGTCCCTGAGATGGCCAGCCAAACAGCGCCTTCTGCACCACACACTCCGCCAGCCGCAACCAATTCTGCGCTTGCTCCCGTCAAGATAGTGATTGCTTCCAGTTCCGTCACAAGTTCTCCGGGAACGGGAAGCATCCGTGGGCCGATTGCCTCTGGCAAATTCAAACGGGCAGCAATGCCGTTCAAGTCGGACGGGACACGCTTCTCAAGTCCCACAGGAATAATTAGTTGAACACGACGTCCAACAACTGCCTGAAGCGCCGCCACGATTGTGCCACCCTTCGGATGCCCTATCAGGATGCCGGCCTGTTTATGCGCAAGGTCAACGGCATTCGCCCCTTTCAGAATCACATCACCTTCCTTCAGGGCATCAAGAACTTCAAAGATGGTCTTGCCCTTCAACCACGTCCCTTTCTGGATCACGACATCGCCGGGAAACTGGTTCTCGTCAGGCAATCGACCAATATCCGTCGTCTTCTCGCATGGTGGCAGCGTGATTCCGCGGAAGAAACGTCGACGCGAAAACCCCTCAGCATTTCCGCATGCAGACAGCAACTCCTCGGCCACATATCCATTGGTCGTTCCGGCGACAACGACGACAGTGCCAGAGTGAAACGCGGTTCGGATTGCCGGGTGATTCGTGAGAGCCTTCGCGATCAATCGCTTTCCGGCGGCAGGGGTTACTACGGCTTGTATCATCTCGTTTCTCCTGTCCGCCGAACGTCGAGGCTGTGGGTTCGGCGCGTTAGCCACGATACCCACGAGCCTCTGGTTCGGGAATCTCTATTCTCAGTTCGTATTTCGATTTGTATATCCGCTGGTCCTCAGGGTTGGGGGGTGCGTTGTACAGGCTGAACGTGCCACCTGCGCGGATGTCTTCCTTTTTCAGGGTGACGCCGTGCGAGACGCCTCCTTGATCAACATATCTGGTCCAGTTGTGCACGAGGGGGAGAGTGATCTTGATCCTGCTGCGGCCATCGAAATGGGCAACAAGAGAAGGCATCTCTCTGGCGTAGGGGGCAAGTTTAGGAGTGTGTCTGAACTCGAATGTGCCGTCCGTAACCGCTCTGCCGGTTTCATTGTCTACAACGCTGACGATCCTCTCCAAACGCGCGGCGCATCCAGACAGAGCGAGTGCGACAAGTACCAGTGCAACTACGACTATTCTTATTCTCATTTTCATTCCCGAACGTCGAGCGTGACCCTCGTTTCACCCGCCGTCCGCGGCGGGTGAAACGTAGTGGTCCACGCTCTTGTTGTGCCTGCTCTCGGTCAGAAAAAGAACCCGAACTCGATGAGGATGGGAATCCATGTCACATCAACGTCATCGTAGTAGTATCCTGCTTTCTCGGCTAGTTTCTCCTCTGCGTCCGGCGCGAACACCAGTCCGATCGAGAAATCCCAGCCTCCACCAGACGGTCTGTGCTTTTCGTACCCCCATGCAACTCCGAATGCTGTGCCGTAAGCCTCACAGTAGTAGAGGGGGAAGAAGATGCAACTCTGGGATTCTTGAGTCTTCGGAGTGAAGTATAGTTTGGGCTTGATGCCGAGCGCCAAATCGAAACCTGAATCTTCGCCACCATATCCACCTTCGACCATCCAGTAGTACGCGCCTGCACCGAGCGAGAAGCCGAACTGATCGGATGATCGCAGGTTCAGTTCTGCACCAAGGAGGCCGTACTTGCCAAATCCGAAACCGAACGTGGCATCCTTGACATTGACTTGCCCTCCGGCGAATCCGGGCCCTGTGTTGTCCCATCCAGATCCGGAGAAACCGGAAGCTGGTCGCCCACCGCCTATCACACCCCATGCCTGTGAACTTGGTGCTGCCTCGGCTGGCTTCTCCGGTTCCTTTGTGAACTCAACCTTATCCACCTTGTCCACGGTGTAAACGAACTCCGATCCGTCCTTCGTCTTGATTCGATAGAATTCGTTTGCCTTGATTTCGACCAGTTTGCCGCGTACGACGGACCCGTCTTTCAGATGAATCTCGTCGGCGAGAGCAAGTGCGGCAGGCAAGAGACACAGCATAGCAATCCATTTCTTCATGATCGACTTCCTTTCTGGTTGTGGACTGCCCCGCCGAATGGCGGGGCAGTCCGATTCTCTTGTTAGTTCAATGCGACAGGCTTCATGTGACTGAGGAGTTCTTGGGGAACCTGCTCCTTGAGCACGACGGTGAACCCAGAATTGTCATACCAGATTGCGCCTTGCTGGGGAGATAATTCTGCCCGGACTTCTTCGGGGGAGAGAGTCCACATGCCGCCCGTTGCCGGGTCAACGATGAGCCAGCCGATGAGGCCACCGAACAGGAAATTCCCGCCGATGTACCACCCGCTGACCCTGCCGACGACAGGGACTTCACGTGCGGAGTAGCCGTCCTTTTCGATCCGGACTATGTACTTGGCCGGAGTGAAGAAACCCGCTCCTCTATTGAGCGTCATTGTGGCGGGCGTAGTCCCGCCGCCAATGGCTTGACCGTTCTTGTCAAAAACGGTGATCTTGGCCGCATCGGGTCTCGACTGTACCGAAACCTGTTGCGTACTCCCGTTGATGATTGAGGCGCATGACGCCGTAAAGGCGACAAGCGCCACCACTGCAACTACCTTGCTGAATGCACGAATCACTCTCATGTCTGTTTCCTTTCTCGTTCTGTTTCGCTTTCGGTTCTGACTTCACGCTCGCATTGCACCGTCGTCGCGTTCACACGTCCATCGGGGCACCTCCCTTCATCATCTGAGGCACAACGTCACGGCTCTGCGGCGGGCGGTAGCCCGTACGCAGCAGCCGATGGTTGGCACAGGTCTTTCAAAACAACGCCTTGCACAACCGCAATGCTCCTTGCGCCCACGGGGTGCGATGCGAGACGCCTCCGCTCTTGCGAAACTCATCTCTGTGTTGCAGATACCAGCGATAATTCCGCAACAATGCGTCAATGTTCGAGTACTTGGGCTTGTATCCCAGCGTCTTCTTTGCCTTTTCGATAGAGACAACCGACTCCTTCCCAACAGTCTCGTATATCCACTTGTATAGCGGTGAGAGGCGAAAGAGTTCGAGCAGACGAAGCACCAATATGGCCGGCCGTTCTGGAACAGGAATGATTCGCTTGCCGAATCCCGCTTCGTCAAGAACCGCTTGGAAGTCTTCTTTTAGCGTTCCGTATCGCTCCGCTCCAATGTTGAACGTGTCGTTAACTGAATCTTTCGGCAAGGTCGCGCAAAGCCAAATTGCTTCGCACAAGTCTTCAACGTCAAGATACTGGTAGAGATTGTCCCCTGATCCGAGAATCGGAAAATTGTGTCCTTCGCTGGCCCATTCATAGAGAATGGCGAAGACCCCAAGCCGTTCAGGCCCAATAAAGGATTTCGGACGGATGATAGGAAGGCATAAGCCATTCGCACGGTATTCCTCGCAGAGCATTTCTGCGGCCACTTTAGCCTCGCCATACGGGCCGACACCATGGAGTTGATCCGTCTCCAGTAGGGGGTGATGATCCGGCACGCCATACACTGCGGTGGAGGAAACATGGACAAAGCGCCGGACGTTTGCTCGGACAGCCTCATCCAACACAATGCGCGTCCCGTCTACGTCTGTGGAGAAGATGTCAGCAGGCTTGTAGAGCGGTAGTGCTGCGGCCGCATGCACGACGACGGTGACATCCTTCATCGCCTGCCGCACGTCCTCCATGTTGCGAATATCGCCGCAAACGATGCGTACCCTGGCCTGCACGTCGGGGTAGTCAAAGGCAGCCATGTCAAGCGATGTTACCTCTTGACCTTTCGCCAATAGGTATCGTACAAGGTTAATGCCAAGGAAACCTGCGCCCCCGGTTATCAAATATCGTTCCTGCATTCCGCTATCCTCTTCTTGTGCCAACGTCACGGTTGAGGGGCGGCGAACCCGCCTCGGGTGAGCCGTACCCTCAAACCGATTGTTCGATTCAAATTCTCCCCTTTCCGATTTCCCCGTCTTGCCCAACGATCCTTTTCCGCTCCCGAGCCGGCGCAAATTTCCGATATCTCCGGCGCGGCCATGCCAATGACCGCGGCCGCGACCCCGATCTGCCCGGGGTTCCGCTTTTCGCCCGCCGCGCTGGAGGTTGGGCTGCGATCAGGCAGCCCAGCGCCAGCGAGCGCTCAACTATCATATGTCCATCGAACGCGACGGCGCACCGGCGGCGCGGAAGCGACGTACGGTGCCGCCGATTGTTCGGCTATCTGTTCATTAGATCAATCAACGTCCCGTAGCCTTGCAACGCGCGTATGTTCTGTTCAGTTGTGATGGGGTCTGCTTTGCTGTGTGGCCTGATAACGTCACCGAGCGCACGCATACCTGTTTCCCATTGCCGCCCATAGTGAGGGTCTTGTTTGATCACCACAGTCTGTTGACCTGACGGGGCGGCTGGAGCCTGTTGGATTACGACCGGCCTATTGTCATTGGGGTCGCGACGCAGGACAAAAAGGATCCCCTTGTCAGATTCAAAGGTCTGACCGCTCTGGTACTTCCACGCGCCTTCTACTGGAATCTCAGGGGTGAACTCAACAGGAAGGTAGCCGTCTGCGGCTGCCGTGAGAAGATTTCCGCGAACTTGACCAGAGCGATAATTATGGCTCTGAAGAGTGTAGATGATCGTCGTGGGGGTTGTGCCGAAGAGACGCCCGTTTTGGTATATACGAACACCGGGTGGTTCCGAATTGATAGACACTTGAAGTTTATTGGGCGTTTCTGGTCCATCGTATTTAGGATCAGGAATCAGGCTGATTGACTGTGTGTTCTTGACTCCGTGGATTATGTTGTTTCCCTCTTGCCACATGTAACGACGGTCCCAGATAAATGAGTCCGTTGCCAAGGATAATTCACCCGGAGTGAAAACGTACGGTTTGTGGCCGCGGGCTTCAAATACTAGACGCGGCAACTGGAGCTTCCCCTTCTGAATATCCTCCGTCGAGAGTCTTTGCCGATAGTACGAGGTGCTCGACCGTGACCCCCCTTCAGGATAGACCCAGTTTGCCGGTGGTTCAGTATTCGCAGAGTACTGAATGTAATGCGTGGCACACCCTGTAGTGAGGATGGCGAGTAGCGAAAGAATTGCTGACAGCTTCATCGCGTATCACTCCTTTCTGCCGAACGTTACGCCTCACCCTCGGCTCACCCGCTGCGGGTGAGCCGTAGCGGTGCAGGCGATGGTTGGGCAATCACGTTTTCGATTGGGGATGGGAAGCAAACATGTCTCGGATGCCACCCACAGACCCCAGCATGGCAGACGCCTCATAGGGCATGTATACAATCTTGTTGTCTTTACCACTAACCATTTCTTTCATCGCCTCAATGTACTTAAGGGCGATGAGATACGTTGTGGGGTTCCCCCCGGCGTCTCGAATTGCCTTCGTAACCTTGGCAACAGCCTCAGCCTCTGCCTCTGACACCTTGATTCTTGCTTCGGCTTCGCCTGAAGCCTTCAACACGAGGGCTTGTTTGACACCTTCTGCCTTGTTGATCTCCGATTGCCGCACTCCCTCGGCTTCAAGAATCTTTGATTGCTTCTGCCCTTCGGCTTCAAGAATCGTTGCGCGCCGGTCCCGTTCTGCGCGCATCTGCTTCTCCATGGCGACTTTGACGTCTTCGGGGGGGATGATGTCCTGCAACTCCACTCGGTTGACCTTGACACCCCATTTGTCGGTCGCTTCGTCAAGGATTGCACGCAATTTCTGGTTGATTGTGTCACGGGAAGTCAGAGTGTGGTCCAAATCGAGTTCGCCGATAACGTTGCGGAGAGTCGTTTGCGTGAGCTTTTCGATGGCGTCAGGCAGGTTTGCAATTTCGTACACCGCTCGCTTGGCGTCGGTCACTTGGAAATAGAGAAGCGCATTGATCTCGATTGCCACATTGTCCCTCGTGATCACGTTTTGCTTTGGGAAGTCGTAGACGGTCTCGCGCAAGTCAATTCTATTGATTGTTTCCTTACGGACTATCGTTTTGCCGTCCACATCAGTCTTGATGAACTTCCACTCAATGGAGCGAGGTTTGTCGAAGATCGGCCAGATAATGTTTATGCCGGACGACAGTGTTCTGTGGTACCTTCCAAGCCGTTCAATCACCATCGTTTCGGCCTGCTGGATGATCTTGAACCCCTTGATAGCGAAGATGATTATGAAGACAACCAGCGTAGCAATGATTACCAATGGGACGTTCATGACGATTTCCTTTCTGTGTTAGACGTTATCTCGACAACAACTTTGCAACCCTCAACCGCGCGAACAGCGACCTTCACACCGACATCAATCCGACTTTCGTCTGGCGTGATTGCACGCCAGACCTCCCCCCCGATCTTGACCCGGCCAGTGCCGGATGCGTGGTCGATTGTCTCTGTCACAAGGCCAGCCTTGCCGATAAGCGCGTCAACGTTCGTGCTGATCTTCGCTTCGGTGCGACAGAAGTGCTTGAGAATCAGTGGACGGATTCCCAGAGACATGACTGCGGTGGCGACTCCGAATACCAACAGTTGAGCCTTGAATGTAGAGTCTGTACCGGCAAACGGAGCCACGATCAGACACGCAGTGCCGAAGACTCCTGCCACGAAGCCCGGCGTGAATATCTCCACGATCCAGAGAACGAGTCCGGCGATGACCCAGATGTGCCATAGTTCAAGCATATGTACGGTTCTCCTTTCTCTTTTCCTGCCCAACGTCAGGGTGTGGGTCGGCGAAGCCTGGCGCGGCGGTTGCCCTGCAACCGACGTGCCACGGGTGAGCCGTACCCACCAACCGTTTGATGGCCGCATAATCTCTTCAATCCGTTCGCTTCACTCTGTGTCTGATCTCTTCCGGTCGGTCTTTCCAGCCAACATTCTGTGGAATGGTCCAGCCCGAGCGAATCGAGCAGCTCTCGGCAATCGTGGTCCCAGACGTAGCGCTCTGGCAATAGTCCATTGTCAATTCCATCGGCTCTTTTTCGCTCGGGCTGCTCTGCGCAATTCTATCTGGGGCCATCGTCGCCCTTGAGCGGCCCCGCGAAGCGGGGTACGCTCAAAGGGCTCGTTCGGCTCCTATTCGGACTTCCTTTTGACAATCCGAATCTCTTTGATCTTGTCCTTTTCCAATTCAACCTTCCCTCCTGTCGGCAGCTCAATGATAATTGTCGCCGTCTGAATCATGCCCGAAAGGCGGTCCCCCGAGTGAAGTTGGAGCGAGTCAACATTTCGTCCCCCGCCCTCGATAATGACCTGCGCAATGTCCGGAATTGCAAACGACAACGATGCATAAGATGTTTGCACCTTTAGTTCTTTTGAGATGATGGTTCCGGAGATGACGTCTCCATTTCGCAGAATGACTGTATCCCGCATCGTCTGGGAAGATGGGGCGGACGCGCTGCTAACAACCGACACTGCCCCAGGCACCGCAAGTCCCGCCAGCCATTGGTCAAGATTGTGGGCGAACCGGTTGTTGTCGTAGAAATTCAGATGGTGGCGTTCCGGTTTAATCAAGGGAAAGCCGCCACCAAACCCGCCAGCGATCACGACCGCCCTTCCGGCTTGGACCTCGAAAGCGACTGCCGCGTAAGCTGGAGTCTCATTATCCCACTGAGGTGCGCTTAGTAGCGGAATCGCCGAAGGCCTGCCTATAAGGCGAAAGTGGTGGCAACTGTCCATGCGCACTGCTCCAACTCCCGCAGCGATGGGATGGGACGGCGTGGCGATTTCGCAAAGGTAGGGGGCCCATGTAAACCTTCTTTCCTGTATGTGAAATGAGGGAGGCAGAATCCGATTTGCGCATCCGTTGTGACTGCTGAATAGTATTCCACCTCCGTTTGTGAGATAAGACTGCAAGACGCTCACCATCTCGCTGGAAAGGGCGTCCGCTCCGACATCTAGAATGATATAGTCCGGGGCAACGTGATCCTCGGAGCCAGGGCGCAAACGCCATATATCTGAGAGATTCATGCCCGTGATTCGAAGGACATTGGTTGGCTTTAATGCATTGCGAACCTCTGGCGGCAGTTCATTCCCACCAGCACAAGCTGCCGAGATGAGTGTGACTGTTGCTATTCTCGTGAACCATTTCATAGCTTCTTTCCTTTTCGTTGCCGAACGTATTTTCGGTTAATATTTGTCTTTTCCGGCAAGAGACCGCTTGCCGGACCATAAAAACACAAAAGGCTGTTGTTTACCACACCCGCAGGCCAACTTTTCTTTATAATAACTTGCCAGGACAGCGTTATGCAAAGGTTTCCCTAATATGGCACCGGTTTCGTAGGGACGGTGATTTCGGCATGTTTCATGTTTGCGTTTCCTCCTTATTCGGATATTATCAAAAAGTTCGTATAATAGAGAGTGGCTACATATCCGCTTGCAGTATAATCGGTTACGAGATATACGGAGGTCACGATGCGCGAGGCAGAGACCGAATCCAGACTTGCGGCCTTCGGGGAGTACCTGCTCCGGAGCCAGATCGCCGACGAAAAGCGAGCCCGTTACTACGTTGGCTGGGTGCGCCGTTTTCTGGCCCGCCCCGTCGTAACGCCTGCCGAAACACCGGACGAAGCGCTTACGGGTTTTGCCGAGACACTGGAACGCGAAGGCCGCGCAGACTGGCAGGTCGAACAGGCCAAACGCGCCGTGACCACCTGGCTGGGCTGGCGACGTGAGACCCCCACCCCTCGACCGAAGGTCGCGCGAGCCGCCGATAACACTGTGGTCGCCGAGGATGCCCTGGCCGCGCTCCGCGACCTCCTGAGAACCAGGCATTACTCCTACCGTTCGGAGCAGACGTACCTCGAATGGGCCCGGCGCTATTTCGATTATCTGCGCGAGACCGGAGCGGCGGTCCAAGGCCGTCCGATGGTCACGACAGATACGTTTCGGGATTTTATCTCGCACCTGGCCACCCGCCTGCACGTTGCGGCAAACACTCAAAATCAGGCCTTCGCTGCATTGCTGATGCTCTGCCGCGAAACGCTGGGCATGGATCTCGGCGATCTCTCCCGCACCGTCCGCGCCAAACGCGGCGAACGGTTGCCGACCGTACTTTCGGCCGAGGAAGTGCGCCGCATGCTCGAACAGATGGACGGGACGTTGCGGCTGATGGCCGAGACCATCTATGGTGGAGGGCTGCGCGTGTCGGAGTGCTGTCGGCTGCGCGTGCAGCATGTGGACTTCGACAACAACGCGATGCGCGTGCTCGGCAAAGGCGACAAGTTCCGAACCACGCTGCTGCCCGAACGCCTCAAAGACCCGTTGCGCCGTCACCTCGCGCGGGTGCGTGAGATTTTCGACCAGGATCGCGCCGCCAGCGTCGCGGGGGTACATCTGCCCGACGCGCTCGACCGTAAATACCCCAACGCGGCCACCGAATGGGCCTGGTTCTGGGTATTCCCCAGCCCCACGCTGTCGCTCGACCCGCGAACTAACACCGTTCGGCGGCACCACATCAGTGATGTGCCGATTCAACGCGCCGTACGGGAGGCAGCCGCAAAAGCGGGCATTGCCAAGCCGGTAACCGTCCACACCCTGCGCCACTCGTTCGCCACGCATTTGCTGTTGAATGGGGTGGATATCCGGCACATCCAGGAGCTGCTCGGGCATCGCAATGTCGAAACGACGATGATCTACACGCATGTCGTTAAAGACCTGCGGGCCGCTCCTCGCAGTCCGCTCGACACGCTGTGACGTCGCAGGCACGATGCTTCTCCAGAATCTTGAGATCACCATGCCCTCCGCTAAGTCGCCATGCAAGCACAAAAATTCGGTTGGCTGGTTCCGAAAAGAGACATGGCATGTCCCCCCTCTGGTGCGGTTACGGCGATACATGGGAAAGACGGTGGAAATGGATACATCGCCGACCGCCTCCAAAATTGGAGGCAAAAACGACCAAGCAGGCTGGCCATCCTCAAAGACAAAAAGTGTGATGATCTGCTGTTAACTGTGCGACCAGCCACGCTGGTCTTCAAGCGTGCCGAAACGTTCACGCGGCTGTCAAGCAATGGCCGCCGTGAAAAGCAGGCTGTGTTATTTTTCAGGTCCGCCCCCTTGCTTTTGCCGAAACGGTACAGTCCAGTGGCTTTGTTATTCCCTGGTCACTTTTTCGAATTCTCTCTCGAAGCAGCCCCACTCAGTTTGGTCCATTTCCCACTCGCAATAAATTGCCACTCCGGCGTAGTTCTTCGGGAGTGACTTGTATGCACTCAATGCTGAATGTATGCCAGCAAGGGCATTTTGCAGGTTTTCCACTTCTGGAAAATGGTAACGGACGCCGGCATCGTCGTACGCTGGGATGCCAAGTAAGACCTGAGTGCCCTAATCATTAGCGAAGCGAAGGATTCGGGCGTTTTGGGTGAAAAAAAGCGTGAAGGGCGAGCGGGGGATGTACACAATAGGGGCATGAGCAAACACTACACGATGCGTGAGAGGAAATTTTCGCT
>Ga0209101_1000318_pt1 | contig 40513 bp, 29 predicted proteins | sample ConPoolayeCmetaG_FD_185481 | JGI IMG/M metagenome (GOLD analysis project Ga0209101, IMG submission 185481) | Hot spring microbial mat communities from California, USA to study Microbial Dark Matter (Phase II) - Cone Pool mat layer C metaG... ...
GGTCGATGGGGCAAGACGCCTCGGGCGGCATATGCGGGATTGTACGGTCGTTGGGACGCAGCATCCGAGCCCGAGCAGTAACCGAGCCTGAGCGGCAGCGCGGGGCGACGCCCGCATCCGAGCAGTCCCGCCATCCGAGCCCGAGCGGCAGCGCGAGGCGACGCGTGGCGCTCACGGCGCGCGGGCCGCGTGCCCTCCGAGCCCCAGCGGCAGCGCGGGGCGCGCCGCCCGCCGCCCGCCGCCCGCCGGCTACGTGCGGGCGATGGCGGCTTCGCGCTCGATCCGCTCGCTGTCTTCGCGGAAACGGCGCTCGTTGAAGAGCAGCACGAACGCGACGGCGGCGACGACCGTGATCACGATCGGGACGAGGAAAATCTTCGCCCACGCGTGCCCGCCGCCCTCCAGCACGAAGTAGTCGGCCACCTGCCCGGCCAGCAGGCTGCCGAGGAGCATGCCCACGCCGTTGGTCGCGAAGACGATCAGGCCCTGCGCGCTGGCGCGGATGTCCTTCGGGGCGAGGCGCTCCACGGCGATCATGCCGCCCACGAAGAAGAACGAATAGCAGATGCCGTGCAGGCACTGGGCCGCGATGACCAGCCAGGTCGGCTGGCCGATTGCGAAGATCGCGTAGCGCAGCGGCCAGGCCAGGATCCCGAGCAGGATCGTCGTCCGCATGCCCAGGCGGCGGAGCGACGGCGCCAGCAGCAGCATGATCAGCACTTCGGCGATTTGCCCGAGGCTCATCACTAGGGTTGCCTGGCTCGCCGGGAGGCCGACGCCCGTGCCCGGCTCGGTCAGGAACAGGATCGTCAGGTTGTAGTAGAACGGCAGCTCGGTCGCGACCACGAACGAGATGACCAGCAGCACCGCGAAGTTGCGGTTGGCGGTCAGCTTCAGTGCTTCCAGGAACGCGTACGGGTTCTTGGCCTGCTTGCTCGGCGGGGTGTTGGGGAGCGAGAAGCAGTACAGGCCCATCAGGAGCGACAAGATCGCGGCCGCGACGAGGCAGTCGCCGAGGTGGGACGCGCCGGGCCCCTGCTTCTCCCACATGCGCAGGTAGAAGCTCATGACCCAGTTGATCACGATCCAGCCGATCGTGCCCCAGACGCGGATGAAGCCGAACTTGCGGCTGTCCTTCATGTGGTAGAAGGCGATCGCGTTGGTCAGCGCGATCGTCGGCATGTACAGCACCGCATAGGCCAGAATGACCGCGAACATACCGCCGAACGACTTCTGCTGCCACGCGACCAGCAACAACGCGGCGCCCACCAGGTGCACGCCGCCCGTGAAGATCTGATTGGGCAGGAAGCGGTCCGCGATCGACCCCGCGACCAGCGGGCTGAGCATCGCCCCGATCGCCGTCGTCAGGTACACCAGATTGATCTGCGGATCGCTGAAACCGAGGTTATGCATGTGCTTCGCGACGAGCACGGCCCACGAGCCCCAGATCGCAAACTGGAGGAACATCATGATCGAGAGCCGGGTGACGGGTGCGGCGGGGGCCTGCGGTGCGTAGGCCAACTGGGCGTCGTCGATCTGCGTCATGGGCGGGCGTTCCTCATGTGAAGGTGGACAATGCGGCCGGCATCTTACCGCCCCCCCGGCGCATCGCGTAGGGCCACGCGCAGCGCGGGAGCGCGGGCGCCCCGCCCGCAGAATCGGGAAGTGGGAATGGGAAACGGCGCGCCCCGGAGCGGGTCGGCCGGCCCCCCACAAAGGCACGGCACGCGGGAACCGGCTCAGGGGCATGGCCGTCCGCGGTTCCCATTTCTTAGATTGGCACCCCGACGACCAGCGTCCGCCGCGCTCAATCGCCGACCACCTGCACCACCACCTCCCGCCGACGCGGCCGCGTGTCGAAGTCCAGCAGCACGATCTGCTGCCAGGTCCCGAGCGTCAGCCGCCCCGCCACCACCGGCACGGTCAGCGACGGTCCGACCGCGGCCGCCCGCACGTGGGCGTGCCCGTTGTCGTCGTGCCAGGTGGCCTCGTGGGCGTAATCGGCCCCGGCCGGCGCGATCCGCTCGAAGAACGCCTTCAGATCGTGATTGAGCAGCCCCGGCTCGGCCTCGGTCGTCGTGATGCCCACGGTGGAACCGATGACGAACACCACCGCCACGCCGTTGCGGACGCCGGATTCCGCCACCACCCGCGCCACGCCGTCGGTGATGTCGAGCACCTGGGTATGCCCCTGCGTCGCGAGATGCAGCCGGCCGGTGTGGGTCATAGACGCTCCTGGCGCGCGGCCGCCGCGGCCGCCGTTCGGCCGCGCGGGCGGCACGGCGGAGGCGTGGACCGCAATCCGGCGGCGCGGGCGGAGACGGCCGGCCACCCGCGTGCGAGCGGCCGGCGGGCCCGCCACGCTTTCGTCCGGGCCGCTGCGCGGCTACACTATGGTCGTCGTGACGCGGGCCGCGTTGCGACACGCCGCGGCGCGCGTACGGCGGTGGTGTGAATCATATCGTCCGCGGCGGGTCCACCGACAGCACGCCCGCGTGGTGAAAGGCATGGCCAGTTCCGTCGCGGATGACCACGCAGCGCTCGTGCAGGCGGTGCGCGCGTACGCCCGCGGCGAGCTGCTCGCGGCGGATCGCGAGTGGGATCGCGCGGAGCGGTCCTGTTGCGAGCGTCTGGCGCAGTTCCACGAGATGGGGTTGCTGGGCCTGCGGGTGCCCGAGTCGGACGGGGGGCTGGGCGTGCCGATGGTGCCCTATGCGCACATCATCCGCGAGCTGGCGTACGCCTCGCCAGCGGTGGCGGTGACCATCAGCGTGCACAGCATGGTGTGCGAGGCGATCCGGATGTTCGCCCGCCCCGACGTCCGCGATGCGGTCCTGGAGCAGCTCAGCGCCGCCGACAACCTGGCGGCGTTCGCGATCAGCGAGCCGGACGCCGGCTCCGACCCCGCGTCGGCCAAGACGCGGGCCGAACCGGTCCCGGGGGGCTGGAAGCTGTCCGGCTCGAAAATGTGGGTCACCAACGGCCTGACCGGTCGCTGGTTCGTCGTCCTCGCCCGCACGGGAAAGCAGGGCGGCAGCCGCGATTTCAGCATGTTTCTGATGGACGCGCGGCAGGCGACGGTCGACCGGCGGCCGATCCACGGCAAGATGGGCATTCGCGGGTCCGAAACGGCCGAGATGGTCCTGGATGCCGTCTTCGTGCCGGAAGATCATCTGCTCGGGCAGCCCGGCGACGGACTGAAGATCGCGCTTTCCGCGCTGGACGGGGGGCGCATCGGCATCGCGGCCCAGGCCGCGGGGATCGGCGAGGCGTGCCTCGACCTGATGACCGACTACGCCCGTCAGCGGCACCAGTTCAAGCGGCCGATCGCCGACTTTCAGGCCATCCAATGGATGCTGGCGGACACGCGCACGGAGCTGAACGCGGCGCTGCTCCTGATCGAGCGCGCGGCGGTGCGGAAGGAGGCCGGCCAGCCGTTCACGCGCGAAGCGTCGATGGCCAAGCTCTTCGCGTCGGAGGCGGCGAACCGGATCGCCTACCGGGCGGTGCAGGTGCACGGCGGGTACGGGTACGTGCACGAGTGCCGCGTCGAGCAGCTTTACCGCGACGCCCGCATCACCACCATCTACGAGGGCACGAGCGAAATCCAGCGGCACGTGATCGCGCGCGAGCTGCTGCGCGGCTGAGCACCCGGGCCCGCCCGGGGCCCCGGCACGCCCGGCTTCCGCGGCCCGCGCCGCAATCGTAAAAAACTGTCGGGCGGGGCGCGCGAAACCCGGGAAACGCCCGTCGTGCCTTGAGTCCGCTCGGGCGGCGCGTCTACCATGGCAAGCGGCGGGCCGGGACCGGAACAGAGAGGGCGCATGAACCGGGCGTGGACATTGTGGGCGACGGCCTGGGTCACGGCGGCCTCGGCCGCGGCGGCGTCCGTGATCGTGCTGCGGGACGGCGCGACGATCCAGGCCGAGGTGCTGCGCGAAACGCCGGAGCGCGTGGTGGTCGATCTGGGCTTCGACGTGCTCTCGATCCCGCGGCGGAGCGTGCTCGAAATCCGCCCGGTAGCCTCGCCGGCCACCCAGCCGGCGGGCGGGGAACGGACGACGGAGCACCTGTTCAGTTCGCGGGAACTGCCGCCGATGAGCGCCAAGCAGCTCGCGGAGCGTTTCGGCGAGGGCGTCGTGCTGGTGTCCTCGCCCAGCGGGCTCGGCAGCGGGTTCTTCATCTCCACACAGGGGCACCTGATCACGAACTTCCACGTCGTCGAGGGCGAGCGGAAGCTGGCGGTGACCATCTTCCGCCGCGTCGGCGACGAGTTCCGCCGCGACAAGTACGAGGAAGTCGACATCGTCGCGACCAACTCGTTCCTCGACCTGGCCCTGCTGAAGGTGAACCTCCCGGCGGACTACCGGCCGGTGATCACCTACCTCGACATCGACGACGACCTGCGGGACGGCGACCCGGTGTTCGCGATCGGCAATCCCCTCGGACTCGAGCGCAGCGTGTCGGAGGGGATCGTCAGCCGCCGCAACCGGGCCGAAGAGGGGCTCGTCTACATCCAGACGACCACTCAGATCAATCCGGGCAACTCCGGCGGGCCGCTGTTCAACGCCCGCGGGCAGGTCGTCGGCGTGACGAACATGAAGATCATGGGCGGCGAGGGCCTCGGCTTCGCGATTCCGGTGCGGTACGTGATCGACTTCCTCAAGAACCGGGAGGCGTTCGCGTACAACAGCGAGTCCTCCGAAGCCGGCTACCGCTACCTGCAACCGCCCGCCCGCCAGGAGGCCGGCGTCGCGCCGGCGCTGCGGCCGGCGGCGGCGAAGCCGTGACCGGACGGACCGGTCGCCGCGCCGCGTGACAAGCACGACTCAACGGATATCGAAGCCCATTTTTTCGCGGAAGGAACACGGGATGAAACGCACGCTTCTGCCCCTGTCGCTGCTTCTGATCCTGCTCGCGGCCTCGGCTGCGGCGCAGACCGACGCGCCTGCGAAAGAAGTCGATCCGGCCGAGTGGGTGCCGGCCGATGCGCTCTTCTTTGTGGGCATCACCGACGTTGAGCGCGTCTGGGAGGACTTCAAGAAGACCGCCAGCTACGCCATGCTGAGCGACAAGTCGCTCCGCGAGAAGGCTCCGCAAATGGGTCTGTTCGTCCAGGCCCAGGAGAAGCTCCAGGAGCGCCTCGCGAAGGCGCTGGATGTGCCGAAGGAACAGCTCCGCAATCCGCTCCGCGGGCCGCTGGCGCTGTACGCGCTGGGGGACCCGGCCAAGCCGGGCGAGCTCGAACCGGGCCTGATCGCGACCGTGGGCGACGCGGCCACCATGCGCAAGTACTACGACGCGGCCGTACGCAAGCTCAAGGACGCCGCCCAGTACGAATCGGTCAGCGTCGGTTCGGACACGATCGACGTGTTCACGTCCCGGCGCGGGAGCCCCGCGGACCGGCGGCCGGCGGAAGATTTCGACCCGGACTTCGACGCCGGCGAGTCGCCGCTCGAGCTGCTCGCCGGCGGCCCCGAGAAAGCCGTCGAGCAAGCCCTGGACGAACTGTTTTCGGCCGACACGATGCCGCCGAAGCTGGCGCTGTGTCTGACGCCGGAGCGCTTGATCGTCGCCGGGTCGGTCGACCAGGTGAAGGCATCGCTGAAGCGCGAGAAGCCGGGCAAGAGCCTGGCGCAGACGGACGATTACAAGGCGCTGCTGCGGCACCTCAAGCCGGTCGGGCCGGTGCGCTTCTTGTGCAACGTGCCGCGCGTCATCGAGATGGGCAAAGCCGCGGCGCAGGGCGACGAGGCGCTCGGCACGATGCTCAAGGTCATCGGCGCCGAGAGCCTGCGCAGCCTGGTCGGGCACATGCGGTTCGGCGCGGCCGCGTACGACGGGAAGTTCGAGCTGCTGCTCCTCATGAACTCCGACCGCGCGGGTCTGGCCAAGATCCTGAGCATGGACAACCGACCGACGGCGCCGCCCGCTTCGATCGGCGCTGACGCGGTGATGTTCTTCGGTGTGAATCTCCAGCCCGCGAAGCTCTACGAGGACATCGAGCGGATGGTGCGTCAGACGGACGCGCAAGCCGCGGACCAGATGCGGCAAGCGGTGGAAGCCATGCCGATGCCCGGCGGCCAGCCGGTCAACCTGCTGAAGGACTTCATCGACCACCTGCGCGGCCCGCTGACGGTCAGCCTCGGCTTCGCCCGACCGCTCAACGCGGACGCGGTCCGCTTCGTCGTTGCGCTCGGGCACAAGGACCAGCCGGCGATGACGAAGTTCTTCAGCAGCTTCATGGGGCTGCTTCAGCCGCGCGACCTGCGGGGCACGCAGGTGTTCGACATGCCGATGCTTCAGATGACTCTGGCCGCGACCAGCGACCGGCTCGTGCTGGGCAACACCCCGGCGGTCGAGAGTGCCTTGGAAGGCCGCGCGAGCGAGCCGTTGGCCGAGGCGGATGCCTGGAAGAAGGTGGCGCGCCTCGTGCCCGAACAGTCGTGGCTCACGATCTACGTCGACAGCCGCAGAATGACGGAGGCCGCGATTGAGCTGGCGAAAGCCGGCGATTCCACAGGCGGCGGCTTCATGGGCGGCTTCACGTCAGGGTTCATGGCGGGCATGGCCGCCGACTCGGAGGCCTCCGATCCGGACGTCCTCCGCAGAATGCTGCCGTATCAGGCCGTCAACGTGATCACCATCTCGACCACGCCGGAAGGCGTGCAGCTCACATCGGTTACGCTGAAGCCGGAAAAGTAGCGCGGCGAGCGTCGGCCCAGATCGGCGCGGCGCGCGTCGCCCCGGATCGGCGCGGCGGCCGGCATGCCCCGCCGGACGCCGCGCCCGATCGCCCGGCGGCCGTTGCGAGTCAGAAACACTGGCGGCCCGGGCGTCGAATGCTCTGGCGTTCGACTCCCGCTACCCGCTGCGGCGCTTCCGAAACCGCCCAACGAGCGTTCGGGGTGAGCTGACTGTGCGGGCGACCCGCCGCGCCGCGGCCGTTTCACCTCAGGATCCAACGGCGGCGCTGCACTCGGCGCGGGCGCCGGCGCGCCGCGGCCGTTTCAGGTCAGAATCCGACCGTGAGTCGCAAGGCGGCCGCACATTGCCGGGCGCGCTCCAGCGGCAGGTGGGGGTCGTCGCTGATCCGCGTCACGAACAACGGCTCGCGCCCGACGATGTTGATGGCCAGGCCCCGCGCCGTCGCCGCCTCCGGCGGGACCCGCAGGAGTTGACCGTTCCAGTTGCACAGGTACGTCCCCGCCCTGCACACTGCGTCCAGCGGGATGCTGGACGGCACGCCCGTCCCGGACTCCGACCGCTCCCCCGTCACCGTGGGCATCGCGACACCTCCCGCCGCTACGGCGCTATCACCATGGCAGGCGCCGACGGCGCGAACCGTCGGCCATTCTGAAGATTCCACGAGAAAAGCCGCGCGTCAAACAAAATCCGTCGATTCATATCGCCTCCGGCGCCGTGCGCGCGCCGGCCGTCAGTCGCGCGCAATCCGGCGGGCGTCGGCGGGAACGGCACCGGCGCGCGACCGTCCGAAGGGCATAAGTGACGACGAGGCGCGGACGCGCGGCGCCCGGCGCGCGGCCTCGCACCGCCACGTCATGCCGCTTCGCCGGATCGTAGACGCGCTCAGAATCCGATGGTCAGTCCGAACGACCAGGCCAGGCCGCGGGCCTTCGACAGCGGCAGATCCGGGTCATCGCTGATCTTCGTCACGACCAGCGGCTCGCTGCCCACGATGTTCACGCCCAGCGCCCCGTCACGTCCCAACCCGCGCGGCGGCACACGGAGCAAGTGGCCACTCCAATGACAGACGTACGTCCCGGGCGACGTGACCGCGTTGAGCGGCATCGCCACGCCGCTGCGGGACCGGCTTTTCACATGGGGTGCGGCTTCGACTGCGGCCGACTGTGTCATCGTCTGCCTCGCATCGGTCTGTCGGCATCGAGTGGCGCCGCCCGATCGAGCCCGCGCTGCCGCCGGTCCCGCCGTTTCACGCGCTGCCTGCCGACGGAACCGCGGGGCCGACGCCGCCGCGGACGCCCGACCTTGGCGCTCTCTCACACCTTGGAGTATCGACCTAAGGTGGCTGCTCTCTTGAACGGACCACGCGCCGATTCACGCGTGAAACGGTATATTGTGCGCGGCTGGCCGAGACAGTCACCGCGCCGCCGCCGCCGTCTCGATACACTACGTCGCTGTATGCCAGCCGGTTCGTCCCTCGCCAGCGCTGCGCCGCCCTCGCTCGCCGAGTTCCGCGCGCGGTACGTGGAGAACCTGGCCGCTCTGTACGCCGTCGACCCGAAACTCGCCTCCCGCCTTGAAGCGCTGCCTTTCGCGGACACACCGGCGCTCGAGCCGACGCGCGACGGACTGTTCACGTTCCGGCTGACCGCGGACGACGGCCGGCCGATATACGCGCACAGCCGTTACAGGCCCCGTGAAGAGGCCCAGGCACTAATCGCGCAACAGGGCCGGCGCGCACCGGCGTCCGCCCCGGGCCGACCGGATCCCGACGACGAAGACGACGAAACCGAGGGGCTGTGCTTTCTCGTGAACGGACTGGGACTGGGCTACCTGGTCGCGGAGCTGGAGGCCCGTTACCCGCGGCCCTTGCTGATCGTCGCCGAGGACGACCTGACCGTGCTCAAAGCCGCACTTTGCGTGACCGATTTCAGCAAGCCGCTTCGGGAACGCCGCCTCACCTTCCTCACCTCGGCCGACAAGGGAACCGTCCACGAGCGGCTGCGGCCGGCACTGACGCCGATCATGCTCGGGCTGCGCTTGCTGGCCTCGCCGTACACCAGCCGCTGGCACGCCGCGTTCCACGCCGGCGTGCGGAGCCTCGTACGCGACTTCGTGTCGTATTCCCGCGTCCAGATGTACTCGCTTCTCCGCAACGCGCGGATCACTTGCAAGAACATCGCGTTCAACCTGCCGACCTACTTGTCGCAGCCCGGCGTCGAGGTGCTCAAGGAGCGCGCGGCGGGCTACCCGGCCATCCTGGTGGCGGCCGGGCCGTCGCTGGCCCGCAACTTCGATCAACTCGCGGGCCTGCGGGATCGGGCCGTCCTGATCGGCGTGCAGACCGTCCTGAAGCTCATGCTGTCCCGCGGCGTGCCGCCGCACTTCGTCACGGCCCTCGATTATCACGAGATTTCGGCCCAGTTCTTCCGCGGCATCCCAGACTTCGGCGCGGTGATCCTCGTGGCCGAGCCGAAGGTGAGCTGGCACGTGCTCGACGAGTTCCGGGGCCGCGCGCACGTCTTGCACGCGGCCTTCGCCGACGATCTGCTCCAGGCGGCCGCGCCGCCCCGGGCGGCGCTGCCCGCCGGCAGCACCGTCGCGCACCTCTCCTTCTACCTCGCGCAGCACCTCGGCTGCGACCCGATCATCCTCGTAGGCCAAGACTTGTCGTTCACCGAGGCTCTGTACTACCCGCCCGGTATGCAGGTCGAGCGGATCTGGGCGCCGGAACTCGGCCGGTTCATGACCGTCGAGACCAAACAGTGGGAGCGGATCATGCGCATGCGCAGCGGCCTGCAACGCGTGACCGATATCCACGGCCGGCCGGCCTACGTCGATGACCAGATGTTCACCTACGCCGAGCAGTTCCAGGCGGACTTCCTGGCCAGCCGGGCCCGCGTCATCCACGCCTGCGAGGGCGGGATCCCGCTGGCGGGGACGGAAATCATGACGCTCCGCGCGGCCGCGGAGCGCTTCTGCACGCGTCCCCTGCCGCCCGACTTGTTCGCGCTGCCCCCCAGCCCACCCGGCCCGGAAGCGTGCCGGTCCGCCTGCGCGGCTCTTGAGGAGCGCCTCCGGGAGCTGCATGAGATTCGCGCCATCGCGACCGAAACGCTGACGGAACTCGACCGTTTGGCCGGACTGCTCGATCGCCCGGCCGAATTCAACCGCGGCGTCGCCCGCATCGATGAGCTGCGCGTGCGCATGGCACGCTACGACCGAACCTACGGGCTGGTCAGCCACGTCTCGCAACTGGCTGAACTGCGCCGCGTGCAGGCCGACCGCACGATCAGCGACGAGCAGCGCGAGACGCCCGCCCGAGCGCGGCGGCGGTTGCGGCGCGACCGCGAATACGTGGCCGCGCTGATCGACGGTTGCGATTACCTGCTCGGCCTGTTGCCCGAGGCCCTGCGGCGCGTCCGGGAGCGTTCGGCATCATGAAGATCGTCGCCGCCGTGCTCGCCGACTTCCGGGAGGCCAATCCGGGCGGGCCGTCCCGCCTGACCGAGCCGCTCGTGGGCACCCCGATTCTGGTCCGCACCCTCCAGCGCGTCGCCCGGATCGAGGGACCGGCGGCCCGGTGCGTGTGCGTTCAACCGCGGGATGAGGCCGCCGCCGCCGCCGCGGTGCAGGCGGCGGGCCTGGCCGACGTGTTCGACGTGCGTCCGCTGGACACCGGCCTCCGGCCGCGACGCGAGCTGATCCGTGCGGCCCGCAAGTGGAATCTGAACTCGTGGCGCGGCGGACTGCTCGGCCTGAGCTGGTTCGACGAATTCGCCGACCCGCCCACGCTGGCACGCATCGTGCAGCACTATCGCTGCGACGCCGTGCTGTGCGTGGACGGCCACCAGCCGTTGCTCGACCCGGCGCTGGCGTCCGCGATGTGCGCCCATCACGTCGAGCATGCGCAGCTCGCGAAGTTCACCTTCTCGGCCGCACCGCCCGGCTTGGCCGGCGTGCTCATCGGCGAAGCCCTCCTGGTGGATCTGCTGGAAGGCGACTGGCCGGTGGGGCTGGTGCTTTCGTACCGGCCGGAGATGGCGCACTCCGACCCGCTCACTCTGCCCGCCTGCTGCCACGTCGCCCCGGAGATCGCCCAGACCGCGGCGCGCTTCGCCGCCGACACGCGGACCGCGCGCGAGCTGGTCGCGGCGGCCTTGGCCGCGGTCGGCGAGAACGCGGACGCCGGGCGGCTGTGCGCATGGCTGCGGGCGGGCGGCTACGATCCCTGGGAGCGCTTGCCGCAAGAGGTTGAACTCGAGCTCACCACCGCCGACCCGCTGCCGGAAACGACTTTGCGTCCACGCGGTGACCGGGTTCCACGGCGAGAGTTATCAGACTTGGGGGCCGTGGCAAGGCTCGGAGCGGAATTGGGCGTCTGGGACGACCGACTGGTCTGCCTCGGCGGCCACGGCGACCCCCTCTGCCACCCGCATTTCGCCGACGTGTGCCGGTTGCTGCGCGCGGGCGGGGTCTACGGCCTGGCGGTCACCACGACGCTCGTGCACCTGCCAGAGCCGGCGTTCGAGGCGCTCTTCGCCGCGCCCGTTGATGTGGTTGAGGTCCGACTTGACGCGACCGCCCCCGCTTCCTACCTCCGCGTCCACGGGCGCGACGCGTTCAACGACGTAATGTGCAACCTGACAAAGATCGAGGAGCGCCGGCGAAGCACCTCGTCACCCCGGCCCATCCTCGTATGCAGTTTCACCCGGCACAGCGCGACACTCCCGGAGCTGGAGGAGTTCCACGACGCGTTCATGATGCGGCACGGGAGCGCGCTGATCCGCGGCTACAACGAGTACTCGGGCCGGATGCCGCCGGACACGTTATTACGCACGGAACCGCCCGTCCGTGAGCCCTGCCGGCGGTTGGTGCGGCGGCTGATGCTGCTGGCCGACGGCACCGCGGTGCTATGCGAACAGGACGTCTGCGGGGAGCTGCCGATTGGGAACTGGACACGCGCGCCGTTGGCGGAATTCTGGGGCGGACCGGCGCTGCGGCAAGCGCGAGCAGCGCACGCCGCTGGCGATTTGCAAGCGCTTCCAATATGCGGCCGCTGTCAAGAGTGGCACCGACCCTGAAACCGCGCACGATTGACCGACCGCTCCGCCGATCTTCCGAGGAAGTTTGTGAGAGCCGTTTTTATCCGCCGCAAGGAACTCGTTCAGAGACCGGGGCGTCAAGAAAAGTGATTGCGACGCACTTGGTGAGTCGATACGATTAGGTGGAACGCGTGTCCGGCTGAGCACGCGCCGATGCTGCCATCATTGATCTCATCTCGCTCATAGCCTTGATCAGCCGACAACGTGGTCCGCGAGGAGTCCGAAGCGTGAGGGACTTGGCGAGCAGCATGGCTGCACGCCCGCGCGAAGGACCGAGGTGAGTCATGGCGGAAACGATCAAGTGCACGTGCTCGAAGTGCGGAGCCAAGTATCGGCTCCCGATCGAGGCACAGGGCCGCACCGCTCGCTGCAAGCGGTGCGGTGAGAAGTTCGAGGTCCCGCGGCAGCAGAGCCTCGAGGACAGCGTGCTGGCCTGGCTGGCGTCGCCCGAGGACGAAGACGCCGAGGAGGCGGTCGAGCAGCCCAAGGTCATCAGCATGCCCGCCGAGGCCCAGGCCACCGACGAGGCCGCCGACGCTGCCAAGAAGATGCGGGGCCCGATCCGGATCAAGTCCCCGGGCAAGGGTGATACGGCCTGAAGCCGGGTCCCGTCGCGGGACGCGGTCCTCCGCCCGGCAATCCCGTCCGGCGGGGCGGGTTCACTCCGCGGCGCATTCGCGTCGTCGGCCTGAGGGGGTTCAGCGCACTGCCGCCAGCTCGGCGTACGCCCCGGCGTAGACGGTTCGGACCGCCTCGGGGGAGAACGCTTCCCGAGCAGCGGCGGCTACCAGGTCCGATACGACGCGCGCCTCCGCCGGCGCCTCCAGCGCCGCGAGGAGCGCCCGGGCGGCGTCCTTCGGATCGTGTGGAGCGCACCACCAAGTGGCCCCTCGGTCCCCCCGCAGCTCCCGCACCGCCGCGTTGTCCGTCGCCACTAGCGCCCGCCCCGCCGCGAGCGCCGCAGCCACCCCGAACGGCCGCACCGGGCCGAGAGCGAGAAGCGCGGCGAGGTCCGCGGCCGCGACGAGGTCGGGCAGGGCGACCTCGGGATCGACGGTGCGAAACATCCAACGGTGTTCGCAGGCCCGGACGAGGCGCTCGATGCGGCTGCTCTCCGGCGATCCCGGCGGGAGCACGAACCGCACATCGCGGCGGACCTTCTCGACCAGCATGCCGGCCCACGCCGCGTAGAATGCGCCGCTGCCGCGCTCGACCGGCGGCAGAATCAGCACCGCCGTGTCGCCGTCCGACAGCCCGCAGCGGGCCCGCGCGGCGGCGCGGTCGGCCGCGGCGAGCCCCGCGACGTCCACTAGCGGCGGCACGATCAGGCATTGGCGCCGTGGCACGCCCACCGCCTCGAGCCGCGCGCGAACGGCACTGAGCGGGCACGCCAGCGCGGCCGAGGCCAGTGGTACGTCGCGCAGCCACGCCCGCAGCGCGGCCGCGTCCAGCGACGGCGGGACCTCGAACAGCATCGCCGTGACATCGTCGGCCAGACCAACGGCCCAGCGCGCGGCGGTCGGCGTCCAGACGTGCACGATGCGGGGCGGACCGGCCGGCACGCGCGCCAGCACCGCCCGGCGCAGGAGGCCGGCGCCGAGCATAGGCCAGTCGAACGGGGCGTGCACGCGTTGCACCCGAAGGCCCGGCACCTGCGGGCTGCGGCCGCCGCCGACGTGGAACAGGTAGTGGGCGCGCGACTCCTCGCGGGCGGCAACGCGTTCGAGCACCGCGCGCTGCGCGGCATCGAGATCGGCGGCGGTAACGTGAATGACGACCGGCGCGAGCGGGCTCATGCTGCGGCTCTCCACGCGGAGCGGCCGATTGTAGCCGCCGGCGGGCGCGGGGAAACACCGCGTTGGGGTTCAGTTGAGGCTCGGACCGCCCCGATCGCCCGCGTGCCGGCGGCTCGCGAGCGCGGCCAGAGTCCGCAGGTGTCTTATCAGAAGCTCGGCCCGCTCGGCCGCGTCGGTCTCCTCAAGGAGCAGTTGCCGCAGGTCGGCGTCGGCGGGCAGAGCGGCGGCGAGCAGATCGGTGAGCGGGTCGAGGTCGAGGTCCGTGGCGAGGAGTTTGTCCCAGTGTCCGCGGAGGGACGGATCGAGGCCGGGATTCTCGTGGGCCGCGGCGGCCAGCTCAGCCCGCAGCTCGGCGACGCGCTCGGATTCGGCCTTGCAGCCGGTCTCGAGGAGCTCGATGCGGGCCAGGCGGTACGCCTTGTTCTCGGACTCGTCAACGACACGCGCCCGGCTGAGTCCACGGACGAGAATGTTGTACCGCCCCTCCGGCAACCGCACGGCCTGCTCAAGCCGCGCCACGGTGAGGACCGGATAAATCGGGGCGTGGTGGGTGTGGTAGAGCGGCTCGTAGCCCGCGCGGAGGTGCGCGAGGGCCACGGCTCGATCACCCGCCCAGGCGTCGCGAGTGAGAGCACGATAGCGCGGCTCGAACACATGCAGCGGCAACAGCGTGCCGGGGAACAGCACGAGCTGGGGCAGCGGGAACACCGGCACGACCGTCGGGATGTAGAAGACCTCGTCCATCGCGTCTTGGCGGCGGAGCGCTGAGCTGGTTCCACCGCCGCCTGTTCTCATTGTAGACCCGCCGGCGAGCCGGGGATGCGGGGCGGGACGCGGGGAGCCCATCACCGCCAAGCGACAGCGGTGCGCCGGCGCGACGACCGCGGGCGGCGGTCTGCACTCCTGGAGCGGGCGCGCCGCGGGTTGGTCGCAGACGCTCCGCCGCACGGCCGCCGCCAGCCGCGCGAGAACGCGCGAACGCGCAGCCGAAACGCGTGCGGCGAGGGTGTTCCCGCGAGCGCGCTCCCGGGACACGGGGCCACTGGCGAGAATCTGAAAAAACCTCGCAGACGGGTGGGGCTCGCCCTGCGCTCATGACGAGGGCTTGACGCACGTAAGTGCGCGGGAATCGAATCGGTGCCGCTCTCAAGGGTCGCGCGGCCTTCGGCACCGCGCTCCGTCCCCGCTTCCGGGAGATTCACCCATGATTCGTGTTGCTGCTGTTGCTGCGCTGGCGGTGTTTTCCGTGCAGTCGGGTCTCGCGCAGGATTCAAACATGCTGGTTGTGGCGAACGGTTCGACACTGACACGCTACGCGCTGACGGCGTCGCAGCCACCGCAATCCGCGTGGGCCGTCGATGTCGGCTTCTCCGTCGGCGAGGTAAAAGTTCTCCCCACGCCGAACAGCGCGATCATCCTGGTTTCTCACTTGCAGGGCACGGCGTTGACCGCTGTCGACGCCGCTACCAGAGGAACGCTATGGACGGCCGCGAACGTCGGGTTGCACACGACTCACGCCCACGACATCTACGGAGTACTCTATACCGACAGCCTACGCTACCCGCACGGTGCGCCGAACCTCGGTGGCGGCCCAACGGCGGACGTGCTGCTGCTTTCTTCCCAGGTGACGCCGCGGACAACGTACCTCGTGGATGGGGGAACCGGCCAGGTGATCTGGTCCCGCGTGGAACCCGCCGACACACGCGGATTTCAGTTTCTGCCTACGAGCGCGGGCTCGTACGACGTCGTCTTCGCCAGTGAATCGCAAAGCATGCCGCGCGTGGACGGCGCCACAGGACAAACCATCGTGTGGGCCCGCCCTCTCCAGCACCGCTGGGGCGTACCGGTTCCCGACGTGAGCGGTGACGGACAGCCGGACTTCCTCGCGGCTCCCTCATATTGGAGCAGCACGGTCCGCCTGCTGAGCGGCGCGACGGGTACAGACGTTTGGACGCACGATTACGGAGCGTTCGACGTGTTGGGAGGGGCTGTCGTGCAGGACCACCTCGGACTCGGCGCGCTCGTGTCCGCACAGAATTCATACGCTGGCGGCGTGCGGCGATACCGTGCCGAAAACGGGGCGATCGTGTGGACCTGTCCCGCCGCCTACAACAACAATACGATGGTCGGACTGCTGCGGCGCGCGAACGGACTTACCGTCCTGTCTGGGTGGCGCCACCAGTACCGCGCCATCGCCCTCGACGCTGCAACCGGCGCGGTGCTTTGGGATCACGTGCCCGCCTCAAACGCCGATTTCATCGGTGTCGGGGTGAGGGACCTCAACGGCGACGGACACGACGACCTGCTGGCTCAGAATAACAGTATCTTTCGCCTTCACTGCGGCCTGACGGGGTCGCAACTCGACTGGTTCCCAGCCATCCCCGGACAAGCCGCCGCTTTCTACGTGCTGCCACAGCCCCCGCCGGAGCCCCCAGCGCAGGCGGTACTGTGCGTGGGCGATGCTGCCGGCAACGTCCACGTTCTGCAACTCGACGGAACGCCGCTGAACACACGGGGCGTCCTGGCGGGCCCCATCGGAAACCTTGACCTGATCGACGTCGACGGCGGCGGCGTACCCGAGCTCCTTGTCACAAGCCAGCAGAGCCTGTCCCAGCGCACAGTATGTCTCAAGACGCGCAGTCTGAGCACGCGCTGGACCACCAGTCACCCGACGCGTTTCGAGTTCCTCGGGCACGACGACTTCGGTGCTCGGATTTACTCGGGTGACTTCGACAGCGACGGTGAGCTGGAACTCATGATCCCGCTCCAGAACTTCGACGGAACCGGCAAGTCACGGTTCCAGGTTTTCAACGCGACCACCGGTCAGCGCGAGTGCGTCTTGGATGACGGGATTGATTGGCTGGGAATCGTCTACTTCGATCCGGTGGACTCGACCTGGCGGCTCGCAGTCGAACGCAATCCCGATGCTTTCACTCACTACCTCTACAACTATACTCTCAGCGGGTGCCCGATGCAGTACAATTGGGGCAACACGTCTGTCAATACGTGGAAGCTCGGTGCGATCGGCCAGAGCGAGATTGACGGCATGCCCCGAATTTGGGGCGGGTGGTACGGGCGCACACTTTACGTGGTCGACCGGGCCGGAAATACCCGCTGGGCCAAGAGTTTCGGCGGCACCTACGAGGCCGAAGCCGTCTACGCCAAGCAGCTGTGCGGGAACAGCGGCGAGGTCCTGCTGGTCGGGGGGACCTATGGCACGAACCACGTGCGCCTCGACGCCGCGCGCCTTTCCGACGGAGCTACCCTTTGGACCTTCAATGACCCGACCGCTGACTGGGTGGTCCATGTGGTCGCCGTCGGCGATGTCAATGGCGACGGCGTCCAGGAAATCTACATCCGATCGAGCGGAAACGCCTCCCGGCCCGCGAAGTACCAGGCGCTCAACGGTTGCGATGGTACACGGATATGGCAGGTGTCCTATCCGTACACGGCGCAGTTGCCCGTGCACGGTCGCCTCGTAGACGTGACCGGTGATGGCGTCCAGGAACTTCTGGTTGCCGTCGATAACCGGATCGAGGCCCGTCACGGTCTCACCGGCGCGCTCGTCCGGACGTACACCTTCCCGGCGCTCGTCAACGCGTTCGAACTCGCTGATCTCCCCGCGTTCGACCTTGGTGATCTCAACTGCGACGGCTCGGTCGACTTCGACGACATCGACGCGTTCATGCTCGCCTTGAACAGCGGCACGTCGTACCACGCGACGTACCCAGATTGCGAACGAGCCCTCGCGGACTGCAACGGCGACGGTTACGTCGACTTCGACGATATCGACTTCTTCGTGGCGTTGCTGAGCGCGGATCACCAGTAGTAGCTACCAGCAGGGCCGGCGACAGCGGGAGCGCGCACCGCGTCCGCAGTCCGCGGAACGCAGTGCGCGTTCACCGCTCGCCGTTCTCTGCGGCGGATGTGCGCCGCGTGGGTGATCTTGACGGCAATCGGGCGATAGGCTCTCCTGACGTGTCGCTCTTGCGCGCTCATCTCTCCGGTGACGGCCCCAGCGTCGCTGAAGCGATCGCTGACGTGGACGGGAACGGGTTGGTGGATTCGGCGGACGCCGCGGCGCTGACTGGGCAGGGTGGGGCAGCGCTTGACGACGCGCGTCCACCGCTTTTGTGACCGGGCTCAACAACAACCTGGTGTTGGAGGCGACGGACGCCGGCCTTGATGCGACGCCGGTTGGGCTGCTCAGTTGTGCGGTGTGTTGGATCCGTTGCTTCGGGTTCATGAACCAGGCGGCCGACTGCGCTGCCGCTTGCCAAGCGCAGTACGACGCATGTGGCGATCTCGGACCCATAGACCAACAGTCGGAATGCTGGGACAATGTGAGACGAACCTGCATGCCAAACTGCCTGGCCGCGGTCGCGAGCGCGGCCGGTCGGTGCGGCTCGTGCGTATGGACATGTGCCCCCAAGCCCGGTTACTGACGGTAGGACCATCCATGCGGCGGTACGGCTCGATGCGGGTCGGCCTGTTGCGTGGTATGTTATGCGGCTGTCTGGCGATGGCGTCGATCGTCGACTGTCAGCGTGGCGCGCCGCCGACGGTTGCCACGCAGCCCCCCGCGGAGACACTCTCCGCCGAGGAGCGTCTGGTGCGGGTCTGGCGGCTCCTGGACGCAAACGACCCGGCCTCGTTTCGGGAGGCTCTGGCCGAGCTCGCGACCCTGCCGCGCGAGGTTTACCACGACCCGGGGTACGGTGTGGACGGCCCGCCGAAGTGGGACACTCTGAGGATCGGCGAGGCTTCCGTACGCCTGGACAGCGAGTGGCTGCGTACGACCTACCGGCGTTTTGAAGCGCTGCTGCAATCGATTGACGCACAAGAGGGCCGCCGGCAGTATGAAGCCTTTGACGCCTTGTTGGCCGGCGTAATGGGCTCCGCTCGCCATTGGAAGGCCCGCCAGCGCTGGGACATGCCACCTTTGGCATACCAGGCCGCCTTGGAACTGCGTCACACGCTACCCCGCGCCATGCGCGAATCGAAAAAATACGACGACGCCGAGTTTGTGCAGCTTCTGGAGGACCGGCGAGCGCGCTTATGGGAGGTTATTCGCAAATCGTTTATCGAGATTGCCCGGGATGTTCCGTAAGCGGCCCGCGGCCGTGTGGGTGATCATACCGGCTCCTGAACCCGCGGAGCGCGATCGTCAGAGCCGCCGGCTCCACAAACCCGCTGTTGCCGCACGACGCAGCGTTTTCGTTCCATATTGCGGCGCCAGCCGTTCCACCGGACGGCCCGCCCGCACCCCGCCTGCCACTTTCCAGCGCGTCAATCCCCTCCCTCCGCCCCCTTCCGCAGCCGCGCCGCCAGCCGTTCCGCCAGCGCCGCCAGCGACGCCCGCAGCTCCGCCACGGTAGGTTCCGCCCCCGGCCGCGGCGCGGCCACGAGGTCCACCCCGGCCGGCAGCGTGGCCTGAATCTGTCGAAACGCCTCGCGCAGCCGGCGCTTGAGACGGTTCCGCCGCACTGCCCCGCCGTGTCGCCGCCCCACGACGATCCCCAGCCGCGTCACGCCGGTCGGCGAGGCCAGTGCCCACAGCGCGATGCGGCCGTCACCGCCGCGAACCCCCTCCTGCATCACACGGTCGAACTCGGCGTGGCGCACGATGCGGAGCTTGCGCGGAAAGCGGAGCCGGCGCGGCCCCGCGGGAGACGATCCGACGCCGTGCGAACCGCCGTCCAGCAACGCACCGTCAACCGGGGTGGGCGGCGGCTCGGAGGGCGGCTCCGTTGCGGACGGCGACTTGGGACGCTTCGCGGGCACGATCGGCGATACCTCGGGGACGCGAGCAGGAACCCACGGCGCGGCCGTGGCCCGCTCGGCCGTGGGGCAGAATACCCGTGCCGAGCAGCGGCGCAAAACGCCGGCGCGGCGAGCGGAATGAGCCGTTTCATTGGCTCGCCGGGCCGGGCGGCGGTACACTAGCCCGCCCGATGCATCGCAACGGACCATCTGCGACCGGGAGGACCTCATGATGACGCTCTCACCTTGTACCGGCCTGCTCGCGTTGCTGCTTCCCTTCGCGGCCGAGCCGCCGCAGTTCCCACCGGTCGAGACGTTCGGCCCCGGGGCGGCCCAGCGCTGGAACGTCATCGCCGGGACGTGGGACTTCGCCGACGGCCGGGCCCGGCAGACGGCCCCGGACTTCGATTGTGGGGCGGTGCTGAAGGATGCGCGGCCGACGGGGCCGTACTACCTGGCGGTGCGGTTCCGCCCGGACGGTGATTTCAACGGCGGCGGGCTATTCTTTGCGCTGCCCACGGCGGATAAGAAAGCGGGCGGGATGCTGGTGCGGTGCGATCCGGGCGGGCGGATTCTGTGGGGCTGGTTCGACGCGGGCGGGGCGTTCAACTACTACGCGGACGCCACGTATGACGACGACGGCGACGCGGAGCAGACGCTGGCGGTCGCCGTGGACCCGGGGAAGCAGGGCTTCAACATCTACCACCACGGCGAGCGCATCGCGACGAACGTCCGCACGTTCCACACGGAAGGGTTCGTCGGCATTCAGAGCAGCGGCGGCCCGCACACCTTTCTGCGGGTGGAGCTGCGCCCGGCGACGCCGGACGAGCTGGCGGGCATCAAGCCGCCGGGGCAGTACAGCGGCCTGGTCGACGTGCTCGGGGATGCACAGCGAGTGCTGGTGCTGCGGCGGGCGGCGGAGTTCCTCGTGAGCCTTGACGCGCAGGGTCGGCAGTTGAGCGCGACGCGCGTGGCGGACGTGAAGGGGCGCGCGGCGGGCGACTTCCAGCCCGTCGCGCTGGCCTGGGACGCACCCGCGGCGGACGCCGCGCCCGACGCGCCGCGCGGCGTGCTGGTGCTGGCCGAGGCCGGCGCGGCGCTGTACCGGTTCGACACGCAGCTCAAGCAGATCGGCGATGGCCCGCTGCTGCGCGACGCGGGGATGAAGGGCATGGGCGTCGCGGTCGCGCCGACCGGGCACATCCTCATCAGTGACGAGAGCATCCCGGGCATCCGCGTGCTCGACGCGGCCGGCAGAGAGCTGCTCAAGTTCGGGGAGCGGGGCGATGCCCACGGGTACGGCCGGCCCGACCCGAAAGCCGCCGGCAAGTTCAAGCAGCCGCGCGGCATCGCGCTGGGGCCGGACGGCACGCTGGTCGTGATGGATCGCGGCAACTACACCTACGTCGCGCACCGTTACGACGCGGACGCCAACCGGTTCGAATGGGTCACGCAGGGGCCGTGGCTGCCGATGGTCGACGGGGTGCGATTCGACCGGGCGGGCCGCCTGATCCTCGCCGGGCTGTTCGAGTTCTACCGCTCGTACGGCGCGGTGCGGGTGATGACGCTGGACGGGCTCGGCTGGCAGGTGTTCACCGGGGCCGCGCTCGGCGACCTGACCGAGAAGGTGCGGGCCGCCGAGGGTCCCGGCGGACTGATCTACGTCGCCGACCCGGACAAGGACCGCATCCTCGTGCTGCCGCCGAACTTCGTTGAGCCGCTGCCCAGGTTCGCCTGGACGCCGGACGGCGGCGTGCAGCTCACCCTCACGAAGGCCGACGGCACGATCACCACGGCCATCTCCCGCGAGCGCAACGCGAAGGGCGACCGGATCGTCGTGCGGCCCACGGAGCCGCCGTGCACGGTCTGGCCCGCGGCCGCCCCGGCGGACCTGCGCGCGTACGAGCTGCCCCCCCCGCCGCCGGCCGGCCAGAAGTACGTCATCGACATGCCGGTGCTCGTGGCGGTGTTCACGAAGGCGAAGGACGAGAAGGGCCAGGAGCTGCGCGTCGCGGCCGCGCCCGATGCGATCATCGCCCGGCTCGAGCGCGAGCTGGCCGTCGACCGGTATTTCTACTGGCTCAGCAGCCATGCGATCCTCAACAAGCAGTTCGAGTACATGGTGATCGACGACGCGGAGGCCGAGGTGCGCGGCGGCTGGATCGAGCCGACCGCGGCCCGCACGCTGGTGAATCAGGCCCGCCAGAAGCGCGGCTGGAAGCCGCTCAGCGCCGACCACAGCCTGGTCGGCATCCATCCGATGGAGGGCTTCGACGTCGCAGCCACGGACGATCCCGGCTACGTGGGCGGCGGCGGGCTCACGCCGTACGCTTACAGCGGTTACGGGCTGTGGAATCACGGCCAGGCCTGGCTCATGGCGCACGAGTGGGGCCACCAGCTCGACGCCTACTTCGAGAAGAGCGGCTTCACCGACTGGTGGCTCAACCACCCCGACGCCACGGTGCACATCGGCCGGTACGGCGAGCACTGGGACTGCAACGCGTTCCTCTGTCGCCGGGCGGACGCGCTGAACTGGCTGCGCTTCAAGTTCGGCACGCTGCGGCTGGTCGCCGACGACGACGGCGACGGCCTGCCCGACGCCGACCCGACGCTCCCGCTGGACGAGCAGCGCTTCGGATCTGACCCGACCCGGCCGGACACCGACGGCGACGGGCTAAACGATCTCGCCGAGCTGTGCGCCGGAACGTTCACCAGCAGCGACCCGCGCAACGCCGACACCGACGGCGACGGCCAGCCCGACGCCCGCGACCCGTACCCGCAGTTCGCCGTTCGGACAACGATCACCGCGGCCGGTTCGCAGCCGCCCGCGACCGTGGGCCGCATCGTGAGCAGTTGGGCCGATGCGACCATTCGCGCGGCCTGGCAGCCGGACGCTGTCACGTACGAGATTGAGCTGGCCAAACCCGCCCGCACCGTCTATCTGCCGATGGACTGGAACAACGACGGCTGGTTCACGGGCTTCGACCAGACCTACACGACGATCGACCTCGAGTGGCGGGACGGCGCGGCCGAGATCAAGCGTGCCGGCGAATGCACCGCGGAAGTGGCGACCAGCGGGGGCCGCACGGTACTTCAGGTCGTTGTGCCGCGGCCGGCGGCGCGGGTGCCGCTGGCGGCCGGCGCGCGCGTGGGCCTGATCCCGCGGCTTCAGAACGGTGGTGGGACGGTGGCATTTCTGATCGATCCGTGGCAGATTCTGGGCGTCGAGCTGAAGTAGCGCAACCGTCACGTCTCGCCGGGCCCGGCGCAAGGCGGACGCGTTCCAATTCGGCTTTGGTCTGATCCGCGGGACGGTGCGGACGGGAAAGGGGCGAGCTTCTCGGGCCGGCCCGCGGGGATAGGCGACAGGGACCAGTTTGGTACGTTTCTGATGCGGGACGGCTAGTGCGCGGTGGCGGGACGGCGCACCGCGAGCCAGTGCGTGTAGAAGGTCTCGAAGGCGACGTAGAAGTAGCCCGCGATGAAGATGACCAGGAAGGGCAGCGCCATGGAGACGCGCTCGAACCAGTTGTCGTAGAACAATAGGGCCGCCCCGCAGGCCAGCAGGTAGACGCCCATCGCCAACTCGGCCCACGCCTTCCAGTTCTTGCGGATCCGGAGCCCGCCGAGCCGCTTGCGCCAGTCCGCCGGGCGGTGAGCGGCTTCGCCGAACTTGGGCGTGCGGACGAACTCGCCGGTGGCCCCGAAGAAGCCGTCCAGCGCCGCGACCGCGTTGTTGAACGCGATGCCGATGCCCACCGCCATCAGCGTGGGCACGTAGCTCAGCGCCCGCCACCAGCTCCGCAGCAGCTCGCGCTGGCTGACGACGTAGAAGGCGGTCGTCGAGCCGAACCCGACCACGAACAGCGTCAGCTCGTACCAGAGCAGCCACGGGGACTGCTCGTACGGGAGCATCAGCTTGGCCAGCAGCGCCGGGCCCACGAGCAGGCTCAGCAGAACCACGAGCACGTACACCGCCCCGCTGGTGAGGTGGAAGAACGCCTCGAGCTTGACCCACCATGGCAGCCGGCTCCGCAGGACCTGCGGCAGCAGCTTCACGCACGTCTGCGCGCCGCCCTTGGTCCAACGGTGCTGCTGCGCCTTGAAAGCGTTCATCTCCGGTGGCAGCTCGGCCGGCGCGGTCAGGTGCGGCAGGAACACGAACCGCCAGCCGCGGAGCTGCGCCCGGTACGAGAGGTCCAGGTCTTCGGTCAGCGTGTCGTGCTGCCACCCGCCGGCGTCCGCAATCGCGGCTTTCCGCCAGATGCCCGCCGTGCCGTTGAAGCTCATGAACCGCCCGGTGCGGTTGCGGGCGGTGTGCTCGATCACGAAATGGCCGTCGAGCAGGATCGCCTGCGCCTGAGTCAGGGCGGACACGTCGCGGTTGAGATGCTCCCAGCGGGCCTGCACCATGCCGACCTGGGGGTCAGTGAAAAAGTGGATGGTCGCGCGGAGGATATTGGGCGGCGGCAGGAAGTCGGCGTCGAAGATGGCGATGAACTCGCCAGTGGCCTCGCGGGTGCCCTCCTCGAGTGCGCCGGCCTTGAAACCGGTGCGGTGGGTCCGATGGCGGTAGACGATGTCATGCCCCGCCGCCCGCAGACGCGCGACGGTCTCCCGCGCGATGTCCTGGGTTTCGTCGCTGGAGTCGTCCAGCACCTGGATCTGAAGCCGGTCGCGGGGGTAGTCGATGGCGGCGGCCTGCTCGATGATCCGACGAGCGACGAACTGCTCGTTGAACATCGGCAACTGGACCGTGACGCGCGGCAGCTCGGCGAACTCGGCCCGGGGCCGGGGTGCACGCGACCGGACGCGATAATACAGCAGAACCAGGAAGTAGCGGTGCGCCCCGTAGATGCAGATCAACGTGAGCACCGCGAGGTAGGCGGCGATGGCCACGCGAGCTAAGGTTTCAGACTCCATCGAGCGCAGAACCCGCCAGCCGGGACGTTAACCCTGTGTCCGTAAGCGGATTATCCTAGAAACCCGCCCGTCGGGGGTCAATCGGGCGGGGGAGGCATTTCCGGCCGCCGCCGCGGGCCGTTAAGCTGTCTGTTTTGAGCCGCGCGTACGCCGCCGAGCACCACCCGCGGTGCGGGCGACCGGCGCACCAGCGGTTGCAGCCTCGAGACGGAGGTGGGATGGCGTGACTTCCGAGCCCGTCGATTTATCCGATGCCCAACGCCGCCGCGAGCGGGCGGCGGCCGTCCGCGCCTTCGCGGACCGCTTCCTTTCGGGCCCGAATCAGGATTTGTACGAGGACATGCTGATCACCCTCACGCGGCTGAACCGCGACCAGGCCGTCCGCGGCGACGTGAAGATCCTCGCCAAGGCCCTTGGGGAGCTGCGCTACGCGTTCAAGGTCTTCGCACCGTACGCGCACGTTCGGAAGATCAGCATCTTCGGATCCAGCCGGACGCCGGAGGGGCACCCCGATTACGAAACCGCCGTGCGCTTTGCGCGGCGCATGTCCGAGGTCGGGTGGATGGTCATCACAGGGGCCGGGGACGGGATCATGAAAGCCGGTCACGGCGGAGCGGGCCGGGAGGCCAGCTTCGGGGTGGCGATTCGGCTGCCGTTCGAACAGAAGACCAACACCGTGATCGCCGACGACGAAAAGCTGGTGAACTTCCGGTACTTCTTCGCCCGGAAGCTGATGTTCATGAAGGAAGCCTCGGCCGTGGCGCTCTTCCCCGGGGGGTTCGGCACGCAGGACGAAGGCTTCGAAGCGCTCACGCTGGTGCAGACCGGCAAAGCGCCGCTCATCCCGATCGTGATGGTGGAGCGGCCGGGCGGCACCTACTGGCTCCAATGGCGGGCGTACGTCGCGGCGGAGCTGCTGCGGACGGGGATGATCAGCGAACAGGACATGCACCTGTTCCGCATCACCGACGACGTCGAGGCGGCCGTGCAAGAAGTGGTCCAGTTCTACCGGCTCTACCACTCCATGCGCTACGTGGGGGACGACCTGGTGCTGCGGCTGAATCGACCGGTGTCGGCGGAGACGTTGGCGCGGGTCAACGCGGAGTTCGCCGACATCCTCACGGCGGGACGGATCGAACAGAGCGGGCCGCTGCGGGAGGAGGGGGACGAGTGGCCGGACAAGGCCCGCATCGTGTTGCGGTTTGACCGCAAGAGTACGGGGCGGCTGCGGCAGTGCGTGGACGTGCTGAACCGGGACGGGTTGTAGCGGTGCGGGGCCCGGCGGCTGAAATCTTCGGGAATTCTAGAGCATTCCGCGCGGTTGGGTGCGAAAACCCCTTGACGAAGAGCTGGAAACGTGCGAGAAGGACGCCCGCGGCGCCGCGGAACGGCGCGCGTGGATGGAGCCCCGCAACTCGTGCGTAACCTGCGCCACGGCGTTCATCCGAAACGTTCTTCACCAACCTGATCGGGGGGCCCGGCGGCCCGCTGCCAGGGCCCACGGTCCCGGAGAAGCAACATGGCCAAAACAGCGACGAACAAGCCCCGCACCAAATCCGAGGTGTATGCCGCGCTGGCTGAAAGCAGCGGCCTGACGCGGAAGCAGGTCGCGACGGTGTTCAATGAGATGGCCGGCCTGATCAAGAAGGACCTCAACAAGGGCCCCGGAATCTTCGCGGTCCCCGGCCTGATGAAGATCACGGTCGTCAAGAAGCCCGCCACCAAGGCCCGCACCGTGCCGAACCCGTTCAAGCCCGGCGAGATGATGACCGTCAAGGCCAAGCCGGCCCGCAAGCTCGTCAAGATCCGGCCGCTCAAGGGACTCAAGGAACTGGTGTCCTAGCCCCCTGCGGCCTGACGCGCGGTCAGCCGCGCCATCGCGGCGGCGTCCGCCGTCCCTGCCGGACGCGCGCGACGGCGGCTGTGCGCAGGTCGCGCCGCAGCGGTCGTGCCCCGCGCGGCGTTGCGGCGCCGCCGCTTGTCAGCCGGGTATCGCCGCCGCAGTGCATCCGGCCCACAGCCTGTGCCCGCGGCCTGCCCGCGGCCCGGATGCGCGGCTTGCCAGCCGCACTTCCGGGCCGCGCATTGTTTGGCGTGTGCGGGGGCGACCGGTCAAGGCGCTCAGTTCCAGCTCGCGTCGGGAGCTTCCTCGCCGCCCGGCCCGAGGGGCTCACGCCGCTCCAGCTCGTCCCGCAGCAGGGCTGCCTGCTCGAAGTCCTCGTGCGCGATGGCCTCCGCCAGCCGCTCCCGCAGCGTCCGGCCGATGCCGTACTCTGACCGCAGCCGGCGGCTTAACTGGCGGAGATAGCTGATGCCGCCGTCGGCCTGCTGCTCCGCGTCGTACCCGTATTCCGCCAACACCCGCGCCAAGTGCGCCGCGCCGCGCTCGGCCTCTTCGATGGCGTCCTCGTAGCGGGCGTTGACGATGTGCAGTTGGGTCCGCAAGCGCGCGTGCTGGAACACGAGCGTCGCCCGCAGCGTCGCATGCTCGCCGCTCAGGGGCTCCCGCCGCGCCAGCAGCGACAGCTCCGCCAGACAGAACTCGATGTCCACCAGCGCCCCGCGCAGGAACCGGCGGGCCGCGTCCGTGTCATTAGCGTGCAGCGCATCTTCCGCCAGTGCCGCGTACGCCATCCGCCGGTAGTTGACCTGGGTGATCTCCCGCTCCAGCTCGTCCCAGTCCTCGTCGCGGAGCGGCCGCGTACCGACGTGCAGTTCGCGCGCGATGAAGTCGCGCGCGGATTCCAGGCCGTGGCACCGTTGCCCGTCCGGGCGCCCGTGCGGGTGCATCTGCATCACGCCCAGGTCGATGCGGAGCTGCAACAGCTCGTGTCCGTCGCGGCCCACCACCACGCGGGCCCGGATTTCCCCGGGGGGACAGTCCCAGCCGGACGTCAGCTCATCGAGGTCCAGCGTCATGCCAGCTCCGATCCGCGGCGAGTGTCCGCAGTGCCCATCGGCCGCTCGCCCGCCCGGCTGCAATACCGCAGCGGGGCGGATAGTTCCCCGCCCGACCGCCCCGCCGCCGCCGGTTTCCCGGACGCACGGATCGAAGTCGTGCCCGACGCGCCAGCGGACCGGCCCCCGTCACGCTCAGCCCCCACGCGGCCGGAAGCGGCGGTCGTGCGCGACGATCGGCGCGCTCAGAACGACGATGCACGCCACCTTCCACGCCCGCAGCCACCACGGCCGCCACCACGCCCTCGTACGCACTTCCACGCCGTCGGAGAGCCCGAACAACACGCGGGTGACGGCGCCGGCCCACGCGCGACGACGAACGGCGCCGCAATGGCACAGACCGCCGATCGCCAGGCCCAGTCCGAGTAATGCCCAGAGGCACGCCTCGGCGTAGTTCGCGAACCGGAAGAAGTCGTCGCCGCCCGCGCCCACGCGCTACCGCCCGTCCCGCGGCCCGCGCGCCAGGCCCCGCGCGGCGTCCCAGTCCCAGCCAGGCCACGGCGGTCCGGTCACCAGTTTCCGCCAGCCGCGGCCGATGCGCGCCTGAACCGCATCCCAAGGTTGCACACCGCTCGTGGCGTCGGGCCGCTCGGCGCAACATGCACCCACCGCGACGGCGGCGGTGGCCGCATCGTCGACCGACTGGCCGTGGAGCAACCCGGCCAAGAACCCGGCGATCGTGCAGTCCCCGCAACCGGTCGTGCCTGCCACCTCGACGGCGAAGCACGGCGCCAGGATCTCGCGAGCCTGCCACGCGGTGAGGCGCCCGCCGGCCGCCACGGCCAGACGCTCCAGCCGCCCCGCGTCCGTCGTGGTGCGGACGTAGAACCCGCGGTCGCCGAGCTTGAGGCCGACGACGGCGGCGCCGCAGTCCAGCAGCCGCGCGGCCACGTCCGCGAGCGTGTCGCCGTCCCACGGCTGCCCGTGGGCCGGGTGGCGGAGCATGAAGAGAATCTCGTCGATGCTCGGCAGGAACAGGTCGACGTGCGGCAGGACGCGTGCGAGCAGGCCCGGCCAGTCGGCGCGGCCGGCGTCGCTGGCCGGGTCCGGAAAGGCCATGTCGAGCGAGACGGCGGGGCCGCGCGCGCGGGCGGTGCGGAGCAGGTCGGCGAGCTCGTCGCCGCCGTCGGCGAACATGCGGCGCATGATCGGGGGATAGCCGAAATGGAACAGCCGCATGCCGCGCAACTCGTCGTAGGGGACGTCGGCCGCGGCGAACGTGTCGTTGACACCCGGGCAGTGCAGGAAGAGGCGGTCGACGCCGGGCGGGCTCACGACGACGGTGTACGAGGTCGGCTCGCCGGCGGCGGTGAGCAGGCCGTCGGCGAGGGCCGGTCCGTGGCGGCGGAGCAGCTCCCGGACGGCGACGCCGAAGAGGTCGTCGCCCACGCGGCCCATCAGGCGCGTCGGGATGCCGAGGCGGTGCAGCGCAAGACCCGTGTTCGAGACCGCCCCGCCGGTCGAAAGGGCGGCCGGGCCGACCTGCACGAGCATCCCGGGCCGCAGGAGGTCCGCCAGGCCGCCGGCCCGCGCCGGCAGGTCTGGGATGATGTCCAGGCAGATGTGGCCGGCCACAACAGCGAGGGGCGCAGTCATCCGGGGCGCTCCGCTCCGCCCGCGGCGCCGCGGCCGCGTTCAGAGGTCCTCGGTGTAATGTTTGAGTTCGGCCGACTTGCCGTAGAACTCGGCCTGACTCATCTCGCGCAGGTAGACCATGCCGCAGGCGGCCCGCAGGCCGTGGTCCTCGTTATAGACGAAGAAGTCCTCGCCGAGGAAGGTCTTCACGTGCTCGAACTGACGGGCCTGCATGCGCCGGGCCAGCTTGGAGAACGGCCCGTCGAACTCCCAGCTTGGGAACGACGCGGTCCGCTGCGTGCCGAAACACGTATCGAAGCACGCTTCCAGGTCGTTCATGTGCGTGAGCGAGGACGGCACGTACAGGTTGGCCTCAGCGGGGTGGAAGCGGAACCAGACGTTGCGATAGCCGATGACGCGGACGTCGCTGCGGCCGGTTTCCTCCTCGAAGAGCCGGAGGGCGTGGGCGACGGCCTGGAGCACCTTGTAATGCGTGTCGGGGCCGCTGCCCTCGGGGTCGAACGCGACGGTGACGATGTCGGGGTTGATTTCGAGCAACAGGTCGCGGATCGGCACGACGTCGCGGTCGACGGTCGGGATCTCGGTGAAGACGTCGCCCTTGTAGAAGCCCAAGCGGAGATGGCGGACGGCTTCGCCGGAGAAACCGTAGTACGCCCACTCGAGGTCACTCTCCCACTCGCGCATGCGGCCCTTGAGGGCCTGCACGACGGCCATGTCCTTCTTGCCGGGGTACTGGGTGCGGAAATAGTTCTGAAGCTCGGTGAGGCGCTGCTGGATGTTGTCGAGGTTGTCGTCCTCATAGAGCTCCATCAGGTTGCGCAGGAGGCGCTGGGCGGCGGCGTCCTGCCGCAGCTCGTCGTGGTTGCGGGCCACGCCCTGGAAGTAGTGCGACGTATCGATCCGCCGGGCCAGGGCGTTGTCGACCTCGAACAGCTCGGGCTTGAGCCGGGCGCGAAACTGGGGGTTGCGGAGCCGCTCGGCCAGGGCCGTGACCGCCTCGTACATGTAGCTGTTGGTGACGGCGTTGAAGCCGGAAGTCATGTAGGCAAAGCAGTGCTTCGTGCTGCGGCGGCGGACGGCGTTCGTCACGTAAGGCAGGTACCCGAGAATGATGTCGTCATGGTGCGGCGCCGTGTGCAGCAGCGTCTTGTTCTCCACGGGGGCGTGCCCGCGCCTCAGGTTGTCGAGCACGCGCTGCTCGGTCTGCTCGCGGAGCTGCTGGTGGGTCGCCTGCGTCTTGCGGAGCAGCTCGGCGCCGAACCGGTCGCCCAGGAAGTCCTCGCGGCTCAGGGCGCGCAGCGGCTTGCCCAGATTCAGCGAGAGGTTCATCACGACGCGCCAGACCTGCTCGTCCGGCACCGGGTCCTGCCGCGCGAAATCCACGAACACCCGGCTGGTCAGCCGGCTGGCCGCGCCGCTCGTCAGGTAGAACCGAGCCTGCGGCAGTTGGGCCAGCACCGAGCCCGGGTACTCGTTGCTTACCTCGCTGTGGATCGTCCGGGCGACGATCTTCGCCTTGGCCTCGCCGGCCGCGGTGATCAGCGCCACGCAGTTCGGGTTGTACGTGATCGTCCGCAGGCCGATCGTGATGACGCTCTTGTGCCGGGCGACCTCCATGCCGCCCAGGTCCGTGGCCGCGGCCGCCTTGGTCTCGTAGTTGGGATCCAGCAGCCGCGTCGTCGAGTAGCGGTCGGATCCGCGGATGTTGAAGGCGATGTGACCGTCCGGGCCGATGCCGCCCAGGAAGAAGCCCAGCCCGCCCATCGCCCGGATGCGGTCCTCGTACTCCGTGCAGAAGTCGTCGACCGCCCGCAGCACGGCCTGTTGCCGCTGCTCCAGCAGCGTCGTAGCCCGCCGGACCCGCAGCGACAGATCCACCTTCATGTCCGGGAAGACGTCCGCTAGCGACGTGCCCCGCGGCAGCCCGATGCGCAGCGGGTCGATCAGCAGCGCCCGCTGCCGACTGATCCCGAATCCCTTCAGGTAGAACCGGTTGACGTAGTAGTAGAAGCTGTTCTGCTGCTTCGTGTCGATCGGGTAGAACTCGTCGATCTGCACGAAGCGCAGCCCGGACAGGTCCGGCTTGCGGGCGGTGGACAACCCCAAGTTCTCCAGCGCGCTGTGCGTCTCCTTGCGGCCCCACGTCCGCAGGTAGTGCTGCACGTACTTGATGAAGTACTCCGGTGTCTTGCCGGTCGGCAACGCGACCACGCCTTCCGGATTCTCCAGCACCCACTCCAAAAACCGGGCCGCGGTCAGCCGGCCCAGCGCGGGAAAGTTCGAAACGACGATCGAGGGAATCTTCTCCTCCGGCGCGTAACGGAACGCGTAACCGCTACGCGCCAGCGCCACCTGTTCGACCCGGCTCGTGGGGCCCTCCACGGGGGGAGCGGGCACGGCGGGGGCTGCCTCCAGGGTCTGCGACATACGGCGATTCTCCTGAGCCCGGATCGGTCCGGGCGGCCGCGGCTCCGGCCGCGGGCGCGGCAACCGCGCAGTTGCGAAAGGATACCATGCCCCGCGCGGGCGGTCGAAGCGGTCGGATCGGCCGCTCATGCCCCCCTCGCTCCCGCCGCCCGTTCACGAGCGCTCGCCCCATGCGGGCCGCTCAGCCCTCCGGCGGCGGGCCGGTCGTCTCGTTCACTTCGAGCGTCTCCGGCAGCATGATCGACGGGGCGGGCTGCCCGGTGTCGAACTGGTGCTTGAGCATCCGCACGGCGGTGCGGCCCAGCTCCACGGTCGGGCTCCGCACGGTGGTGAGCTTCGAGAAGGCGTACTCGTGCAGGACCACGCCCTCGTGGCCGACGACGCTCATGTCCTGCGGGATGCGGAGGCCGCGCTTCACCAGCGCGTTGCACACCAGGATCGCCATCGCGTCGGAATACACGACCAGCGCCGTGACACGCGGCCGCATCGCCAGGTACAGATCGACGTGTTCGGCGATGTCCAGATAGCGGTCGTAGGTCGGCACCGGCTCGAGGCCGTGCGCCCGCAGCCCCTCGAGGTAGCCCTGTTCGCGCTTCACGGTCACATGGTGCCGCTCGCCGGTGAAGTGATGCACGAAGCCGATCCGGCGATGCCCGAGCTGCACGAGATGGTCTACCGCCATCCGCGACCCCTGCACGTCATCGACGTGCACGCAGTTGTACGGCTGGTGCAGGGCCGTGTTCAGCCAGACGTGCGGAATGTCGTAGTGCAGCAAGGCCGCGTTCGTCCGCGACTCGGCGTCGGCCGGGATGATCACCCCGTCGATGTGGCGCTCGGCAAAGACCCGGGTGCTCTCCATTTCCCGCGCGCTACGCACGGTGATCAGCGCGAGCCGATACCCCAGTTCGCCCGCTTCGTTCGCGATGCCGCGGAGCGTGCTGCTGTAGAAGCTCCCCAGGAAGCAGTACTCGGTGGCCAGCACGCCGATCGTCTGGACCTCCAAGCCGGCCATCGCCCGGGCCGCGGCCAACGGGCGGTACTTGAGCTCGGCCGCGACGCGCCGGACGCGCTCCCGAGTCTCCTTGCTGAGGGCGACGTTCGTCCGGGTGTTGCTGAGCGCGGTGGACGCCGCGCCGACCGAGACGCCCGCCGCTTTCGCGACGTCCCGAATGGTCACGCGCTTGCTTCGCCTGCTATTCGCCATACACGCCGACCTGCCTACGAACAGACGTGTGCGAGACATGCCGCGGGGCAGCCGCCGCCCCGCCCCGCACAGCGCGCTCCCGCCCAACCGAGGCTATTCTACTTTCGCCGGGTCCGACTGTACAGAAACCAGCGCGCCGCGACGCCCGCGCGCGCCCCCGGCGCTGGCTGCCGCGCGCGATACACCAACCGCTCCGACCCGTCCGACAGCGCCGGTCGGCAATCGTGCCGCCGCAGGTGGCGCTCCCCCGCCGGCCGCCCGTGCTCCGGCCCCGGTGCCTTCCGCACCCCCCGACAGTCCGAGACGGCGTACGTCCCGTCCGGTCAGACGAACTCGGGCGGCCGGCCCGGCGGACCGGCCGCCATCGCCGCCGTGCCGAGCCCGCCGCCCCGCCGGCGCGGCGCGCTGATGAACTCGTCCCGCGCCCCTTGGTTCCGTCCTCCGGCGGCGCACCCGGCGCCGCGCGCCCGCCTACGCGATCGTGACCTCCTTCGCCAGGTACACATCCTGGATCGCGTGCAGGAGGTTCACGCCCTCGCTCATCGGTCGCTGGAACGCCTTGCGCCCGCTGATGAGTCCCTGCCCACCGGCGCGCTTGTTGATCACGGCCGTCACCACCGCATCGCGGATGTCGTCCGCACCCTTGGACTCGCCACCGGAGTTGATCAGGCCGATCCGACCGAGGTAGCAGCCGGCCACCTGGTAGCGGCACAGGTCGATGGGGTGGCCGCCCTTGCCGGCCTCGTCGCTGCCGCAAAGCTGGGTGTAGACGCGCTTGTCCCACTTGCCGTAGCCCGACGAGCCGGTGTTCAGGGCCGCGTAGCCGCCGTTGGTCGTGGGCAGCTTCTGCTTGATGATGTCGGCCTGGACCGTGACGCCCAGGTGATTGGCCTGGCTGGTCAGGTCGGCCGCCGTGTGATAGTCCACGCCGTCCTTCTTGAACGCGCTGTTGCGCAGGTAGCACCACAGCACGGTGAACATGCCGAGTTCGTGCGCCGCCGCGAACGCCGCGGACACCTCCTCGATTTGCCGTGACGATTCCTCGGAGCCGAAGTAGATCGTCGCGCCGACGCCGACCGCGCCCATGTCCCAGGCCGTCTTCACGGTGCCGAACATGCGCTGGTCGAACCGGTTCGGGTAGGTGAGCAGCTCGTTGTGGTTGATCTTGACGATGAACGGGATCTTGTGCGCGTACTTCCGCGCACACGCGCCGAGCACGCCGAACGTGCTGGCGACCGCGTTGCAGCCGCCCTCCAGCGCCAGCTTGACGATGTTCTCCGGGTCGAAGTACGCCGGGTTCGGCGCGAACGACGCGCCGGCCGAGTGCTCGATGCCCTGGTCCACGGGCAAGATCGACAGGTAGCCCGTGCCGGCCAGCCGCCCGTGCTTATACAGCCACGCCAGGCGGTTGAGGGTGCGATTGTTGCGGTCGCTCGCAGTGAAGACGCGGTCCACGAAGTCCGGCCCCGGCAGGCACAGCGACTCCTTCGGAATGGTCGTGCACTTGTGCTCCAGCAGGCCGCGGGCCTGATCCCCGAGATGTTTCAGCACGTTCTCGAACATCGTTGGCTCTCCTGAAACCCGGCCCGCAGGCCGGCCAATCGTCAGGCGGGGGCCGGCACCAGGGCCCCGGCCCGCCCGGCGCGTAGTGTACCCGCCGCCGCCGCCCGTCGGGAGCCGCCCGCCCGTCCCGCGCGGCGTTCGGGCCAGACGTCCGCGGCCGCCGCGGCCGCCACCGGCGGCCGAAGACCTCCCGCCGCCCACTGCTTCCATCGGCCGGAACGGCCCGCCGCACGCAGTTCTTCGCCAGCCTCCCGGCGCCGAGTGCGGCGGCCGCGGCCGCGCGGCGCTACAATGCCCACGCCGTGACGGGGCGTCCGCCGCGGCCCGTGACGTTCGATCCGAGACGAGCCATGCCCATCGCCCGCCGCCCGACCCGTTGTGTGTCCGTCGGCCCCGTCCGCATCGGCGGCGACGCGCCGATCGCGCTCCAGTCGATGACCAGCACCTACACGCACGACATCGACGCCACGCTGACGCAGATCCACGCCCTGGCGCGGGCCGGCGCCGACCTGGTCCGCGTGGCCGTGCCGGACCGGCGCGACACCGAGGCGCTCAAGACGATCATCCCCAACAGCCCGGTGCCGATCGTGGCCGACGTGCATTTCCACTTCGAGCGGGCGCTGGAGGCGATCGAAGCGGGCGTGCACAAAATCCGCCTGAACCCCGGCAACCTCCAGGACCGCGCGAAGGTGCGGCGCGTGATCGCGGCCTGCAAAGAGCGCGGCATCCCGATCCGCGTCGGCGCCAACGAGGGCGGCATCGTGGAGCGCAAGGACAAGGAACTGCGCGCGGCCGAGAAAGCCGTCCTCGACCGGGACTATGCCGCGGGGCTGATCCGGATCATGCTGGAGAAGCTGGAGGAGTATCTGCTGATCTTCGAGGCGGAGGGTTTTCACGACGTCGTCATCAGCGCCAAATCGCCCGATCCGCGCATCGTGATCGACGCCTACACCGCGATCAGCCGGCGCTACGATTACCCCCTGCATCTCGGCGTGACCCACGCCGGGCCGCCAGAGACCGGCCGCATTCGCTCCATCGCCGCCCTCGGCGCGCTGCTGGCCAACGGCATCGGCGACACCATCCGCATCTCCTACGCCGCCGACCCGGTGATCGAGGTCGAGGACGGGAAGGAACTGCTGTGCTGCCTGGGGCTGCGGCCGCGCCACGAGCCCGAGCTCATCGCCTGCCCGACCTGCGGACGGATCGAGGTGGACCTGCTCCGGCTGGTGCAGGATGTGCGGCGGACGATCCTGCAAGAGATCAAGCTGCCGCTGAAGGTGGCCGTCATGGGCTGCGTCGTGAACGGGCCGGGCGAGTGCGAGGGGGCCGACGTGGCGATCTTCGCGGGCAAGGGCCGCGGGATCATCTACGTGCAGGGCGAGCAAAAGCAGACCGTCACCGAGGACCGCATGCTGGAGGCCCTGCTGCACGAATGTCGCGCGCTGGCCGAACGCGTGGCGCGGGGCGAAGCGCGGCTGTCGGGCGCCGCCGTCGACATCCGCCCGCCCGACCCCCTGCCGCGGTCGGACGGCACCCTGCCGCTGCCCGTCGGCCGGCCGGCGTAGCGGTCGCCGGCGCGGGGCCGTCGCGCCCCGCGGCCCCGCTTGCGCGGTTTGCGCGTCGCCGGACCGGCGCGCTGGTCAGGTGGCGAGGGCCGGCCGCGGGCGTCGCAGATACTTGAACGGGCGGATGAACGGCTGATAGATGAGGTTGCGCCACAACTTGCGCGCAACCTGGTACGTCAGGAACATGGTGGGGCAGAACCAGCGCCGATCCAGGACCGCCCGAACCGGGCGGGCCGTCGCAAAGTCGATGACTCGGTGGCAGACGGCGCGCGGCACGCCGATGTTCCGCAGGTTGAGCACGATGCGCAGCCAGACGGCCAGATAGTCGTAGCGAGCCAGTTCGAGCGCCCCCCGGGCCATGTAGTCGTACGCCGCGTGGTCGCGACCTTTGATCAGGCCGTCCGCGACGGCCCGGGCGTGCAGGGGGGTGCCGGGGTAGAACATCAGCGGGAACACCCGCAGCCGGGCCGGCCCGCGATGATGATCGGCGATGAACCGCATGGTCTCGATGACGTTCGCTTCCGGCTCGTACGGGTTGCTGACGATGTAGTGATACTCCACGGGGACGCGGTGCCGGGCGAGGGTCTGGATCGCGGCCGCGATGCGAGCCGGGGGCGTCGGTCGCCGGTAGATGTTCTCGAGGGTATCGGCGCTGGCGCTCTCGATGCCCATGCTGACCAGCCGCAGCGGGACGCGCCGCAGCGCGGCCAGCTTGCGTTCCGTCACGGTGTTGGGAAACACGTCGAGCTCCAGCGGCCAGCCGATTTCGCGCGTGTAACGCTCGGCGAAGCGCTCGAGCTCCTCCTCGGAACGGACGAGGAACAGGTCGTCGACGAAGTTGACGGCGTGAATGCTGGGGAAGCGGGCCTTGAGTCGCTGCAACTCGGCCAGCACGTGATCCACGGAGCGCAGCCGCACCCAAGGCCCCCGCCCGCGATGGATCTCGCGCAGCGCGGTGTTGTTGCAAAAGGCGCAGTGGTACGGACAGCCGCGGGCGGTGATGACGCGCGCGACATCCAGCGCCCCCCGCAGATTGCGCGGCGTCGCCGGGGCCAGGCCGTCGGGCTGCGCCACCCAGTGCGTGTCCAGGTCGTAATCCGGCGGCGGCAGCTCGTCGAGGTTCGTGCGCAGCGGCCCCAGCGCGTTGCGCACCTCGCGCGTCGGGCTCAGCGCGCCGCCGCCGCGATACCAGAGGTTCGGTACGTCGGTCGGGTCGCGCCCCGCGGAAAGGCGGTCGGCCAGCTCCAGCATCGGCCGTTCACCCTCGCCGATGCAGATCGCGTCCGCCAGCGGCAGACACTCGTCCGGCGCGACGGTCGGATGCGTGCCGCCCCACACAACCGGAGCCGGGAGCCGCGCGGCACGAATGGCTTCGAGCAGCGCCACGGCCCGGTGGAACGTGTTCGTCAGCAGGCTCATGCCGATCAGGTCGCACCGCCGCAGATGCTCCACGAAGTCCGCCAGCGCCGCCGGACTGTAGTCCGGCCGGGCCGTGTCACGCCGCGAGGACATGAACAGCATGATCACGTCGTGCCCGGCCGCTTTGAGCGTCGCGGAGACAGAGCGCAGGCCAAGTGCGAACGGATGCGTATGCGTCGAGACGAGGCCGATCCGCATGACCTCCCTCCACGCGGGTTCCAACAATGCCGGGGCTATCGCTTTCGATCCGCTACGCCCCGGGTCGGCTTCGCCGCGGGGCAGTATAGCGGCGCTTTGGATGGGACAGTCAACACGCTGTCGCGAAAAACGTGGTGATGCCGACGCCCGCGGTAGGCCGTTCGAGCGCACCCTCGCCGACGCTCGCGCACGCGAACACCGCGCCCCGAGAGCCCGAGCCGAGCGCGATGGGGAGCACTTTCACAGAGCATCGGCCGGCGCCCGCGCGACGAACGGCCCGGAACCGAGCGGGCTCCGGCCGCCCGGCTTGCCCGGACGACACGGAGCCCGAGGAGGTACGGGGGACTATGACGCGCTCAGCGGCGACGCAGCGCGAGCGCCGCCACCACGCACAGCAGCGCGGTGGCCGGCTCGGGCACGCCGATCGGGTTCGAGTAGAACCACAGGTCCGCCCAGGCCGCGGCGGCGTTGTTGGTGCCCGGGATGTCGAGCAGGGGGTTGCCCAGCTCGTCGACCTGGCCGCCGCCCAGCACGTTGTTCGTGCCGCGGATGCGGAAGTACTTCTGCCCGTCGACGACGGTCGTGAAGGTCAGGACCGTGAAGCCCTCGGAATCAACGACGAACTGACCGGGCTCGCCGGCCGCGCGATCGAACAGCTTCGCGACGTGCGCGCCGGAGATGTCCGCCGGGTTGTTCGCACCGTCGACGATCGCGCCGTCCGTCTGGCGGCAGACGTAGTTGGCGTAGTCGGACGGATTGACCGCGCCGACGAGGTTGCCCTCGATGAGCTGGACGAGGTTGACCAGGTTGTGATCGTTGTTGTTGTTGTACTCGGGGCTCTTGAAGCGGATGTTGACGGTCACGGTGTCGCCCGCGGACATGGGCAGGAACTGGCCCATCTGCGCCGTCTGACCGGTGCTGTTGTTCGTCACGGTGAAGCGCAGCTCGTTGATCAGGTCGCCGTTGACGATGTAGCTGTTGCCGCTGCGGAGGCTGTCCACGATGTCCTGCGCGGAGAAGTTCTGCACGTCGGCGACCGCGCTGTACGTCTTCTGGTACTCACCCGGCCAGAAATCGGCGCCCGTGCTGTGGAAGTCCGAGCTGGCGAACAGCCAGAACTTCCGGCCCTCTGCCAGCATGTTGTCCCACACGCCGCCGACGCGGGCCGCGTAGACGCCGCAGCCGCCGTAGGAGCCGCCGCCCATCGAGCTGGTGCCGTACTCGCCGCGGTTGCGCGACTTCTGGTGGCCCGGCATGGACTCGAAGCCGAAGAAGACGGTCGGCGCGGCGTCGTTCAACTCGCGCAGGGACTTGAGCGTCCAGCCGCTACCGCTGCCGGAGTCGCTGGCCGTGCGGCGCTCCGGGTGGGCCGGGATGAACCAGCTCTGCGTCGGGTAGTTCGCCTGGAGCCACTGGGCGGCGCGGATGCTCGCCGCGTGACCGCTCCGGTCGGCGACCCACCCCTGGCTCTGGGTGAACGGCGTGTCCGGCGCGGTCTCATACCGGTCGAACTGGAATTCAAACTGCGCGATGGGATCGCAATTGGGATTCGCGCCGAACTGGTTGGCGATGATCGCGGTGCTGGCGTGCTCGTGGCCGGGGGGGTTCAACTCGAGGCCCTGGAGAATCGTGCGGCCGGGGTGCGCCGCGCGCCCGTTCAGGACTTCCTGGAACGTGCTCGTGTACGTGGCGCTGCCCTTGACGATCGTCTGCGGCACGTACACCCCGCCCGGGCGGTTGGTGTCACCGTAGAAGTCCTGCCAGCGGTAGGACGTCTGACCGTTGATCGTGGCGGTGAAGCCGCCGTGCTCGGAGTTGGCCCACCAATTCAGCCCGAAGGCGTTCGCCTGCGCGAAGACATCGGGCATCTGGTAGCTGCCGTCGGTGTGGACGCTGTGCTGGTGGAAGTCGCCGGTGATGTAGCCGGACTGTGCCCAGGCGGCGACGGCCAGCACCGGCGCCAGGAACATGGTCGCGAGTTTCCTACCACTCATTCTCAACCTCCTGCTTTCCTCTGCGAGACTCAAGACGGTCATCCGGAGGCACACGCTCCGGCTTGCACTTGCGTGGACTGCGAGGCGCCTGGCGCGCGTCGCCCCGTGGGCGCGCAGCTCAAGCCCGCCCCGCACAATATAAAAGGGCACTCTTATCTGCTTTGTCCGCGGTTCATCACCCGGCCGCCGGCGCCGCGGCCAGGTCGCCCCTCACGGGACACGCGGCACGGTATTTCTAGGGATCCCCCGTTAGATGTCTGTTACACCACCATGAAAAGCGCGGCCGGTGTGGCGCTAAGGTCGCGCGTACGCCGTGCCGGAAGCGCTTACAGCGGTCGTGCGCAACGAGCCCGAAACCTGTCCCCCCCCCCCCGCCCTACCCCATCGCGCGCGGGAACAGCCGGCGCGCGGCGCTGCCGCGCACCGCCGCGACGAGTTATTCTACGCACACCATGTCCGCGCCGGTCGAGCCCGAACTGCTCTGCCCGCACTGCGGGTACAACCTCCGCGGGCTGCCCGAGGATCGCTGCCCCGAGTGCGGCCGGCCGTTCGACCGCGCTCGCCTGCTGGAACTGACGGATCCCAAGCCGCGTGCGCCTGCGGATGAAGCCGGTCGGCGGCTGGGGCCTTGGCATATCGCCGTGCTGGCGGCATTCGAGCCGCGTAGGCTCGCGCACCTTCTACCGCCTTGGCCCGCCGCGGAGCACGGCTTGGCGTGTGCGGTTGTGTACGACCTGGCGATTCTCACCTCGCTAGTCGGATTCCCAGCCGCCATCGCGCTGCTGAGCGGCGTAAGCCGTGGCGACCTCCTAGTCGTCTGCTGCGGCTTTGGCCTGCCGTTAGGTGTGATACTGATGTTCGGCGGCTGGCTTTGCGAGACCGTGACAACCGTGCTCTTAACGTGCGTGGTGCGCCCTACCGGCGTGGCAACGCGTTACCCTTTCTGGCGCGCAACGACGCGCTACACGCGCGGATTCCTCATCCTGACCGCCCTCTGGACCTTGCCGACTTTCTACGGACATGTGTTGAGACACGGTAAATCTCTCGAGTCTCCGTACTGTTGCTTCGGATTCGAGTTGATGTAAGATTTCACCCGTTTGCAATGCTTGCGGCGGGTAGCGGGGGGAGTTGGCCGGTTTGGAGGTAGGTGCGCAGGGCGTCAGCGATCGTGGCGAGCGGGTCGTGGCCACGCAGCCGCAGCGTGCGGTAGACGCTCATCAGCACGGCCTGGGTCAGCGCGCCACGGTCGGAACGGTTCGACTGGCTGTTCTTCCGCAGGATCACCGCCGGCCGGATC
>Ga0209101_1000319_pt1 | contig 40495 bp, 36 predicted proteins | sample ConPoolayeCmetaG_FD_185481 | JGI IMG/M metagenome (GOLD analysis project Ga0209101, IMG submission 185481) | Hot spring microbial mat communities from California, USA to study Microbial Dark Matter (Phase II) - Cone Pool mat layer C metaG... ...
GCAGGCACATCCAGCAGACACATCCGGTGGGCACGGCCGGATGCCGACCACCGACCGCCGCGCCAATTTCTTGGCTGTGTGCCGCGTGGATCACAATCCACGCGGGCCGGGTGCTGACCACCGACCGCCGCTGCCGGATTGGGCAACGGTGCTGCGCCCGTACCCGGGCAACGGTGCTACGCCCGTACCCGGCGCAGGCCGACACCTGGCGCGAAGCGCCTGAAGATGGTGACTTCAATCGGCCCTGTACAATTGCGCGTGGCTGCTCACCTGGCCGGCCCATACCGGCGAGCACGGGCCTGGCGAACACAAGCTGAACAGGTCTGTTATGGCTCAGAAGTGCACTCGCTGTCCACACCTGGGGCAGAAGCGGGCACCCTTGCGCAGCTCAGTCCCGCAGTATGGGCACCGCTGTATAGAGACAGCAGGGCCGAACTGGTGTCCACAATTCTGGCAGAAACGTGACCCAGGACGGACTGCTGTGCCACAGTTCGGGCACTGGCCTGGCGGTGTGTAAGGAGTCGCAGGCGGTGGAGCGTACGGTGGCATTGGCGGCTGCCTCCGCGAGATGCTTTGTCTCGAGATGAGCAACCCCACTCCACCAATAAGCAGCAGGGAAGCGCCGAGACAGCACAACCCCGTCCCCAAGACCACCACGCCAGCAACGGAAAGCACTCCTCCTCTGACCCCCGCGCCCGGAGAAGGCGGAGGTTGCGGGGTCGAGTAAGCCACCGGTGTGGGTGTCAGGATAGGCGGGTAAGTAGGCGTCGGCCATTGCTCCGGCAGCGGTGTTGGCGTAGGCAGTGGCACAGGGGTGGCCTGAACAGGTTGTGGAAGGCGCAGGCGTCCATATCCGTAGCCGGTGTCTGGCCCTGTAATGCCCAGGTCGAGTGCGTTGTTCAGCAAAAAGTCCACCACCTCCTGGCGCGTGAATTCCGGGTGGGCCTGCCACACCAGAGCAGCCGCTCCAGCCACGTGTGGGCACGAGGCAGAGGTGCCATGGAACTCCCCCTTGCCATAGGTAACGCTGGATACGCCGGTAGGTGCGGATATTTCCGGCTTAAGCCGCCCGTCAACGGTCGGCCCCTGAGAGCTGTAAGGTGCCAGTGAGTCATCCTCCCATATGGCAGCGCCCACGGCAAGTGCGCCGATAGCGTCAGAGGGAGGCCCCAGGCTGTATGCCGGAAATGGATATTCCACTTCCGCTCCGTTCACAAAAATGTCCAGTATGACCGGATAGTCGAGTCTGTAGGCCTGGACAACGGCGTGGACCGTCCTCCCCAGTGTGCGGTAGTAACCGATCCCTTCCACCGGCTCCTGCCCTGGTCTGCCTGCCTGCTCATCCTCAGACGAGCCTAATTGATTACCATCGGCATCGAAAAGAAATAACTCCAGGTCCTGCGAAGCGCTTCCCCAATCGTCCTCCCAACTAAGCACAACTTCCACATAACCATCGTTGGGTAGAGCAAGTGCTTCATCGCCTGGCAAAAATTCGTGGAAGGAATCACCATCCTGGTCGGTGAAAAGGCCACGGTAATGGGAAAGAGCTGCGTTGCCGGTCGAGTTGACCCACAGAATACCGCGCGCTGCCACATCGTCAACCAAACGGGCATCCCACTCACTACCGTCGCGGGGACCGACCAGGCCGCTGGCCGAGTGGGAAATTATATGCACCCCCTTGCTGAGCAGCCAGTCCACCGCTTCCCCCAGGCCAGCATCGCTGCCATCGTACCAGGCAAAGAATAGCTGAGCATCTGGGGCGACATCGTGGATGATCTCGGCGCAGGCGACGCCATGTACCTCCTCCGGGTCGAAGAAGCCGAATGTGGCCACATCTACGTGATCTGGCAGCTCTGTGCCCAGAAGCTTTTCATACCCTCTGAAACCCAGATCGAGCACACCAATGCGTACTCCGGCCCCCGTGAATCCGGCCTCGTGCCAGCGCCCGGCTTCGATAACGGCCACCCCCTCGGTGGTGATGGCACCCCCATCCTGCACTATCTTGGGAGGCAGCCTGACAGCAATTACATGCTCCAATGCGGTGAGCTTGTTGAGTATTGCCCCCGGGTCATCTGACTCCAGGCTGGACTCAATAAGGGCTACAGGAATGGCCACATTGACCCGGTCACGGTAGGCGCTCACGACGGTAACGCCGATGCTCTCCAGTTGAGCAACCAGCGCACTGTGATCTTCGGTGTCGAGGATCAGAGTGACGGCCACATCCCCCTCAGGAGTGAGCAGGCCACGCTGACGGGCCATTTCCAGTGCGGCTTCCCTGCCCCCTTCTTCGTAAGCCAGGAGAAATTCTTTATAGATGGACCCCAGCTCCGGATTGCTGAGCAGTGTGGCAAAGCGAGGATATTGAGTGGCCAGTTCAGACAGGGAGGCAGGAGGGGTAAACTGGAACTGCGGGGAAGGCGTGACCGCAAAGAAGGGCAGCTCCTGCCAGTGAGGTATCAGCAAGGCTCCCCCTACGAGCAGCGTAGCGAACCCCAGGATAAGCAGAATAAACAAGATTTTGTGACCACGCGACATGGATTCCCTCCTCGAATCGAAAAGAGTTAAAGCTCCGGTGATTCGCTCGCGCAGGCAGCAGTGTCCATTGCATGATAGCATAGCCGGGCGTAAATTACCAGTGCAGACCTGGGAAAACCGGCATGTAATGGCATCCTCAGGCTGCGGCCTCGTTGGGCGTAATCTGGAGACTATCCCGGGCGGGAGGGGACACAAGTGCTGTAGGGCAACTGCTCGCAGTTGCCTTACACTGTGGCCGGTCGTGCGGCGTTGGACGTGGTCTGAAGACCGGCCCGAGCCAGAGGGAATACAATATGAGGGACACCCCCCCCGGCGGTCCGCCCTTGACAAAAATCGCAATTCAGGTTATATTATAACCAGCTTAAAAAGCAAACAGCTACGAACCGGAAGAGTAGCACCCGTACGCACGACAGAGAGGCAAGCCATAAGCGCTGAGAGCTTGCTCGTAAACGGCGGATGTGAATGGGCCGGGGAGCTGCCCGCCGAAACGAACGTACCCGTTCGGAGTAGTCCGGGCCGGAGACGCCACCGTTATCAGGGCTGAGGGTATCGTCTGCTGAAGACCGTACCCGCGAATGAGTGAGGCTGGCTCACAAAAAACGCGCTCACCGCGCGTTTTTTGTTATCTGACAGGTGTAGACAAATGGGCCAGTCTCAGTGGGGTGGCACCACGGGATCGGCTTGAGGCCTCTCGTCCCCAGGGACGAGAGGCCTTTTTGTTTTCGCTCCACTCGCAGCGTCGAAACAACCGGAGCATAGCCCTGAAATGCTACATACACATGAGGTTAGCTATGGACCTGCTTTCACGTGCACAGTTTATTGAACTGGCAGCACACGGGGCCTCAGTGCCCCTCTGCCGCGAACTGGCAGTAGACCTGGAGACTCCCGTTTCCGTATATCTGAAGCTGCGTGGCGACGCACCCGGCTTTCTGCTCGAAAGCGTCGAGAGGGCAGAGCAGATCGGCCGCTATTCGTTCCTTGGCTTCAATCCCCGCCGCCAGATCGTCGGATACGGGCGCCAGGTCAGGCTCCTGGACGGCGAGCGCCGCCAGACAGAGACCCGCCTGCTCGCGGATGGTGAGGACCCGCTCCACATCGTCGCCTCTGAACTGGCCCGCTATGCCCCTGTAGCTCCGGCGCATGAGTTAATACCGGATATGCCTTACTTCTTCGGGGGCCTGGTCGGGTACATGGGTTACGACCTGGTGCGCTTCTTTGAGCACCTCCCCAGTACCGCATACGATGCCCTCCACCTGCCCGACTTGCATCTCCTGTTGACCGATATGCTGATCGTATTCGATCATGTGCGCCATCGCCTGTTGACATTTGCCAACGTGCACGTCCCGCCAGGCAGCGACCCGCGCCAGCTCTATGACGAAGCCCAGGCACGGCTGGATGAGATTGAGGCGCGAGTACGCGCCCCATTACCTCCACTGCCCGCACCTCCAGGGGGATACGACGGAGAGCTGCGCTCGAACATGAGCCAGGAACAGTTCCAGGCAGCAGTAAGGCGGGCTAAGGAATACATCGCCGCAGGCGATATATTCCAGGTCGTTCTTTCTCAAAGGCTCTCCCGCCCAACACGCGCTGATCCGTTCAGCATCTACCGGGCGCTGCGCCGCATCAATCCCTCGCCCTACATGTTCTTCCTGGAACTGGGGGGTAAGCCGCCGGTTTATCTGATCGGCTCCTCGCCGGAAGTGCTGGTGCGCCTCCAAGGACGCCAGGCTGAGGTGCGCCCCATCGCCGGAACGCGCCCCCGCGGCAAAGATGATAAAGAGGATCGGCTGCTGGAATCAGAACTGCTGGCCGACCCTAAGGAACGGGCCGAGCATGTGATGTTGGTGGACCTGGGCCGCAATGACCTGGGCCGTGTGTGCGAGTTCGGCTCTGTCCACGTCCCAGACCTGTTTACGATCGAGCGCTACTCTCACGTCATCCATATCGTCAGCCGGGTCACGGGGCGACTGCGAGAAGGGCTGGATGCCTGTGCCCTGCTCAGAGCAACTTTTCCCGCGGGCACCGTCAGCGGCGCGCCTAAGGTGCGAGCCATGGAAATCATAGAGGAGCTGGAAGGGGTGCGACGAGGACCTTATGCTGGCGCTGTTGGTTACTTCGGCTTCAACGGGAATATGGACACCTGCATCACCATCCGTACCATCCTGATGCTGGGAAATACGGCATATCTGCAGGCCGGCGCAGGTATCGTTGCTGACAGCGATCCGACCCGCGAGTGGGAGGAGACACTTCATAAGGCACGTGCTTTAGGTGTGGCGATTGAGAGAGCAGAGCAGGGAATTTAAGCATTGTGGCAAAAGCTGCATGTGGAGCAGCCTTTCCAGGCTGCTGGCAGGCTAGAAAGCCTGCCCCACGTGTCACTTTTGCCGTCATGCGAATTTAATTTTGCTGGAGGTGAAGAGATGATCGTGGTGATAGATAATTATGATTCTTTCACCTACAACCTGGTGCAGTACCTTGGGGAGCTTGGTGCTGACGTATGCGTCTACCGCAACGACGCGATCACGGTCGAGGAGCTGGACGCGCTTGACCCCAGTCATATCGTCATCTCCCCAGGCCCCGGCACCCCCGCGGACGCGGGTATCTCAAGGGATGTGATCCGCAAGCTGGGGCCACGCCGGCCTATCCTGGGGGTCTGTCTGGGGCATCAATGTATCGGCGAGGTGTTCGGTGGGCGCGTGGTGCGCGCGCCGCGCCTGATGCATGGCAAGACTTCGCTGATCCATCACTATGGCGATGGGCTGTTTCGAGGCCTCCCCAGGCCATTTGAGGCCACGCGCTACCACTCGCTGATCGTGGACGAGCCACTGCCGCCACAACTCAGGGTCACCGCTTTCACCACCGAGGGCGAGCTGATGGGGTTGCAGCACCGCGAGTATCCCATCTTTGGCGTGCAGTTCCACCCCGAATCCATCCTTACCGGGCACGGCAAACAACTGCTGCAAAATTTCCTGACCGTGGGCAGATGTTAAGAGCCTGTACGGAAAACCGTACAGGCGGCATCCCTATGCCGCTTGCACGGTTTTTTGATAGGCTTTTGGTGCACAGGTTGCCGTACACCGGGCAAACCAGGAAGGGCGAGGTTAGTATGACACACTGGCAGGTAAACATCGCACCGGCAGGCCCTGAAGACCTGCCCGAAATCCTGGCGCTTCAGAAACTTGCCTTCCAAAGCGAGGCGGAGCGATACGACGACTATACCCTGCCGCCACTGACCCAGACGCTTGAAGAAATGCAGGCCGATTTTGAGAAGATGATCTTCCTCAAAGCATCGGTTGACGGCCGCATTGTCGGCTCGGTGAGAGCATACGCGAAAGAGGGAACTTGTTTCATCAGCCGACTTGTCGTGCACCCGGACTTTCAGCATCGTGGCATCGGCACGCAGTTGATGAAGGCCATCGAGGCCCATTTCCGCGGGATACGCCGTTTCGAGTTATTTACCGGCCATGCGAGCGTCCCCGCGCTCAACCTTTACCGCAAATTGGGCTACACTGAGTTCAGGAGAAAGGAGATGAGCACGCACATACTTGTTTTTCTGGGAAAGGATGTGTTATCTGACGCTGCATTGTGATGGAAGGTTGTGTCCGTCTGATCCGGATGCGATCAGACCATACTACAAGCACAAAAGGAAAGGAGATGTGACTATGTTAAACCAATACATTGCCAGACTTCTGGATCGTCAGGACCTGACCGCAGCAGAGGCCGAGCAGGCCATGGAGATCATTATGACCGGGCAGGCCACGCCCGCCCAGATCGGGGGCTACCTTGTCGCGTTGCGGATGAAGGGGGAGACGGTGGAGGAAATAACCGGCAGTGCCCAGGCGATGCGCCGTGCTGCGGTGCCGGTGCGCCCCACGCGCCGCGATGTTATTGACACCTGCGGCACAGGGGGCGACCGTGCCGGCACGTTCAACATCTCTACCACCACTGCCTTCGTCGTTGCGGGTGCCGGTCTTGGGGTGGCAAAACATGGGAACCGGAGCGTCAGCAGTTGCTCGGGCAGCGCGGACGTGCTGGAGGCACTCGGCCTGAACCTGAACCTTTCCCCGGAGCGGGTGGCCCAGGCCATTGACGAGATCGGTGTGGGTTTCATCTTCGCTCCCAATTTCCACCCCGCCATGCGGCACGCCATCGGGCCCCGCCGTGAACTGGGAGTCCGCACAATATTCAACATCCTCGGTCCCTTGACCAACCCGGCCGGCGCATCGGCGCAGTTGCTGGGTGTCTACGATCCCACGCTGACAGAGGTGCTGGCCAATGTGTTGCGGGAGCTGGGAAGCCGCGCTGCCTATGTTGTACACGGCTTCGGAGGGCTGGATGAGCTTACGACGGGCGGGCCTAACGTGGTCAGCTATTTCGGCGTCGCACCGGCAAATGGGCAGGTGATCACGGAGACGTTGGACCCGCGTGCGCTGGGCTTTGAGCCGGCGCCATCTGAGAGCCTGCGGGGCGGCAATCCACAGGAAAACGCACGCCTCACCCGCGCCGTGCTCGCGGGCGAAGAGCGTGGTCACCGCCGGGATGTGGTATTGCTCAACGCGGCTGCCGCCCTGGTCGCCGGAGGTGTCGCCGCGGACCTGACGGAGGGCATCGCACGTGCTGCCGAGAGTATTGACAGCGGGGCTGCCCTGCGCAAGCTCGATGCGCTGATTGCCTACAGCCAGAGCGTTGCCTGACAGTCAGGCTATGAGCCAGGATAACATCCTCGACCGGATTATCCGCTGGAAGTTTGAGGAGGTGGCGGACCGCAAATCGGCCTGCCCTCTGGAGACTGTGCAGGCCCGGGCAGCGCTGGCCCCACCGCCGCGCGACTTCGCTGCGGCTCTGCAGGCTCCAGGTGTATCCCTGATCGCCGAAATAAAGCGAGCCTCGCCCAGCAAAGGGCTGTTATGTCCCAACCTTGATGCTCCGGCTCTGGCACGTGCGTATGAGGCCAATGGCGCCGCGGCCATCAGCGTGCTCACCGATGAGCGTTTCTTTCGGGGCAGCCTGGAGGACTTGCGGGTTGTGCGACAAAGTGTTACCATTCCCGTGCTGCGTAAGGACTTTATCCTTGACCCTTACCAGGTCTACGAAGCCCGCGCTGCCGGCGCCGACGCCGTCCTGCTCATCGTCGCTGCTCTGGACGATGCTGCTCTGCTGGAACTCTACGAGCTGGCCTGCAAGCTGGGGATGGCAGCGCTTGTCGAGGTCCACAACGCATCCGAGCTGGAACGCGCGCTCCGCATCAGGCCACGCATCATCGGCGTGAACAACCGCGACCTGGGCACCTTCGAGGTTGACCTGGAGACAACGGTGCACCTGCGTCCCCTCATCCCGCCAGGTGTCCTGTTGGTCGCCGAGAGCGGGATACATCACCGCGCCGATGTGGCCCGTCTGAAGGCCGCGGGAGTTGACGGGATACTGGTAGGGGAGGCACTTGTGCGGGCAACCGACGTTGGAGCCAGGGTGAAGGAGCTGGTTTTATGAGGCAGGGGGCAGGAGGCAGGAGGCAGGATTATCAAAGGCCGGGTTGCGGCTGGAGGCTGTGCTATGACATACGTCAAAATCTGCGGGATCACTAACCTGGAAGATGCCCGCTGTGCCGCGGAAGCAGGTGCGGACTTCCTGGGGTTTGTCTTTTACCCTCAAAGTCCACGCTTTGTCACACTGGCACAGGCTGCTGCCATTACGCGCGCGGTACGCCGGGAGTTCGGCGCGTCTGCACCACGCTGCGTGGGTGTGTTTGTCAATGAGCCGGTCGAATGTGTCTGGGCCGCGCTGGACCATGCCGGCCTTGATCTGGCCCAGTTGCACGGCGATGAGTCACCAGAGGAGGTGTGGATGCTCTATCCTCGCGCCTTTAAGGCTGTGCGCCCGCGCACCCATGTGGAGACCAGAGAGGCCATCACTGCCTACGGTGACATCGCGCCGGATGCCCCCTGGTCACCGCAATTGCTCATAGATGCCTGGCATCCCCAGAAGTTCGGGGGGACTGGTCTCCCCGCCGACCTGAGCCTGGCCCGTTCATTGGCCGGTCATTTCCGCCTGCTTCTGGCGGGAGGGTTAACGCCAGAAACGGTCGGCGCGGCCATTTCGGCCGTGCGGCCGTGGGGCGTGGACGTCTCCAGCGGGGTTGAACTCAGCAAAGGGGTGAAAGACCATGCGCGAATACGGGCATTCATCCAGGCAGTACGCGAGGCCGATAATGGAAGAAAAAATACAGCTTTCTGACGGACCGCGTTATGGGCGTTATGGAGGAGCGTTTATCCCGGAGACGCTGGTACCGGCCGTGCGCGAGCTTGAGGCAGCCTACAGCGAGGCGATCAGCGACCCGGCCTTCTGTGCCGAGCTGAACAATCTACTTCACGAGTATGCAGGCCGTCCGACCCCGCTGACCCCGGCCCGACGGCTCACCCAGGCACTCGGGGGAGCACGTATCTATCTCAAGCGGGAGGACCTGGCCCACACGGGCGCACACAAGATTAATAACGCACTGGGGCAGGCCCTCCTTGCCAGGCGTATGGGCAAGCGCCGCATCGTCGCCGAGACCGGGGCGGGTCAGCACGGGGTGGCGACGGCAACTGCCTGTGCCCTCCTGGACCTGGAATGCGTTATCTACATGGGCACGACGGATGTGGCGCGTCAGAGGCTCAACGTCTTCCGTATGCAATTGCTGGGAGCTGAAGTGCGGCCGGTGGACGCGGGAAGTCGCACGCTCAAGGACGCCATTAACGAAGCGATCCGTGATTGGGTGACGAACGTACGCACCACCCATTATCTGCTCGGCTCAGCGCTTGGACCTCACCCCTACCCGCGCATCGTGCGCGACTTCCAGCGCGTCATCGGTGACGAGACCCGCGAGCAAATCCTGGCCGCCGAAGGCCGCCTGCCCGATATGCTGATCGCCTGCGTGGGGGGAGGGTCAAACGCAATAGGCTTCTTCTATCCCTTCATCGGGGATAGCAGCGTGGCTCTGGTCGGTGTCGAGGCCGGTGGCGAAGGGATCGCTACCGGCCGGCATGCCGCCCGCTTCGCCGACCCTGTGCGAGGACGCCTGGGGGTGCTCCACGGCACGCAGACTTACGTCTTGCAGGACATGGACGGCCAGATCGCGCTGACCCATTCTATCTCGGCCGGGCTGGACTACGCGGCAGTGGGGCCTGAGCATGCCTGGTTACGCGACATAGGCCGCGCCGAATATACCTCTGCCACCGATAGCGAGGCCCTGGAAGCGCTACAACTGCTCAGCCGTCTCGAGGGGATCATCCCGGCCCTCGAAAGCGCGCACGCCGTGGCTGAAGCGATCAAACGCGCCCCGCGCATGACCCCCGAGCAGGTGCTGATCATCAATATCAGCGGGCGAGGCGATAAGGATATGCCCACCGTCGCAAGCGCATTGCACTATGGCCGGCACGCAGAGGACAGCGATTGAAATGGATACCATCAGAGCCACCTTCGAGCATCTCAGGCATACCGGAAAAGCCGCGCTTATGCCCTACCTGACGATGGGCTATCCCAGGCGGGATAGCGCACTGTCGCTGGTGCCTGCGCTCGTCGAGGCCGGCGCCGATCTCATCGAGCTGGGCATACCGTTCAGCGATCCCCTCGCCGATGGCGCGACCATCCAGGCCGCCTCGCAGCAGGCGCTCAACAACGGCGTCTCCCTCTCCCTGTGTCTGGAACAGGTGGCCACGCTCCGCGCCAGAGGGATGCATACCCCGCTGGTGGTGATGGGGTACTACAATCCCATCCTTCAGATGGGGGTTGAGGAATTCGCTGCCCAGGCTGCTGCGGCCGGGGTGAGCGGTCTCATCGTCCCGGACCTGCCGCCGGAGGAAGCGGACGGGCTGCGCCAGGCGGTGCGTCAGCAGGGTATTGATATGATCTTCCTGGCGGCACCCACCTCTGACAACGAGCGTTTGCGCAGGGTGGCAGAATACAGCAGCGGTTTTCTGTACCTGGTATCGCTGACCGGGGTGACAGGAGCACGTGACCATCTGCCGCCGGACCTGGAGTCCTTTGTAACACGTGCACGGCAGGCCACCAGTCTGCCCCTGGCCGTAGGCTTTGGCATCAGCTCACCGGTTCAGGCTGCCCGCGTCGCACGCCTTGCCGATGGTGTGATCGTCGGCAGTGCATTGATCAGGGCTATCAGTGCGGCCTCCGACCCGATAAAAGCAGCACGGGATTTTGTGGCCGGCCTGCGGGCGGGGATGGATCACCCGGAGGAGCTGTGAGTTGAGCATTCTCCTGGTCCCCATAGGCGACGTACCTCGGGATTTGCTTGCAGAGGTCGCCGATTTCGTCGGCGAGGTCTTCAACTGCCCCTGTAGCCTGGCCGCTGCCATCCCCGTACCGGCCGCTGCCTGGGATGCGCGCCGCCGCCAGTATCGTGGTCCGGCAATACTGGCTGCACTTGGCAAACTGCAAGCCCGGGGCGTCGCACGCGTGTTAGGAGTAATTGACGCCGATTGCTATGCTCCGGGCCTTAACTTTATCTTCGGCCAGGCTCAAATCAACGGACGTGATGCATTCATCGCTCTTGCCCGCCTGCGCCAGTCCTTTTACGGCCTGCCGGAGAATGAAGGGGACGCATCGGGTGCACCCCTCTTCCGGGAGCGTGTCAAAAAGGAGGCTGTGCACGAGCTGGGGCACACCCTGGGCCTGGGACACTGCCCGGATGTTAAGTGCGTGATGCATTTTTCCAACAGCCTGTACGACACCGATGTCAAGGAGGCCACCTTCTGTGTGCGCTGTCGCGCGCGCCTGCAGGCCAGGCGCAGCCAGAGCTGAGCACAAGCGGAGGCAGGGGCAAAGTCGCGTGCCGGTCAGTGCTCACGAAGCACCGCTACGGGAAGGGATGTCAGGCTTCAGGCTGGCGTGGTGATTCCACGTGGCGGCACTCGGGATAGCGGGAGCAGCCCCAGAAGATACCGCGCTTACCCTTCCTTTCCACCAGCTCAGCGCCGCATTCGGGACAGCGTCCCACTGTCAGGGGAGCGCTCCATTTACAGCGGGGAAAGCTGGCGCAGGAACGGAAGCGGCCATATCTCCCCTCACGGATGACCACGTTCCCTCCACAGACAGGGCAGCGCTCCTCAGCAGGAGTGACGTCTCGTGCCGGCAGTGCAACGGGACTGGCCTGGGCCATGCGAGTGGCCCTCTCCACGGCCACCGCAAACGGGGCGTAAAATTCCCCCAACACCGTCACCCAGGGACGTTCACCGCGGGCGATGCGGTCAAGCTCATCTTCCATTTGAGCGGTGAACCCTACGGCAAAAAGGTCTGGGAATTGCTGCACCAGGAAATCGCACACCGCCATACCCAGCTCAGTGGCCAGGAGCGATTTCTGCTCTCGTCTGACGTAATCGCGCGTGACGATGGTATGGATGATGGTGGCATAAGTGCTGGGACGTCCGATACCCAGCCGTTCCAGCTCCCTGATCAGGCTGGCCTCGGTGAAGTGAGGCGGTGGTTTGGTGAAATGTTGCTCGGGGAAAAGGCCATACAACCGGAGAAGCTCGCCGTCTGTCAGCGGAGGCAGGATTTGCTCAGCAGTGCCCTCCTCAATTTCCACCCGATAAACTTTGAGGAAGCCCTCGAACAGGAGTTCGCGGCCACTGGCGCGAAATATGTAGGGCAAGACCATTTCGTCGCGCGATGTTGCCACATCCACGGTGGTTACATGGTAGATCGCTGGCTTCATTTGCGAGGCGATAAAACGCCGCCAGATCAGCTCGTATAGCCGGGCCTGGTCCGGTGTGAGATGGTCGCGCAGCCGGGCCGGCAGGCGTCCCGAAGATGTGGGACGGATCGCCTCGTGGGCCTCCTGGGCCACTCTGGCGCGGGTCTTGTAGACCGGGGGAGTCTCCGGCAGGTACTCTTCTCCCCACAGGCTGAGGATGGTCTGACGGGCTTCGGCCTGGGCCGTCTCTGCCACGAAAGTGGAATCGGTGCGCATGTAGGTGATCAGCCCTACGGTGCCCTCTCCGGGGAGTTCCACGCCCTCGTAGAGCTGCTGGGCGATGCGCATGGTCTTCTCCGCTCCCCATCCCAGACGATTGGCGGCATCTTGCTGCAGGGTACTGGTGGTATAGGGCGGATAGGGGCGGCGTGACTTCTGTTCCCGCTTTACCTTGAGCACGTAATAAGAGGCCCCTTCGAGGGCAGCGATGACGCTCAGGCAATCCTCCCGGGTTTTGAGGTCAGCCTTATCCCTGCCGATGCGCACCAGTCGGGCACGGAAGCGACGCTCGTCGTCTATTTTTGAAAGCTCGGCCTCCAGCGTCCAGTACTCCTCGGGCACAAAGGCAGCGATCTCGCGGTCTCGTTCAACGATCAGCCTGAGGGCAGCCGTCTGTACGCGCCCTGCCGAGAGGGCTTTACGGCCTTTGATCGCCTTCCACAGCACCGGGCTGACCTGATAACCGACCAGGCGATCGAGCACACGGCGGGCCTGTTGGGCATTGACCAGGTTCATATTTAGCTGGCCGGGGGCGGCGATAGCGCTCTTCACTGCCTGCGGGGTGATCTCGTGGAAGGTGACGCGGTAGACGGGCTTGTTTCGTACCTTCACCAGCCGGAGGATGTGCCAGGCGATAGCCTCGCCCTCGCGGTCGGGATCGGTTGCAAGATAGATGGCGCCGGCTTCGGCAGCGTATTCTTTGATTTTCTGAATGACTTTGCCGGCCCCTTTGCGCAGTTGGTAGGTGGGCTGGAACCCGTGCTCGATGTCCACCCCCAGTTGCTTCGGGGGGAGGTCGCACACGTGGCCCATCGAGGCGACCACGTTGTACCCCCGTCCCAGGAAGCCGTGGAGGGCTTTGGCCTTGGCAGGTGACTCCACGATGACCAGGTCCATCCGGCATCCATCCTTACCGGTAATACTTCAGTTCGCGGCGGTCAAGTTGTGTGGTTTGGGCGCTCTCCAGCCGCCAGCCGTGCTCCGTTTTCCTTAATTCCCACTCCACATCCCACAGTGTGGCTATGATACGCCCGTCAACATTGTCGAGCGCCTGCACCTGAGCGGTGACGGTTGCGCTGTCGCCCTGCCGGGCCAGCTCGTGCACGGAGCCAACCTCCACGGAAACGGTGGTGGCGAAGCCCGCTGCCCACGTCTGATAAGCCTGGGCCATCTGGGCCATCTGAGTGAGCAGACCGTAGGCACCCGGAATATCCCGGTCGTCAAGCGCAAGGTAGAATGAGATGACGGCATGCTCCGGGGTATCGGTAGGATAGGCGTGTGGGCGGCTCAGGTAGAACCAGTCATACCGTTCCCATGTCCAGCCGTAGTTCAGCCCGTCCCAGGTATGTACGGCCTCCCACACCAGTCCGCTGCCCGCATCGTAGCGGACGGCGAACTCGTCGGCCAGGTCGCCATCGCTGTTTTCCTGCCGGATGCCGGCATCCCCCTCGAAAGAGGCCAGGAGCACGTAGGAGTTACCGTCCCACACGAAGATGTGGAGCAGCGTGGTGCTGCTCTCAGCATGGCCCCAGATTAGCACTTCGGTGCGCCTATCACCGTTGACGTCGCGTACTTCCAGTTCGCAGGTCGGGTACTGACCCAGGCCGAAGTCCTTTTTCCCGGGCTCTTTCTTCAGCGGCCGCAGCTCGTACCAGGCTCCATTGTCATCGAGGATGAAAGCCATCAGCTCGCTTCTCCCCCCCTCTCCGTTTCGCTGATACAGCCCTATCCACTCGGCTTTCCCGTCGTCATCGGTATCCTCCCAACGCAGGCACAACGGCTCGATCCCGGCCTGGGTCAGGCGGGCATTTATCTGGCCGACAATGTTCGTGACCACCGCCGGATCGGGCGTGGGGGCCGGGGTGGAGGTGGGAGTCGGCGTTGGTGTGGGCGAGGGAGTCGGCGACGGGACAGGAGTTGAAGTGGGAGAGGAGGTGGCAGTCGGCAGCGGTGTGGGCGAGACGGCCGGGACGAGAGCGGGCACGCAGGAGGCTGTCAACAGAAGCAGAAGCGTCAGTATGCGGAACATCGGGAAGGCCCTGGCGTACTCCATTATGCCCCTCCCCTGCGAGCAACCAGGACGTTTTCTGCGGAGTACAGGAGCAAGGCACTCCACACCGCGGCGAACCCGACCAGCTTTGTGCTGGTCAGGGTTTCCCCGTACACCAGCACTCCCAGCAAGAACTGAAGTGTGGGTGCTATGTACTGGAGAATTCCCACCGTGGCAAGCGGGATTTTGCGCGCCGCATAGGTGAAAAGGATAAGCGGGAGGGCGGTCACGATCCCGCTAAAGGCCAGGAGGATGCTTATGGTGATCCCATTCCCATCGCTGGCGTGGCCGAAGAAGGCGCGGCCGGTGGCCTCCAGGTGAATGAGATAGAGCACGGCAGGAAGGAACATGATAGCCATTTCCAGCGTAAGCCCTGCAAGTGCATCCAGCGAGGCGGTCTTGCGCAGCAGACCATAGAGGCCAAAAGTGAAGGCCAGCACCAGCGCGATCCAGGGGGACGAACCGTAGCCGAGGGTCAGGAAAAGCACTCCTCCCAGCGCCAACCCCACCGCGACCCACTGACACGGACGCAGCCGCTCCCGCAGTATGAGCACGCCCAGCAGCACGCTTACCAGCGGATTGATGAAGTAGCCCAGGCTGGCATCCACGATATGCCCATTGGTGACTGCCCAGATGTAGGTGAGCCAGTTGATGCTCAGCAGCGCAGCAGTGATCATGAAGACGAGCCGCACACGGCGGCTCCGCCGCACCTGATGCAGCCATTCCCAGTGCCTTCGCCAGACCAGCACCGCCAGCATGAACACGAATGCCCACACAGTGCGGTGACAGAGCGTCTCCAGAGCCGGCACCTTCTGCACCGCTTTCCAGTACACGGTCAGCAGCCCCCAGGAGGTATATGCCCCGATGGCAGCGAGCAATGGTGCAGTATCTTTGAAACTCATATGGTCTGTGAGCAAGTCAGGCCGTCCGGGACGACAGGAGACGGTTCATAACAGATTGACACTGTGATATAGGGGGTCAGAAGATGGTCTCATCCACCTGGCTGCCCGATGCACTGTCTACAGCCGCACACTGTCATAGAAACTGATGTTTTCCTTTATCATCTCCCTGATGGGCAGGTGGTAGGGGCATTTCTCCTCACACGAGCCACACTCAATGCACAGTCTGGCCTTTTCCACGCCCTCGGCGATCCAGCCCGTGGTGAACGCATCGCGTGGGAAGCGTCTCCAGAAGCTGCGCAGGTTCATCAGCAGTGAGATAGGGATCCCCTGCGGGCAGGGCTGGCAGTAATCGCAGCGGCGGCAGAAGCGCGTGCCGACCTCAGCGCGTATCCGCTCTATTTCCCCTCGCTCCGCTTCAGTCAGTGGCTCCGCCATGGTGACAATCTCCACGATCTCTTCGATCTCTTCGGCCTTTTCAATCCCCGGGACAGGCAGAACGTGCTCAAAACTCAGGAGGTACCTGATGACCAGGCTGGCGTTATCAAGCATACCGCCGGCGAACGGCTTCATGGCGATGAAGGCCAGATTATGCTTTGCCGCAAGGGGGATCAGCTCGTCTGCTGGCTCGCGGGTAACAAAGTTAAAGGGGAACATAATGGTCTCGAAATAGCCTGAACGCACTGCCTTCAGGGCAATATCCATGGAATGGGAGGTGATGCCGATATGCAAGACTTTGCCAGCCTCCCGGGCCTTCAAAGCCGCCTCCATCGCCCCGTCCGGCCCGAGCACTCGCTCGTAGTCCTCCTGTGTACTGACGTTGTGGAACTGCCACAGATCAATGTAATCGGTGTTCAGCCGCTCCAGACTGAGCGCCAGGTGTTGCTCAGCGGTCGCGCGGTCACGTGCTGTGGTTTTGGTCGCCAGGACCACCCGCTGTCTTGCTCCGTTGATCGCCTTGCCGATGCGCTCTTCGCTCGTTGTATAACCGTTGGCCGTGTCGAAGAATGTGATGCCCAGTTCCAGACAGCGCCTCACCACCCGCACTGCTTCATCTTCGTTGAGGCGCTGGATTGGAATGCCACCGAACCCAATGCGAGAAACTTCCAGCCCGGTTGCTCCCAATATCATGGTCTGCATAGCTACTCCTCTCTCTGGTACACACGCACGTAATCAACATACATGTACTGCGGGAATACGGTGCTTTCGTCGGGATACCCTGGCCAGGCCCCTCCCACCGCCACGTTCAGGATAAGGTGAAAAGGCTGGTCAAACGGAGCCGGGTAAGTGCCCCTGGTGCTCGAGGTAAACCACTCTTTCTGGGTCTGGTAATGATGACCATCCACATACCAGCGCATCTCGCCGGGCTCCCACTCCAGGGCGAAGACGTGATAGTCGTCGGCGAAGCGCTGGCCTTCTGGCAGGTCATAGTGCGCACCCCGGAATTGGTGGGGAGCGCCGTAATGGATGGTGCCGTACACCCGCCCGGGTTCGTGACCTACCAGCTCCATAATGTCTATCTCCCCGCTCACGGGCCAGCGGCCGTACCTCCATTCGGTAGGCAGCATCCAGATCGCCGGCCAGATTCCCTGTCCGTAGGGAAGTCTGGCCCTCACCTCGATACGACCATACAGCCAGTCACCTTTATTGCGGGTGACCAGGCGGGCCGAAGTGTAGTGCCATCTGCGATAGTCCTCCTTTCGTGCTTTAATTACCAGCGCTCCGTCTTCGATGCAGGCATTATCGAGCCTGTCGGTATAGTATTGCAGCTCGCCGTTTCCCCACCCTCCACCGCCTGTATCAAACGACCAGCGTGTCGGGTCAACGGGCGAGCCATCAGGTGCATCAAACTCGTCAGCCCAGACGAGTGCCCAGCCTTCCGGAGGGGCCGCCGGGGGAGCCTTGCCCTCAGGCCGGCAGGCATATACGGCACATGCGAGAAGCAGCGATCCTGCAAGCAGGGCCAGCTTCGCGCACTGTGGACCTGGGTTAAGACTGCCTGTCATCGGTTCAGCCCCGCATATCGCCGGTCAGCTCAGCCAGCCGTTCCTGTAACCTGGCCCGCCCGGTGTGCAGCTCGGCCAGCTTGTCCCGTTCCCTTTGGACGACATGGGAGGGGGCTTTGTTTACAAAATCGCTTGAGAGCAACGCCTCGCTGCGGGCAATGCGCTCCTCCACTTCTGCCAGGCTTTTCGCCAGCTTCTCCCTTTCTGCCTCCAGGTCCACCAGCCCGGCCAGCGGCAGGTAGCACACTATGTCTCCCACCACTACCGTGGCAGCCTGATCGGGTGGCGCGAAGGTAGCTTCGATCGCCAATTGTTCAGGGTCAAGGCGGGCCAGCAGGCACATGACGTCGCGCTGCTCGTTAAGCCACCCGGTGGCAGGACCGGCAGCGATGAGGGCCGGGATGCGCCTGCCAGGGATGACATCGTATTCGGCGCGACGATTGCGGATGCCCCGGATCAGCTCCATCAGCGTTCCCATCCTGTCCTCGGCTTCGTCGCTGATTAGCGTCTTATCTGGCTCCGGCCAGCGGCTCATCATCAGGGCTGGGCAGGTAGGGGTACCTACCCCTACTGCCTTCCGGGGCAATGCCTGCCAGATAGCCTCGGTCAGGAAGGGCATGAAGGGGTGCAGCAGTCGCAGTGAAATATCGAGCACGTGGAGCAAGACGGCACACGGGACATGCCGGTCTGCGGCGCCGTTATAGAGCCGCACTTTGCTGGCCTCGATATACCAGTCGCAGTACTCGCCCCACAGGAAATCGTACACCTGTCGCCCGGCCTCACCGTACTGGTAGCTCTCAAACAGGCGCGTCACGTCCTGGACCAGCCGGTTCAGGCGCGAGAGTATCCAGCGATCGGGCAGGAGGAGGGAGGATAAAGGCGGAAGCTCCAGGCGCTCCTCCCGCTCCTCCAGCGCAGAGAGCACGAAACGCGCGGCCTGCCAGACTTTATTTGTGAAATTGCGCGCTCCCTCCAGACGACGGGGGTCCAGGTTCATATCCAGCCCTGGCGTGGAGCTGGTCAGCAGGGTGTAGCGCAGCGCATCGCTGCCGTACTTCTCGATGATGTTCAGGGGGTCGTATTCCTCGATGTTCTCCATTGACTTGGAGATTTTCTTCCCCTCCCTGTTGCGCACCAGACCGTGCAGGTAGACCGTGGAGTAGGGAGGCTCACCGGTCATCTCGATGCCTAACATCATCTCTCGCGCCACCCAGAAGAAAAGTATGTCGTAGCCGGTTTCACGCATATCGGTGGGATAGTAGCGACGGAAGTCGGGTGTATCCTCAGGCCAGCCCAGGGTGGAGAAGGGCCACAGGCCAGAGGAGAACCAGGTGTCAAGTACATCCTCGTCCTGGTGGATATTCGGGCTACCACAGTGAGCGCACGTTGTGGGATCCTCGATCTCGCTGGTCTGCCCGCCGCAGTCAAGGCAGTACCATACCGGGATGCGGTGCCCCCACCACAGTTGACGGGAGATACACCAGGGGCGGATGTTCTCCATCCAGTGGAAGAAGCGAGCCTCCTCCCGTTCAGGGATGATGATCGTCTGGCCATCGCGCACGGCCTGCATCGCCGCCTCGGCAAGGGGCTTCACGTCCACGAACCACTGGGTGGAGATACGCGGCTCGATGTCGGTCGCACAGCGCTGACATGTCCCCACGGCGTGTACATAAGGCTCGACTTTGACCAGCAGCCCTTCTTTCTCGAAATCGGATATGATGTTGCGGCGGCACTCGAAGCGGTCCTGTCCCGCGTACGGGCCGGCCAGTTCGTTCATACGGGCCGTATCGGTCATCACGTTGGGGGCTTCCAGCCCATGGCGCAACCCGATTTCGTTATCGGTGGGGTCGTGTGCCGGCGTCACCTTCACTGCGCCGGTGCCGAATTCGGGATCAACCGCCTCATCAGCGATAACAGGGATGCGCCGGCCCAGGGCCGGTAACACCGCTATCTTGCCGATCAGATGCTGCCAGCGCCTGTCATCCGGGTGAACGGCCACGGCTGTATCACCCAGGATCGTCTCCGGGCGGGTGGTGGCCATCTCGATGAATTCGGTAGCGCCCTCAGCCCATCTGCCGCTGCCCCACTCCCCGGTTTCACCGTTCCAGTCCTCGTTGATGATGGGATAGCGGATGGTCCAAAGGTGAGCCTGGCGTTCCTCCGGGATCACCTCCAGGTCAGAGATGGCCGACTCGCAGCGGGGACACCAGTTTACCATATACGTGCCCCTGTAGATCAGTCCCTTTTTGAACAGGCGGACGAAGGCGACACGCACAGCACGGCTCAGGTCTTCGTCCAGCGTAAAACGCTCGCGCGACCAATCGCAGGAGACCCCCAGGCGTTTATGTTGCTCGGTGATCCGTCGGATAGAGTTGCGGGTCCACTCCCAGCAGCGTTCGACGAACTTTTCACGCCCCAGGTCATGACGGCTCAGCCCTTCTTTGCGCAGCTCCCGCTCCACCACGTTCTGTGTGGCGATGCCCGCGTGGTCCGTACCCGGTAGAAAGAGGGTCTGGAAACCGCGCATACGGTAGTAACGGGTCATCAAGTCCTCGACAGCAGCGGTCATGGCATGGCCCAGGTGGAGGGCGCCGGTCACGTTAGGCGGGGGCATGGTGATGCACCAGCGGGGGCCGTCCTCAGAAGCAAGCCCCAGCTCGATCTGCTTCTCCGGGCGAAAATAGCCCTGTTCCTCCCACCAACTGTAAATGCGTGCTTCGTGCTCCTGCGGGTCATAAACTCTGGAAAGTTTTTCGGCCATAATAGCTCCTCCCCATCCTGTCCGCGGTTTCTACCGCGTTTTGCGATCTGGAACAAAAAACCCTTCCGTCCAGGGACGGAAGGGACAACCTTTCGCGGTACCACCCTGGTTCGACGAGAGACAGCGCCTCCCGTCGCGCTCAGCAGCCACAATGCCTGTGGCTTTCGCGTTAACGGGCGAACCCGGGGAAACTTATCCGCAGCACTGGGGCTGCGGTTCAGCCTCCCGACTCCCAGGCGACATTCAGCGGGGGGCGCTGCGAGGGCTTGCAGCCGGTGACCCTCTTCTCTTCCCTAAGCGGTTCGCCAGGGCCCGACCCGCTTACTCCTCCTGTTCAACGTCTTCAGGAATTTACATTTGTGTAACTGCTCAGGCTAATTGAAATCGTCCGCTTTGGACGCTCTCGCGCCAGCAAGCACCAACACAGCTCAGAAGCACAACAACCAGGTCGGCGAAAGCAGACATCTGGCCTGCAGCCCAAAATGGTACATAGGACAGGCATGCCTGGCCCAGCGGTTACTGCTAAAAATTATACCATGCACAGATATGATCGTCAACAGCGCACTCTGCTGTGTCCCAAAAGTGTAGGACAACTGCGAGCAGTTATCCTACACTGGTAGCGACTTTTCAGCTCTCGATAAAATTGGTGTATAATCTTAGTACCTATCCGAAAAACGTAACCGACGCATCCCTATGCGTCGGTATAAGCGGCATAGGGATGCCGCTTGTACGGTTTTTCGGATAGGCTCTTAATACCTGCCCGGCTGCCTCGCCGCCGTGTGCCCTGGAAATCAGCCTCCCCTGGGCACATTATGCCAGGCGTCGGCCTGAGCCGACCGGCACACCGGCACGGGCCGACCATTGGCCGGAGGCTTCCACAGGGCGGGATCGCGGTGGCTGGCGGCCGTCCGGACCCGAAGACCGCGCATCTCAGACGACGGAGGGCTGTATTATGCAGAGCACAGGTGAAATTGTCAGAAGAGCCTGGAAGGCGGGCGTGGTGATCCCCGCATTCAACGTCCCTTACCTTCCGATGATCGAGCCGGTGATCCGCGCCGTGGCCGATCAGGATTCCTTTGCTCTGGTCGAGACCGCCCGGCTGGAATGGCTCAAATTCGAGTCCGGCAGCCCTGCGGCGGTGATGGCTGAATTCCTCCACTGGCACGATCCCGCCCATGTCCGCCTGCACCTTGATCACGTCCCTGTCGTGGACGAGGATGGCCAGCAGGTGGATTATCTTTCCATCATTGAGGAGGCGATCCGTCTGGGCTACCATTCGGTGATGATTGATGGCTCCCGGCTTGACCTGGAGGGCAATATTGCTGCCACCAGGCAGGTAGTCGAACGGGCACATCTTGCTGGCATCCCCTGCGAGGCTGAGTTGGGCGCGGTGCTGGGCCACGAGGCAGGGCCACTTCCTCCCTATGAAGAGCTGTTCACCTCCGGTAAGGGATTCACCGATGTAGAAGAGGCGGCGCGCTTCGTACAGGAGACCGGCTGCGACTGGCTCTCGGTCGCTATTGGCAATGTCCATGGCGCAATCTCTGCCGTGCTAAAGGATCAAAAGAAGGTGGAGGCAAGGCTTAACCTCGAACACCTGAAGCGCCTGGCCCAGGTGACCGGCGTGCCTCTGGTTTTGCACGGTGGGTCGGGCATCAGACAAGAGTATCTGCGTGCAGCAGTCAGGGAGGGCATTGCCAAGATCAATATCAGCACCGAGATCCGCCAGGCATACGAGCGCGCCTGGCGTGAAACGGGGAGTCAGGCAGCAGCACAGGAGGCAGTCTACGAGCGGACCTGTTGGCTTATCCGCGACTGTCTCGGTGTGGCAGGGAGCAGAGTGTGGTTGAACGTGGAGGAGGAGTCCGATGAGTCTGCTGGGGATTGATGTTGGCACCACTGGCTGTAAAGCGGCCGTTTTCTCCGCCGATGGGCGGATGCTTTCTTCCGCCTACCAGGAGTATGATGTCCGCCGGCCTCAGCATGGTTGGGCGGAACTTGATACTGTTGAGGTATGGGGCAGTGTCAGGCAGGTAATCGCCGGAGTCGTCTCCGGTGCTGTCGCGGACCCGGTCACCGCCCTTTGCGTCTCTTCACTGGGCGAAGCGGTGGTGCCGGTGACCCGCAACCGGCGTATTCTCGGCCCCTCTTTGCTTAACTTTGACGTGCGTGGCGAGGAATACCTGACCGATCTGGGCCGTGCGTTGTCCAACGAGCGCCTCTACGAGATCAACGGCAATACGTTGGGCAATCACTACAGCCTGACCAAACTCAAGTGGATCAAGGAGCATCAGCCCACTTTGTACGCGGAGACTTTTAAGTTCCTCCACTGGGGCAGCTTCGTCTCGTTTATGTTGGGCGCAGAGCCGATTGTGGACTATGCGCTGGCCAACCGTACATTGCTTTTTGACATTGACCGGGGCGACTGGTCGGATGAGCTGCTGCACTGGGCAGGGCTTGACCGTGAGAAGCTGCCGGACACAGCCCCCTCGGGAACGGAGATCGGCCTCGTCTCCGACCATGTGGCAACTGAATTGGGCCTCCCTCGCGGTGTGCGCATCATCTCCGGCGCGCACGATCAGTGTTGCAACGCTGTGGGTTGTGGTGTGATCGCGGAGGGACGTGCCGTGTATGGGATGGGCACCTTCGTCTGCATCACACCCGTCTTTACCACACGGCGCGCTACAGGCACGATGATCGGGCTTGGGCTGAACACCGAGCACCACGCCGTCCCCGGGCAGTACGTCTGCTTCATCTACAACCAGGGTGGCTCGCTGGTCAAGTGGCTGCGCGATACCTTCGCCGCCGCCGAGCATCGTCAGGCGCAGGCTGCCGGCAGGGACGTTTACACCGATCTCTTTGCTGAACTCCCTGCGGGGCCGGCCACAGTGATGGTCTTGCCACATTTTACGACAACGGGGCCGCCCGAATTCATCGCCGATTCCTGTGGCGTCATCGTCGGACTGCATCTGGAGACTTCGCGGGGTGATATTCTCAAAGGTATCCTTGAGGGAACCACTTTTTACCTGAAAGAGATTGTGGACTCTTTGCCACCAACGGGTATCACCATTACCGACTACCGGGCGGTGGGTGGTGGCAGCAAGTCGGATGCCTGGGTCCAGTTGTGTGCCGACATTATGGGCTGTCCCTTTACCCGTCCCAGGGTCACTGAAGCCGGCGCACTGGGAGCGGCGATCATCGCAGGCGTTGGCAGCGGGCTTTTCCCTTCCTATCAGGCTGGTGTCGAGGCAATGGTGCAACTGGAACGTGTTTTCGAGCCGGATATGCGCCGACATGAGGTCTACCAGGAGCGTATGGCGCTCTACCGACAACTCTGGCCTTTGCTGAGAGATTATCTGCAGGACTTCACCAGGAGGATGAAAAATGGCTGAGCTATACAACCGTAAGTGGAGCCGTCAAGAATGGGTCCGTCACGTTGGCCATCTGGAACAGATCGCTGGTATCAGGCTGGTCGAGTCCGCTGATGGCAGGGGGCGTGGATGCCGGGCATTCGATGTCTGGACCGGTAGCGGCCTTTCCTTCCGTGTGCTGGCTGAGCGGGCATTGGACATCTCGGCCTGTCATTACAAAGGCATCTCTCTGGCCTGGCTCTCGCCGGTCGGTGAGGTCCACCCGGCCTGTTACGAGCCGGAGGGCCTGGGATGGTTGCGCTCTTTTGGAGGCGGGCTGCTGGTCACCTGCGGCCTGGACCATTTCGGCCCGCCGTGCGAGGATGCCGGCGAGTTGTTGGGGTTGCATGGACGGGTGAGCAACCTGCCAGCCTGTTGCCTGAGCCACCGTGCCTGGTGGGCCGGTGACGAGTACAGACTGGAAGTCGCCGGAGAGGTGCGTCAGGCGCGGGTTTTTGGCGAGAACCTGCTTCTGCGCCGCCGGATCTCGACAGGCCTGGGTGCCAACCATATCTGGATCGAAGACGAGGTAGTCAACGAGGGGTTTATACCACATCCCCATATGATGATGTACCACTTTAACCTGGGCTTTCCTCTCCTTGACGAGGAGACCCGTTTGCACCTGGAAACTGAACGGACCGTCGCCCGCGATGCTGAGGCCGAGGCCGGGCTGGCGGAGTGGAGCCGCTTCCAACCGCCGACCCCTGGGTACCGCGAGCAGGTCTTTTTACACACCCCTGTGGCTGACAGCAACGGAAAGGTGTATGTCGAGATCGAGAACCCACGCCTGGAGCTGTGCCTGCGTTTGACCTATGATAAAATCGCTCTCCCCTATCTGGTGCAGTGGAAAATGATGGGCGAAGGGCTTTACGTCCTGGGAGTCGAGCCGGTCAACTGCCCTGCGATGCACGGTCGGGCCGGGGCGCGCCAGAGCGGCGTGTTGCCCATCCTGGAGCCGGGCGAGAGCCGCCGGTACGCCCTCAGGCTTGAAGTTTTGGCCTGACCGGCGGGAATATTGCTCCAGGGTCTGCGCAGACACAACTTTGGAACGGGCTTTCAACCCGGGTGGATAGCATCATCCCCGCACAGGTTTTCTTATTCACATAACTGACTCTGAGGTGGGACGCACTGGCCCTCTCTTGACAGTGCTGCGCGGGTCACAACAGTGCTGCGCGGGTCACAACAGTGCTGCGCGGGTCACAACAGTGCTGCGCGGGTCACAACAGTGCTGCGCGGGTCACAACAGTGCTGCGCGGGTCACAACCGTGCTGCGCGGGTCACAACAGTGCTGCGCGGGTCACAACCCGCGCATAATTACCTGCCCGGCTGCCTGCCGCCGTGTGCCGATTGGAAATCGACCTTTGGGCGCCTGCGGTGCTGGCCGACCGCTGGCCGAAGGCCCAAAACGGGGGCGACTTCAGTCGGCACGGGCAGGCAGTGTAACTACCCAGTTCCCCGGCTCGGGCCGGTCTCCAGACCGCGCCCGACGTCGCCACGATGGGAGTGGATGCCGTAATCCGGCCAAATAACCGCCGGGTTGGGTGACCCGGTCAGAGACCGGCCACAGCCTGGGTAGTTACCAGGCAGTTACAATTACCTGCTGAATTGCGACCCGTGCGGCTGGATTGAATTCACCACAAAGAACACAAGGGTGTCTTCTCCTTGTGCTCTCTGCGCCATCTGCGGTTCTTCAAAAGGGCCTCTGCCAACTGCACAGGTGGCAAAATTGCAGGACAACTGCTTGCAGTTGTCCTGCACTGTGGCCGGTCGTGACAACGTCGGGCGTGGTCTGGAGACCGGAGCGAACCAGGCGGACGCAACAAGACGACGGACACCCCGGGCAACTGCGTTTGCGCCTGCTCAAAAATCTGGTAAAATGAGAAAAAGGAGGAGGGATGCAGCAGGGAAAGGAGCGCGTCAACCAGCTTGTTATAGCCACCGTCTCCAGCTCGCAGGCCGGGGCGCTGACAAACCGGTTGACCAGGGATGGTTTCTACGCAACCGAGATAGCGTCGAGCGGGGGGATCATGGGCGAGGCAACACTTTCGCTGCTGATAGGACTTGACAGCTCACGTCTTCCGCGCCTGCTAAAACATATCCGTGAGTGTTGTGCTACCTACAGACGTTTTATCCCTGCCCATGTTGAGACCCCTATGTTCGAGTTCAATCCCTTGATGATCGAGGCCGAAGCAGGTGGCGCAACGGTCTACGTCCTGGAAGTAGAACGGTTCGAGCAGCTGGAATAGATGGCACAAGAGAGCATGAAGCTGATCATCGCAATTGTCCGGGATGTTGACGCCGGCCCGGTGGTTGAGCAACTGGTCACCCACAATTACCGCGTGACTCGCGTTGCCAGCACCGGCGGTTTTCTGCGTCGTGGCAACGTAACCCTGCTCATAGGTGTGGAAGCGCATCAGGTTCAATCGGCCATTGATGTGCTCCGTGATACCTGCAGTCCTTCTGAACCGGGTTATCACCGCGCTACCATCTTCGTCGTGGATGCCCCCTATTTTGAGCAGATCTGATCCGCACCGGCATATCGGACGAACAGGGCGGTGTCGTGCTCTGCGTCTGCGCTGGAGGTACATTGGTCGGCGCATCTCCAACTTCACCGCCGGCGGGCGCTGGACTGATCGCCTGCTCCCCCAGGTAAGGAAAAACCTGCGCTGGTTCTGGTTCGATGGTGTGCTGGCCCAGGCCAGTGAGTCCATCGTCGTGGCGTACCTTTCCCTGTTTATTCTTGCGCTGGGAGCCACGCGCAGCCAGATCGGTTTGATGAACTCGCTCTCGAGCCTGAGTGGCGCGCTGCTGCTACTGCCTGGTGCCGCTCTTGCCGGGCGGTCAGGCCGGCGTAAATTGATCGTGGTTCTCAGTGGTGGCGGGATCGGACGGCTGATGTTGCTGTTGCTGGCACTGACACCGCTTCTGCCCACCCATGCCCCGCTCGTTTACATCGCTATTGCCCTGACCGTGGTGCGCAGCGCGTTCGGCAACCTGGGACACCCGGCATGGATGTCGCTAACGGCCGACATTGTCCCTATCAAATGGCGCGGGCGCTACTTCTCGTCGCGCAACATCGCGATGGGAATCACCGGAATGGTGGTCACTTACCTGATAGGGCAGTTGATCACCAGATTGGGCGCTCCGATCGGTTATCAATGGGCGTTGGGTATCGCCTTTGCCGTTGGCATGCTTTCCACCTTCTGCTTTGCACAGATCGGCGAGGGTAACCCGGCTCCGTACAGGCCTGCGTCTGCGAAGCGAACCCCCTTATCCGCCCTGCGCGACCACCCTGAATTCATGACCTTCTGTGCTACAGCCGCGTTGTGGAACTTTTCCCTGAATATCGCGGGCCCGTTCTTCAGCGTTTATCTGGTCGAAGAATTGAAAGCGACCGCGAGTATAGTGGGCACGCTCAGTGTGATCAGCAGCCTGGCCGGGCTGCCCGGGCAGCGCCTGTTCGGCATTCTGAGCGATCGCTGGGGACCACGGAAGGTACAAATGCTTACCGGGATGTGCATACCGCTTATACCGCTGGCCTGGTCACTCACCAGTGCGCCGTGGCATGCGGCGCCGCTCAATCTGGCAGGTGGATTTCTCTGGGCCGGCTACAACCTGGCAAGCTTTAATTTCCTGCTCACGCTGATACCGGAAGAGCGTCGCCCGCACTATTCGGCTCTCTATCAGATAGTTGTGATGCTTGCGCTGACCGGCGGGGCAGCGTTCGGCGGGTTCCTCGCCGAGCAGTGGGGGTACAAAATTGCGTTCGTGACCTCCGGAATCGGGCGGTTAACAGCCGCTCTCCTTTTTATGCGCTTTGTGCGGCAGCCAGCGGTATCGGGGGACGTGCAATCCCCTGATGTCATATGAGATGCTCCTGTCATTGCTTCTTCCCGGCGGTTCCTCAGTGACGGAGCGAGCGATGGAAGAACGCGAGCGATTTGAGCAACTTGTGGCTGAGGCCTGGAATGCACTGCCTGAGACCTTCCGGGAGAAACTTGAAAACGTGGAGGTCGTGGTAGAGGAGTGGCCTGATCCCGAGACCATGCGCCGGGCCGGGGTGCGATATCGTTTCCAATTGCTGGGATTCTACCACGGAGTTCCCCTCACCGGGCGCACCCATAACTACGCTATGGTTCTTCCCGATAAGATAAGCATCTATCGCCAGCCGATTATGATGCGCTGTCGCAACTGGAATGATGTGGCCAGAATGGTCCAGAGGGTGCTCCGCCATGAAGTGGGGCATTACTTCGGCCTGAGCGACGAACGTTTGCGTGAACTTGATGCGTATTAGGCACATTCAGGCCCCAGTGCAGGATAACTGCGAGCAGTTATCCTGAAATCCGGCCACAGCCTGCTCTCGCCCCCGTTTCGTGCAAAAATGACGGACATCTGGAGGTGCGTGCACTTGCAAATCCTGAGAAGGGAGTGTACAATCTGCACAACAGGACAGCCTTTTCCAGGCTGTTCCAGGCAGGCTGGAAAGCCTGCTCAGTTTTTCGGACAGGCACATCACCGCATAGGTGAGCGGTGCCGGCGCAGGTGCGATCTGGCATACCGCCCCCACTGGCACGAAGCGTCCAGAGAGGGCGTTTCGGCTGGGGTGAACGGTCACCCAGGGCATGTATTAGCAACACATGGGCGGAGCGATTCTGCGCACCGTGCTCTACCAAATCCTTAAGGTCAGCAAGGAGGTTTAAGTGTTATCAAGGGATAAGCAGCCTAAAGTACCACCTTCTACCGCTCCTCAGGTTCCCAGAGCCATTGAGACCATCATTGGGCCAAATGCTTACTTTAAGGGCGATATTCAGTCTGACGGGAACATCCGCATTGATGGAATATTCGAGGGGCATATTGATGTGGCCGGTAACCTGGTGATCTGGGAGACGGCCAAGGTCATCGCCGAAATCTCGGCCAACAATATTTCCATCTCAGGCGCGGTCAAGGGGAATATCACCGGCAACAGGGTCGAGATTTTGAGGAGCGGTCGTGTGTGGGGTGACCTTACTGTAAAGTCGCTGATCCTCGAGGAAGGTGCTTACTTCCGGGGTCAGACGATGATGCATGGGGAAATTGAGCCTCCGCTGATCGAGCCTCCCAAGAAAGCCCAGCCTCAGAACAAACCCGCGCCGTCCACCATCGTTGACGTGGAAGCGAAGCCTGTAGAGGAGCGCTAGGCCTCACACAAGCGGCCAGGGGAGCTGGCGTCGGTTCGGGTCCGGGTGGGGGAAGATGCCGCTCTCTAACAACGCAGTCAGGCGTCTTCGCAAGGCGGCTATCTCCTCTGCGTTTAGCAGCGTGCTCAGCGCTTCTCTGAGGGAAGATGATGCGGATATTTGCTCCTGGAGCCGGTTCAGGTCGGCCAGATAATGGGATGGTATCGCCTCCCCGGCAAAATCCCAGATGACGGTACGCAGTTTGGGGAGCGGGTGGAAAGTCAGAGCGTTATCAATTGCCCAGATGCGCCCATCCCGATCCAGCAGCAGGTGACCTCCCTTGCGATCTACATTGTTGGTCACCAGGTCAAAAAGGGCCACCGGCATCAAATCCCGGCGCCGCTCCTGGCGGAAGGTGAAATAATTGGCCTGGGGAATGGCGTCAATGTATAGCTGTAAGGCTCCGATGCCGTACGGGCCATCGCGCAGGACGGTAGGGGGGACGGATGGCCAGCCCAGTGCACGACTGACCAGATAGGCGGCTACTTCTCTCAGGCATAATGTGCCTCGCGGGAAGTCCCATAACGGGCTTTCCCCACGCCCGGGTTTGTAGACTGCCAGCGTTTGCGCTTCCCCCTCCGGGGCTACCACGCGGGTCAAAAATATCGCGTTGGAGCCGGCAAGTATCTGCCCCAACAGTTCCAGGTGCCCTCTTGAGAGCAATGAGAGCACGCACTCGACGTCCGCTGTATGGCCTTTGACCCCGCCTTTGCATCCTGATCTTACCTTCTGTTCTTCAGACACTTCTGCGGCCATTGCCCTTAGTGCACACGTGGCGCTCACCCGGGTTAAGCGGCTCGTGGCAGAGGGGACATAACGGGCGGCCAGAGGCGACCACTACGGCAGCCTTGCGGGCCAGCGCAGCCATCTGAGAACGGCTGCCCCAGATGTTGACGCGGGCACCCTGTCGGCTTTCATCAGTGACCAGCTCCTCAGCCGTGATAACCAGCATGTCGTCGGTTTCGTCATAGCCTAACCCCAACCGCCCCACGCGGAAGAGCGGCCTCACCGGCTGGACCAGCCCTGAGGCGATATGGAGAGGCTGCTCTTTCATTTCCCCCAGCTGCAGGAGCAATCCCTGGATGGCGATGGAAAGGGCGGCTGCATGTTCCTTCTCAATAATCAGGGTTACAAGCAGGTCGTTCTGAGCAGCCTGGAGATAGAATACGCGCTTGCCCGGCGGCCCGATGGTGTCAATGGTGACAAAGTCCACTCTACTCAGTTCAATCAGTTCGGGTTTCTTCATTATTTCCCCTTTCGTTCTCCGCTGCACCTTCCTCAGTACGGCCGCCTCTGGCGGAGGGGGCGGAGAACTTACGCTGCTTCTCTGCCAGTTCGATCAGGCGGGCCTCGACCAGGTAGTTGACGCTGCCGGGCGGAAAGTTCCCGTCGGCATCGCGCTCGCCTGCCGGCAGGCCGGTTAACAGCTCGATGGCCTCATCCACCGTCTTCACCGGATAGATGTGGAAGAGGCCTGCCTCCGCTGCTTTGACGACGTCCTCTCTTAACATCAGGTGTTGTACGTTGGCTGCCGGAATGATGACACCCTGTTCCCCTGTCAATCCTCTGTCTTTGCAGACATCAAAGAAACCCTCGATCTTTTCGTTGAGACCACCCACGGGCTGAGCCTGGCCATGCTGGCTGACCGATCCGGTGACGGCAAGTGATTGCCTGATGGGTACTCCAGCCAGTGCGGAGAGCAGGGCGCACAGTTCAGCCATCGAGGCGCTGTCACCTTCCACGCCACTGTAGGATTGCTCGAACACGAGCGAGGCCGAGAGCGAAAGCGGATGGTCGAGCGCATAACGGGCGGCCAGGAACCCTGACAGGATCAGCACACCCTTTGAGTGGATCGGACCGCCGAGCTTGACCTCGCGCTCGATGTCAATCACTTCGCCTCTGCCGAGGCGCACACGCGCAGTCACCCGGTTGGGTTGCCCGAAGGCAAAGTTACCCAATTTGACGTAAGAGAGGGAATTTATCTGTCCCACGCGCTCGCCGGTGGTTTCGAGCAGGATCATCCCACGCCGGATACTATCCCGCATCAGCTCGCGCACACGGTCAGCTCGATACGTCTGCTCGTCTATCGCGCGTTGTACGTCAGCGGCTGTGACTACACCGTTGCCGGCCTTATCAGCCCAGTAGTCCGCCTCTCTCAGCAGGTCCGTGATGCTCAACATATGGGTCGAGAGCCGCCAGGCGTCGCCGGCCAGGCGTGCGCTATGCTCGATAATGCGAGCAACCGCCTCACGATCAAATGGGCGCAACCCCTCCTGCCGCGCTTTGGTGGCGACCATCCGGGCGTACAACAGATCGTTCTCCGGGTTTCGCTCCATCTCCTCGTTGAAGTCCACTTCTACCTTGAAAAGTTCGCTGAAATCGGGATCGTACTGATGAAGTAGATAGTACAAAAGCCTGTCTCCTACCAGGATGACTTTGACATCCAGAGGGATCGGCTCCGGCTCAAGCGAGACGGTGCTGACCAGACTTAACGCCTGCCCCAACGGTTCGATGCGGATTTCGCGGGCACGCAGTGCGCGCTTCAGCCCATCCCACGCATATGGTTGCAGCAATACCTGGCGAGCGTCCAGGATGAGATAGCCCCCGTTGGTAAGGTGGAGGGCCCCGGGCTTGATAAGGTTGAAATCCGTTATCAACGCTCCCATCTGAGCGATATGTTCGATCCGCCCGATGAGATTGTTATAGGTGGGGTACTCCTCGAAGACTACAGGTGCTCCCTTTGATTCGCTGTGATCAACCAGCACATTGACCTGGTAGCGGCGCAGGATGGGAGGGCCCATCAGAAAACGGGGCAGCGCTCCTCCGAGCAGCACAGCCTGCGATGTCTCCTCGCTCTTCGGAGCCTCGCGGAACTCGTTGACATTTTTAACAATATCCTGCTGTACTGCATCCAGATAGCTCACCACCTCTGGCAGAGCAGCATATTTCTGACGCAGCTCGTCAATGCGGTGGCCTACCGCGAACATAGCCACCTGACGATCCAGCTCCTTCACTTTCTCCCGCGCTTCCCGCTCCCATTGGCGCACCTGATGGATGGTCTCCTGGAGTCGCTCCTGCAGCTCGGCGATGCTCTCCTCAAATTTTCTCCGCTCTTCCTCAGGAAGCTTGTGAAATTTATCCGGGCTGATTACCTCCCCATCTTTCAGCGGCGCCAGAAACAGCCCGGAGGGGGTGCGCAGCACTGCGATATTGCGCTTACTGGCCTCCTGTTGAATTTCGTTGAATGCCCTCTCCTGACGTGACTCAAACTCTTCCTGGGCTTCCTGCCGGCGCAAACGATAGTCCTCGCTTTCAAAAGCAGCCGGAATGGCCACCAGCAGCTCTTCGATCAACTGTTCCATATCCCGACGTAGCAATCTCCCGTACCCGGGTGGCAATTTCAGGGCACGTGGTTTGTGGGGGTGTGTGAAATTGTTAACATAGCACCAGTCAGCAGGTACCGGTTCCGTGGCTGCTTTCTGATCGAGGAACTGGGTTATGGTGGTACGCTTGCCCGTGCCGCTGGGGCCAAGCGCGAACAGATTGTATCCTTCACGCCGGATACCGATGCCGAAAAGTATCGCATTGACAGCCCGGTCCTGGCCGACGATCTCGCCCAGGCTCAGGTCCTCAAGTTCATCCGTTGTGGCGAAGTTAAAGCTGGATGGATCACATCTCCGGTACAGCATATGAGACGGCAGAGGTTGTATCGTGGTTGTATTGCTCATACTCCTCCTGAGGACTTAGTGCCTATCCGAAAAACGTAACCGACGCATCCCTATGCGTCGGTATAAGCGGCATAGGGATGCCGCTTGTACGGTTTTTCGGATAGGCTCTTATATGTCAGTAGCGTCCGGACCCTGAAACCGGCCCTTGTCTTGCTCTGCCGGGGTATGGTGTCACAGTCCGGCACAACGCGAGATCACCTGGGCCATTCCCAGCGCCCGGTTGAGAGTTGAAGATACAGTCTGTCGCCAGGCTAAAGCTCGATAAAACGGCTTTCACCGGTCTTCAAGTCCAGTATGCAGAAGGAATAAGACTGTCGGTATGTCCCTCCCAGTGCGCCGGGGTTGATCACCCGGGTGCGACCGATGAGCTGGTCGCGTCGGCGGTGAGTGTGTCCATGGAAGACGTAGTCGTACTGGCCAGAGGAGATGAGATTGTTCAACGCTTCCTCGTTATCCCCGTGGATCATCGCGATGGAATAACCATCCAAAACCGGTTTATGCATCCAGGCCAGCCGGCCTGTCCCAAATACTTCCTCCACGGTCTGAGCCATCCCGGTATAGCGGTCCATGTTGCCCTGCGCAATCCAGGTGTCGAAGTCGCTCATTTGTATGACTATATGTGGCCGGCACACATCACCACAATGGAGGAGCGTGACCACTTCTTCAAGCCTTAGTAATCCCAGCGCGACTTCGAGGTTGCCAAAGTTGTCATGAGTGTCTGAGACGATGCCTATTTTCATTGCCGCCCTCCGCCTTATGATGATAACAGAAAGCGGCAATTATGCAAATTGTATCTATTCAGGCGCTGACTGTAGGAGCGAAGGCCGACACCCGGCACGAAGTGCCCAGGGAGGACGATTTCAATCCTGAATAGTTACTGCAAATTTACCGTAGGGTGGTTCGTTTTCCGCTGGTTTATGCGTGTGTCATCGCCTGAGCGCTGTAAATGGCACAAGCAGAGGCCAGTTGCATTCCTGTCCATTAGAGTTAGAATGTAACTATCGCTGACACACCTGGATGGTCATGAGTAAATCCGCAATGGGTATACAAATATTACCCGACCGTTATCGTGATCCGGAGATGGCCCGCGCACTGGCCGGAGCCATCTGTAGCCGCTCGACCCGTCCCATACGCCTGATGGAATTCTGTGGCGGCCACACGCATGCGATTCTGCGCTTCGGCATTCCCGATTTGCTTCCTCCCACGGTCGAACTGCGTTCCGGGCCAGGATGCCCGGTTTGCGTCACTTCGGCTGCTGACCTCGACTATGCGCTTGCGCTGGCGCGGGTGCCCGGGATGATCCTCACCACATTTGGCGACATGATGCGTGTTCCCGGAAGCCTGAACGTGGCACATCGTGCCATCACACTGGCTCAGGCGAAGGCTGATGGAGCAGATGTGCGCGTGGTCTATTCGCCACTGGATGCGTTGCACATTGCACGCGAGAATCCGACCCGGCCGGTGGTCTTCCTGGGCGTGGGTTTCGAGACCACTGCACCGATGGTCGCTGCGGCGGTGCTGCTGGCAGAGCAAGAAAGGATAAGAAATTTCAGTGTCTTCAGCATGCATAAGCTGACCCCGCCTGCCATGCGCGCCGTCCTCGACGCGGGCGAGGTGGCTTTGAACGGCATCATTGGTCCAGGCCACGTGACCACGATCATCGGCGCTGCTGCCTGGCGGTTCCTGCCCGATGAGTATGGTATCCCTGTCGCCGTCGCCGGGTTCGAGCCGCTGGACATTTTGCGCGCGATCCTGGCTCTGGTTGAAATGGTGGAAGACAGGTCTCCCCGCGTGGCCAATATGTACGCACGCAGTGTGAAGAGCGAAGGAAACGTTGCAGCACAGATGATGCTCGAACGGGTTTTTGAAGTGGCTGACGCGGGGTGGCGAGGCTTGGGGACGGTGCCGGCCAGCGGCCTGCGGCTACGGAAGGAATATGCTCGCTTTGATGCCACCTCTCTTTTCCCAGCCGGGGTGGAACCTGCCCGGGAACCGCCGGGTTGTCGCTGTGGAGAAGTGTTGCGCGGTGTATTGATGCCCCCCGGATGTGCGCTATTTGCAAACACCTGTACCCCGCAAAGCCCGGTGGGCCCCTGCATGGTCAGCGCTGAGGGGGCGTGTGCAGCATACTATATGTACGGTGGATATATGTCATTGAGGGCATCAGGACGGACCGATGAAACTCTCCAGGCGTAGTGAATACGGGCTGCGCGTGCTTCAAGACCTGGCAGCGCATTATGGCGAGAAGCCAATACCGAACAAAGAGCTGGCAGAAAGGAACGGGGTACCTCGCAAGTTCCTGGAACAAATCATGCTCACGCTGAAACGAGGGCATATTGTGTACGCTTTGAAAGGGCCACAAGGGGGCTACTCCCTGGCACGCCCGCCAGAGCTGATCAGCCTGGCAGAGGTTATCCGCCTGCTGGACGGGCCGCTGGCCCCGATCACTTGCGTGAGCGAAACTGCATTCCGGCCATGTACCTGCACCGATATGGACACCTGCGGCCTGCGCAGGGTGATGAAGCAGGTGCGCGATGTGATAGCCGGAATTATGGAACAAACAACCCTGGCCGATCTGCTGCCGCTTAATGCGGAGAAGTCAACGGTTCATAGTCCGGCTGTTAGCCAGCACCAGGTTGAGGTTGACCGCGTCCAAAATCACTGATGAAATCCGGGAGAAAGCTCGCTCTAATTTCGGTTATTGTGCTGATCACATGTGGTCTTGGGACAGGCGGCATTTGTACTGGCTCAAGACTTTTTAGCGAGCATGCCGCTGGCAGGTTTGCCAGATGGAGTCCCCTTGGAACCCCACCGGACAAAGCGGTCAGAATTGTAAGTTTGAATCCAAATTGGGGCGAGAGAACTGTCGAAGTCGAGATAGAAACAACCTTGGGCAAATGCTACCGGTACGCAGCAGGGCAAAACAGATGGATCGAAGTGAACATCTCTCAATCAGAGCAGTATACAGGGGTAGGGAGCTGTGAGAGAATACCCCCTGCTGCTTTCAGCTCACACTCAGGCACTCTCCCCTCGAGACCGGTAAACTGCGCCACAATGATTTGGAATTGGGAATTGTTCGCAGATGAAGTGCACTTTGTCGTGTTAGAAGATGGTTATGTATGGTGGTGGCGTCATTACACGGGCTTCGACAGGCTCGCCATGTTTCTGTGTGGTGGTTCTGGCATTGGAATCTGTCTGGGACTGTTATTTTCCGCCATTCTATGGCGTCTACGCAGCAATTGGGAATAGGGCGAGTATCGGCACTGCGTCGGTCAAAACTGGCACTGGCGGCCGATTCAGGCCGACCAATACCCAATTTCGAGGAGGGAGGGAAGGACCATCCCCTCCGGAGAACGCGGAAGAGGTGAGTCAAAGTTCACAGCCCTACGGCTGTGCCGACCACCCGGCCGTGTAGAAGGCAAGATATTCGTTAATATTTGCCATCCACAGACTGTCGTTGTGTCCACCTGCGTGGACGGCGAACTGGTTTGCCACGCCCAGGCTATCCAGCAGCTCATGGAGCGCCCTGGTGTGCTGGAGTGCCCAATCGGTGTCGCCGGCGCTCAGGTAGATGTGCAATGTGGTGCTCTCTGCATTCCGTGCGAGATAGAAAGGGTCGTAAGCCTGGGGCGCCATGTTATACTTGAGAGCCGGGCTGTGTCCGCCCACTGCAGCGAAAAGGTCAGGGTGACGAAGCCCTATTTCCAGCGCCCACACTCCTCCTCGCGAAATGCCACCGATAGCCCGTCCCTCGCGCGTCGCCCAGGTGCGATAGCTCGCGTCTATGTGAGGCACCAGCTCGTTGACAATCTGGCCCTCTATGGAGCGATCGCCACCGGCGGTGTGGACGAAGATACCATCCGGGTCGGCACCGGGCATCACGATCAGGAAAGGCGGCCATAATCCAGCCTGAATACCCGCGTCGGCGACTTCGTCAACGCCGAGGTTATCCCAATGTAATTCATTGTATGGCCAGCCGTGGAGCAGGTAAAGCACCGGATAGCGCCGGTCACTCTGATCGTAGTCAGGTGGCAGATAGATGCGGTACGGCTCCTCCCTGCCGGTTACCTGGCTGAAGTAAGTATGAGACTCGGTCCTCCCTGCCAGTTGGGCAGCGGGATATGCGATGGGGGCCTGGACAATGCGTGTCCCACCCGATGTAAGCGTTGTTGTGCCGGGAGGGGAAGCCGGTGCAATGGTTGGTGAAGGCGTGGGCGAGGGCGTGGATGTTGCGGTTGGCGATGGAGATGGAGTGGGTGTGGGGGTTGATGTGGCGGTCGGCAGGGGTGTAGGAGTAGGAGATGGTGTGTCCGAAGGTGAAGGTGATGACTCCTCTCCCCTGATCGGTGTATTGACCACCTGCGAACTCGTATCTTTTTGTGTTTGTGGGGGATCATGGTCCACTTCAGTGATGGGCCGTACCAATACCCACAGGGCTATCATCAAAGCCAGGATCAACACTCCTGTTCCGTACAGAAACCAATAACCCACTCCTCTGCGCGTTGGCAATTCTTCACCCCTCAATGCCGAGTTTTCGTCGCGTGTACGGGATCAGGCCGCCAGCCTCGAAAATAGCCATCACCGTCTCCGGCAGCGGGTGGAAGGTAAACACGCCCCTGTCGCTGTAGATTTCACCTGCGCGGAGATCGATTTCGATCCTGTCGCCATAGCTTAGCGCTTCCACAGCCTCCGGGCAGACGAGTGCCGGCAGAGCGTTGTTGATGCAATTACGGTAATATATGCGGGCGAAAGATTTGGCAATGACTGCCCCTACCTGCTTTGCCAGCAGGCAGGTAACCGCCTGTTCTCTTGAACTACCACAGCCAAAGTTGCTTCCTGCCACGATCACATCTCCAGGCTTTACATGCAGATGGAAGTCAGGGTCCAGGTCCTCCAGCGCATGCTCGCCCATTTCTGCCCGGTCGGTGACTGTATAAGTGTATTTGCCGGGAAAGATGACATCGGTATTCACATCATCACCGTATTTCCATACCCTGCCCTTGATGATCACTTCCACCCCCGGTTTTTACCCACCACAATTATTGCACTGGCATCACCTTTCTCTACAGGCTTTCTTACGCATAACTGATTCTGAGGCACAAGGCTCTGGCCCATCTCTTGACTATGCACCGCGTGGATCACTCCACGCGGGCCAGGTGCCGGCCGCCGACCGCTGGACTATGCGCCGCGTGGATCACAATCCACGCAGGCCGGGTGCCGGCCACCGACCGCCGCCGCCGGATTGTGATCCGGCGGGCACGTCAGGCGGGCACGTCAGGCGGGCACGTCAGGCAGGCACGTCAGGCAGGAACGACGCGCGGAATCCAGTTATGCGTATCTCGCACTCGCGTGCAAACCTGATGCTAACTGTCCGGTTGAAGCTCAGATCATAATTCATCAGGATGCACGATCATACCCGCGACCGCGCTGGCCGCAACGACAGGCGGACTGGCCAAGTAAATCTGGCTTTCTTTAGTGCCCATCCGGCCCTGAAAATTGCGGTTTGCAGTGCTGATGGTGACCTCGCCCTCGGCCGGGATGCCCTTGTGGTTACCCATGCAAGGCCCACAGCCGGGGCTTTCGACTGCCGCGCCAGCCTCGACGAAGGTGCGCAGATACCCCGCCTCCAGGGCAGCCAGATAGATTCGTCTAGACGCAGGGATAACGATCAGACGCACCCAAGGCGCGATTTTTCTTCCCTCCAGAATACGTGCCGCCATCGCCAGGTCGGAGAGGCGGCCATTGGTGCAGGTACCAAGGAAGGCCTGGTCAATGCGTGTACCGGCCACTTCTCGCACAGGGACCACGTTATCCACTGCATGTGGTCTGGCGACCACGGGTTCCACCGTTCCTGCATCGTACTCTACTGTTTGCTCATAGCAGGCATCCGGGTCCGGATAAATAGCTTCATAAGGCTGATGTGTGCGGCCCTCCAACCAGGCGAAGGTCACATGGTCGGGCATCACATATGCATTCTTCGCTCCCATCTCCGCCATAAGGTTGGTGACGACCATACGCGCTTCCATATCCAGTGCTGCCACACCTTCTCCGTGCAATTCAACCGATTTATAGTTACCGCTGTCCGCTCCCAGCTGCCCGATGATGTGGAGAGCCAGGTCCTTGGATGTGACCCATTCGCGCAACCGGCCGTGAACAACGATCTTAATACTTTCCGGCACCCGTAGCCAGATGGATGCCGTCGCCATCACCACTGCCATCTCACTACGCCCGATACCGGTGGCGAAGGCTCCAAACGCGCCGGCCGTTGTGGTATGTGAGTCGGCGCCGACAATGAGCGTGCCGGGCGTGGCGAAACCTTCCTCAGCAAGTACCTGATGACATACGCCGTGCCCCACATCGTAGAAATGCCTGATCCCTTGCTCTCGCACAAACTGGCGGATCAGTTTATGATTCCGCGCGTGGGCGGTTGTAGGAGCCGGGCTGGCATGATCGAGCACGATCACGTGAATTTCTGGCTTTGCCAGGCGTTGCACACCGATCTGGCGGAAATTCTCGGCGATGGAGGCTGTGTTGTCGTGGCTGAGCGCCACGTCCGGCATAACATCAACGATCTGGCCGGCTTTCACTCCGGCCAGCCCAGCCTTACGTGCCAGAATCTTTTCAGCGAATGTGTGGCCCATACCGGGCTGTATTGTACTCTAATGAGAGTAGACTGACAAGGGACAGAAAGGAGGAAGCAGGAGGCAGGAGGCAGGAGGCAGGAAGCAGGAGGCAGGAGGCAGGAAGCAGGAGGCAGGAGACACGGATGACGAGGATTTACGACTAAGTGCCTATCCGAAAAACGTAACCGACGCATCCCTATGCGTCGGTATAAGCGGCATAGGGATGCCGCTTGTACGGTTTTTCGGATAGGCTCTAAGTACCCCCGGCAGGATTCGAACCTGCGACCCTTTGGTCCGCAACCAAATGCTCTGTCCAGACTGAGCCACGGGGGCATATCAGCGGGGAGGCAGGGATTCGAACCCTGGGTAGAGTTTTTAGCCCTACAACCGCTTAGCAGGCGGCCCCGATCGACCACTCCGGCACCTCCCCTGAGGGTCCGCTGAATCGCTGGCTCTGGCGGAGGGAGAGGGATTCGAACCCCCGGTGACCTTTCGGCCACAACGGTTTTCAAGACCGTCGCCATAGTCCGCTCGGCCATCCCTCCAGATTCCAGGTAGCGACCCTGAGCTAATTTTACCATAGCGATGGTGAACTGTCAACGCAACGCCTTGTTTGTCCCAGGAGACATTTTTGACACAACCGCTGCGGACGATCTCCAACCAGGCCACCAGGGGATTCTTACGCTTCTGTGCTGCACGGTCACAGCACGTTGAGTAACCGGTGCCCACCTGTTGACATTAGGCCGTTTCTGTGTAGACTTGTAGTCAGATTCGCGCTGTCGGAAGTGTGAGAACTGCCATCTCGTACAGGGGGAAATGATCCGATACCTTGCAAATGCCCAATTACTCTCATCACTGAGGGAGTCCCCAGCAGACTCTCTGGATTTCGTCGTCCTGGCGACGGGGACCGACGAGGCCGGGCAGTGGATTCCCTGTCTGGACGCGGCGCCCGGGCGTTGCGGGAGGGTGGACTGCTCTTTGTCCAGGGCGTCCCCGAAAATCTCCCCGACCTGGGCGTCTATCTCGACGGCCGGCTGCACTTCAAGTACTGGATCGCCGTCGAGTCGGCCCCGCGACCGGGGGCGGCGGATGGCCACCCGCCCCTGCCTTCCGTCCACGCGGCGGTCCTGATGTTCGCCAAAGGCGAAACGTTCCGCATCTCCCGCGTCCGCTTCGCGCACCGGCACTGCCGGGCGTGCGGAAAACCGCTGCGGGATTGGGGCGGAAAGAGCCACCTGATGCACCCGGAGGGGGTCGCCATCTCGGATGTCTGGAAGGACCTGCCGCCGGGGAACAATTACAC
>Ga0209101_1000320_pt1 | contig 40316 bp, 35 predicted proteins | sample ConPoolayeCmetaG_FD_185481 | JGI IMG/M metagenome (GOLD analysis project Ga0209101, IMG submission 185481) | Hot spring microbial mat communities from California, USA to study Microbial Dark Matter (Phase II) - Cone Pool mat layer C metaG... ...
CGCCGCAAGCGCCCTCTACAACTTGCTGACGCTACCCGGCGTTTGGCCGGGTTACTGGTTTAGTCCCCATCGCGGACACTGGCTAAAGTTGACGCATATGGGGGGCAGGGGGTGGGGCCGTTCGCGATGGATGGCACGGCTGAGTAATTACTGCGCAACGTGGAGCGTGGCTTGACGCCTGAGATTCTGCCGTCTCTGCTGAATGGCGAATGAACTACGCTTTACCAATGTTGTTATCAGCGCGCTCTTGAAACGTTCCGTCGCTCAAGCCTTTGACAGAGCAACTCTAAAGCGCTGGCTAACCAACGGCTGGAGTCGAGCCCGCCTGTCGCAGCGCGGCTGATGCGTAAGCCGTTAACCTTCTTTCCTCTCCACAAAAGTGAGGAGAACCAATCCTATGCAAAACGATTTTGACCGCGAACTGCAAACCTATTTCACCGATGTCGAGCACCTGCGCGAACTCTTCAAGCAGTGGCTCGCCGCGCCGACGTTGCCCAAACGGATGCTGGTCATCCATGGCGTTGGCGGCGTGGGCAAGTCGTCGCTGTTGCGGATGTTTCGCTTGCACTGCAAGAGCATCGGCGTCCCCGTTGCGCTTGCATCGGGTGATGAGCAGAAATCCGCGCTCGATGTGCTGACGCGCTGGGCGGACGATATGAAAGCCGATGGCGTCGCGCTGCCCGAATTCGGCAAGACGTTCCAGCAGTATCGCGCCATTCAGGCGAAGGTCGAAAGCGAAGCGAACAAGACGGCAGAGAAACTTGCTGAGGGCACAGCAGCAACCGTCATCGAAGCAGCCGTCAGCACGATTCCAGGCATCGGTCCGCTGGTGAGCAAGTTGGGCGGGATGGGCGCCGAGGTGCTGGTAGACTGGCTGCGCGGCTTTCTCTCCAAGCCCGATATTGACCTGCTGCTCGATCCCGCGAAAAAACTGACCGCCGATTTTCTCACCGATCTGGCAAAAGCCGCGAGCAAGCGGCGCATCGTGCTGATGCTGGACACGTTCGAGCAGATGAGCGCGCTCGACGATTGGGCGCGCGAAATCGCGCAACGATTGCCTGCGAATACATTACTCGTCATTGCAGGGCGCGCGCTGCCGAACTGGGATCGCGCCTGGCCGGGCTGGATGGCAAACGCACACGTCGAAGAACTCAAACCGATGAACGAAGACGATATGCGCGAGTTGATTCGTCGCTATTATGCGACGCTGCGCGGCGGCGAACCCGACCCGAAGCAGGTGAAGGCCATCATCCGCTTTGCGCGCGGCTTGCCGATGGCCGCAACGATGGCCATGCAGTTGTGGGTCAAGTATGGTGTGGAGGACTTCCAGGCGATCAAGCCCGAAAGCGTGGCCAATCTGGTAGATCGGCTGATGGATGGGGTACCAAAAGAGATGATGCCTGCTCTGGCAGCGGCGGCGATAGTACCCTGGTTTAACCAGCCGATTCTGCGGGCGGTGATGGCGCAGGAGGACGTGCGCGATGCCTACAACGAGTTGCGGCGCTTTCCGTTCGTGCGGACGCGCCTTGAAGGATTGACGATAGACAACACAGTTCGAGAAGTGATCAAGGAAGCTGTCAGGCTTCGACTCCTGCCCGAGAAATATCAGACTTTACTTGAGCGTGCCATCACCTATTACCGAACTGCTATCACCAAGATAGAAGAATACAAAGGTGGTGTAGGCCTGACGGGCGCAATTGATGCTACAGAAAAGTCACTTCGCGATGCTCTGGGCGATGCAACCTTTGAATTAGGGCTTTTGTATGTCGGGCAAGGCCGCTGGTATGACGCTCTGCACTGCTTTGAGGAGAGCCTTGCGATTCGTCGCCAAAACAATGACCTGAACGCCCGCGCGGATACTATCTATCAAATTGCTCGCGTGCACCACCTTTTGGGCAATCTGGACAAAGCCCGAACTGGTTACCGCGATGCCCTGCGGCTTTATCAGCATATGGGGAACGCTCCAGGGATTGCCGCCTGTGAAACGGGTTTGGGGCGGCTGATGATTCAAATGGGTCTCGTAGATGATGCCCTGCGCGAGTTGAATTCTGCCAGACAAATCTATCGTCAACTGGGCGATGAGCATCGCATTGCAGAAGTTGAAAAAGTGCTACAAGTTGCCAATCACATCAAGGAGAAACAGCCAGCATGAGTGAAGCCGATCGCATTTTCGATGAACTTGCAGCCACACTCGCGCGCTGGGGATTGCAGGAAATCCCTTTTTCCGAAAGCGCGTCTTTGCTGCGCCAGTCACAACTGCGTGAGGTTTTCACTGGGCGCGAGCAAGAACTCCGTAATGTTCTGGCGCTCTTTCACGGACGTGAACGCAAACGTATCTTGGTCTATGGTTGGATAGGTATTGGCAAGACAGCTTTCATCCTTGAAGTATTGAGCGTCTTGCAACGCAAGGCAAAAGACACACTGGCTACCTATATCAGCCTGCCACCCGAAACGGACCTGGCAACAGCCGCCCTCATCGCGTTGGCGCGTGAAATGCCCGACGATGAATGGGCACAGCACCAGTTGAATTTGATGGGCATCCGCCCCAGAAAGCGACCTGTTCAAAAGAAAGGCGGAGCCCAAGCCAGCATTCTATCTGCTGAGATCAAATATGAAGAGACCACCGCACCTGTGACCACTCCCAGGTTTCCCACGCTCAGTTTTGAGGATTTGCTTGAGCGGGCGCTCAAAAAGTACAGCCGCGTAGTGATCGCGATTGACGATCTCGACAAGCAGGACCCGGCGCGCGTGCGCGAGTTGCTTCGTAATGCTCAGGGATTGCTGAAAGGCGGCGCATGGTTCATACTGACAGGACATCCATCGGGCTTGACGCGCGATATCCTGACGCGCGATTTGGGTCTGTTTGACCTGGCGCTTGAACTCAAGCCGCTCGACCAACCCACCACCTATCGGATGCTGGTGAACTACCTGAACAGCGCGCGTCCCAAGAACGCCCGACGCGACCCTGATGATCCGCTGGCGGTTCGACCGTTTACACCTGAGACGGCACGTGTTCTTTGTGAGCGCTCGGATGGCGTCCCACGCTATCTCAATCGGCTGGGAAGTTACGTCTTGCTGAAAGCCGCTACCATCCCTGCTGACTTGATTACGCCCGATGTACTCCAACAGGGACTTGAATATGCCGACCAGCAGTTGCGTGGCCAAGCTGGCTTGTCACCTGAAGACTATTACGTGCTTGATCTTGTCTTAGAGAAAGGCATTCTCTCTGATGCCACTGTTACCCTTGAAGATTTGGAGCGACTCAGAGCAAAGGAGTTTGGCGAGATATTGCCTATCCTGGATAAACTTGTTCAATTTGACTTGTTACGTATACTGCCTTCCGAACGAGCAAAGGAATACGCACCGACGCCGCTACTGGTGGGGAGGCATACAGAGCGCGAGCAGACGGATAAAGAGTTAAGGCTGTCCAGCGCCGATGAGTAACGCCCCCATCCTCCCCGAATATCTGAAGCGTGGCGACAAAGGACGGCGGATGCTCATTGCGTTGCGCAACTGGTGGCAGACAGGTATCAACGATGTGGGCACGCCGCGCCCCGACACGATTTCGCCCATTCCTGAGGGCATCACGCTGCTGGAAGCCGAACGCATCGCCCGCGAGGGCGAGCCAGGGGATGGGTCGCCGCAGAAGAGCGTGGCGGAGCAGATTGAAAATGCGTTAGCAGTTGGAGGCGGATACTGACCATTGAATACCGAACACTGAACACTGACCACTGAATACTGTCCACGGGGAGGAGTAAAATGACTCGCGAAGAAGTGCTGGCATTGTGTCGCAAAGCGCGTGACGTGGGGACCGTCAAGCACGAAGATTTTGTGGATTACGTTGTCGTCCTCGAATCACGGCGCAAAGTCGGTGAGGAGTGGCAAACGGTCGAGCACGCGTATATGGCGGTGGATGGCAAACTCGCGATGGCAAATGAGGATCATCGCAAACAGGGCAAGCGCCTCGATTTTCACGAACCCAGGGTCTTGCTTGACAATCCCGAACAGTTGACCTTGCTCGTCACCGTCACGAGTGAAATCTACGGTACGCGGCATGGGATTGCCACCAGTCGCAAAAAGAATGGCACAGCGGCGGAACGCGATTTTCCCTGGGAAGTCGCCGAGACCTCCGCGATTGGTCGCGCGCTCGCCGCGATGGGGTACGGCTTGATTCCCGGCGCGGGCCTGGCAAGCGCGGAAGATGCACTGCGCGCGACCACACCACCGGCAGTCGAAAAAGAACGTCCCGCGCGACGCTCGCCGCTGATGTCGGCAAATCAACGCAACAAGTTGATTGAAATGTATCGCGAGCGGCACGGCGGCACCGATGCCGAGGTACTGCAGGGACTCGACGCGCTGTTCATCAGCACCTTCAAGCATTCGTTCAACGAGGCAACAATGGAGGAAGCCTCCAAGATCATCGGGCAGATGATTGCACAAAAGCCTAAAAAATAATTCAGGGACGCTGCGGCGTCCCTGAATTATTTCTGCCTGGGGCCCAATTCTCTTGCCATCCCGTTTTCGTTCTCGCGAGCGCACTGATTTACCAATAATGCTCCCGATGCGCGCGATAGTACTCGAGCGTGCGTTTCAATCCCTCGCGCAAATTCACGCGCGGCGTCCACCCGAGCATCCCGCGAATCTTGCGATAGTCGGCATAGTAATCGCCGATGTCAATCACTTTGCGGTCGGGGGGAAAGGGAATGATTTCATACGTGCCACCGCCGTTCACTTCGATACACAGTTCGGCGAGATCGCGCAGGTTAATGGTTTCGTCGCTCCCCAGATTGAAAATTTGTCCGTTCGCGTTTTCGCTCGTCGCCGCGAGGAGAATTGCCTCCACTGCATCGTCCACGTAGTTGAAATCGCGCACCTGCAAACCATCGCCCCACACCTGAATCGGTTTGCCTTCGATAAGATTTTTGATCCAGATGCCCAGAAACGTCTGGCGCGCATCTTTGACGCGCATTCGCGGTCCGTACGTGTTCGTCATTCGCAGCGATACGGCGCGGATGCCGTAGACGTTGTTGTAAACGATGTGATACCACTCGCCCGCCATTTTGTTGATGCCGTTCACATCGGTGGGATGCAAGAGGTGACGCTCGTCCACCGGCAGGTAATCGGGCTTGCCGTAAATCTGGCGCGTGCTCGCGTAGACGATTTTGACGCGCGGGTTGTGCTTGCGACACGCCTCCAAAATCGAGAGTTGCGCGCGGCAGTTGATTTCCAAATCGGTGTACGGATTTTGCATCGAATCGAGATGCGAGGTTTGCCCGGCGAGGTTGAACAAAAAATCGCGACCCTGCACAAGATAGTCCATCGAGTACTCATCGCGCACGTCGGCGATGTTGACGCGTACCCTGTCTTCGATGCCGGCGATGTTGAACAGATTGCCGCCGTACTCGGGGATGAGCGAATCCACCAGCGTCACGCGCGCGCCCAGTTCGACGAGTCGCCGCGCGAGATTCGAGCCGATAAAGCCGAGTCCGCCGGTGATGAGACAATCGGCATTGTGCAATCGCGTGAACGCGTTCATGGTACCTCCGCTACTTTGTGACCGATGACGATGTACTCGACGGGATACGCTTCGGCATCTGCGGTTTGATTCTTGGCAAAGCGTCCGGTTTTCTTGTCGCGTTTTTGCGGCAGAATCTTGGACGGAATTTCGCGCTTGATGATGCGGTCGAGGCGAAACCCGGAATGTTGCAAACTTTCCGCGAACACCTGCGCGTTGAGAATGTCCACACCTTTCAACTGCGTGTTACCAATCACATAGCAACAGCGACCGCCGGGCTTGAGAATGCGAAAACTCTCGTCAAAGACCTCTTGCATATCGGCGAAGAATGTTTCCACCTCCTGCGCCATCTTGCGACTCGACGCGGCGAGTTGCGCGATGATGTTTTGCGCAAGCACACTCTTGAGCGCGCGCGGACGATACACGGTCGCCGCCGTTCCGATGAATTCTTGGCGGTACGCGCGCAAATCGTCTGCCAGATCGAGCCATAGCGTGGAGAGTTGGTGCAAATCGGCGTACTCGTAACTGGTCACGTACGGACTGGAACTGACGATGAGGTCCACGCTCGCGTCCGGCACCGGCTGCTGGCGCGCATCGCCCACGCGAACGTTCAAGTACTCGTTCAGCGCGGCGCGCACGCGCGATGGCACAACGTGGTAAAATGCTTCGTTGCCCGTTTGCATCTTTTTGACGTGCTGGCGAAACGCGTGAAAAGGTGACACTATCGGTTTGCGCACATCGCGCGTCGGTTTGGTGCTGGTCTGCAACCACAACGAACAGCGTTTCAAAATGTGACTGAACGCCACCAGAAGAAAATCGCGAATGACGGCATCCTCTTCGCGCTGAATCAGATGCAACAACACCCCAAGGTCGTGAATGGCGGCATCGGTGAACCAATAGCGGATGCGTTCGATGTGTCGTTGCGGCACGCGCGGTTCGATGCGCGCGTGTTCGCGCTGCAAAACCTCGAAGAACGCTTCGACCTTGCGCGCGAGATAAGTCGGTTCGATGGGCGTGGCTTTGACCCTGGTAATCAGATGCGCGAGGCGATTGATGTCCGTGCCGCTGGCGTGGAAACCGCTGGCGATGGCGGTGACAATCGTGGTGCCGCAGCCCATAAACGGATCGTTCACGTGCGCGTCGCGCGTGGAAACGTACTCGGCGATCAACTTTTCCACCAGTTGCGGAATAAACTTGGCGGGATAGCGATGATAGTCGTGCGTCCACTTGCCCGTGTCCGAGGGCGTGCAACCGCGAAACGCCCATTTTTCTTCGACGGGCATCGTTTCGAACGCGTGCAGGATGTCGGTGGGAGAGAGGACGCGTTGCGCGAACGCTTGGCGAGTCATTGTCACGTGATTACTTTTGCCATTTGCGCGGTGCGCTTGGGACGATACGCGCGCACGGCTTCTTGTTTGACGACGAGCCGCCACCACCAGTGAAAAATCCGAAGGAGTGTGGCGCCCACGCGTCGCAGGTTGAAAAATTGCGATGTGCCATACTGCCGATAGAAATGATGCACCGGCACTTCGGCAAAGCGATAGCCCGCGTCTTGCGCTTTTTTCACCAACTCGAACGTAATCGTCCCCGTGTTCGATTCCAGTTCAATCACGTCGAACATCGCGCGGCGCATCAAGCGAAAATCGCAATCCACATCTTTGATTTTCAAACCAAAGATGAATTTGATGAAATATTGGTACGCTATGCCGATCCAGACGCGATGCAATGGATCGTGCCGCTTGATTTTCCAGCCGTTGATGAAATCCACCTCGTCGGAAATTTTTGCGGCGAGGAGTTTGAGTTCGCGCACATCGTACTGCGCGTCGCCATCGGTGTAAAACACCCACTCTTTGGTCGCCGCCGCAATGCCCGAACGAATCACGCCACCATAGCCGCGATTCGTTTCGTGATGGATGATGCGAAACGTCGGTGGCAGGACGCATGCGAGTTCGTTCAAAATTTGCAGCGCGTCGTCGGGGCTGGCATCATTGACGACGATGACTTCGTAATCGTCAGTGATTTCGCGCAGCGTTTGAATGGCGCGAATCACCATCGTGGCAATCGTGCCAGCGTCGTTGTAGCAGGGAAAAAAGACAGAGATACTGGGTCGCATAGTCGTTAGTCGTTCAGTCATCTAGTCGCGTCGTGGGCTAAGCATCAGACTATCTGACGACGCGACTAACCGACTATTTGACTTGAATTATTGTTTGCAAAATCACATGGTCGCTCACCGCCACACCATTATCGTCCAACACAGGCACGCGCGCAAACGCGGGGTCAGCCGCATCGTACCAGCCAATCTCGATGCGGTACGTCCCCGACGGCGTTTCGGGTTTGAGGACAAGTTCGTACGCATCCGCGAGATACTCGTTGGCGACCCACGTGGTCGTTGGACGCGCACCGCGCAGCGGCTGCGCGTCTTGCTGCGCGACCACCTTGCCCGCTGCATCGAGCAGATGCACAAAGACGGTGTACGACTTGTCCATTTTCGCGCGCGCCTGCCAGTACAACGTGAGACGCACGGTTTCGCCGGGTTTCACGTTTAGCGTCGGCACATCGTAACCAACGAGCGCGATGACGTTGCCAAAATTCGCGCGCTGCGCAAACTGCACGCTCGGCGCGACAAAGACGCGATCCGTTTTCTCGATGGTGAACGGCGCGAGATCCACGCTTTGCCCATCGCTCAAAACGATGCGCAGCGGCGTCGTGCCTTCGCGCGCGTGCGCGGGAATCGTTACGGCGTACTGACCGCGCACGATTTCGCCCGCGCGCCAGAGCGTCGTTGGAAACTGGAGATTGGCAAGCGGGAACGATTCGCTCGACGCATCGCCGAATTGAACGCGCAGCGTGTAATCGCGCGTAGGACGCGTGTCGGCGCGCCAGAAGAGCGTTAGCGGAATTGTCTCGCCCGCGCTGGCTCGGTCGCGCGGCAGATGATAGCCCAGCAGCGTGAACGGCGGCATCGGTTGACTGATTGTATTCGGAATGTTCAGCGATGCAAACGCGGCGGGCTGCGTTGCGGGTAACACTCGAATCGGACCGAGCGTGATCGCTTTGCCGATCGGCGCGCCATTCGGCGCCAGCACATCCAGCCCGCTGGGGTTGCTGTGGGTGTAAAACGTGATGCGCACGAAATAATCGCCTGCGGGTGTGCCAGCGACCAGCGGCACGGTGTACGCGCCGAAAAGATACTCGTCGCGCTTCCAGCGCGTCGCGGGATAGGTATAGCCCGCGGGGCGCCGATCCTGCTTGCCCCACAGATTGCCCGCCGCGTCCACCACGCGCAGCGCAATCTGATAGTCGTCGTCGAGCGTATCGAGCACGCGCCAGTAAAGATTGAACGACGCGCCTACATCGGCGGGCATCGGCGCGGGCGCATCATAGCCGATGAGTTGAATGCGATTTTGAAAATTCGCTTCGCGACGCACGCGCGGTTCGGGTTCGGTTGTCCAGCGCGCGCGCGGGTCGAGCGTCCAGTGACGCAAACGCACGTGATAAAAGTTGGTCGGCTCAAGTTTTTGTTCGACGCCGCGCGACGAAAGCAGCATTGGCACAAAACCATTCGGGTCAACAACTTCATCCTGCCACAGCACGACCCACGCGCCGCGCTTGCCCGCGATCGTCTCGTTCAGCACGCGCGCGGTCTCGTATCCCAGCACGCGTTCGGTGTTGAGCGTCGGCTCGTCGGGCAGGCGAAGTGTGGGCGCATCGCCGCGATAGTAATAGTGAAACGCGGGAAAGAGATGTCCGCTCGTCAAAATGATGGCTTCGTCTGGCGCGATGTGCTGTTCGATGTAACGCACTACGTCGCGAAAACTGGCTTTGGTGAACGCCGGGTCAAAGTAGATGTTGTAATCGGCATAGGCGGCGGTGATGAGCAGGAAGGCGAGAGGGACAAGGGTGAGGGTATAGCGTATTGCGTATGGCGTATGGCGTATGGCGTATGGCGTAATGCGTGATGCGTGATGCGTGAAACGTGATGCGTGAGACGTGAAGCGTGAAACGTGAAACGTGAAACGTGACATTCCTGCGGCAAGGAGAAGGTAGAACGCGGGTGAGGCGATCATCAGATAGCGCGCGTTGAATTTGGGATTGCGCGAGAACAGGACAAGCAAGAGCGCGAGGGGTACCAGCAGGTAAAGCACACAAAAGACGACAGCGGATTGCCGATTGCCGATTGCCGATTGCCGATTGATGCTCAGAGCAACCAGTCCGATGGATAAAACGATTAGCCAGCCCAGCGCGATGGGTTGCGCAATGTGTTCCAGCACCGATTCGCCCATCGTGAAATTGATGAGGATGTGGCGTAACGCTTCGTCGAGTTTGAGCGCGCCGCGCCAGTAACTGGCATCCTGTCCAAACCGCGCGATGACGAACGGCATCCAGGGGAGAAACGCAACGATGATGGCAACGAGCGCGAGGGTTGCAGGTTTTAAGGTTTCAAGTTTCAGGTTTAATGGCTTTGGGTTTTTCAACTTGAAACTTGAAAACCTGAAACCTGAAACTAACACCCAGAGGACTTGAAACGCGATGACGACGAACGCAAAATAGTGCGTGTACGTCGCCGCGAGGTTGGCAAGCGTGAAGACAATCCACCAGCGCGTCGCGCGCGCGGGTTCGCTGAGGGCGCGCCACAGCGCGTAACTGGCGAGCAGCAGCAAGAACGTGATGAGCGTGTACATCCGCGCTTCTTGCGCGTACCACACATAGAGCGGCGCAAGCGCGACGAGGAGCGCGACAAGCCGCGCGCTCATCACATCGAACAGGCGGCGCGCGGTGACGTACGCCAGCGGAACAGTCAACACGCCAAAGACAAGCGAGAGGAAACGCAGCGCGAACTCGCTATCGCCTGCCAGCGCAATCCAGAAATGGAGCAGCGCGTAGTAGAGCGGCGGCTGAATATCGGCAGCCGTGCGCGCGGCAATTGTTGCAAGGTCAAAGTGCGCGAGGTACACGCTGAACGCTTCATCGTACCACAACGATTGCGCGTCGAGGCGAAACACGCGCAGCGCGAATGCGAGGAGGAGGACGAATGACGAATGACCAATGACGAATGACGAATGACCAATGACGAATGACGAATGACCAATGACGAATGACGAATGACGAAAGCGTTCGTCGTTCGTCCTCCGTCGTTCCTCATTCGTCCTCCGTCGTTCGTCGTTCGTCGTTCGTCCTTCGTCTCTCACAGCATTCCATCCGCCGTGATGATGGCTTGAGCAATCTCGCCGAGTTTTTTGTTTTCGTTTTGACTGCGGCGTTGCATTCGGCGGAACGCTTCCTCTTCGGTCAGGTTGAGGCGGCGCATCAAAATCCCTTTGGCGCGCTCGATGAGTTTGCGCGTTTCGAGCGCCTCGCGCAAATCATCCACTTCTTGATGCAACGCCTGAAATTCCTTGAACCGCGAGACAGCCAGTGCAATCGCTGGCAACAAGTCTTGTTCCGATACCGGCTTCATCAGGTAAGCCGAAACGTTTGCGCTGGCGGCGCGCTCGGCTAACTCACGTTCGCTGTATGCGGTGAGCAAGATGATGGGAATCGGACGCGCGGCGGTGATCTGGCGCGCGGCTTCGATGCCGTCCATTTCAGGCATTTTGATGTCCAGAATGGCTAGATCGGGACGTAATTCTTCCGCCAAACGCACCGCTTCCTTGCCATTCGAGGCTTCGGCAATAACCTTGTGACCTAACGCTTCCAACTGTCCTCTCAGACTCATCACGCGCAGACTCTCATCGTCCGCGATCAGAATGCGTAACGTCTCCATTCATCTATCTCCTTGTGCAAGAAATCTATTTTCCTGGCACTCGATTCCTGCGCTACGTCGAAACAGCACCCACGCGGTCGTGCCGTTTTTGTTGGGGGTGAGGGTCAGATTGCCGCACAAATCCTTTTCCACCAGTGTACGCACAATGTGCAAACCCAGACCGGGCGACGTTTTCAGATCAAAGCCGGCGGGTAAACCCGCGCCATCATCCTCCACCCGCAACCACACATCCATTCCATCCCAATCGAGTTCTACTTCGATCTGACCGGTGGCGCGTTCGCGAAATCCGTGTTCGATGGCATTGCTCACCAACTCGTTCAGTACGATCGCAAAGGCGGTGGCTTGTTTAGAGCCCAGATACACATCGGGACCGCGCACACGAATCGTGATGTGCTGGTCGGGACGAACCATACTGCGCCGCGTCGTCTCGACCACGCGGCGCGCCAGTTCGGTGATGTCGGTCACCCCGACGCTTTCGACCGAAAGCATCTCGTGCGATGCCGCGATACTCTTGATGCGCGTGATCGAATCGCGCAGACTCTCGTGCACTTCGGGGCGCGGATTGCGCGACATTTCGAGCGATAACAAATCGGCAACCGTCTGTAAATTGTTCTTGATCCGATGATGCATCTCTTGCATCATTGCGTTCAACGCATCGGCTTCGCCTTCGGCGCGCTCACGTTGACGAATCTCGCGCGCCACCCAGTTGAGAATTGCCCAGGTCACCGCGGAACCAAAGATGCCAAACACCATCGTCTCAAAGACAAACAAAAGGGGATGTGCCTGCGTTTCTAGCAGCAAATATGCCGTCACTTCGTAGAACATCACCACCGCGAGAATGAGAAGCGGAAGGATTTGCGCCAGCGCAAAGACGCGCGTAGAGAGTTGCGCGGGAGTACGCGGCGCAGAGGCACCGCGCCGCGTCGGCTCGGCGTCGCGCTTGTCCGTTCGACGCGCAGTGACAGGGGAAACAACCGAAGGCATACTCATCCCACTTTTCGTCGGGGCATACCGCACCGCGAACAGAAATTCGCATCCAGCGCGAGCGCGTGTCCACAGCGCGGACACAAAGCCTCTGTGCGCGCAGAGGCATCGCGTCGCCGTCTGTTGGGTCTGGCAGGCACAGGTCGCGCCCGCAACCGCTGCTGCCACACAATCCAGCCAACGAGAATCGCCATACCCAGAACAGTCACTATGAAAATCAACTGCTGCTGGGCAGGCTGTTCGGGGGCAAGGGTGCCATCGGGGTAGTACCACGTGGTCACGAACAGTTGTGCATCAGCGGGGATCAGGACAGAAATCGCGCGCGGCAAATTCGAGGTATCGGCTAGCACGCCATCGTACATCACCAGCACGCTCGGCTGGTCAAACTCGGGCCAGATGGAGATTTTGAGAAAAGCGAGGTGTTCGGGTGTCTGTGCGTGTGCAGACACCGCGGGAATCACGAGGATCAACCACAGCGCTATCATCGCGCTCAAAAATCGTCTTCGCCTTTTCATCGCGAACCTCGTCGCCCAGTATGGCACGATCAAGTCCAAACCGTGTCCAAGCGTGGTCAAAAACGTGTTAGACGCGCGCCGCCACCCGCTCTGCCAGTTGGCGCGTCAGCGCGAGCGCGCGTTCCGCCGCCGCGAGCGATACGGTACCCAGCCCGCACGCCGGCGTAATCAAGGCACGCGCCAACAACAGGTCGCGATCAATGCCCTTTTTGACCAGCAACTGCATCGCAGCATCCAGACGCGCTGCCAGCGATTCAACCGTTTCGTGAGCGATGTGCTCTTCCACCGTCGGCACAATACCCCACGCCAGCACACCACCGCGTTCCAAAAAGCGTTTCACCTCATCCGCGAACAGCGCAAGATTTTCCGCATAGTTGTACGCATCGAACGAGATAATGTCCACCGATGTTTGCAAGAGCATCGCCCAATCGGTATTGCCGCAACAATGTGTGCCGGTGAGACACTGCAGGGACGAAAAGATTTCCTCCAGATCGCGCACCACCTCATCGCGATTCAGCGCGACGACAGCAGCGCCGATGAGCGCGAGAGAGGGTTCATCCACAAACACGATGGGCGTACCGAGCGCGGCAAGGAATTGTTCCTGCCACTGCGCTTTGCGCGCAATGTGTTTCACCAGCACATCGCGTAACGTCTCGTCATACAAGATGGGCTTTAAGGTCTGGTCAACCACTTTGAGCCCAAAACTGATGGGTCCTGTCACTTGACCCTTGAGCCAGCGCGCGTGACGCAACGCCTCGCGCTGCTCGCGCAGCGCGTACAATCCTGCCGCGTACTCCTCACCAACCGCGAACGCATCGGGATTTTCTTCCAGATATCGCGCGTAGAACGCTTCGACCTGCGCCATCAACGTATCGTCATTGACCAGGCCGAGCCATTCGTGCGGCACATCGAGTTGGATACCGGGCAACCCTTCACTGAATTGCGCGTACATATTTTCGCGAAAATCGCGCCGGGGCAGTTGGGGCCAGTACGGAATGGTCGCATAATTCTCCACCACGACGCGCACCGCCGCGCGCGCGTCGGTGTGGGGCAGACTGCCAATACCTGTCGCCAATCCTCGCGGAACGAAATCGGTCATCGTGCCTCCCGTGTTTTGTCTCATTGTACACCCAGCACGGGCACAAACTTTCATTTGGAGTAATTAGCCGTGCCATCCATCGCAAAAAGCCCCACCCCCTTGCCCCCTCCCCACGCCGCTCTGCGGCGTGGGGAGGGGGAATCAAGGGAGGAATGTCCCCCCTTCTCTCCCCGCGTGGCGGGGAGAGAAGGGGGCAGGAGGATGAGTGGGGTCAAGTCGTACTGTGTAAACTCATTTGAGCGTCTCTTGTGCCGTCAAGTGGGTTGAATAAGGCAACGGTGCAACGCCATTGAAAAACAGTCTGCGGCCGTTGAAAGTATATCACAAAGTTGGCAAGGGGCAAAAAGTGGTTAGTGGGCAGTGTGAGTTTTTCACTTTTGATTTTTGGTGTATAATCGCGTGCGATGGATACAATCAAAGTGTTGATGACAATGCGCTTTACCGAAGCGCAACTGGCGCGCGTGCGCGCGGTGTCACCGCGCCTGAATGTCGTACAGAAATCAGTGAAGGAGGGCGCGGATTTTAACGACACGAGCGCGCTCTTTGACGGGGACGAAGAAATTTTCTACGGGATGATTCCGCCGCGCGATTTGTCGCGCGCGCCGCGCTTGCGCTGGGTGCAATTGCACAGCGCGGGCATCAACCATCTGAAGGATCATCCCATCTGGCAGAGTGATGTGCGCGTCACCACGGCGAGCGGCATTCACGCCGTTCCCATCGGTGAGTTTGCGATTGCCCTGATGCTCGCGCTGGCGCGCAAGATTCCCTTGATGACGCGCCTTCAAGCGCGCGCCGAATGGCCGCGCGGCAAGTGGAATTTGTTTCTGGGCACCGAACTGCGCGGCAAGACGCTGGGCATTGTGGGGTACGGCAGCATCGGGCGCGAGGTGGCGCGCATCGCCCGCTATGGATTCGCGATGCGCATCCTCGCAATGACGCGCGGGAACGCGCGGCACGATCGCGGCTACCACGAGTCCGGCATCGGCGACCCCGCAGGCACACTCCCCGAGGCGTGGTTCACGCGCGATCAACTCCTCGCTCTCCTCGCTCAATCCGACTTTGTGTTGATTGCTACACCACTCACCGAGGAGACGCACGGTCTTGTTGGCGAACGTGAACTGCGCGCGATGAAACCGACTGCGTTTCTGGTCAACATTGCGCGCGGTGGCATCGTGGACGAGCGCGCGCTGGTTCGCGCGTTGCAAGAGCACTGGATTGCCGGCGCCGCGCTCGATGTGTTCGAACGCGAGCCGCTGCCGGCGGACAGCGCGCTGTGGACGCTGGACAATGTGATTATCGCGCCCCACATTGCTGCCGCGACACCGCATTATGACGATCGCGCCATCGAGTTGTTCTGTGAGAACTTGAGTCGCTATCTACGCGGCGACGCGTTGCTGAATCTCGTGGACACCCAGAAAGGATACTAGGGATTTTCGATTTTCGATTTTCGATTTTCGATTTGCGATTGGCGATTTGAGAGCAATGAGCAATCGCCAATCGGTAATCAAAAATGACAAGATGATTCGCGGAATTATTTTCGACCTCGGCTGGACATTGATGTACTACGCCGGCGATCCGCAGGAGACCAATCGCGTGGCCATACAACGTCTTGCCGATTTTTTGCACACGCACAACCTTCACGTCGGTGACGATTTTCCCGCGGTGTTTCAAGCCGCGCGGCAAGCGCGCTGGAAACGTGCCGACGAAACCTGCATCGAGCAACCGATTGACAATGCATTGCGCGATGCTCTTGCCACGTACGGCTATACCGAATTTTCCGATAATCTGGTGCCGCGCGCGGTGCGCGTTTTTTATGCCGAGCACGAACCGCGCTGGCATGCTTACCCCGATGCACTCGACACGTTGCGCGCGCTACACGCACGCGGCTTGCGCATCGGTTTGTACTCGAACGCGGATGATGATGGACTGGTGCAGCATTGCGTTGTTCGACTGGGCTTTGCGCCGTATCTCAACCCGGTGTTGAGCAGCGCGATGCCACATCGCTTTCGCAAACCTGATCCGCGCGCGCTACAACTGATTGCTGACGCGTGGCATCTGCCGCCCGCTGAAATCGTGATGGTGGGCGATTTGCCACAGTACGACATACTCGGCGCGCATCGCGCGGGAATGCGCGCGATCCTCGTTGCCCGCAATGATATTGGAGGATGGCAACCCGTCCCGCCAGAACACGCCAGCGATCCCGCGTGGCACGCAGACGCGATGGTCAGGACGCGACGGGAAATCCTCGACCTCATCGAGAAATTCTGACCGATGACGAATGACGAATGACGAATGACGAAAGCCTTCGTCCTCCGTCCTTCGTCATTCGTCACAATAGGAGGAACGATGCAATACGTCAATCTGGGCAAAACAGGACTCAAAGTGTCACGACTGTGTCTGGGCTGTATGTCTTATGGCACGTCACAGTGGCGACCGTGGGTGCTGGACGAAGAACCGAGTCGCGCGTTCATCAAACAGGCGCTCGAACTCGGCATCAACTTTTTCGACACCGCCGATATGTACTCGAACGGCGTCAGCGAAGAGGTGGTCGGGCGCGCGCTGCGCGATTTTGCGCGACGCGATCAGGTCATCATCACGACCAAAGTGTACAATCGAATGGGCGCGGGTCCCAACGATCGCGGTCTCTCGCGCAAACACATTCTCGATGCGATTCACGCGTCGCTTCGCCGACTCGGTACGGATTACGTGGATATTTACATGATTCATCGGTGGGATTACGAAACGCCGATCGAGGAAACGCTGGAGACGCTCAACGATCTGGTGCGCGCGGGCAAAGTGCGCTATCTGGGGGCATCGAGTATGTGGGCGTGGCAATTCGCCAAAGCGTTGTATCTTGCCGATGCGCGCGGCTGGTCGCGTTTTGTGGTGATGCAGAATCACTACAACCTGATCTATCGCGAAGAGGAACGCGAGATGATTCCGCTCTGCCGCGCCGAAGGCATCGCGCTGACGCCGTGGAGTCCGCTCGCGCGCGGTTTTCTGGCGGGCAATCGCACGCGCGACAAGAAAGGCGAAACGACGCGCGCCAACAATGATCCGTACGCGTACGAACTCTACTATCGCGACGAGGATTTCACGATTGCGGAACGCGTCGTCGAACTGGCGAAAAAACGCGGCGTCAAGCCCACGCAAATCGCGCTCGCGTGGCACTTGAACAAACCCGAAATCACCGCGCCGATTATCGGGGCGACCAAGCCCCATCATTTGCCCGAAGCGGTCGCCGCGCTCGATATTCGATTAAGCGACGAGGAACGCCAGTATCTCGAAGAGCCGTACGTGCCGCATCCGGTTCTGGGACACGCGTGATTTTCGATTTTCGATTGCCGATTTGCGATTCAACATTCGCGCATCGGCAATCGAAAATCAAGAGGTGAGTTCGACCACCAACAAATCGAGCGCGAGCATTGGCTCGTGGCGGCCCGTCTTGATGGCGATGTCGGTATCGAGTAATTTCTGATAAATCGCTTCGAGTTGCGGCAGCGAAAAATTGCGCGCCTGCTCCGCCGTCTTGCGCGCCACAAACGGATGCAACTTTAACTGCGCGGTGGCTTGATCGGACGCGATGCCGCGTTCGGCGAGATCGCGCCATTGCAAGAGCAACCGAAATTGCCGCGTGATCATCGCCAGCAAGTAGATCGGCGCAGCATTGTGCGCGAGTTGGTGATGCAACAGTTGTAGCGCGCGAGAGGTCTCGCGTCGCCCAATCGCATCCACCAAATCAAAGACGCTGGACTCGGTGACGGAGGTGACAAGCGCGCGCACGTCCTCCGTGCGAATCGGCTGCTGCGCGCGATACGTCAGCAGTTTTTCGATTTCGTTGTCGAGCAGTCGCAAATCGTTGCCGATGTACGCGGCAAGTTCGTTGACCGCCTCCGTTTCGATGGTGCCGCCTTTTTGCTTGACGCGCTCGACAATCCATTTGGGCAACGCGCGCGCATCGGGCGCGACAAATTCTTTGACGTGCGCGTTCTTGTCGCTCGCGGCGTACTTGAGAATCGGATTGTTCTTGGCGAGTGTTTTGGCTTCGCTGAACACCAGGCGCGTCGTTTCAGGCAAGCGCGGCAGGTACGCGAGCAATGCCTTTGCCAGAGCAGGATCTGTTTCCTCTTCGATCTCCTCGCCGGTTTCGTCCTCACTTTTTTTGCGGCGCGGTTCCAGGCGCGCCAGCAGCCCCTCGACGATGACGAGACGTTTGTCGCTCAGGAACGGCACGGCATCGCACGCGTGCGTCAGTTCACTGAGCGTGAGTTTGCGTCCATCCAGATGCACGATGTTCAAATCGGCGAACTGCGGGTCGCCCATCTGCGCGCGAAATTTTTTGATTTGCTCGCTGCGCGAAAATTCGTCTTCGCCGTGAAAGATGTAATACATCACTTGACTTTTTCCATTACAACGAATACAATTTCCGTGCTGATGGATGAGGGATAGAAAAACAATGTCAGATGTACTTTTGGGCACACTTCCACAGAGTATCTCGCTAGAAACCCTCGCACGTCTGGCGCACGAAGCAGAAGATCGCGAGGAAATCCTTCAAAGTATCCTCCAGCGTTTCGAGCAACGCTATCAGGTTCCGCTCGAAACGCTCGAAGAACGCTTGAAGCGTGGCGAGGGCACCGAGCATCCCGACTGGGAAGACTCGATCGAATGGCGCAATGCCGTCGAGGCATTGCAACGCGTGCGCCTTACGCGAGGACTGTTTGAATGGCTGCTTCGTTCGATCGCGCCGTCGCACGCCTGATCAGCACCTGCCCTCACGTCATTGCTGTCCACGATCTCGTGACCAAGTGGCGCATCGAGTTGACAGGCGGATACTTGCTCGATCTATGGTTCAACGAGTCACTGAGCCAGTACAGTTACGCGCTGGTAAAAGAGAATACGCGCGTGTTGGGCTGGGACAACGCGCCACATCATCCTGGCTTTGATAATTTTCCTCATCATCTCCATCGTGCCGATGGCAGCATCGAGCCCTCCCCACTATCGGGTAATCCCGACGATGACCTAAAACAAGTTCAACAGGTCATCGAAGCATTGCTTGCCGCACAAATTTAACCTTCCCACTCGATCTCTACGTGCTGCACCTTGATTTGCCCCATTCGGGATTCGCGAATCCCCGCGATGCGCGCGCCGCGCACATCGGGCGAAGTGGTGAGGCGCGCCTGCACCTGCGCGCCCAGCGGCTGCGCCAGAAACGCCGCGACCGTCGTCGCGAGAATCACGTTCGGCAGTTTGTCGAGGCGCGGTTTGCGTCCCAGTGCCACCACTGCCGCCAGCGCGCTGAGCAAACTCGTCACGACGATGTTCGTGCCGCAGCGCGGATGAATTGCCAGCGCGCTCTCGCCGCTCTGCAAACGCGCCAAGCCGCGCCGCGCCGCGTCCTCCAGTTCGTCCCGCTCCACATCGCCATAGATGTAAAACCCCGTCGTGTCCGATCGCCCGATGACACGCACATCGGGATTGCGTTCGGTCAACAAGGTCACCGTCGCGTGTTCGATGGCGTGATGGCGTCGTATACGCGCCAGTGGTTGTATCGTTTCGAGTGGGTTCATAGTTACCTCATCAATCCTTATTCACATCCCCCGTGATGATTGTGCTGCCGCTGATGCTTCCGCAAATACGTTTGTCCACAAAGATCACCAAGGAACACGAAGAAAAAAAATCTTCGTGTATCTTCGTGTCCTTGATGGATATTTTCATCCAAACGCTTTGAACGCGCGGTCATCAGCAAATCCGAAAATGTGGGACAAATTTCAAATTTGCCCTACGCTTCACGCCTCACACTCTCGTACACCGCCAGCGTCTCCTCCGCGCAGCGCGTCCACGAAAATTTGCGCGCCTGCGCGAGCCCGCGCGCGCGTAACTCGGCGCGGCGCGCGTCATCCGCAAGGAACGCGCGTAACGCGTCTGCCCACGCGCGCGCGTCATCGGGCGGCAAGAGGATGGCGGCATCGCCCACCACTTCGGGCAGCGAGGACGCGTGCGCGCACAACACCGGCGTCCCCGATGCCATCGCCTCGAGCGGCGGCAAGCCAAACCCTTCGTAACGCGACGGGAACAAGAACGCGCGCGCGCCCGCGTACAACGCCACCTTGTCTTCCTCCTCCACCCAGCCGAGCAAGCAGAGCGCGTCGGCAGGCAAGTTCACCTCGCGCGCCAAACGACGCGGGTCGGGGAAAAATTCCGAATCGCGCCCCAGATTCACCCCCGCCAGCACCAACCGATAGCCCGTGCGATACAACTCGGCGCGCGCGAACGCGTCCAGAATCACGCGCACGTTTTTGCGCTGATCGTATCCGCCGAGATAGAGCAAATAGTTTTCGGGCAAGCCCAACTTGCGCCGCAACGCTTCGAGGCGCGCCGCATCGTCGAGCGGACGATAGCGCGCGTCGGCGGCGAGGTACACCACGCGCACGCGTGCCGCGTCAATCCGCAAGTGCGTGATGATGTCGCGCTTGCTCCACTCCGAATCGGCGATGATCGCATCGGCGCGGCGCGCGCTCTGCACGGCGAGCGCGGTGTACGCGCGCACGAGTAGCGAACCGCGATACGCCGGCAACACCAGCGGAATCAAATCGTGAATCGTGACGACGGTCGGTGTGAGCGGAACAAGCGGCGAAGCAAAGTACGGCACGTGCGCCACATCCGCGCGCGCGCGCCGACACGCGCGGACAAACGCGATCTGCTCGAACCACACCTTGCTCAGGTTCTCGACCGACGACCGACGACCGACGACAGCCGACCGCCTCCTGCCTCCTGCCTCCTGCCGACCGCCCCCTGATACCGGGATGACAATGTACTCATTCTGCGGCGCGCGTTCACGCAGCGCAGCGACGAGCGCGCGCACGTACTGCCCACTCCCCGTCGTCGGTTGATTCCAGAACATCCCGTTGATGGCGATTTTCATAGATCAAACATGCCATACTCAATGAGCCAATGAACCAATGAGTCAATGAACCAAATGACATTATTGGGCAAGTGTTTGGCTCATTGGCACATTGGGCAATTGGCTCATTGCCTTTGGCTCATTGGCACATTGGGCAATTGGCTCATTGATCACCGTATCCGTTCGGATGCATCCTGTGCCACTGCCACGCCGAGCCGATGATGGTGTCCAGATCGGAATAGCGCGGGCGCCAGCCCAGCGCGTTTTGCAAACGCGACGAATCCGCGACCAGTTCATCGGGATCGCCGGGGCGACGCGGACCGTAGCGAATTTCAAAGTTGATGCCGGTGATGCGGCACACAGCCTCGACAATCTCACGATTCGAATAGCCGCGTCCGGTGCCGACGTTGTACGCATCGGTCGCGTGCCCGCGCATCAGCGCATCGAGCGCGCGCAGGTGCGCGTCGCACAAGTCAACGATGTGAATGTAATCGCGAATGCACGTGCCATCGGGTGTGCGATAATCGTTGCCGAAAATAGTGAACGGCGTGCCGCGCTGCGCCGCGCGCAGGGCGAGCGGAATGATGTGCGTTTCGTCGGGATGATCCTCGCCGTGCGTGCCATCGAGCGCGGCGCCGCAGGCATTGAAATAGCGCAGACTGATCGCGCGCAGCGGCGTCGCGATGCTGAGCCAGCGCAACATCGTTTCGACCAGATGCTTGGATTCGCCGTATGGATTGATCGGTTGATGTGGATGATCGTCGGGAATCGGGACGCGCGTGGGGTTGCCGTACACTGCCGCTGAGGACGAGTACACGAGGCGCGTCACGTTCGCCTTGAGCATCGCACTGATGAGCCGCAACGTTTTTTCGACGTTGTTGCGAAAATACTTGAGCGGTTGCTCCATTGACTCGCCGGCGGCAATGTATGCTGCAAAGTGAATCACTGCGTCGAACGGTTCGCGCGCAAACACCTCATCCATAAATTTTTCATCGCCCACATCGCCGATGTAGAGCGGCACATTCGCTGGCACCGCCGCGCGATGTCCATTCTCCAGCGAGTCCACCACGACCACGCCGATGTTGTTTTCGACCAATTGGCGCACCATTTGACTACCGATGTAGCCTGCGCCGCCTGTGACTAGAACGCGCATTTTTCCTCCATATTGCGTATTGCGTATTGCGTAATAAAATTTAGCGAAGCAAAAACCGTGCGACTGTGACCATCCACTTGCCGAACCAACTGATTTCGCCGACATCGCAGAAATTCAAATCGTACTCATTTTCCGAAAGCGTTTGTTCGCGCCACTGCACGCGCACGCGCAAGATGTTTTCGCCCGCACCGAGCGCGATGTTCAGCGCGCCGATGTGCGCGACCGAATCGGGTGCGATGTGGACGCGTTGCGCGAAAATTTCCGCGCCATCGAGTTCCGCGCGTACCGCGGCATCGCGATACTCGGCGCGCAGATCGTTGACGAGCCACAGCGTACCGCGCACCACATCGCCCGCGCGACGCGGTCGCAAGTCGTACTCGAACGATGCGAGTAGCGGCGCGTACACTCGTTGCAACGTCCAGTACGCGCGCTTGGGAACGCCGTAGTAATCCACCACACTCCACGAAATCGAGGGCCAGCAATCGTTGAACTGCCACACCGCCACGCCGGTCGCGCGCGGTTTGCGTCGCCGCAGATGCTCGATGGCGATTTGCAAGGCGTGCGATTGGGCGCGCTGGGTGGAGAAGATTAGAGATTGGAGATTGGGGATTGGAGATTGGAGATTAGAGATTGGGGATTGGGCATAGCGCAAGAGTTTTTTCAACTCGGCGCGGTGATAGACCCAGAGCGCGTGCGGCACGGTGAGCGCATCGGCAGGCAAAAATTTCTGGAGCGATTCCAGATTGGGAAGCGACTGCAAACCAAACTCGCTCAGAAACGGCGTCGTGTCCTTGCGATAATCACGCAGGTTGGCGCGGCGATGCCACACGCGCCAGTTGTGCGATTCGTCGCGGTACGGCGAAGCGGGCTTGAATGGTCGCGTCCCATCGTGTTCCTCAACGACCGCGCGCAGCGTGTTGACGATGGCGCGATTGCGGCGGATGCTGAACTCGTTGCCGCCGCACCAGACGACGAGCGAGGGATGATTGCGCAACGCGCGCACGATAGCACTGCACTCGGCGCGCACAAAATCGAGCCACGCGCGGTCGCGCGGAAAATGATCGAGGAGCGTGCCAGAAAACGGAAACTCTTGCCAGACGAGGATGCCGAGTTCGTCGCACAAATCGTAGAACGCGCGTTTTTCGCGCAAGCCGCCGCCCCACACGCGCAAAAAGTTGATATGCGCGTTGCGCGCTTGCTGGAGCCGCGCGGCGTAATCGGCGCGGGTCAGGCGCGCGGGAAGCGCGTCCAGCGGCACCCAGTTCGCGCCGCGCAAAAATTCGCGCGCGCCATTGACGACGAACTGCCAGGGTTCGGCGTCGGGCAGCGCGCCCTCTGCGCGCGTCAACGCGAATTCACGCACGCCAAAGGTTTCGACGCACTCGTCCAGCACGCGCGCACCATCGAGCAGACGAATTTCGATTTCGTACACATTTGGCGCGCCGCGATCCCAGGGCTGCCACAGCTGCGCGTCGCGCAAATCAAAATCCAGCGTGCGCGTCTGTTTGCCGCGCGTCAAATGCACAGCGAACTCGAACGTTTGCGGCGCGCACGCGAAATTCTTGCCGCGCACTGTGCATACGACGCGCGCGCGCTGTTCGCGATCCGCATCGAGCGTCAAGGTCACCTGGATACGCGCGGTTAGAGATTGGAGATTGGAGATTGGAGATTGGGGTTTGATCCACACATCCTCGATGAACACCGAGCGCGCGATGACAATGTACGCGTCGTCCCAGATGCCACAGGTGTGCAGGCGCGGCGCAAAGTCCCAGCCGAATTGCATCTGGCACTTCAACGTCGCATACCGATCGGGAAACGGCTCACTGGGCGGCGAGTAGAGCGGCTTGACGAGGCGCGCCCAGATTTTCTGCCAGATTGTCTTGTGTAACCCGGGAAGCGCGTTCGAACCCCACAGGCGAACGGCGACGAAGGACGAAGGACGAACGACGGATGCCTTCGCGATTGGTCGTTCGTCGTTCGTCAGTTCGATGATCTGGCGCGAGAACATTCCGACGTGCCGCGCGCGCGGTTCGCCGTTGACGAAAATCGCGCTCTGATAGTCAATCCCCTCGAAAATCAAAAACGCGCGCTCGTCGTCGCGCAAATCGAGCGCGAGGTCGTGGACGTACCACCAATCGCGCGCGTCCACCCATTGCGATTGCTCGTTGTTATCCGCAAAAAACGGATCGCTGATTTTGCCGGCGCGCAACAAATCGAGCCGCACATCGCCGGGGACTTGGGCAGGCAGCCACTCGGTCACCGCGTCGAGATCGTTCACCTCGCCAAACGGTTTTTGCGCGATCGAGCCAAAGCGCCAGTGGGAATCGTTGAGGGAGAGAATGGTGCGGGTCATTGGTTCGTTGGTTCGTTAGTTCGTTGGTTCGTTCATTTGTCATTCGTCATTCGTCATTTGTCATTTGTCATTCGTCATTTGTCATTGGTCATTCGTCATTCGTCATCACTACCGCGCGCGTGGCGTTGGGCGGCAGGCGCACGGTGTTGCCGATGATCGCAATGTTGTCCACATCCGCGCCCGCGTCGCGCAACGTGAATGGCAAGTTCCACTCGATAAATTCGGGTGCCGCGCGCCAATCGGCGTTGATGCCGAGCGTCGCCTCGCGCTCACCGAACGCGATGGTGAAACTGACGTTACCAAAGTACGTCGGCGCGTTTTCGACTTTGATGACGTTCATCGGCGCGCACCAATCATCAGGCAGCGCGGGCGTGAGGACGAGATGCGTGTCTTCCTCAAACAAGAGCGCGTTACGCACGACGAGCAGAAAATCGGCGGCTGCCCAGCCATGATGACCATCGCCCATTCCGCCGCGCCGCGTGAGTGGATGAATTCCTTCTGCCCACGTGAACGTCGGCGACGCGTGACGCAAGACCCAGCGAATCGTTTTCCACGCGTCGGGGTTGCGTTGAAAGAGCAAGCAGTGCGCCACATGCAGCGAGAGGTACGTGCCGAACGCCGCGTGTCCCACGTGATTGAAATACGCGTCCTCCAGCCACGCCATCTCTTTGAGCGCGGCGAGTGTATCCACGATGCGCGGATCGCGCGCGTCGAAGAGGCGCAGCGGGTAGAGCGCCGCCAACGAGCCGATCATCGCCGCGTCGAGACGACGGTACGGCGACGCGGGTATCGCGGCGCGTCCAAGTCGCGCGGCGACCTGCGCGAGCGATGCGTCCACATCGGCGCGGAATGCCTCGAAATTCGCGCGCAACTTTTCCGCGTCCGCTTTTTGCCCCAGCCACTCCGCCGCGCGCGCCGCTTCGCGCAAACCGGCGAGTCCCCAAAAATCGTCCCAGTAAAAATAATCGCTGGGTCCCAGATGTTCCGCGCTGGGACCGGGTGGGAGCAAGCCGTAATGCAGCGAGCGATACAGATTGCCGATTTTCGATTGCCGATTGCCGCTGAGACGCTCAATCAAAAATCGAAAATCGAAAATCGAAAATCTCTTGTCCTTCGTCTTTTGCCGCTTGGTGTTGATCCACGATGCAAGACGCAGCAGCGTCCAGTAATCGCGCGTGAGCAAACTGGTGTCGCCGCTGAGGCGCGCATGTTCGACCATCGCCCAGAGCGCTGCGCCGTTCGAGTCCCATTCGCCCTCGGTCGCCTCTGCATAGCCGTCTTTGCGAACGCGGCGCGGAAATTTTTCGATGACCGCGCGCGCTTCGTCGTGATAACCCAGTTTGTCGAGCGCGTTGAGCAGATACGCGGCATCACGAAACCAGAATTGGTGATAGGTGAGCGGACCCGGCGTAATCGTGTCGCCATCGGCAAACAAAAGGAGGTACGCTTTGTTGGCATCGAACGCCGCCTGGAGATTTTCGTCGGGGACGCGCACGCGCAGACCACGCGCAAGGTGATCGCGCCACAAACGAATCGTTTGCTCGCGCGCGGATGAAACGTGAAACGTGAAACGTGAAACATCGAGTTCTTCGTCGTCGAGTTCTTCGCGCTCCATCGGCATCAGCGCGGTAAGTGTATGGCTTGTGCCGGCGTCCAGTTCGATGTGGTACGCAGCAATCGCGGTCGCGAGTCCGGCGTCGCAACGCGCGCGCGTTTTGCCGTTGAGGTGCGGCAGCGCGAGCGCGACATCGCCATCCGCGAAACAATTGCACGCGATTTCATCGGGCTTGGGGAGAAAAACGCCGGGCGCGCGGTTGACGCAAAATGCGTGTTGCGTATTGCGTGTTGCGTAAGCAACATCGTGGACGAGCGCGACACCTTCGGGATTGAAGGGGCGAATCGCGAGGTAGAGTGAAACAGGACGCGCGGAGCGCGCGGTGTTTTCGAGCGTGACCTGCTCGACGACGAATTCGCGCGCGTCCTGTTCGATGGCAAACGCTTTGCAGCGCACGCGCACATCGTTCGCGCGAAACGTCGTGATAACAATCGGCAAATTTTCTTCCAGCGATTGTTCGATGTCGCCGTCCGCAAGACGCGAGGGTGCGAAGAGTTGCTCGTCCACGCGCACCCACACATCGAGCGACCAGCCATCGAACCATGGCGTAACGAGTCCGCGCGGATCCACCAGCGCTTCGCGCGCGCGGCGCGGATTGCCGATCATCGTCCAATCGCGATGCGTGTAGTTGATGGTGTACAGACTAAAGCCATACGGCAGAAACGCGCGGTCGCGCGGATTGAATTGACGCTCTGCCCAGTACGGCAAAACCCAATCGCGATTGGTCGGAAAAAAATTGTGGTTGTGCCAGCCACGCAACACCAGGCGCGCACCAATCGGAATCAGTTCGGCGGGGAAGGGGAGCGCGGTCTCCGCGCCGCGTCCCAGATGCGCGCTGGCAAAGAAATAATCGAGCGCGTCACGCGGGATGTGAAACCGCGCGGCAAGAAATCGGAAGAGAGAATGTGTGAGTGACATACTTTGTATTTTACACGAGAATCGGCGCGCGAACAAATATTTGTGCAAAACGCCAAAGTGCATTATAATAGCAAATGGAATTATTCCGACGTATCGTCACCTGTGAGTGCGTCCGTGACGATACGTCATATTTTGACCAGAGGTATTTTTAGCACGAATGGCAAGTTCCGATTTTTGGAATGCGGTTGGCACCACGCAAGCGGATATAGAACGTGCGTACGCGTTTTTGTTGGAACGCGGCGACGCCGCGGCAAGTCGCGACATTGCCGCGCACATCATTCGACAGCGGCTCCGCGAAGAGCAAAAACGTCTGGAAGAACTGGCAGCGCGCCGCGCGCCCATCTATCAACCCAAAGCGATCTACGCGGTGGGACAACGCGTGCTTTTCAGCGCGTTCGATCATCGTGAAGGTGTGGTCACCGCGATTCGCCCGAGCGAGAATCCGCGCGTGGCGCCGTTCCAGGTGATGACAGTGCAACTGGAAGGCGAAAGCGCGCCGCGCGAATTTGCGATGGGTTACACCGCGCCGCATCCTCTGAACGAAGACCGCGAACCGCCGGTGGAATTGACGCTTTCGCCGGAAGAAGCGATTGCCAGATACGGCGAACTGGTGCGCACGAATCTGGTGCAACGAATGAACGCCGACAAGGAATTCGTGCGACTGGACGACGGCTGGTTTCTGCGCGGCTTGCTCCCCGAAATTCACGAAGGGTATCTCCATCTCGCCGAAGCCGCCATCGAGCAATCGAACGACGCGCTGCGCACCTCCGACTTGCTCAAGATTTTTGAATTCCCTCCGACGATCAAACGCACCGCTGCGGCGTTCGCGCTGAACGTTGCGCTGGCAAACGATGCGCGCTTTGAAGATGTGGGACCGCGCAACAGTCCGCGCTGGTTCTTGAAACGCCTTGAACCCGAAGAAGCACGCGTGCGTCCCAGGATTCTGGAAGGCGCGCCAGCGCGCATCTTTACTTTGCCGAGCGAATTGGAACTCATCGCGGCGGAACTGCAAGACGAAGCCGATCTGAACGGCAACGCTAATCAAATTGCGGCACAGCCGCGCGACGAAGTACTGTTGATTTTGACGTATCCGCATCGGCGCGCCGGCACGCTGCCACTGACCCCGGTCGTGCGCGCGCTCTTGCCGCCGTTCGATCATCCGCGCTTGCGCTTTTACTTTGTGGACACGCTGACGCAAGAAAAGTTCGCGGGGTACGCCGTGAACGACGGCGCGTACATCGCCGGGCTGACCGAGTGGTTCAATGCACGCAAACTATCGCCGGGCGCTTACATCACCCTCAAGCGCGGCAGCGATCCGCTGACTGTGCTCATCGAGTATCAACCGCAGCGCGAGCGCGGGCTGTGGGTGCGCGTGGCGCGCGCCGTCAACGGACAATTGACCTTTTCGCAAGAAAAGCGGCCCATCGCGCATAAAGCGGACGAGGAGATGCTCATCGTCATTGGTGATCCGGTGAGCCTGGACGCCGCCGCGCAAAAAGCGCGCGAGTATGCCTCGCTGACAACGTTGCTAGAAGAAATTTTTCCGGAACTAGCCAAGTTGAGCGGCGCAGGACGCGTCCACGCCAAGACGTTGTACAGCGCGGTGAATCTGGTGCGCCGCGCAGGACCGCGCGCGGTGATGCATGCGCTGACCGAAAGCCGCGTGTTGTCATCGGTCGGCGGCGGCTATTTCGTTCTCAACGAAGTGCGCCGCTAATCTCCAACCTCTGATTCTCTAATCTCTCATTATGTCACCTGTTGTTCGACCAGACACCAAAACACTTTTCCATATTGATACACAGTGGTTCGAAGAAAACGGGCGCGATCTGCGAGCCGAACTGCATGCCGCGCTGTGCGATGACTGTCGCGCGCTGTACCCCACGCCCAACGATGCACGTCTGGTTGATCGCGTCGATCCGCAGACCGGTGAGGTGACGCGCGTGGACGCCCTGTGGGAATGTCTGGCTGAGCATTGCGGTCAGCAAGCGGACTTTATCACGCCGACGATGCCGCTGACGCGCGCGATTTTTCGCGCGCTCCTGGCAAACGGCAACAATCCAATGTCACCCGAAGCGTTGTATCAACGCATCCGCAAGAGTAACCCCGCGGGCATTCTGCGCGTGCTGATGGGCGCGCACATCGAATACGGCATCGTACCTTTCCAAGCCCCGTAACCGTCCTTCGTCATTCGTCTTTCGTCCTTCGTCCTTCGTCCTCCGTCTTTCGTCCTTCGTCCTTCGTCCTCCGTCATTCGTCCTTTGTCCTCCGTCACCTGGAATCGAAAATTCTCGGATCGTAGGTCCCGCTCGCGCTCCAGAACATCCAGCCGGCACTTCCCACGTCCATCGCGGCTTGTTTCTGCAACCGATATTGCGTTACGCCAAAATTGCTGCGCCCCGGATACGCCTGAATCCACAGCCGCACTTTGGTTGATGTTTTTTCGATGGCGCGCTGGTAACTGTGCAAAACCACCTCGTACGGGCAGCGAGTCGCTTCGGTACAATTTTTGATTTGCAAACCGCGCGACAACAGCACAGCAGCATTCACCCACGTATCGGGATAGACCATCGGACAAAGATAGTCCACGTAGGGTCCCAAATCGCGCAAGCGTTGACCGGTGTGCTGATCATCCTCGGTCGCGGTGGTCAACCCGAACACATCGGCTGAGATGAAAACGCCGGTGGGACGCAACTCGTTTTGCGCGCGCGCCAAAAAGCCGACAATCGTCGCAATGCGCGTCTCTTCGTTGTACTCCGCGCCCCAGGCAAAATTTCCTGCTACGCCCGGAAAGCGCACGTAATCGAATTGAATTTCGTCAAAGCCCATCGCCGCAATTTCTCTGGCAAGCGCGATGGCATAATGCCAATTGTCTTGTACAAACGGATTGAGCCACGCTGCGCCACCATCTTCGGTAAACACCGCGCCATTGGGGTAACGCACGGCTTGCGCGGGGCGTTGCGTGGCTAACAGCGTGTCTTGAAACACCGGCAACCGCGCGATGCAGTACACTTGTTGCGCGCGACAACGTTCCAGCACCTCGGGCAGATCAACTCCTAGCGCGGAATACGCGCCGATTTGTTTGGCAAGCGGGACAGCACTCTCCCAGGCAAGGCGTCCCTTTTCTGATTTGACGTCAATGACGAGCGTGTTCAACTCGGTCCTGGCAACGAGCGCGAACAACTCGCGCACCTGTTCCATCGGCATCGCAAAGGGGACGCGAATCCCTTTGACGATGAACGGTGTCAACGCGACATCGCGCCGCGCCGTGTTGTCCACAGTCACCTGAATTTTTTGATAGCCCGGCGCTTTGAACATCACGCTGGCTTGCGGCGGCACATTTTCTAAACGATACGCGCCGCGCGCGTTCGTCGTGACGATAGTGTTCCCCAGATAAACCAGCGTTCCGCTGATGGGTTGACCGGTCGCCGCATCGGTGACGACACCTTCCAGCGTATTCGGTCGCAGCGCGAGGCGCAAATCGCTTCCGGTGAAGGGCGCGCTCGCGCTATCATAACCGGGCGCGGTGACGCGCACCGTTGCGCCAGGCTGGACGCGACGCAAAATCGCCACACCGCTTGCATCGCTCGTCGCGTTCAACGCATCGGCTTGAATACGCGCGTGACGAACGGGCTGCTGGGTGTACCGATCCAGCACGGTAATCGTTAGCGTATTGGGAAGCAAGGCTAATTCAATGTCCGTTTGACCATCGAAAGACAATGCCAGCGGTTGATACCCCGGCACCTGCACTGTGATTGGCGTGTGCATCTTGACACCGCGCGCTTCCACCTGGCCAGCGGCATTCGTTGTCAACGTTTGCTCACCGACTTGCAAGGAGACATTCGCAAGCGATTGTTGCGTTTCGGCATCGCGCACATAAAACGTCACGCGATTTTGTTCCAATGCCACATTGAGCGCGAACGCGCGTGCAAAGAGCGCGTCGCCGTTCACGTCGGCGCGCAACGGCACATAACCATCCGCTTCGACAACAAGCGTATGCGCACCGCGCGGAATCTCGACGCTGTACTCGCCGCGCGCGTTCGTCGTCACGACGCGGTCCGCAATCGCGAGGCGCGCGTCAGCGATGGGCGTATCGAGCATCGCATCACTGACAATGCCGGTCAAGGTACGCGTTTCGAACGCAAAATAAACTAACGCGAGCGCAACCGCGCCGCAAAGGCATATCAGGATAAAAATCAGTAAAAACCAGATGCGTTTTGACATTGGCAAAAATTATAACACAGTTTCCACAATCTTTCTAGATTTTTCCACAGGGTTATTCACTCGCTTGGGGTGTTCGCGCTGTATCACTACTATATTTTGTATGCGTGCAAAAAATAAAATCACATCCTTGCTGGTTATTCACTTGTTCTCCACAAAAAAGTTTTCGCGGTATGCGTGAGTGTGGTGAAAATAAATTTTTTGTCAATCTTAAAAAGACGGTGCGCGTTTTTCTTTTTTAAGGTAAACCTCTTGCATACTCGCGGAACCTCTGCTAAAATAGCGCGGCACATAGTTCACCGAAAAATTTTGTCAACGGATTGATCGAGGTCACTATGAATGCAACTGAAATCTGGCACGCAACGCTGGGTGAGTTGCAATTACAAATGCCCAAAGCCACCTTCGATACCTGGGTGCGTCCCACTCACGCCATCTCCTATCGCGATGGCGAAATGACAATCGGCGTGCACAGTCCGTATGCCAAAGAATGGTTGGAAAATCGCTTGCACACTACGATTGCGCGGACCGTGACCGGTATCGTCGGGCGTACAGTGCAGGTGCATTACATCGTAAAAGACAAGAACAGTACCGAGAAACCTCCCACATTCATAACACTCTCCCAGGAGCCAACACCTTGTTCTTTCGACGCGGAGGTCACGCCGCGCGCGGTTGCTTCAGAACAGCCGGACAACTCTCGCGGCTATCCTGCCCCACTCCTCAATCCGAAATACACTTTTGGGACCTTCATCGTGGGGAACTCGAATCGGCTAGCCCACGCGGCGATGCTGGCAGTTGCAGAACATCCCGGCGAGTCGTACAATCCTCTGTTTCTGTATGGCGGCACCGGACTCGGCAAAACTCATCTCTTGCATGCACTCGGGCAACATCCCAACGTGCGCTGGCGCCGCGTGCGCTATGTTTCATCCGAAACATTCACTAACGACCTGATCAACGCGATTCGTACTCAAACCACCGATGAATTTCGTCATACCTATCGCGAGATTGATGTGTTATTGATTGACGATATTCAATTCATCGGCGGCAAAGAAGCCACGCAGGAAGAGTTCTTTCACACCTTTAATCATTTGTACGCGGCGAACAAACAAATCGTCATCTCATCGGACCGCCATCCCCGCGCGATCCCGACACTCGAAGAGCGCGTCCGCTCGCGCTTTGAGGGCGGAATGATCACCGATATTCAGCCCCCCGATCTGGAAATGCGTATCGCTATTTTGCGTGCCAAAGTGGACGCGATGGGAATCGCCGTGCCGAATGACGTAATTGACTTTATCGCGCACAAAGTCCAGACGAACATCCGTGAACTGGAAGGCGCGCTGACGCGCGTCATCGGTTATGCGCGCTTGATGAACACCCCCCTTTCGATGGAACTGACAACGTCGGTCCTGCAAGATATTGTGCGCCAACAACCTCTCACTGTCGAGCAAGTCTTGAATGTCATTGCGGATTACTATCACGTTGAGCTGACCGATTTGACAGGACGCAGTCGAAACAAAGAAGTTGTACTCCCGCGTCAGATGGCAATGTACATCTTGCGCGAAGAGATGGGCACATCACTACCCCAAATCGGTGAAGCACTCGGCGGACGCGATCATACCACCGTGATGTACGCCCACGAAAAAATGAAAGAGGAAATCGAAACAAACGAGCAACGTCGGCGTGAATTCCTTGCTATTCGTGAGCGACTCTACAAGCAATAATCCACAACAAAAATCGGAACTCTGTGTTTGCGAGTTCCGATTTTTGTTGGTGCAACCCATCTTTTCAATTCAACAACAATTATTTTATGGTAAACTTCACTTTTATCCACATGTTGATAAAATTGTGGATGTGTGGATAACTACCCTTTTGTTGTGGATAAAAGGTGACTTGTGTGGATAACTTTACCTACTCCTTGTGTCCTCGCGGGTTGTCAACTACAACTAGTTGGGCTAGACAAGCCGCGTCAATAACCCTGTGGAAAACAGTCGTTGTTTCATCCTCAGTAATTCACATCACCTCTGGAAAACCCTGCGTGCGTCTTCCACTAAATTTAGCGGTTGACTTTGCCTCACACACAAAATAGCGAACTGTTTCGCACAGGTGTTCTCTGTATCCACTTATCCCCAGACTCTATGACGACTAGATCTGTAATGAATCCATCGAGAGAATAAACGCAATTTGCCTAACGATTCAACCAGCGCAGAATGACATTCAACAAAATTGTCAGGATGATGCTCAGCAAAATCGAGGTGACAATCGGAAAGAAGCAAGATATGTTGCCGGTTTGAATAACAATGTCACCGGGTAACCATCCCAATCCTGTGAGTTTGCTGGATACGATCATCACTGCTCCAATGATCACAAAGATAGCACCCAGGATAAGCATCATCTTACCGAGTTCTTCCATACCTTTATCTCCTTCGCCGATACAAGGTCAGGAATTTTTGCAACTCTGGATTGTCTGTCCATTCGACAGGTGCGCGTTCGTATTCTTTTACATTGTCCAGAGCGTTACCAAAAATGATAATGTATTCGGGTTGACGTGTAATCACGTAGATTAAATCGAATTTCTCGTGGCCTGGTGTACCTTGTCCCAATGTGGCAACATTCAAGCGACCGATGTGCAAATCGTTGATGCCGAACATATCAATCGCCGGTAACTCGGCAAAGTATGGTAATTGCCCTGCTGCATCCACCGCGATCAATGTCCCGCGCGGGACATTGGCATTGAGCCAGCGTCCCATTGTCACGCGCGCCTGCGTTGCGCGCGCAGCATCGAAACTACGGATGTAGATGCCGTACTCGCCGTGCCATGACGATGCGAAACACAATGCGCCGACCAGCGCGCTCGCTGCCAGTGTTTCAAGGCGTTGCACGCGCGCGCCCAGGTGATTCCACAAGTTTTCCAGACCTGTGGACAACAAGAGGTAGAAAAACGGCAACAGCGGCGCGAAAAATCGCCCGACTGACCAATCACCACCCACGTAAACGATATAGCCAGCGTAGGGAATGATCAGCGCGGCAAAGTAGGTGGTCCAGAACAACCGTTGGCGGTTGACCGCTGACGGCAATCCTGAAAATAGCGCGACGATTGGCGGCAACACGATAATCCAACTCAAGTGGACGTTGACGAACTGCACAAGATGCTTCCAGCCGCGCTCGATTTGCGCGGCTGGTCCCGACGCGGCGACCTTGGCGTGAAATGTATTCGGCAAAAACGATTTGTAGTACCACCACCGCCCCAGCCAGTACGGGACAAAGAGCGCGGCAAACATAAACACGCGCGCCAGATCGCGCAGGGTGAACAAGCGTCGCTCGCACAGGACGCGCCACGCGGCTTGATGCGCGACGGTAACCGCAAACACGAGTACGCCTTCGGGGCGGGTCATCGCAGCAAGCGCGAAAAAGATGCCGCTGTAGGGCAGGTTCGAGGGATGACGAAGGAGGAACGACGAAGGACGAAGGACGGAGGACAAAGGACGAAAGACGAAAGACGAAGGCACATCTTTCGTCGTTCGTCTTTCGTCATTCGTCTTCTGCTCTTGCACGTACAGCCACGCGCCGGCAAAAATCAAAAACGCAAACAGGGGCGTTTCCAGTCCACCGACCGACCACAGGACGAACGAGCCATCGGCAGCGAGCAGAAACGCGGCAAGCCATCCTGCTCTGCGCGACACGCCCGTGCTCTGCGCAAAGCGAATGACGAGGACAAGCGTGGCAAAGCCAAACAACGCGCCCAGCAGTATGCTCGCGCGTCCGATATGCTGTCCCACACTACCTTCGACTGGAATCATCAGCGCGGTCCACAAAAAATTGGTGAACCCTTCGACGCGTTCGCCAGGATTGAAAACGAGCCCGTGCCCGCGCAGCGCGTTTTGCGCGTAACGAAACGAGATGTACGCGTCGTCCACGGCATCCGTGCCGAGCGCGACAAAGTAAAAGAGCGCGTGAGCGAGAAAGAGCGCGGTGAGGAGAAAGGCAAGCGGCAAGTGTTTCATTCTTGTTCGAGTAAACCAGACATTTGCAGAATTTCTTCGGACCACGCGCGCGCTTGCGCGGCGAGTTGTTGACGTTGGACGGGATCGTTCTGAATGTCGTGCCAGCGCCAGTACCAGCGTGTCAAGCCGCGCTGGATCTCCACCAGGCGCGCGGCGTCGTCCACGCGTTCGGCAACGAGATCGGGGGCAGACCATTCGATAAGCCAACGGCTTTCGACTAAAAGATTTTCGACCGTTAGCGATTTTGGATTCTCTGAGAATGAAGCGATACGTGCTAGAGCGGCAGCGATTCCACCCAGGCGAATCGGTAGGGTGTCTCGGAGATAGCGTTCCTGAATTTCTGGGTTAATCATTCTATTCCCTCAAATATCCAACGCACCAGTGCTTCAACACGCTGGCGTATTTCAGGGTCCTGGATGGTCATTGAGCGATTATTTTGTCGGGGACGGATGTTGATCAAGGCTTCAAAGTAAACTGTCCGCGTAGCGGGCTCCCAATCGGCTCCCCAGATGTCTTCTTGGCGACTGCCATCGGCTAGCAAAATTTGTTCACAGTCAAAATGCATCGCGCCACCACCAGCGACAACATTTCGCTCAACGTCCACAGCCAGTTTGATGTACGTTCCCAGTGCTTCCAGCATCTCAGCGATTTGCTCGGGCATCGCGCGCTCGCGCAAAAGGTGAATCTTCACAGCAAGCGCTCCTGTCTGGCGCTGGGATACGCGATGCCCAGATGGGCATAAGCGCGCCGCGTCGCCACGCGTCCGCGCGGTGTGCGCTCCAAAAAGCCGAGTTGCAAGAGGTACGGTTCATACACGTCCATAATCGTATCCGCTTCTTCACTGATGGACGCCGCAATCGTTTCCAGTCCGACCGGACCGCCATCGAATTTTTCGATGATGGTTCGCAACACTTTGCGATCAATGTCGTCCAGCCCCAGCGCGTCCACTTCGAGCATTGCCAGCGCCGCGCGCGCGATCTCAATGGTGATGGCGCCTTGCGCGCGCACCTGCGCGTAATCGCGCACGCGTCGCAGCAAACGATTGGCAACGCGCGGCGTGCCGCGCGCGCGCGACGCAATCTCGGTGACGCCGCCATCGTCAATCGGTACTCCCAGAATACTCGCCGAGCGCCGCACAATCGTTTCCATGGCCGCCTGGTCATAATAGTCCAACCGATAGACCGCGCCAAAGCGATCGCGCAAGGGTGCGGACATCATTGCATAGCGCGTCGTCGCGCCAATGAGGGTAAAGCGTGGCAGTTTCAGGCGAATGCTCCGCGCGCTCGGTCCCTTGCCGATGATGAGATCGAGTTGGAAGTCTTCCATTGCCGGGTAGAGCACTTCTTCGACCGAACGCGCGAGGCGGTGCACTTCGTCAATGAACAACACATCGCCCGCGCGCAAGTTCGTCAGAATCGCGGCGAGATCGCCGGGGCGTTCGATGGCAGGACCCGAGGTTGTTTTGATCGCCACGCGCATTTCATTCGCGATGATGTTCGCTAGCGTCGTCTTGCCCAAGCCCGGCGGACCGTACAGCAAAACGTGGTCAATCGCTTCGTTGCGCGCCTGCGCGGCTTGTAGCAGAATCGCCAGATTTTGCTTAACCTTGTCCTGACCGATGTACTCCGCTAGGTGTCTGGGGCGCAGCGATAGTTCCAGCGTGCCTTCGTCTTCGGTTGGTTTGGGAGAAACGATGCGGCTGTCGGTCATCTGTATTCAGTGTTCAGTATGCAGTGTGCAGTACGCATTACGCAATACGCATTACGCAATACGATTATACCCAAAATCCTTGCGTTCACAACCTTGACAGGCGTACGTAATCGTGTTAGAATCGCGCCAACTTGATACCGCAAAGACAATGACAGAGCCAAGTACGCGTGTGTGAACTCACAGAGAGTTGCCGGGTCGGTGCAAGGCAACGAGTGTCCGCGCGGAAATCCACTCTCGAGTCGGGGATGATGAATCCCACCGGTCGCGCCGTTATCGCGTCGAGATGCAGTTGGGTGATTCGGTGATTTGGTGATTGGGAAATGTGCTAATCACCCAATACCTAATTCACCCAATCACCTAATCACCTAACTTTAAACAAGGTGGCACCGCGAGTCCCTTTCGCCCTTGAGGTGGAAGGGATTTTTTTTGTATGCAGGATCATCGAAAATCTGCGGCGGTCGGCGGCGGCGCAGCGTCGCAGGAAAACGGGAATGCGACACTGCGTCGAGTCCGTCGGCGGTCGTACGGTAAGGAGGTATGATGTTTGATCTTCGACTCATTCGTGAACAACCCGAGCAGGTGCGCGCGATGTTGCGCGCGCGCGGCGATGATGTCGCGCGCGTGGATGCGATTCTGGCAGTAGATGAAGAGCGGCGCAAGGCGCTCGCCGAACTCGAAGCGTTACGGAATCAGCGCAACACGCTCTCGAAAGAGATTGGGCGAATGCAGGACGATGCCGCGCGCGAAGCAAAAAAAGCGCAGGTACGCGAGATCAACACACAGATTGATAGGCTGGAGCAACGCGTGAACGACGCCGAAACGCGCTTGAACGATTTACTCGCCGTGATGCCGAATATGCCGGCTGCCGATGTGCCGCTGGGCAAGGATGAGAACGACAATGTGATTGTGAAAACAGTGGGACAACCGCGCGCGTTTGATTTTACCCCCGTGCCGCATTGGGACCTGGGAACCGCGCTGGGCATTCTCGATTTCGAGCGCGGCATCAAACTCGCGGGCTCGCGCTTTTACGTTTTGAACGGCGCGGGCGCGCGTTTGCAGCGCGCCTTGATTCAATGGATGCTGGATGTGCATCTGGCGCAGGGGTATCGCGAAGTGTATTTGCCGTTTATGGTGAAAGAGCAAATTGTGTTTGGCGCGGGACAACTCCCCAAGTTTCGCGACAACCTGTATCACGATGTCGAGCGCGATGCGTGGATGGTCCCCACCGCCGAAATTCCGCTCACCGGTTTGCACGCGGGCGAAATCCTCGACGCGAAAGATTTGCCATTGCACTATGTTGCCTACACGCCGTGCTTTCGCAAAGAGGCAATGTCGGCGGGCAAGGATGTGCGCGGCATCAAGCGCGGTTTCCAGTTCGACAAAGTGGAAATGTATAAATTCTGCTTGCCGGAAAATTCGGCTGCGGAGTTGGAAGCACTGCGCGAGAATGCCGAAGAGATTTGTCGCTTGCTCGAAATTCCGTATCGCGTGAAACTGCTCTGCACCGGCGATATGGGCTTTGCCGCGTGCAAAACATACGACATTGAAATGTGGGCGCCGGGTTGCGACGAATGGCTGGAAGTTTCGTCTTGTTCCAACGTGGGCGATTTTCAAGCCCGCCGTTCCAACATCCGCTTTCGTCGTCAGGCGGGCGCCAGAACCGAATTTGTGCACACGCTCAACGGCTCGGGCCTGGCACTCCCGCGTACGATGATCGCGATTATGGAAAACTATCAGCAAGCCGATGGCAGTATCGTCGTGCCCCACGTTTTGCGCGACTATGTGAAGATGGACGTGATTCGACGTGAAACGTGATGCGTGAAGCGTGAAACCTGAAACCTTTAATCTGAAACTCAACTCAATGGCGCAAGGGGGCGAGGCGCTGGGGCGTGATGAAAACGGGCGCGTGGTCTTTGTGCCGTACGCCATCGCCGGCGAAGAGGCGCGCGTCGAAATCGTGGAAGCGAAAAAAGATTACGTGCGCGCGCGCCTTGTGGAAATCCTCACCGCCTCGCCCGCGCGCGTCGCGCCGCGCTGTCCCCACTTTGGCGTGTGCGGTGGTTGTCAGTGGCAACATATCGCCTATGCCGCGCAGTTAGAGTTCAAGACCGCAATTGTGCGCGAGCAATTCGCGCGCATCGGTCAAATTGCTGATGCGCCGGTGTTGCCGATGATCGGTATGGATGATCCCTGGCGTTATCGCAACAATGTGCAATTTCAACTCGACGCTGCGGGGCGGTTGTGTTTTCGCGCGCTCGAATCACACGATCTCGTGCCGATTCGCGAGTGTCACCTCCTTCATCCGTTGCTCGATGAACTATTCCACACGCTCTCATTCGAGGGTGCCGATTTTGACGAGGTGATGTTGCGCGCGGGAACGCGCACGGGAGAAAAGTTCCTCCTCCTCACCGGCACGGATGACACGCTGCCCGAAATTCTGGTGGACGAGCCGGTTTCGATTGCGTATCGTACGCCGCGCGGCGACATTCTCCCGCTGGTGGGCAAAGATGCCGTGCATGAGATTTTGTGCGGGCGCACGTTTCGCATTTCACCCGGCGCGTTTTTTCAAGTCAATTCGACGATGGCAGAGCGACTCGTCGAGATCGTCGAACGCTACCTTGAACCGCGCGCTGGCGATGTGCTCCTCGATGCGTTCAGTGGCGTCGGCACGTTTGGTTTGTCGCTTGCCGCGCGCGTGGCGCGCGTGATTGCCATCGAAGAAAGCAAGGGCGCGCTCAACGATGCCAGAGCGAACGCGGTCGAGTTCACTCATATCGAATTCAAACGCGGTCAAGTTGAAGACGTGTTACCCAGACTTGAAACGAAGATTGATCTTGTGGTTGCCGATCCGCCGCGCGCCGGTATCGCGCCCGCTGCACTCGAGGCGTTGATCGCGCGAGCGCCGCGCGTCATTGCCTACGTCTCTTGCGATCCCGCGACGCTGGCACGCGACGCAGGGCGCTTGATCGAAGGCGGCTATCGTCTCGTCGAGGTACAGCCCGTAGACATGTTCCCACAGACCTATCACATCGAGAGCGTTAGCCGTTTTGTGCGCGAGGAGTAAACCTCATTCCTCGCCGATGATTTTGAACTCGCGCGGCGCGCCGAGCACTGGCGCGTTCAGCGGCGCGAGATAAGGACTCGCCGGAAATGTGTACGACGCGGCTTGCGTCGGTTGCGGTGGCGCGACAATCACGACGGGTGGTTGATGGGGAACATAGCGATTCGTCGTGTAGTCGTAGCCGATTTCATGCGGTATTTCGTCGCGACCCCAGTTGCGACTCGCGGCAATCACCAGGCCAATCGTCACCGGAATCGTCGCGCTGATGCCGCACAGCGCACCAACGACGACTGCCAGCGCGTCGTGCGATAAACGATTGCCCACGACCGCGGCGAGTGCGACTGCAAAAGCAATGCCTATCACCAGGATTCCATTTCGCATCATTAACTTCCTCCCCATCGCGAACCTTTGAACGTAATTCCTCAGCCGTGCCATCCCTCGCGAAAAGCCCCATCCCCTTGCCCCCTCCCCACGCCGCTCTGCGGCGTGGGGAGGGGGAATCATCGAAGGGG
>Ga0209101_1000321_pt1 | contig 40254 bp, 31 predicted proteins | sample ConPoolayeCmetaG_FD_185481 | JGI IMG/M metagenome (GOLD analysis project Ga0209101, IMG submission 185481) | Hot spring microbial mat communities from California, USA to study Microbial Dark Matter (Phase II) - Cone Pool mat layer C metaG... ...
CGAAGCGATCTTCGCCGACGCCGACGCCCTGATCGAAGACGCGATCGAGGAGGCCCGCAAGCTCACGCAGTCCAGCCGCGGCGAGCTTCAGCGCGTTCGGGCGAAGATCGCGGACCTCGACAAGAAGATCGGCTCGATGACCCGGCTCCTGGTGGACCCGGACATCGACGCCACGGCTAAGCGGGCGGTTTCGCGGCAGGTGGGGGAACTGGAAGGGGAGCGGGAGCGGCTTCAGCAGGCCGTCGCCGAGCTCGCCAGCGACGCCAACGACAACACCGGCCGGCTGGCCGGCGCCGTCCGGCAAGCCCTCACGGAAGCTCAGGAATCGCTTGCGACGGTCGCCACGCCGACAGAGATGCGGGACTTCATCGAGCAGTACGTTGGGCCGATGGTGCTCAAACCCAGCGGGGACATCGCCAGAAAGGAAACGGCCCCGGCCGAAGCCGGGGCCGTGAAGCGGTCAATAGCGGGGGCAGGACTCGAACCTGCGACCTCCGGGTTATGAGCCCGACGAGCTACCAACTGCTCTACCCCGCAATCGCATAGGTAGAGTAGGCCGCTCAGAGTGCTCTGTCAAGCGACTCTCGCCTGAAGGCGACGGTTGTGTGCCGGAGACCACCAAGCGCCCGCGGTCCACGCGACGCACGGCAGAGAGGTAGCCGCGCGGAGACTGTTGTTTGCCGGGACTGGGCAAAAGCACCAACCGCGGGCGACGCTGGCGCGTGCTCGCCTCACCATACAGCGAAGCGCTGACCGGTGGCAACGCCGCTGCACCTTGCGGCGGCACAGCGCCTGGTTGGGACCGCGCGGCGGAACTCGGGATGCCTGGGCAAGCTGCCAGTGCTGGTTGCGCCGTCGCCAAAGACCAACATCAGCCGAAACCGTTTTGCCGGAAGAGCCGGCACGGCGAGATCGTGCCAGAGGGAGCGCGGCAGCAGTGCAGCAAGATGTGGGCGACTTCCGGGAGGGGCACGCGGAACACCAACACAGTTCGGCAAATGGCAGCGCTTTCGGAACCTGTGGGCGGTTCTCAGACGCCGGTGCGCCGTCGTTCTCGCGACGGCTAGGCGTGCGCCGTTGCGCTTCAGGCCGGCCAAGTGAAGCTGTGGCTGCGCGTTTGGGCGCCTAGTTCGGAGGCTGGGGTTCCACGGGCCGCGGCTGTCGCGGACACGGTTGGCCCAGATATCGGTGGCCACCCCAGCAGCCAAGTGGCGTTTGGACACCTGCGCTTTCGTTTCTGACTCGGGAAGACCATGGAGTGCCAATAACGTGTTATTCGGCGCAGGCACCGACTGCGCCGCTCTTCACGCTTTTCTCTGATAGCCTGCCCCTATCCGTATGGCGGCCCACGTGGTTGCGCGAGACCGCGCGAAAGACAGCCGCGCCAGTCTGGACCCGTGCCGGACCGGCAATAGCGCGTATTCAGGAGTTATCCTGCCGCCCGACAGCTTCAAAGCGTGATTTGCCCACGGTGGCGCGAACTTTCAATCTACCATGCGCGACATATCCATTGGAGAATGGTTCGCATGGATCAGGTGTTGAGTCGACTGGAGCGACTCTATCATGAGGTCGGCCCAGGATTGCTGGCATATCTGCATCGTCGGCTGGCCGATCGCCATGCTGCCGAAGACTTGCTTCAGGAGACCTTTCTGACAGCGGTACGCGGGCGGGACCGCCTCTCGCAGGCCGTTTCGGCGCGCGCCTGGCTGTACGCGATTGCCCGCAATCTGGCAGCGACGGCCATCCGTCGCCGGCGGCTGAATGAGTCCTTGCCGGAGAACGTGCCGGCGGCTTCTGCGTACGAGCAGCCGCATCAGGAGGCGATCCGGGCGGCAATCGCCGAGTTGCCGGACGTGCTGCGCGAGACGCTGGAGCTGCGGCTGCGTTGCGAGCTGACCTACGAGGAAATCGCGGCTGTGCTTGATATACCGGTTGGGACGGTGCGTTCGCGCCTGCATCTGGCACTGCGACGACTGCGGGCAGCGGTGCGCGGTCAAGAAGAAGACCAAGGTTAAGCGGATGGATAACGAAACTCTGGACCGACTACTGATGGATCGAGCACTCGGCGGTCTGAGCGCCGACGTTGAGGCGCTCTTGGCGGCCTACCTTGCACAAGTGCCGGATGCTGCCACCCGGGCAGGCGAATTTCAGACAGCGGCCGACGCGGCCCGGCGCGTGCTGAGAAGCGACCGGTCGACCGTGCCACAACCAGCAGTGATGCGCTGGCAGGAGGTCGAACGCACCCGGCGCCGCTTGCGCATGTTGCGCCAGGGGCTCTGGGCGGCAGCCATCCTGATACTGGGCGTCGGCTTGGGACTGATGTGGCCCAGAACCGATTATCACAGCGGCACGCTCGGTGCATCGGCCACTGCCCGCAACGAGGCGGCGCTCCCGCCGGAACGTCGCCTGATCGGCGACTTCTGGTCGGCACCGCGCTTGTATCAACAGGCACGTCGCGCCGCTGTCCCGACGCATACACGACTTATCTGGCACTCAGCAGTCAACAGACCACAAGTGGGAGGTGCACTATGAGACGCAGTCATCAACTGTTGCTTACAGGTCTGCTCGTGGCAGCCATGGCCGGCTGTTTGCCAGAGAAGCGCGTGCTCTGGTCGCCGGACGGAACGCGGGCGCTGCTGCGCGGCGACGACGGGCTGTATCTGTGCGACGCGACTGGCAAGCTTTCCGCCCGCCTGGTCGAAAACGCCGGCTCTGTGGTCTGGCTGCCAGACTCGTCCGGCGTGGTTTTCTCGCGCCACCAGGCCGCCAAGTCGTGGACCGACATGGCCGCGGTACTGACGGCTGAGCAGCGAAGCGACATCGAGTCGCGCGGCGCCAAGTTGCGCGCCGAAGTCCTCGCTCATGAAGGCCCGTGGGACACCTTCAAGCCCAGCGCCATCCAGGGACTTAGCGGCGGCGAGGCGTTGGCGCTGTTCCTTTATATGCGCGAGCAGCACAGCGCCGGCCTGCCGGAGAAGCTCGGTGATAAGTGGCAGGAGTTCCAGAGGATCGAGGGCAAAGTATACCTTCTGGAGCGCGCCACCGTCAGTGTCAACGGTGTCTGGAAAGCCGGTCCTGTGCTGCACCGCGCCGTCGATGACTTCGAGGAACTACGTGTTTCTCCGGACGGCCGCCTGTTGGCTTTTCGGCGACCGATGGGCAACGAGGACTCGACGCAGCGCCTCTACGTGATGCCGGTTGACGGTCAGGTGGCCCCGCGCGCCGTCGCCGCACACATTTCGCTGTTTTACGACTGGTCGCCGGACGGAAAGGCTCTGGTGTACGCCGCAACCAAGGACCCGTTGCCGCCGAATTCGGACGAATTGCGCCTCGGTACCCTCAAGCGTCAGGTGGTTTGTGCTGCGGACGGAACACTGTTTGAGGACCTGCCCGCGGCGGAGGAACTGGCGGGTCTGGTGTTTCAGCGCGAGCTGCGGGTGCGTTGTCTGCGTGACGGTCGCATCATCTTCGCTTGCCTGGAGATGCAGCTACCATGCACGGCTAAGGACATGCCCGATCGCGTCGGGCTGTTTGCTGTCGAACCGCAGCGTCACCCCGGTGTGACACGTCTGATCCCGCGCCAGGTGCAAGCTGACCTGCCAGCCATAGCGCTCTTCGAGATCAGCCCCGATGAACAGCGCGTCAGCATAGCCGACACGGACGGCCGCGTCGTGGTATTGGACCTGGCTAGCGGAGGCGTGTGCGAAGTCGTGTCGGCCGAGGAGGTTGATCACCTGCGCGCCGAACCTTCCTGGCGTTCTCCGGCGGAACTGTGTTTCGTGACAGCGCCGCCCGTCGAATCGGGCCAGCGCCGCGGCCAGGTCGTCCTGGCACGCCTGGACTGGGAGCACTGCACCGCAAGCCGCAGCGTGCTTAGCGACAACTGGCCGAAGGCCACGTGCGATAGTTTTCTGGGCGATTCATCGTCCGGACAGACGCCGGCCAATCAGTCCGAGCAGAGCAGCGGCAATCAGTAATCACTTACGCCGTGTCCGTCGTGAACCAGTGGCGCGTTCGGTTGCAGACTGCACAGACTGATAGCATCACCGGAACTTCCACGAGTACTCCGACCACGGTTGCCAATGCGGCGCCCGAACCGGGGCCGTAGAGTGCGATGGCTGTTGCCACCGCTAGCTCGAAGAAGTTGCTCGCTCCGATCAGCGCCCCGGGGGCGGCCACACTGTGCGGCACGCGGAAGACCTTCATCAGCCCGTAGACGAGCGACGAGTTGAAGTACACCTGGATCAGGATCGGGATGGCGATAAGTATGACATGCGAGAATCGCCCCGTGATATTGTCTGCCTGAAATGCGAATATCAGCACCAGCGTTACCAGCAACGCCAGCACGGCCAGGGGATGAAAGCGCGGCAAGAACGCCTTCTCGAACCATTCTGGACCGCGCGCCCGGATCAGGGCTGCGCGCGTCGCCGCCCCGGCTGCCAGAGGGATCACGATGAAGAAGATGACCGCGTAGAGCAGGACCATGAACGGTACGGTCAGCGACGAAGCCCCGCTGACCAGCAACTTCACGATCGGGGCGAACAGAAAAAGCATCAGCAGATCGTTTACCGAAACTTGGACGAGGGTATAGGCCGGGTCGCCACGCGTCAGGTAGCTCCAAACGAATACCATCGCCGTGCAGGGTGCGGCCGCCAGGATGATGACGCCGGCCACGTACTGATCGGCCAGCTCGGGGCTGATCCAAGGCTGAAAGAGATACCGGAAGAATAAGTAGCCGATCAGCGCCATGCTGAATGGCTTGACCAGCCAGTTGACGAAGCACGTGATCAGCAACCCCTTGGGCCGCTTGCGGATGCCGACCACCGAGGCAAAATCGACCTTCAGCATCATCGGATAGATCATCAGCCAGATCAGAACGGCGATCGGGATGTTGATCTGACTGCCGCCGGCGAATTCCAGACGCCGCAGCATGTCGATCGTACCGGGCAGGAGTTTGCCTAGCCCGACTCCGACCAGCATGCACACGGCCACCCAGAGGGTCAGATAGCGCTCGAAGAAGTTGAGTCGCCGAACGTCTGTCGCTTCAGACATGCTCAACCCTCCGCAGCAGTTTGCGGGCGCTAATGTCCAGGCTGGTGATGAAATCGGCCGGCCTGGTACCTGCGGGCAACGCCGCTACGATCTTCTGATACAGCGGGTCCTGCCAATCGCTGATTGCAGCCACGTACTGTGGCTTCGACTCCAGGCGGATGTCTATCAAACCGGCCTGGCGGATCATCTGTTCAGTGTCCGCCATCAGCACGGCGCCGGCGACGCAGCCGACCAACGCTTCGACCATGTTGCGCACCGCCTCCGGCAGCGGGCGCAGCAAGGCCAAATCCGATACCGCGACGCGCCCGCCAGGCTTGAGCACGCGGGCGATCTCGCGCCACACCTGCGGCTTGTCAGGCGAGAGGTTGATCACGCAATTGGAGAGAACCACGTCAATACTGTTGTCAGCCACCGGCAGGTGCTCGATCTCGCCCAGGCGGAATTCCACGTTGTCCAGCCGGGCGCGCCGCCGATAGTCGACCAAGTTGCGGCGTGCCTTGGCGATCATCTCGGCCGTCATGTCCACGCCGATCACACGGCCCGTTGCACCGACGCGCGGACCGGCCAAGAAGCAGTCCAAGCCTCCGCCGCTGCCCAGGTCCAACACCACCTCACCCGGCCGGAGTGAGGCCAGGGCGGTCGGGTTGCCACAGGATAGCCCCATGTTGGCCCCCTCCGGCAGTGTAGCCAGTTCAGCGGCGTTGTAGCCGATTTGCTTGGCCAGCGACGGCGCGTCGATCCCCGGCACACCGCAGCAGGATGAACCGCCGCAGCATCCAGCCCCACCCATGCTCTGTCCCGATGGACTACCCTGCGCTACCTGAACATATGCAGCACGCACTTGCTCTCTGACTGCATCGGCGTCTTTCGATGTTTCAGAGTCTGACATTCTAAATTGCCTCGCTTTGCGGTGGATGGCACCGCCATTATCGAGCCGCCAAGCAACTGATAGCGTCGTGCCGTATTTACGCGCTGCGGTTGCTGGTGTTAGGCGGACTCCGCTCCGGTACCGCAGTTTCCAGAACTGCCGGCAGGCGTTCGACGAACGCCCGGATTTCATCGCGCACGCGGCGATAGTGCTCCAGGGCCTCGTCTGCGGTTCGCGCGGCGCGGGCTAGCCGCGGCGGATCATCGAAACCGACGTGAATGACCTTCGTCCGCCCGGGAAACAGCGGGCAGCTCTCGTGGGCGTGATCGCACACGGTTACCACGTAGTCGAATGTAATCCCCTTGAGTTCATCCACGTGCTTCGAACGCTGCTTCGAGATATCGACCCCGACCTCCGCCATGACGCGAACGGCATGCGGATTCAGTCCGTGGGTCTCGATGCCGGCCGAATAGGGCTCGATCACCTCCCCCTTGAGGTGCCGCGTCCAGCCCTCGGCCATCTGGCTGCGACACGAGTTGCCGGTGCATAGAAACAGGATCTTCAGCTTTTGTAACACGCTGCCAACTCCCGAAGGTCCAGCCCGCGCAGCCGCGCTACCCGACGAGCGTCGCGGACAATCGTGGCGTCGTCGGCCAGCGTAGCGCAGACCCAGCGCAAGGCCTGCTGCACGGCGGGTTCCGCGTTCCGCCCCGCCAGACGGAAATGACTCCAACGGCCCTCCCGGCGCCGCTCCACCAGCCCGGCCTCACGCAGGATGTCCATGTGCTTTGACACGGTCGCTGGGGATCGGCCCAGCAAGCGGATCAGTTGGCAGAGGCACAGTTCGCCAGCGCGCAGCGCCAGTAACGCCCGCACGCGCGTCGCGTCGCTGAGCGCCTTGCCAATTCGCAGTACGGGTCTCACTCTAGTGGTCTCACTTCGCCAGATGTCGAAGTATTATACTAGCCTGCGGCAGTTTGGCAATCGCACCATCGCATGGCATTAGCAGCCCACCGGAACCCCAGCCGTTATCGCTCCGACAACTACGGCACGATGTGTGCCATCGGGCTCCTGACGCTCCGCGATGGTGAACCGCGCTCCCAGAGTTCCGACAAACCACAGCTCAAGGTGTGCCAGCCGGCGGCTGGGCAACCTCTCCTTTCACCGGCCGGGTCACAGCCGACGCGGGCGTTCAGCGGTCACGCTTTTCAACGCCCTGCCTTTCCTCGCGGTCCCGCCGGCACATGTCGGTCGCACCCGGGTCGAGCGGCGCACTCATCTCGGCCAGCGCGACGAGGCTGATCTGTTCTTGCTGGTCGCACTCACGACGCGCTTCACCGCGATAGCGAGGTGAACACTAGCGCCCAGGCCAGGATGGTCGCAGTGTTTCGTCCGCGCAGCGTGGGTTAATCTTTCGATGCACGAATTGTTGGGCCGTTTATCTGGAACACCATAGTCTCCGCCCCTGGCCATGCGGCAACGCATAAGTTGCGCACACCAGATCGTCCCCGGGGAACGTACAGCAGCACCGATGGCCCAGCACAGGGCCAAGTAGCGGTTCGCGTCGGAGCCGCACCAACTATGCGGACGCGAGCACAGCCGACGTCAGTCGCTGCACCAGGTCCGTCCCTGCTGCGATCCGGCCACGGCTCGGTCGCGTCGCTGGACAGAAGCTACCCGGCGCGGGGCGCAAATGCGTGACGGCACAACCGGACAACTCGCCAGAGACAGTGAGGGAATGATGAAGCATGGACTAATAACGACTGATGCTCGCGCCGTCAGCGATGTTGTAGTTATTCTTTCCATACCCACACCACGGCGTACCATTCGGGAGATAGCATGCGACAATACGTAATTGCCATATCCTTGCTAAATGCCTCCGGTGGGTTATTGCGGGCTGCCAATAGCGGCGAGGATCCCCGTAGGCTGCGCGGCGGTTCGCTACTGGGGTAATACAGTATTCCTACCTGCGAGATCGTACCGGGCGTAGTCCAGAGGCAAACGCCGCCGTCGACTTCAAGCGGTAGTGCTTCGAGGCTGCCGCCGATGTGCACGGAACCGCGCAGGCGATCGGTTACAGGGCCTGTCACGAGCTGGGTAGCTGCCGCTTGGTAGTAACGGAACTCCCAAAGAAATGGCCAGCACATCAGAGTCGTTATGGCGAGACTCGCCGCCACAATACTGGACAACGCGGCGCCAGCGATGATTACGCTAAGCGGTCTGCCGCGGTAGTGGGGACGCGCACGGTAGCACCACGTCTGGTATACAAGAAACCACAGCAGCATCAAGGCAGTTAAACATGACATAGCAACCAGTAGCCTAAAGCCGGTTGGCATGCTTGATAGAGTGGGATACCGCGAGCAACGGAACATGATTGAAATGGAGGATAACACCCCACCAGACATCACGAGCAAAAGGCCAGTAGTCCCCGTCCAGTTTGGAGGGGCCCACTTCGCTTTCTTCCGTTGCGTGGGGCTGCACCCGCTCGCCTGGAAAGTGCCCTGCTCGCCTGGGGTTGCGCGGTTAGGGGCCATAATCTGCTTAAACCTCCCCTCTTCGCAGTGGACCAGCGCGGAGACGCGCCCGGCTGGCGACTTATGGTCGTTCCCGTCCCGACGTGGGGCGCTCTTTTTTGACCGGGCGGAACGCGGGCCGCGGCCCCTTTCGGTCGTGCGTCCGCCCGGCAGGATACCCCGTCCCCTCTTAGCGCCGCAAGTCGCGCAGCCCGGCGAAGGTCGCTTGGCCAAGGTTGCGCAGCATGGCGTCCTGTTCGTTCAACTGGTCGACGCGCGGGGAGATCAGCGCGTCGTGCCGCTACGGTCCGTCCCGCGCCCTCGTCCCAGCGGACCACACTGCTGATCGCGTGTCGCTGCGACTGCACGTCTCGGTGGTTTCGCAGTGGTTGCAACGTCCTCCACCTTGGGGGATCTCGATATGTAGTTATCGGACTGTCGAGAAAAAGGGGGGGAAGAAACGGGAAATCGCGCGTGGCCGGCTACGATCACAAGCCATTTAACCACAGACACCGACCACGCCACCTCCGCTTCCTGCGCCTTTGCCGGATCGAATTCGTTTGCATCCCATAAAAGCTGATTCGTACTCTCTTCAGCGGGTTCCATGGTCGCACGGCAAGGTTACGGTTCGGGAGGCAGATCATGACATAAGGGATCTGCAATGAACCGCTTGATGGTCGCGCTTGTGCTAGTGCTCGGTGTTCCTTTCCTGGAAGGCCCGTCGACGAGCGTGGCCCAGCCGTGTTTCGCTCCAGGCCCATGCGGCGGCGAGCCCTCGTGTGTGCCCGTACCCACGTCCCTTGTGCCTGTCAGCGCCACGGTTGTGCCCACCGGCGGGTGGCGACATGCCGGCGGGAACTGTGGTGTCAAGCGCTGCTGGATCATACTCTTGTGTCCCTGCGGCGCACCTTTGGCGTCTGAAGCCTGTGTGTAGCCGACGACAGGTAATCAAGGAGCTTGGCCGATGCGCGCCGCAATTGCTGGACGACTTCGTGGACGGGGGCTCATGTTGCCGGGTGGTGTCGTGTGCGCCGCAGCTGCAATTCTAATAGCGGGTTGGGAGCGCCCCAGTGGTTCCGCGTTGAGCCACCTTTCCATTGCGCTCGGCCGGTCCGCGAATGGGGGCGCTGATCAGCCCGACCTGAGCGCCCTCTTCGCTCAATTCCAATCCATCTCGTCGCTGTTCTTCTCAGCTTCAGTCGTTCTCGACCTCGACGATCCGTTTGTCACCCGCTGTGAGTGCGAACTGATCGAGGTCGATTGCGCGGGCCAGCCCATCTTCGGTCAATTGGATCATTGGTCCGCGGCTGACCGGTACAGGGTCAGCTCATATGTGGAGCCGGACCGCTTTCCCGGCATGCAAACAGACGTGGCGTACGATGGTCGGCGGTTTCAATTGCTGCGTTCAGACGGCACCCTGTCGTATTCCGAGCACGACAGTGCGATACTTCTACCGCTTGTCCCTAATCCGCTTCTTGCGCTTCTGACGTTCCGCTACCCGCTTACGGACGAGAACTACCAATTCGAGTTGCGGCTGAAGGACGTGCAACGTGATCGACCGCCACCAGGCTTCTTCGACGTCGAGTGGGTGAGCATCGACGAGGGAGGCCGGACTTTGGAGCGGGCGGAATTCCCCGGCGGAACCTACGAGGGCCGCACCTACGTACACTACGTCTACGCACTTCCTGGTCATCGGAATGCGCCCGTTCGGATTGAACGCGTCACCACCGACGGTATCGTGATGACGTCCACCGAGTTCACCAATTACGTCCAAGTCGATACCCCCAACGGTCCGACCTATTGGCCGCTGCAGGTGGTCCTGCGAGCGCTGGATTCCGACGGGAGCGACGTCGTCAAAATCGCCTACCAGATCGATACCATCGAGGTCGATGCACCGATACCCGACGAGGTGTTGGTGATTGACCCGCAAGCGGCGGCCCGCATCTGGGACGACGATCGCCAGGAGTTCGTAAGCCCCTGAACGGCGGTGTTCAGGGGTTCTCGCAGCATGGGAGTAGAAACCGCTACGGAGCCGGTGAATGCGACTCTTAACGCACAGTTGGACCACCGGTGCTATTGTGGCTCTGCTGTTGGTTGGAGAACTCGGGTGTTCACGTGACCCGAGTTCGGGCACCTATCCCAGTCGAGAGGAGGCCCGCACGGCGGCGAACGAAGTGTCCGCCACGGCGCCAGCCAGCGTTGGCATAAGCGAGGTTCTGCGTTATTGGTCCAATGGCATGACCGATCACGCGGTGCAGTTGCTTCTGGAGCTCGCTGACAACCGGGCGGACGCGGCTTCTTACCGACCTTTCCGTATCTCGGAGCAACAGTTCGTGGCTCTTGCGCCGGCCGAGCGTGAGGCCCTCCGTGATCAGATGCTGACCACCCTGGACAGCATGCGCGCGCTGGCGCGCGAACTCGACCGCCGGGCGCGCGAAGCGGACCGCGTTGGCGACTTCGCCGGCGCCGCGAAGCACCTGGACGCGATGAAGCGGCTCGGCACGGCCAATCGCGAGCCGGAGGTGCCACAGCTGGTCGATCTCGTCGGCAAAGCGATTATGGAGCGGGCCGACCAAGTGCTGTCCGAGTTGACGAAGCAGGAGGCCGGGGGCAGGCCTCAACCGTGAAGTGAACCAGCTTCACTTTGGCGGTGTTTCCGGCAGTGATGGCGAGTTTCGCACGCAGCGAAGTTCGCGTGCCCGGTCTCTGCCGTAGGGAATCAGAACCCAGGGCCCAGGACGAGGCCCTCCGGCGACACCGCCCACCCGCCGACAGCACGATACCAGCCCATGCGCTGGATGGGGAAGGAGGGGGAGCCCGAGGGGGAACCTTGGGGCCTGATGGTTCCCCCTCGGCGGGAACCAGAAACCGTTCTCAACGCCAAGGGGCCGACTGTCTCACTTGCTGTGAAACACTACAGATTTCGAGCTGCGGTTATGGGACGTTCGAGAAAAACGCATGAGAGCGCCGAAAACGCCGCGCTATCGCAGCGAGCACAAGTGCTGGTGCAGCAAGCATTGACCCCCCCAATTCTTGCGACGGCTCCTGCGCGGTCTCGCTTGCTTCCCATAAATCGTAATTCATACTTGAGCCAGAGGGTTTCTGTGCGAAAGCAAGGTAACAGCTTGGTAGGCTACAAATGAGGGCGCGAATCTCGGTCGTATGTATGCTGTTTCTAGTCGCCGCGGGCACCCCCTCTTACGGCTCTGCGGGAGCTTTGCGGGTCGAATTCAGTGTGCACCACGTGACCGTGGAGGGAAAGGTCACTGTCGGCACTCCCCCAACCACTCAGCCGGTGGGCGATGGCGGTCGCCCGGTTGAAGGGCCGAGCGCGAGTCTGCTCATTGACAACATCAGCCTCGCCGTTGAGATCGGTGTTGACGGCACGTTCGTCGACGGGTTCGACGACGACACCATCACATTCTCGCTTTGCGTACCAGCCGAGGTCAGCTTCGCGCTGCAGCCGGCATGCTCCGGGCAGGCCACGCTGACGCTCGTTCCCGGCAACGAGAGCACATCGATAGCCTTCAGTGGACCGTTTCTCGTCGGGGTGAGCGTGCTGCGCGCCGCCGGGCTCATCTACCTTGACGTGCCTGTGGAAACGGAGGGGTTCAGGAGCGTGGCCAGCGGCGAGATCGTCGAGTACTTGGGCGAACGTTATAGGGTCCGACTTGGCCAGCCTTTCCTGGAAGTGGCCGGTATTCAGGTCGTGGCGCTGCCGGATTGCGTCGAGTGACATGCTTGACAGGTACCGAGCAGTCGTTCTTGGCGCGCTACCGATCGCGTTGTGCGTCAACGGTTGCGCTGGCCGGCACAGCCCGCGCCAAGGTGTGGCAACACGCCCCTGTGGAGCCTTGCCACCCGATGGGACCAGCCACGACGTGGGAATAGTCGTGGAGTACCTCAGTCTGAGCGCCGCGATGGATGCCGGCGGCGTGTTCACCGACGGCCTGGATGACGACCCCTTCTGGTTCCGTGTCCGTCTGCCGCCAGGCCACCGCCAGTGGACGTTGAGCGACGCTGCTCGCTCACGCTTCTCGCTCTTGTTGGAGCCGTGCCTCGACGGCACCGAAGTGGAGTTCAAAGGCTTCTTCCTGGACGGCCTCTCCGTGTTGGCCGCGTTCGGAGTCTATACACTGCGGATCACCCCCGGACCCGGCGTGGGGATCAAATGCGATGGCTCCGCAGCCCAAGTTCTGCAACTGCCTTGGACACTAGATATCTCTGGCGATTCCCTCGTAATCAATGGCGTTCGCGTGTGCCGGCTGCCGGACGTAGTGGCGGATGCCCCACCGGGGGCTGTTGCCTTGCCTGGTGGGAGCGGTGAAGAGCGCACCCCCACAGACGAGACGGCAGGGTTAGTTCGCAGCACGGTGATCATCTCGCAATCGGGTTCTGATGGCGTTCAGGCCGAAGTGATTTGCCCACCGGCGGGTGTGGCGGTACGTGGGGGCGTGGTGTGCCTGTTCGGGACCGGATTCTTGGCGCGCGACCCGGATTGGCCCCGTGGTTGGCCGCACAGGCTCGCCCGAGAGGGATACGTGGCGCTGTGCCCGGCGTACCGGTGCGTTGCCGATGGAGCGAGTTACAGAGAGACGCTGGAGGACGTTTACCGGAGCGTCCAGTGGCTGCAGCGCGCGGCTCCCGAGTATGGCGCGAAGTCCGACGAGATCTCCCTCCTGGGTTACTCTGCGGGAGCGACGCTCGCGATGCTAGTGGGCTTCGCGCCCCCGGAGGCCCTGGGGTTACCTGGTGAGTTACGTCCGGACGTGCGGGTACACAGTGTGATAGCGCTGGCCGGCGCAGCGTCGTTCATCAGCGAGAACGGTGAACTCGACCGCGCGAGCGCGCGGTCGGCCATGATCGCGCGATGGGCGGGCGCGTGGGACGCCGAGTTGTTCCGGCGGCTGTCACCGGCCTCGTGGGTCAACCCGCACGTGCCGGCGTTACTGGTAGTACATCACGTCCGAGATGGAGTCGCGGCATTCAAGCCTTGGCCGAGCACCGTTTCGAGCTGGCAGCGGCTGGGAGTCCGCTGTCGATTAGTGGCTCTCGATGGCGACCTGGCGCCGATCCGTGCCCACTATGTCCTACGAACGCCCGAAGATGCCCGAGCGGTCGGAGAGGTAGTCAACTGGCTCGGCCATGGGCGCAACGGTCGCCCAGGCGTATTGTGACGGGTTGCGTTTCACGTGCGCCACATACGGCGTTCTGCGACGCTCCTTTGAACAGGACACGACGCGGAACAAGCACGACCCCTTCGGCCGTGCGTCCGCTTGGCAGGATAAACCGTGCCCGCATAGCGCCGCAAGTCGCGCAGCCCGGCGAAGGTCGCTTGGCCAAGGTTGCGCAGCATGGCGTCCTGTTCGTCCAACTGGTCGACGCGCGGGCCGCGTGCCGGGCGAGGCTGCCCATGACCATAAGCCGGGGGGGCCAGTGACCGTAATGCACTTCGTTTCGCGTGGGAAGCTTCCGGCGGCCGCGCTGACGATTTCGGACCGCTGCCCGGCTGGTGCCGTGCTGGATGCAGCCCTCGGCTTGTCACCCGGAGGGCTGGCGGATAAAATCCACCTGGCGATGGAGTCCGCCATTAAGTGACCGTCGTGGTCTGATGACTCCTGCCTGGACGCTTGCAGGTAGGGGTCATGCGCATGTACCCGGCCCCCTGCCGCAAGGCGGGTTTTTTGTTGCCGGATATCGCGGAGTGGACCATGACCGAAGCCTTTTCCATCGCCGCCGTGTGGCTGTTTCTCGCCGTGGTCGCCACGGTGCTCGCCAACCACCTGCGGATCTCGATGGCGCTGGTGGAGATTTGCGTGGGTATCGCGGCGGGAGCCGCGGCCCAGCACTACTGGGGGCAGGGGGCTTTGGGGACCGACGCGGATTGGCTGCGTTTCCTGGCGTCGGCGGGGGCCGTCATGTTGACCTTCCTGGCCGGAGCCGAGTTGGAGCCGACCACGTTGCGGGCCAAGTGGCGGGAAGTCACGGTCGTGGGACTGATCGGCTTCGCGGCCCCGTTCCTCGGCTGCGCCGCCGTGGCCCATTACCTCCTCGGTTGGGACGGTCGGGCGAGTTGGCTGGCCGGGGTGGCGCTGTCCACCACCTCGATGGCGGTTGTGTACGCCGTCATGCTCGAAACGGGGCTCAACCGCACCGAGTTCGGCAAGGGCATCCTGGGCGCGTGCTTCGTCAACGACCTGGGCACGGTGCTGGCCCTGGGGCTGATCTTCGCGCCGTTCACGCACAAGACCGGCATCTTCCTGGGGGCCGCCGTGCTCGCGTTGACGGCGCTGCCGATCGTGACCAACTGGATGACGCGGCGTTACGCGTATCGCACCGCCGCGATACGAACCAAGTTGGTGCTGCTGGTGCTGTTCGCGCTGGGGGCGCTGGCGTTGTGGGCCGGCAGCGAGGCGGTCCTGCCGGCGTACGTCGCGGGGATGGTGCTGGCGGAAGCGGCGGCGGCGGACCATCTGTGGGTGCGACGCATGCGAACGCTGACGGTCGGCTTCCTGACGCCGTTCTACTTCATCCGGGCCGGGGCGCTCGTGGCGCTGCCGGCGATTGTGTCGGCCCCGCTCGTATTCGTGCTGTTGTTGGGGGGCAAGGTCGTGTCGAAGATCTTCGGGCTCTACCCGGTCATCGCTCGCTTTCGGCCGGACCGTCGCGAGCGCTGGTACTACACGTTGCTGATGTCCACCGGCCTGACCTTCGGGACGATCTCAGCGCTGTACGGGCTGACGCACAACATCGTGACGCGCGAGCAGTACTCCTTCCTGGTCGGCGTGGTCATCGCCAGCGCCGTCGTCCCGACGCTCATCGCCGGATGGGCCTTCCTGCCGCGGCACCTGCTGCCCGCCCCGCCCGCCGAGCCCATCGTCGTGCCGGCCACGGAGCTGGGAGAGGAAACGAACGGCCTACAGGATGAATGAGAGGATCTGCGGCCCCGCGTGCTGCCGGAGCAGCGGCCGATCCGCGGTGACGGCGGCTCAGGAAGCCGCGTGGGCCTCGTCGGTGGCCGGTTCGGGAACGGCGTCGCCGGTCCGCGGCATGTTGAGGTAGAAGCCGATCCAGCGGGCCAGGTCGGCGATGCGCGCGTCGAACTCACCGCGGTGCCGCTACAGCGTCTGCCAGCGGCTGACGCCCGGGCCCAGGACGCATCTTCCCGCAAGCACCTGCGCTGTGAGCGCCGCTGCGGGGCATGCCAGGCAAAGCCCTGATCGCGATAAGAGCGACCCGCTCAATCGCCGCCACGACCTCCAAGCAACCTACCCACGCCGGGCGACCAGGCGATCTCGATTCCGAGTGTCCCTTTAGCCGATCAGATAGGTATACTATCATAGGACAGCGGCTGATATCGGATCAGCCCCTGCGTTGTGCGACAAGGAAGAATCCGTTTGCGAGAACCGATGCGCTGAACCCTGGGAGGCCATGGACGACCCAACCCCGACGGAAACGCCCTTGAGCGTGTGGCCGGGGCGGCGCGGGCCACCCACCTTGACGAAGGGTTCCAGCAAACCTCTTCCACCGGCAATCGCGGAGGTTGGCTCCGATCTTGCGACGGGCGTGCCGCCGCATGGCGTAACGCTCCGTCGCTTTTTTTGCGGACCGCTGGGGCGTCGGTGGTCCGAAACAGCGCTTCGACGGGTTCGTGCCCGCGCCACGTGAGGTGTAACGGTCGCCCGCCAATATTGCCTGGCAAGGCGCACAATGGCGCCCCATATTCGCCGCCCGATGGCCGGCAGACCCGCAAAACCATGGTGACGGGCTGCGCGGTGCGTCAGGTGGGATTATCATCTTCATCGAATTGCCCTATGTCCGATACACGTACCAATCCGAGGGCCGGCCCGGTGTGGGACGAAGCCGCCTTGCGCGATCCGCACGGGCAACCGGACAAGGCGCAGCGCGTGGCCGCCATGTTCGATGCCATCGCCTGCACTTACGAGGCAGTCAACACCGTGGCGAGCCTCGGACGAGATGCGGCGTGGCGACGGCTTGCCGTGGCCGCTGCTGACGTGCGGCCCGGCGATGTTGTCTTGGACATATGTTGCGGCACGGGCGACATGCTGCGCGCATTTGGCAGGGCGCATCCAGGTATTACACGGCTGATCGGTGTCGATTTCGCCACCGGCATGTTGCGCCGCGCAAAGTGTCCGCCCAAACCTCACGCCGACCTGCTGCGCGCCGACGCGCTGCGGTTGCCACTGGCCGATGCCTCGGTAGACGTCATCAGTTGTGCCTTTGGCGTCCGCAACTTCGGGCATCTTCAGGCCGGCCTTGACGAGATGGCCCGCGTGGCCAAGCCGGGCGCCCGCGTCGTAATTCTGGAGTTCGCGATGCCGGACCACCCACCCTGGCGTTGGGCTTGCCGCTGGTATTGCCAGGTCATCCTGCCCCGCCTGGGGGCGTGGGTCAGCGGCGAGCGCTGCGGCGCCTACCGCTACCTGGCGCGGTCAATCGCCATGTTCCCGAAGGCCTCAGAGCTGGCGGAACTTCTGCGGGCGGCTGGATTCGTCCGAGTAACACTGCGGCGGCTGAACTTTGGAGTAGTGGTCCTGTATCGGGCGTTGCGACCGTGAAGCGCCCCCGACCGCCGTTCGTTGACCCGGGTGCCGGACGTTCGTTTCCCGGCAGGCCGCGCCCCCTGTTCCGAGAGCAATTGTGATTCAGTTCCGCGCGCCTTCACCGCGGCTAGCCCCGCGTTTGTAACGAGCGGGAAGGTAGAAGCGGTGTACTGCCAGTGGGGAATGCGGGGCCTACTTGCGGTGCCGCGGCAGCGTGTTCGTCCGCTGGGGACCGCGCTGACGGCGTGGCGAACCACTGAACACCGGGCCTAAACCGAGCTGTCGCAGAAGCTCGTCCTCGCGCCCGTGCATGCGCTCGAAGCCGCGCGGCGAGTGGTCATTATAGCCGGCCACGTGCAGGATCCCGTGTGTCAGGTAGAGCGCCAGTTCGGCCCGGGCCGCAGGCCATGCGTTGCCCCGCCGTCGCGCAAATTGCAGGGCGACGTCGCTGCACAAGACGATTTCCGCGTCGATGTAGCCGTGGCGGTTCAGCGAGCCGAGGTCGAACGCCAGCACGTCGGTCGGTCCGCGCCGCCGGAGGAACCGCTCGTGCAATGTGGACATGGCCTGCTGGCCGACGACGGCGATCGACAGGTGACCGCTGTGGAATCCTTCCGCGGCAAGCACATGGCGAGCCACGCGGCGCAATAGCGGCACCATGCCTGGCCAGCGGGCCCGCAGCCCCCAGCGCACAGCGATGGTGACTTCGCCGGGCGGGCGCTGCGGACGATTGGCGGGTGGTCGCGCTGCTGACATATCAGGATGCGCTGCGAGCCTCGGCGGTGGTTTCGGTGGTTGGATAGGTGACGCGGGCGTGGTAGATGCTGCACAGCGTTTTGACCAGCGTCGTGCGGATGATTTGCAGTTCGCGGAAGGTCAGATCGCATTCGTCCAACTGCCCGTCCATCATACGCTTTTGAATCAAGCGCTCTACCGTGTCCTCGATGCGGTTGGGGGTCGGCTCGGTCATGGCCCGGACGGCGCCCTCCACGCCGTCGCAAATCATCACGATCGCCGTCTCACGTGACTGAGGCTTCGGTCCAGGATAACGGAACTGCTCGTCGGACACCTCCGGGTCGCCCGGCTTGCGCGCCCGGCTGGCAGCGTGATAGAAATACTCTACCACGCAGGTGCCATGATGCTCGGGAATGAAGGCCCGCAGCGGCGGCGGCAAGCGATACTCGCGCGCCATCTCGATGCCGTCCTTGACATGCCCGATGATGATCAGGTGGCTCATGGCTGGCGAGAGCCGGTCGTGCCGGTTGCCCACGCCCATGGCCTGGTTTTCCACAAAATACTCGGCCTTGTTGATCTTGCCGATGTCGTGATAGTAGGCCCCGGCGCGGGCCAACAGCCCGTTAGCACCGATGGCTTCCGCGGCGGCGTCTGCCAGTGTGCCCACCAGCAGACTATGATTGTATGTGCCCGGCGATTCGGCTGCCAGCATGCGCAGCAGCGGCTTGTTCGGATCGCACCATTCCAGCAGCGTCATGGCGGTCGTCACGCCGAACAGCCGTTCGATGCCCGGCAGTATGCCCTCTACCAAAAACGCCGCCGCCAAAGTAGTCAGCGCCGCCCAGATGGTCTGGTTCCACAGCACATAGTCTGGGTACTGGGCATCGAGCAGGCCGGCCAGTTGGGTGGTGATGCCGGCCAGCAGCGCCGCCAGGGCCCCCACCGCGATGATTCGTCCACGGTTGCGCAAGTTGTGCAAACCATAGAACAGCACTGCCGCGCTGGCTGCCAGAATCAGCAAGAAGCCGATGCCTTGCCGCGTCGCCACCGTGATCATCAGTGCCAACAGGCCGCCGACGGCGTACGCCGGTGCGCGCCCCGAGGTGATCGCTAGCAGGGCAATGGCCAAGGCGTAGGCACCAACCGCCAAATGCGGCAGTGTAGCCTGAAGATAAGCGCTGCGGGCCGCGGCCAGAACGAGCAGCAGCGTCAGGGCGGTCGCCAAGCGGCGCTGCCCACCACCGAGCAGTTCGCCATGCGCCACCAGCAGATAGCCCCCCAAGCCGAACACCACCAGGAAAGCGATCGCTACTTGGGCACGCCACGACCAGAGCGCCAGGCGGCGTGCCTCCTGCCACTGGCTCAGCGTCTCGGGTTCCTGAAGCTCCAATTCTGGCGACTGATACTGGCGGAATTCCTCTTCCAGCAATGCTAGCTTGGTGGCATCCAGTCGCCCGGCTTCCGCCAGTCGCGTACCGGCTTTGTACAACTTGTACTGTGTCGGGACGCTTCTCTCCGCCTCGGCGGCGGCCTGTGCCGATCGTGCTGTGTCGTAGCGAAACAGCGGCTTGAAAGTGCCGGCGCCCTCCGTGCTCAGCATTTGCAGGAGCGAAGCGCGCATGGTCTCACGCAGCGGGGGCGTGAAGTCGGCCGCTGTCAGAACCGCCTGCACCACCTGGTTGACGTGTTCAGCATTGTTGGCGTACAGCAGGCTGGCGTTGGGCACTAGGCGCGGGCCTTCCTGCTCGGGATCGGTCAGAACAGCATTGATGCCCGTGCGGCGGTGTGCCTGCTCGCTGACCTCGACCAACGGTTGGGCGCGCAACGTGCGTACGGCCCGCTCAACAGCCAGTTGAAAGACGTTCGAATCCGGCTGCTCGGCCAGCCGAATGATCTCCTCCAGGCCAGGGTCGTCGAAGACCAGCTTGATCTCGGCGGCCCGCTGGCGGAGCTTCTCCGGGTCGGCCGCGTGCTCGCGCGCTATTCTCAGCGCATTGGCCAGCCGTCCATGAATGTCCTGGACTAATGAGACATCCAGCGCGTAATAATTCTCGGCGTTGTCACGCGCCTGGGTGCGTTTGAGGTCGGTAGCGGCCGCGTCCTCCACGCGGAAAGTGACCCGGGCGTGCAGGCTGCGTGGTATACGCTGTCCTGGACGCAACCCCAGCACTTCCCTGCCGCTGCCGACGATGGCCGCCGCCCCGGCGGCGCAAACCACCAGCATTGCCAGCGGTCCCCACCGGATGCGGTCGCCCAGGCGCCGCCACCAGGTACCCTGCCGCTCAGTTTTCGAGCGGCGGATTTCCTTCTGGCGCGGGCTAGGTCTGCCGAACAGCGGCATAGTCAGTGTGGCTCGTCACTTTCGGGAGCGGTATTCAAGTTGGCGCCATTATCATGGTCAGTGGGTGCGGCGGGAGGCGGCCGATCGTATTGTTTATTGGACGTGCGCAACTCGCGCCGTGCGCGGGGCGCGCCGTCGGCATAGCGCGCCACAATCGTCTGCACCAGGCGATGACGAACGATGTCCGACTCGGTTAATCGGATCACTTCGACTCCGGCCACGCCCCGTAGCCGTTGTACCGCGTCGATCAGTCCAGAAGGCTGCCCCGGTTCCAGGTCCACTTGGCTATCGTCACCGGTCACGATCATCTTGCTGTGGTGTCCCAAACGAGTTAGGAACATCAGCATCTGACCCGGCGTGGTGTTCTGAGCTTCGTCCAGAATCACGATCGCGTTGTTCAGGGTGCGACCACGCATGTACGCCAGCGGCACGACTTCGATCACGTCGTTCACCAGGAACCGTTTGAGCTGATCGAAGGTCATCATGTCGTGCATGGCGTCGAACAGCGGCCGCAGATACGGATTGACTTTCTGCTGCATGTCCCCGGGCAGGAACCCGAGCTTTTCACCAGCTTCCACCGCCGGTCGCACCAGCACGATTCTCCTGGCATCGCCGCGCTTGAGCTGATGTACCGCCAGAGCCACTGCCAGATAGGTCTTGCCCGTGCCGGCCGGTCCCAGGCAGAACACCAGGTCGTTTTGCAGCATCGCCTGTATATAGTGCCGCTGGCCGTCCGTTTTCGGAGTGATCCGAGCGTCACGGGCGAAAACCGTGATGACCTCGCCGGACGAACTCCTGTCCTGTTCTTCGACTTGAGCCAAGGCTTCCGCCACGGCCTCATCATCCAGGTTGTCACGCCGCCGCAGCAGCTCTTGCAGGTTCTCCAGGACGGCCGCCGCCCGGGCCACGTTGGGCGGTTGCCCAACTAGACGCACGGTCGTATTCCGGGCCTGTACTTGGACGCCCAAAGCGTCCCGGATGAGCCGCAAGTGCCGATCGCCCGGGCCGAACAGCTCGGCCCGCCGGTGCGGCTGGCGCAGCGTGACGGATAGCTCCATATGTAATAGAGTATTGCCTGCCTGGGGCGGGTGGCAACCCGACCGGGACGGCCATGGGCCGTTCTGGCCAAGGGAGATTCCCACGCGCCAGTTGCAAACCGCTGCGGCGGCCTTACAATCCGGACCATCTGCCCGACCCGGTCAGTTGGTCGGAGGGTGGGGCGGACGAGCGCGGCGGCCGTGACCGTCGCGTTGTATGAAGGAGTTGGCGCGTGAGCACAATGACGAAGGTATTCGTCGTCCTGACGTGTGTGCTGGCGATCGTGCTCAGTTCGATGACGATCGCGACCGCGGCCCGTTGGTCCAACCTGCGCGAGAACCTGGAGAGCTATCAACAGCTTTACCAGGCCGAGTTCGTCAAACGCATGAACGCCGAAGCCGTCATGGCGACCGCCCTGGCCATGAAGGACGACGAGCTCCAGAAACGCGAGCGCATCGTTAGCCGCAAGGAAGACGAGTTGCGGGCCATGGCTGACCAGCTCGTCACGCTGCGTAACGATCTGGCACGCCGCACCAACGAAGCCATAGCGGCGGACGCCGGTCGCAAGAAACTGGAGGAAATCCTGGAGGTCCAGACGGCCGAACTGACCAGCCTTCAGAAGCATAACCAGGCGCTATTGGCCCAGACCATCGACTTGCAGACTCGCAACCAACGCCTGGCCAGCCGCAATCTTGAGATTACCGGGCAGCTTACCATCCAGATCGACGAGAATCGCAATCTTCAGGAACGGCTGTACGCTCAAGAGCAGCTCAACAAGCAGTTGCAGGAAGCGCTAGCCAGCGGACGGCGGGCGCTGCCGGCAGCGGAACCGCCAGCCGGCGTCCTGCCGGTCTTGCCCCCGGTCGCCGGACCGATCACCGGCGAGGTGACGCAGGTGGATGGCAGCTATGTCAGCATCAATGTGGGCGAGAGTTCCGGGGTCGTGCCCGGTATGGACTTCATGGTCTACCGCGGCCAGACCTACGTCGGCGATCTGAAAGTTCAGAACGTGCGGCCCAAGGAGGCCGGCGGCAAGCTGACGCTGGTCAAACCCGGCGATGAGGTGCGTCCCGGCGATCGCGTCGTCTACGGCCTGGATGGCGGATGAGGTGAGAGCTGCGCCATGACTACGACACCGACGGTACCGCAAACCACCAGGCCGGCAGCCGAGAACGACGTCTACACGGCTTTGTTGCTGGTGGCATCTCTTTGTCAGTTGGCGGCGACGATCTACGTGGCGTATCGCGCCGTCAGCATGTTGGGCGGCTTGTTGCCGCCAGGTGGCGCGTAGTCCGCCGCGCCAAGGATGGCTGTGCGGACGGGTGGCGCAGCCGCAGGCGCGGCGGCGACGTCGCCGAGCGACTGCTGCGATTTCGGAGACTGCGGTGTTCCTCCGTCGCCTAATGGGGCTTTTCAGCCTCGACATGGGGATCGACCTGGGCACTTGCAACACGCTGGTCGCGGTGCGGGGCGAGGGAATCGTCCTGAACGAGCCTTCCGTGGTGGCCGTCCGTAAAGGGACCAACGAAGTCCTTGACACGGCGGACGGCAAGGCGGTCGGGCTGGCGGCCAAAGCTATGTTGGGACGCACTCCCGGCTCCATCACTGCCATCCGACCGCTGAAGGACGGGGTGATCGCCGACTTCGAGATCACCCAGGCCATGCTCAGCTATTTCATCCGCAAGGTGCACGGCAATCGCGGCATCGCTCATCCGCGCGTCGTCATCGCCGTTCCCTCCGGCATCACTGCTGTGGAGAAGCGTGCCGTGCTGAACTCGGCCGAGCGCGCCGGCGCGCGGCGCGTGTATCTGGTGGACGAGCCGAAAGCCGCCGGCATCGGCGCCGGTTTGCCCATCCACGAGCCGCGTGCCTCGATGATCGTCGATATCGGTGGTGGCACAACCGAGATCGCCGTCTTGAGCCTTTCGGACATTGCGGCCTGCACTTCCATGCGCGTCGCCGGCGATGACATGGATGAGGCCATCATGAACTACATGCGCCGCACATACAACCTCATGATCGGCCCGCAGACCGCCGAGAGCATCAAGATTCAGATCGGGTCCGCGGCACCGCTGTCCGAAGAGCTGAAGATGGAGGTCAAGGGCCGCGACATGATCAGTGGCCTCCCGCGCCGGGCTGTCATCACCAGCGACGAGGTGCGCGAGGCTCTGAAAGAGCCTATCGGGCAGATCATCGAGGGCGTCCTGCACACACTCGAACAGCTTGAGCCCGAACTGGCCGCCGATTTGGTCGACAACGGCATCTGCATGGCCGGTGGCGGTTCGCTGCTGCGCGGCTTGGATGTCGTCTTGGCCAAGGCGTCGGGGCTTCAGGTCTCGGTCGCCGAAGACCCGCTTACCTGCGTGGCACGCGGCACGGCCGAGTACCTGGAGAACCTTGATGAGTGGGGCACCGCCATGGAGTCGGACGAAGACGAGTACTAGCCACAGGCGTGCCTTCCGGCGCCGCCCGGGCCAGAAACTGGCGCCTCGGTTCGGCCGTTCATCATTAGCCAATGCGATTGCCGTCGAAATCCGCGACCTTTTGGATCCTGACTGCCGCTGCGGCCGTCTCCGCTTTCCTGCTCCCAGGTCGGTGGACGACGCCGGGGCGCGGCCTTTTTCAGCCGCTGGGGGTACTGCAATGGCCGGCCACCTGGGCGGCGCAGCAGTTCGGGCGGTCGGTTCAGCCCGCTGGCGGCGAGCACTTATCCGCGGAACAGGCCCGCACACTACTCGAGGAAGTCGAGACGCTGCGACGGCAGGTGTTTCAGCAGCGCCTGCGACTTCAGGCCGCCGAATCCCAAATCCGCGAGCTGACTGGCTTGACCGGCCAACTGCCTGACGCCCACCTTTGCATCGTCGTGGCCCCCGTTATCGCGTACGACGCCGACCGACGCGGCGCGGCGCTGCTCATCACCAAGGGCCGCCAGCCGCAGTGGTTGCGCGAAGGCCAATGGGTAGTGGCGGCTGCCAGAAGTCTGCCGGATTGGGACCGCGACGCCACTCTCCGCGACCTGCTTGATCGCGGCTGGCTCATCGGTCGCGTCGCGGAGGTGCGACCGCGACTGGCCCGTGTCCAGCTTGTCAGCGACCCACGCTTCCGCTGTGTGGTGCGACCGGCCCGCATGCTGGCCGATGGCACCGTCCAGCTCGCACCCGAAAGCGCTTTACTGGTCGGGCAGGGAGCCGGGCGCTCGGTGATTCTTCAGGCCCCACGCGACTACTACACCGAGGGTTACCGCCTGGTGGTCGTGCCAGCCACTCGTGAGCTGCCGGTCGGGATGACCGTTGGTCGGGTAACGGGCGCGCGACAGCGGGGCGACTCGGCCCAGCATTTCGATCTGGACGTGGTGCCCTGGGGCACACCCGAAGAGCTGACGCACGTCTACGTACTGGCGATCGAGCCGTAGCGGGGCCTTGTGTTGCCTGGCCCACCGCTTACAGCGGCTTGATGCGGATCTTGCGATACCAGACGGGGTTACCGTGATCTTGCAGCCCGATGCGTCCACGGCGCGGCATGTCTTTGAATGCCGTGCGGAACTTGTTCGCCGTCCCGTCGGGATTCCGGCCGGCGATTGTCCAGTCGTCCAGGTCCATGTCGATGATGGCCTGTCCGTTCAACTCCACTTGGATACGCGGGCCGCGGCAGGTCACCACGACGCGGTTCCACTCGCCTGGCGGCTTCACGGCGTTCGTGCGTGGCGCCAGGCAGTCATAAATCGCACCGCAGTCGTGCTTAGTCACCTCCGCCTTGCCATAAGAGTCCAGCACCTGTACTTCGATACCGGTCTGCACGCAGTCGCGAATGTCGCCAGTGCGCAGGAAGATACCGCTGTTGGTTTGCGGAGCGAGCTTGAATTCGCAGCTTAAGATGAAATCGCCAAAGGTTTGCTCGGTCCAGATGTCTCCGCCGCCCTGGCGTGTCAGGACCCCGTCTTCGACGGTCCAACTGCGGTCCTTGACAATCCAGCCCGTCAGGTCGCCGGCCCCGAGCAGATCGAACCAACCGTCGGCGTCACGCCATCCGCTGGGCAGAGCGTCTGCCGACAGATCGCCCAGGGCGAACTGGATACCGGCCAGATAGTGCTCGAGAACCGGCCGATTCCAGAAAACCTCGTGACGGTGACCCAGCGAACAGTAGAACACGCGGCCCAACCCGTAGTTACGCACCCAACTGACGGCGAAGTCGCCGTCCTGGCGGGCGATACCCGGCTTGGTCATGTCCGTCTTGGCGATGTCCAGGCTCAGCAGCACGCGCAGCCGCTGCCGCGAATACGGCTCTTTGAACTGGTAGATCTCGTCTGCAACCGCGAAGGGCTGCCCGCCGAACATCTTCACCAGCGGATGACCCGGCTCGTCGAGCTTGACAGTCACGGTCTCGTTCCACGGGTGACCCGCGAAGTACCCACCCATAAGTTCGCCGAACTCCGGCCACTGGTAGAAACAATCGGTGGCGGCGTGCAACCCGATCACGCCCTTACCCTGACGTACGAACTCCAGCAGGCTTGCCTTGAGCGCTGGGTCCTCGAACAGCTCACCGGTCGTGTTGTTGAAGCAGACCCCGTCGTACTTGTTCAGCCGGTCGGGCTGGAAAACCTGCACATCGTCGGTGGTGCTGACGGAGAAAGCCCCGGTCTTCTCACCCAGTATTTCCAGAGCTGCCGTCGCGTACGGGATCGCGCTGTGCACAAAGCCTTTGCAGCCGGTGTAGACCAGGAGCTGCCGTGGCTGGGTCGGCTTGACGGGCGCCGCTTCCGGCGCGGCCTGACGGATACGCTCAAGTTCCTCGCCCGATACCGGCCCGCCCGCCACGGCGGGGACATTTGTCAGAATGGTCAAAGACGCCGCAACCACTACGAGAAGAGCGACCGGTAGCGCTTCCATGAGCACACTCCTTCATGCCTGCCTCCACAACAGGCCGGACTGATAGGCCGGATTCTACCATGTCGGCCGGTCGCCGAAATCGTTGAGACGACCGAAACGCAGCAAAGCTTGTTCCGGACCTCCCAGGTACACCACACCGCTCACGTCCGATACGTGCTCGCAAACGGCGGCGACTTCCTCCTGGCTCAACACCATGAACGCTGTCGATAGCCCGTCCGCCAGAGCAGCGCGCGGCGCGATCGCCCAGGAGGCCTCCACACCCGTCGCCGGTTGCCCGCGACGCGGATCGAAGATGTGGCCCGCGTGCAGGTGCCGCCCCGAACCGCTCAGAGAGGCGTCGCGCAGCGTCACGATATCGATTGAACGATTCGGCTGCCGTGGATCGCGCAGGCCGACGCGCCAGCCGTCTTCGTCGGCCGGCCGGCCGAACACGCGTACCGTGCTTTGCCCGCTGTGGACGCAGCCGGCAGGGATGCCCCAGTCGCGTAACATGTCCACCACGCGATCGACGGCATAGCCTTTGCCGATGCCGCCCAGGTCGAGTTGCACGTCGGCCATCCGTACGCCGACCGCGTGGGCGGCCGGGTCGAGCACGAGAGGCGCCAGTGCACCGCGTCCGGGCGTTAGATAGGCGATGTCGAAGGCACCATTGGTCAGGTCGTAAAGCAGCGCGGCCAGTCGCAAGCACTCGATCGTCTCGATCGCCACGCGAACGCTTTCTCCTGGCCGGAGAGCACGGATCTGGGCTATGTCGCTGTGTGGGTCGAAGCGGCTGAGCGTCTGTTGTAAGCGATCGAGTTCGTCGAACGCGGCCCGAGCGGCCTGTGCCGCGTAGCGCGCTGTCGTGCCCGCCAGCTCAATGCCGAAGACACAGCTCATCGCCTCATGTTCGAAGCGGTGAACATCGGTCGGGTGCGTTGCTCGCGGTATCAGACTCATGGTGGCGCGGTTTCAGCGGTGCCGCCGCGATGTCGGGCCAAATAAGCGTCCCACAGGTGGCGGCGGATGTACACGCTGAGCACCTCATCCCGGCGCAGGCCGCGGTAGCTGAGCTGATACTCGGTTTTTCGCGATTCCTCGAACCGGCCTTGCAGCGCGTGTGACACGAGAATCACGTCGGCGTCCGGGTCGTCCGGGACGCTCTCCCAGTAGCCGACCAGCTCGAAGCAGCGTAAGTACCACGGCAAGGGCCACGGATTGGGTGCGAACACCTTTATGAGCAGGTTGCCGCTGCCTCCCGCGAGTTCGGCCAGCTCGTCGAGCTGGGCTGCCAGGTCTTCCACATCGCGTACGGTGTAGGAGTACGCATAGGGATTGTAGTGGCTCGCGCAGAAGCGCGGGCTGACGGCACGCTTCGCCTGCCAGCCGAGATGCGCGGTGCCCGCCAGCAGTAGCGCTCCCGCGGCGAACCGTCCGAGCAGCACTTTTCCTGTGCTGCACGTCCTGCAAGCCTCTGCCCTGAGCGCTCTGTTGCCCGCCAGGTGCAGCAGCGTCGCGGCTCCAACACCGGCCAGCAGAATCAAGCCGTGCAATGCGCTCAGTATGCACCAAGGCGTCTTGTAAGGAATCGCCGAGTACGCCACAAGCATTAGCGCGGTGTAGATCGTCAAGAGACGCGGCAGGGTGCGGCTGGCGGTACCCGCGCCGCGGCCAAGCGCGGCAGCCAGCGCCCCGACAATGGCCAAAGCGACGATGAAACCTTCCGTCCACACCGGCCCGGCGCCGTATCGCCACCACACGAGGAGGTGCAGGTAGTAGTACCAGGGGTGCACGTGTGCTCCGCCTTCGCCGGCGCGCCGGAAATATGTCGCGAACGCCCGCACCGAATCGAGTGGACCGCTCCAGTTGCTGCCTAGGCCGGAGAAAAGCGTGACCGAGACGGCCGCCATCGCTGCGGTGCCTAGTATTGCCCCTAGGAGGCTGACACGCAGGATTGCTCGGGGGATACCAATGGCGGCAGGAGCCGAGATGTCCTGAGCCCCGCGTGTCTGCGGCCCCTCGGTGTCCCTTCCCCCCGGAGCGCTCGCGCGAACTCCTCTCCCTGGGGCGTCATCGTTGATTCTTTTCCCATGTGAGGATGGCGTAGGGTGAGAGGCAGAGCTGGCACGATGCCGAAACTCCGATCCTGCGCTTCGACTCTCTCCAACTTCCTCCCTGGACGGGGGGGCAGTCGGACGCTCAGCTACGAGCGCTCTCGACCGGCACGCTGCCGGCAGGGCAAGACCCGCTGCCAGCAGGCAGCCCCAGGCGATCACGCACGTTTCCTTCGTCGCGTGCATCAGCCCGATGCTGACACCAAGCGCCAGAATCCACCACAAACGAGCGACGCGGTGTGTTGCAGCGGCACGAACGCCCGCAGAACGCGACGCGCCCGCGAGCACGCCGGAGTACGGCGGCCGGCGCGTCACGTTCTGGTCGAACGGGTCGAGCCGCACGCACTGCCACAAGCGCCAGCCAGCCGCCACGGCCGCGAAGGTGAAGAAGACCAGTAGCGTTTCCTGAATGTAATAGCGGCTGTAATAGACCATCGCCGGCGAAACAGCGGTCAGCAGGGCGGCAATGAGCGTCGCCGGACGCCCCAGCCCATCGCTAAGCACTGCGGTCAATAGGATCAGACCGACGCCAAACAGTACCGGAACCACGCGGAACATCGCGGCGTCTGTCGCGCAGAGACTGACCGTTCCACTCAGCCACGCTGCCGGCAGCGTCGCGTAGTACAGCGTCGGTCCGTGGTACTCGTTCAGATCGTACTTGTAGAGGCCGGTCCGCCAGAGCGTGTCGAACTTGACAGCGTGGACGGCCTCATCGACGTGCATCGGCCGCAGGTTCAACCGCGGCAGCCGCAGCGCCAAGGCTAGACAGCCCGTCGCAAGGAGCAGCCCCACGAAGACAACGGTGCGTCTCATTCTGCGGGCCGGCCAAACACCTCCACCTCGGTGTAGTGGTTCTGATCGTCGGCGGTACTGCCCCTGCTGTACAGGCGGACGTAGCGGCCTATCACGCCGCCGGCGTCGATCAGTTTGCCTTCGAACGTTTCCCAGTACTCCTTGTGATCGCCCAGCCCGAGGCCGGAGGAGTTGTCATGATCGTTGTTGAACACCGTGCGGACATCCTTGACGAAGTCCGGGTCGTCGGACACCTGTACCACCACGTCGTGATACACTCGGGCGGTGATGTGATAGTGCCACACGACGACGGCGTGAATGGCGTATCGCTTCTTCAGGTCGATTTGGACCCACTGCTTGCCAGGCCCCAGCTCGACATAGCTGCCCTCGGTCGCCTCTTTGTCCCCATCCGTCACGCATTTCAAGTTCCCGATGATCGGCTCGGGGTCGCTGCTGCGCACCGGCTTGCCGGCGGCCACGTTTTGACAACCGGGTGGAACCATCAGTGGCGGCCGCGGGCCCTTGCGCGGAGGTTCCAGGTTCGTTCCGGGCGGGGTGTTCGTCGGCGTGCCCTTGAACGCCGGCTTCGGAAGCTTCAGCTCCAGCGGGACCAGCTTGGCGTTTGCATCGTTCGCAGTAGTCTGTGTAGTGGGCGGCGTTTGAGCCCGCACACACACCGCCGCCGCTAGACCGATCACCAACATCATGGTGACGGCGCCTGAAGACGCGGCCAATGACTGAACACGAACCATAGGCACATACTCCAGATCCGGGGGCGCACCGCCTGCGCGGCGCTAGCCCCTACGCCCGCGACCGCAACCAGACGCTGGCGGCCCACGCAACCAGTGCCCCCAGCAGCACATAGGCCGCCACGCCGTGCACCTCCGTCAGCGTCTCCTGCGCAGCATACCCGAAGTACGGCAGCATCGCCGCCAGCATCGTTATCACGACGACGAAACCTGCCAGAATCACGCTCCACACCGCCGCTTGGCGCCAGCGCCAGCCGGTCGGTTTCGCATCGCTCGCTGGGCACAGCATCGCCACGCCGGTCAACCCGACGATGAACAGCGGCGCCGCGAACAGGTGCACCAGCAACGTCCAGCCGGAGACTTCCGCGCGCAGCCATTCGCCGCCAAAGCCCGTCACGGCTTGGACTGCCGCGCCAACGAGCATCATGACCAGCAGCAGCCGACGCCAGGCTGCCATTCGAGCCGGCGGCACCCACGGTGCGGCGCCGCACGCGGCGCGCAGTATTGTTATCGCCATGAGCGCGACACAAGCGCCGCCGAAATACCTGAATGCCGGTCGCACTTCGAAGCCCAGTGCCCAGATGCGGGCCAGAGTTGGGTCGTATCCGTGCAGTTCGTACATATGGCCTTCGCCGGTGCTCGTTATCGCACCGAAGAAGACCGAACCGCGGACCGAGTGACAGTCTTCGCAGCCGCGAACACCCAGCGATTGGGCAGCGGGTCGCACATCGTGTGCCAGCGGCCAGCGGTATGACCGCTGTGGGTCGCCATCGTCGAGCCGGCGATGGGCGGCAATGGGCTCCTCGTCGCTGCGCCGCCCGAAGACCGGACCGACGATCCGCGGAGGCAGGTCGGGGCGCCGCTCGCGTGTCGGCAGGCCCAGCTCGTGTGCCATGGCGGTCTGCATCCGCCACACCTGCTGTTGCGGCCACGGTCCGGAGTGGCAGGCGGTACAGGCTAGTTTCTCCAGGTGCAGCGGCGGCAGGCCCGCGTGTTGCGGGTGCGGAGCACGCAGGCGCCCGCCGAGGACCGTCGTGACCTCATGGCTGTTCTCAGCGCCGAGGTGGCAGCCGCGGCAGGTGCGCGACGCACGCGCAGGCTGCTCCGACTCGCCCTCGTAGCCCCGCGTCATCGCGTGGTCGATGCCGTGCCGATGGCAATCGACGCACAGCAAGCCGGCGGCTATATGCACGTCCTGATCAGTGTGCCAGGCTTCTGGGGCACCAGCGCCGACGATGCGCGTCGTGTGGCAGAAGTAACAGCGCTCGTTGGGCACGCGGCGGGTGATGTCGAATAGCACGCGATCGTCGGCGTCGAAGCGTGTCTTGTCGTAGATAAGCGTCGGGCCGGCCCGCTCGGGGAAATCCGGATCGGGAGGCGCGAACGGGTCCCAGTCGTCGGGCGCCTTGCGCGCTTCGCCACGGACGACGCCTAACCCCAGCGCTGCCGTTGCGGCCCAGCGGAAGTTCTCCTTCTCGATTTGTCGGGCCATTTCGGCCGGATCGTGCTGCTGGTTAGCGCTATGACATACCATGCAGTCGATTTCGAGCGGGCCGGAGACAGACCAACGCGGGCCGGAGCTACCACCCTCCCGCAGTCCCTTCCCAGGAGGGAGAGCGCTTGGAGATGCCACCGGTTCGCCGAAGCCGCCACCGGGCATGTGACGGCCGAAGCGTTTGACCATGTCCCAATCGGACAGGCCGGCGTCGGCTGGCTTGATCGTGCCGGGCCAGCCGCGGGCGGAGATGGCGACAACTGACCCATTCTCGTCGTCGATGACGAACCACGGCTCACCGGGGCGGCCTGCACCCTGATCAGAGCCCGAAGCGCCGGCGAGGGATCCGGCCGGGGCCGGGCGGCCAGCAGTGAAGTGCCAGCCGCGGCGAATCTCGGCGTAGGGGTGACACTTACCGCACGTGGCTCGCGGCGAGTACGGCAGCGCTGGCGCGTCGGTAGGCCGGATCGCCTTGCCGTCGTGGTCGTAGAGCGTGATCCGGTGGACGTACGGCGAACGGGAGTCTGTCTTCAGGTGATCTACAGATTCAGACTGTTGCGCTAGGGCAATAAGTGGAATAACGAGCGACGCGACAACCGCCCGCAGGCACGTCAGTTCCGCAGCCCGGGGTGGTGGGGTCGCATACGTAGCACCGGCCATTTGCCAGGGCCAGGTCGATCGACCACGAAACAAGCAGTGGGGTCGATGCACGGCACCCCCGGCCCTCGGGCGGCCACCACAGCATTGCCCCGCCGCTGTGAGATGGCCCACCCTGACATCGCCACGTCCTGACATTCCTTTCAGCCGCCTATCCCCGCGTTCGCGCGGTCCCGCTTGCTCACGCCTTGAACTCTTCCGGCTTGAATTCAACCTTGCAACCATTAGCCGCCGCTTCGTTTGCCCGTAGAACCGTCACGCAGGTTTCGTAGGCTACATCTGCTGGACAAGTTAATGGAGTTCCTTGGCGTATCGCCGCGAAGAAGTTCTCCAGATGCAGTTGGCGCGTGTCCTTCTGAGCCTCGACTGCCAACCGTTGGCCCTCGGGGTCTTTCTTGCCCTCTGGCGTGAGGGTTTCGCCGATCTTCAGCTCAATGGCCTCGCGTCCCATCTTCTCGATTTTGGCGGCCTCGTCCTCCCATTCGCGTCGCTTGGCGTGGACTTCGCGGAAGATCAGCCCCGTCTTGCCGTCGTCGCTGATGACCAGCGTTCCCTCGTCACCCATGAACTGCTCGTAGAAACCGCCGTAGCTCGTCGTATTCAGCACCTGGTAAGTGCCGCGCACCGGGCCGCTCGCGGTGCGCCACTCGTAAATGGTCAGAATGTTGTCGTACCAGTCCCGGCCTGGCTGCTGCGTGTAATAGTCCAACCCGGCACTGGCGAGGACCGCCTTGGGTGGCGTTCGCAGGAACCAGTTGAATATGTCGATCTGATGCGAGCCGAGGTCCGCGATCGGCCCACCGGAGTACTTGCGATACCAACGCCAGTTCAGCAGCTCGTCCATTGACCCGTAGCCGTAACGTTTGAGGGTGTCGGTATCCAGCTCTTGGCCCTGTGGGCAGCCGACCTCCAGCAGCCGCGCCCGGTTCCACTGTCCGTACACCTGCGTGATGCGCCCCAGGATCTTGTCATTTTCGATCATCTTCAGGGCGTGCCAGTAGCGCGGGGCGCTGCGCCGCTGGTGGCCGATCTGGAGGAGTTTGCCGGTCTGCCGGGCGGTTTCCACCATCGACCGAGCCGCTTCCAGCGTATTGGCCATCTCCTTTTCGCAGTAAACGTGCTTGCCGGCCCGCAGGCAGGCGTTGGTATGTTCGGCGTGAACCCAGTCGGGGCTGGCGACAATGACCGCGTCCAGGTGCTTCTCTCGCTCGAGCATCTCTCGATAGTCGCCGTAAACGCTCACGAGCTGGTCATACTTCTTGAGCAGGTTGGCGGCATAGCGCTGGTGGTACGGCCAAATGTCACAGACCGCCACGAAGCGGATCCCGGGGATCTTCAGGCAGAAGTTTATCAGTACGCGGCCCTGGCTGCCGGCCCCGATGATCCCGACCGCCAGCTCATCGGCTGGCGTCGAAGCCTCCTGCGCCCAGCCGGGCAATGTCACCATCAGTCCGGCCCCTGCGACAGCCACTGTCTGAAGGAACTCGCGTCGATTCAGGCCCTCGGCACCCCCACCCACTGGTACGTTTGGCATGCGGCACCTCTGTTGGACTACGTTAGGCCCTGGCCGCCTCCGGTCGGCGAACACAAAGCCGCACAACACCGGATTGCCTAAAATCGGCGACCCGCCGCGATCTGGGCAAGTGCCGGTCGGCGTCGCGCAAAGAATCGTACAGCGCAGCGCTCTGGCGTTGCAAACAGCCGACACTATAATCAAGGCGCAGTAGGTATTTTGGGTGTCGATGGTTGCGCGCCCCGTGCCGGCGACCAGCGCGAGCTGGGTCGGCGGGGGCAAGAACTTGTTTGCGGAACGTTAACCTACGCGGAACGCGGCCGTCGCTCGACGGCGCCAAGATGCAGGCGATGACAACGTGGCCGGCTGACATCTTTCATATTCATCATTCCAGATTATCCGGCCGAGCTACGCCCACTTGCCCGCCCATCGCATTCGGCGTATGGATCAAGTCGCTGGGACCTGAGGAGCTGCAATCAGGGGCTGGATCAAGGTTCCGCAGAAGTTGAGCCTGCCATCGCGCCCGTGAGTGGGGCGCGTTTGTGTTTCGCCCCGCCTTTGAGACTCGTCAAAAGGCGGATGAGAAATGTTTCCACAACTCGTGCTTGCCCTGTCGCCAGAGACAGGATTGATGATGCTTCTGGCGTCAGCCATCACGCTGGCCGCCACCCTGGTCATCATTCGACTGATTAACCGCAAAGAGCACCTGGCGCGCCAGGCCGAAGCTCAAGCCATTCTGCGCGAGGCCGAGCAGCGTGCCGCCGACCGCCTGCGGGCGGCGGATGTCGAGGCCCAGAAGAAAGTGCTCGAGGCCATGGAGCGCTTTGAGCAGGAAACGGCACAGACTCGCAACGAGCTGCGCCAGGTTGAGCGCCGCCTCGACAAGCGTGAGGACATGCTGGTCAAGAAAGAAGATGTGCTGGCGACCAAGGAGCGGAAGCTGGAGGCCGACCAAGCTCGTCTGGCGGAGCAATCCAAGGCTCTCGCGGAGAAGACCGCCGAGGTCGAGAGCCTGCGGGCCAAGCAGCGCGCCGAGTTGCTCCGGATTGCTCGGCTGACCCCCGATCAGGCCCGGGCATTGTGCCTCAAAGAAATCGAGCAGGAGGTGGAGCGCGAGGCCGGCCAGATTGTTGAGCGCACCTTAACGCAGGCCCAGGAGAATGCCCGCGAGAAAGCGCGCTACATCGTCATTTCGGCTATCCAGCGCTATGCCGCCGAGCACACTTGCGAGTCCACTGTCGATACGGTCGACGTTCCCTCCGACGAGATGAAGGGGCGGGTTATCGGACGCGAAGGTCGAAACATCCGTGCCTTCGAGAAGGCCACCGGTGCCACCGTCATCGTCGATGACACCCCGGGTATCGTCCAAGTCTCCATGTTCGATCCCGTCCGTCGGGAAATTGCCCGCCTGGCCCTGGATCGCCTGATCCGCGACGGCCGCATCCATCCCACCCGCATTGAGGAGGTCGTCGCTCAGGTCACCAAAGAAGTTGAACAGCGTATTTCTGAAGCCGGACGCGAAGCCGCAGCCAGCGCTAACGTCAACGGCGTCAACAAGAAAGTGTTGGACGTCCTTGGGCGGTTGCATTTCCGCACCAGCTATGGGCAGAATGTTCTTCGACACAGCATCGAAGTGGCCCACTTATGTGGCCTGATGGCCGACGAGCTCGGGCTGGATGGGGCGTTGGCCAGGCGCTGCGGACTGCTGCACGATATTGGCAAGGCCCTGGGACATGAGGCCGAGGGCAGTCATACGAAGGTGGGATATGAGTTCGCTCGACGGTTCAATGAACCGCCGGCGGTGCTTAACGCTATCATCGGGCACCACGGAGATGTTGCCGCCACGCACCCCTACACGCCGCTAGTTGCCGCCGCCGACGCGATCAGTGCTGCTCGTCCGGGCAGCCGGCGCGAGTCTATCGAGCGCTACATCAAGCGGTTACAGGAATTGGAGGCCATCGCCACTTCGTTCGAAGGTGTTCGCCAGGCGTACGCAATCGAGGCTGGCCGCGAGGTGCGCGTAATTGTCGACGCTGAGCGGATCGAAGATCGTTCGGCCCTGAAACTAGCCCGCGACATCGCGCACAAGATCGAGGAGGAGGTAGCGGCTTTTCCGGGTGAGATCAAAGTCACCGTGTTGCGGGAAGTCCGGGCCACCGAGTTTGCCATCAGCGGACGCGGTCGCGGTAACGGCGACCGGACGATGTTCGACTTCTCCGAGCCGGATGAGCATGAGAACCAGGTCGAGCCGCCGCCGGATGACGCGCAGTGAGCTGGCGGCGTGCCTCTCGGCGGTGCAGACAGCGGTGACCTCGATGGGACCTGCTGCACTACGACGGCAGGGGATGGGTGGAGCGTATCGGCCATTGCCGCGTAGGTCGTCAGCAGATAGAATGCTTGCGAGACGGTGTTCGGAAGCGAGCGGAGGGGGAGGGATGCATCTGAGGAGAGGCTTCCCAGTCAGTTAAGCAGCGACCTGAGTGGCCGCGCACAATAAGTCGGCGGAGGGCTGCCTGCCGTGCGACAGGAGCCCATCCGCCGCGGGTCGCACCACCACAAGGGGAGCCAGGTGGTGCAACACTGGGCGAGGACCGTCACTCGAGGTTCTCGCCCTTCTTGAACTTAGAACCGCGCGGGCAGATCTCGTCCGGAACGACGGGCTGCTCCGCCGTTGCTCCGCAAAACTGTAGGACCGGCGAATGGCAATTGTCCAGCGTGAGCCTGCTCGGCTCACAAGATGCGACACAGGGGCGGTTCTGATAAACCATCGCGGCCGCTAGCGACCCTTAAGTCGTTCAAGTCTGAGGGTGGCTAGACTCTGTAAGCTGCCGGCCTTTCACTAAGAGACGGACAACGCTGGTCGTGCTCTCGCCGGGTACGCGCACCGCCTGTTTCAGTAAGCGTCCGAGCGGTCCGGTATCGACCTTGCTAGTTAGACGCCCGATACTCGTTACAGGGTGGTCGGCTCGTGCAGCGTAGTCGCCTCGGCCGCCCCGGAGGATCGCTGTGGGTACGCTAAGTTCCGGTGTAGGCTTGATTTCCGGTCTGGACTACAAGGCGCTGGTCGACCAGCTCATTGCTGTGGAGTCCGGCCCGCGCAATAAGCTGTTGGAGCGAGTAGGCGAAATCGACGCGCAAAGAACTGCCTATCTGAACATCGCTGCGCGGATCACTGCCTTGCTCTCGCGCATCGAAGTCCTCAAGCGACCAACGTCGTTTCAGGCAGCCACGGCCACCTCCTCGGCGGCCGACGTGCTGTCGGCCACTGCCGGCAGCGGCGCCCAGCCCGGCTCCTACACCTTCGTCGTGCGCGGATTGGCCGCCACTCACCAACTGGTTAGTCGTGGCTTTGCGAACAGCTCTGCTCCACTAGCCCCTGGCACGCTGACCATCGAGTCAGCCGCCGCCCGCGTCAACAGCGCTACTCGCCTGGAGGAATTGAACGGCCAGGCGGGGGTGCGGCGGGGGTCATTCGAGATCATCAACAAAGCCGGACAAAAAGCGACCATCAACATCATCGACAGCCTGACGGTCGGCGAGGTGATCGAGAAGATCAACGCTGCCGGCATAAGCGTGTCTGCCAGCATTCGGGGCGACAGTCTGGTTCTCACCGACAACTCGGGCGGAGCGGGCACTCTGCGAGTACAGGACGTGGGCGGTGGGCAGGCGGCCGCCGACCTGGGCTTCGGCAGCGGCCACGGCCAGAGCGCAGGAATCGAGCTAGTCGGTCGGCGCGTCATCTACCTGAGCACGAACTCGCTGGTCAAGGCGCTCAACGACGGCGTGGGTATCCGTGCGGCCCGCGCCGGAGGCGATTTCTCCATAGAAGCTGATGGCAAACTCATCACTGTCGACCTGAGCGACACGCTCACTCACAGCACGCGCTTGCAGCGTCTGAACCACGGGCAGGGCGTGCGGCTTGGACAGGTCAAGATAACCTCCCGCGACGGCAGCAGCACGGTCGTCGATCTGAGCGGCGCCCAGAACATCAATGACGTGAAGCAGACGCTGGAAGCCGCCTTCGGCGGCGGGCGCATCATCGTCGTGCTCAGCGGCAGTCGCCTGATCATCAGCGATAAGACTGACATCAGCAAGCTCGAACCGGGACAGAAGCGCGACTTCGCCATTGAGGATGTCAGCGGCTACGCGGCGCTCGACCTCGGGATCGCTGGCTCTTCGTCCGACGGGAAGATCAGTGGTCGCAACGTGCTGCACATGGAGACCATCGGCGACATTATCAGCGCGATCAACTATGCGCCGGAGAACGTCGCCCCCGACAAGCAGCCAATCGTCAGCGCCGCGGTCACTCCGGAGGGCTACGGCCTGCAACTCAGCACGCGTTGGGGCAAGATGGTCATCAAGGCCGGCAGCAATTCGTCGGCCCTGTTCGATCTGGGATTGCAAGAGGGCACGTACTACGACCTGGGTGGTGGAGCCGTGGCCAGCGGTACCCGGATCATTGGCGGACTCGATACCGTGTTGCTGAAGACGCTGAACGGGGGCGCCGGCTTCGCGGGCAGCACCCTACGCATCGAGGCCAACGGCGGGGTGGTCACGCTGGATGTGAGCGCGGTGCGCACCTTGCGCGAACTGATCGAACTGATCAACGCGGCCTCGGTGGGTGGCCAGCCGCTCGGGGTTGAGGCCGGCTACGACGCCACCGGCACGAAGCTGGTGATACGCAACACGCAGGGGGCGTCGGTCATCCGCATCAGTGGCGATTTCGCGGAGTCGCTGGGCCTGGCCCAAACGGCCAGCACAATCACCAGCAACAATCTGCAACGCCGGTACATTTCCGAGACGACCCGGCTGGCTGACCTGAATGCCGGTCGCGGCATCGCACGGGGCAAGTTCAAGATCACGGCCGCCAACGGGGCCTTTGGCATCGTGGATCTCAGCGGTTCGGGCATTACGACGGTTCGCGATGTGATCACTGCCATCAATGATCTCAACATCGGGGTAACTGCCTCCATCAACAGCACTGGGGACGGGCTGTTGCTGTCTGACACCACTGGCGGCGCCGGCACGTTGCGGGTGGAAGAGGAGGGCGGGACCACGGCTCGCGACCTGAACTTGCTGCGCAGCGCGGTGGACGGGAAGATCGACGGGTCTTACGAGTTCCGTCTAGCGGTGGGGGGGAGCGAGACGCTGGAAAGTCTGGCTGCGCGGATCGGCAAGGAGACGACTTTGGCCAGTGCCAGCGTGCTGAACGACGGTACCGCGTTCGCGCCCTACCGTCTCAGCATCGTGGCCCTGGTCAGTGGGGCACGAGGCGAACTGTTGATCGACGACGGTGGAACCGGCTTGGGTATCACCACGCTGGGAGCCCCACGGGACGCGCGAGTGCTGCTCAGCGGGGATAACCAGAGCGGCATGCTGCTGACCAGCTCCACCAATACGTTCGAGAACATCGTCGGCAGGCTGACGTTGAACGCCAACGCGGTGAGTGACAAGCCGGTGACCGTCAAGGTGGACCGCGATCTGAAGACCCTCATCTCGACCATGAAAGGGCTGGTGGACGACTTCAACGCGGCGATGGATCAGATCCGCGAAGCCGGGAAGTTCGACGCCGAAACACAAGTCGCCGCGGTCTTGCAGGGTGAGGGCACGCTACGAACCGTGGAGTCGCGTCTGTATCGGATGTTCACCGGAACGATTCGTGTGGGAGCGCGTTTTCAGCGTTTGAGCGACCTGGGCATCCGGGCCGACAGCAACAATCATTTGCGCTTCGACGAAGACAAGTTCCGTCAGGCATTTGCCGCCGACCCGCAGGCCGTGCTCAGTTTCTTTGCTGACGAGAACAACGGTGTTGCCGCCGACCTGAAGAAGCAGGTCGAGGATATCGCCGGCAGCGGCGGGATCATCGAGAAGCGCACTACCACCCTGGCGGACCGCAAGGAGATGCTTCAGGAGCGGGTAGGGGCGCTCAACGAGCGGTTGGAGCGCAAGCGGACGCGCTTGTTGCGCCAGTTTCAGGCCCTGGAGACGGTGCTGTCACAGATGCAGTCGCAACAAGCCACCTTAAGCAACCTGGCAAACTGGGCTCAAAGTGGTTTGAGATACAACTCCAGTGCCTACAGATAATGATAGCGGCGGCCAGCGGGGCTTGATGTGCGTGCTAACTGACACCCGTCGGGCGACCGATACTAGCGGTATGAGCCAGCCGGCCAATCCGTCGCAAGAGTATCTCCGGAATGCCATCCTGACCGCCACCCCGGAGCAGCTTCATCTGATGCTCTACGATGGAGCGATCCGCTTCGCCCTGAAGGGACAGGAGGCCATACGGGCCAAGGACCGCGAGGCGGCTTTCAACGCCCTGGAGCGCGCGCAGCGCATCGTGCTTGAGCTGGCCGCCGGTTTGCGCCGCGAGATCAATCCCGAACTCGTCGATCGCATGGGGGCCTTGTACAGCTTCATTTATCGGCGGTTGGTGGACGCCAACGTCAATCAGGACGAGCAGGCCCTGGAGGAAGCGCTGCGTATTCTGCGCTATCAGCGTGAGACGTGGGTGCTCGTGATGGAGAAGCTGAAGAAGGAACTACCCGGTGGCACGCCGCCGCGCCCCGCCGCCGCGCCTGTCGCCGAACCGCCCGACGAGCACTCCTCCTTCGTGGCCGAAGGGTAGCCGGCTCCGTCTCGAATACCGCGTTGCTCCGCGCCGTCGGGAGGGGCTGGCAGTTGCTCGTCAGGGTACTGGTGGAGTCGGAATCCCCAACAGTTCCATCTCAAAGACCAACGTGGCGTTGGCGGGTATCCCGCTGCCCGGTGGGGGCTTGGCGCCATAAGCCAGGTCCGGTGGTACGATCAAGGTGGCCTTGCTGCCGACCTTCATCAGCACCAGTGCTTCCTGCCAACCCGGAATCAACCTCTTGAGCGGTGACACCAGCGGCTTACCGCTGTCGTGCGAACTTTGCAGCTTGCGGCCATCCGGCAGCATCAGGGTGTAATGGGCCTCGAT
>Ga0209101_1000322_pt1 | contig 40088 bp, 30 predicted proteins | sample ConPoolayeCmetaG_FD_185481 | JGI IMG/M metagenome (GOLD analysis project Ga0209101, IMG submission 185481) | Hot spring microbial mat communities from California, USA to study Microbial Dark Matter (Phase II) - Cone Pool mat layer C metaG... ...
ACGGTTCCGCCGTGACTGGATGGGATGTGTCCACGGCGGATAGTTGACATATTACCATTTATATTGGGGCAGATGAAACAGCTGAACCACAGATTGCAGTTGCTTCAAATCGTTTTTCAACAAAGTCTTCCATACGCGCCCCCGGTCGTAGGGTGCGTTTCCATACGCACCGCCAGCCAGCGGGCTGGCCTGGCTCGCGGCGGCGACCACCGGGAGTGCAATCCGCCGCCGGTGCGGGGCGGCACACCCCGCGCGAGCACGGGCGCGCAGCATATTTTCGTTCTACGTGGTGCGCCACGCGCATGGTGATCTACCCCGTTGAGCTGGTGGCCGGCGGGTGCGCCCGGGGCAGGGCAAAACTGAACTTGCTGCCCTGACCAGGCCGGCTCTCCACCCAGATGCGGCCGCCATAGCTCTCCACGATCTGCTTCACGATGGACAGGCCCAGGCCGGTGCCCTCTTTGGTAAGGGATTTGGCCCCTTCGGTGCGAAAGAAGGGCGTGAAGAGCCGGGCCTGATCCTCCGGCGCGATGCCAATGCCGGTATCGCGCACAGACCCCACCACGTAATACGGGGTCTGATATGCCGAGACCACCACGATCCCACCGCTGGGAGTATATTTGATGGCATTGCTGATGAGGTTCGTCCACACCTCTTTAAGTCGGCTCTCGTTGGCCCGCACCGGGGGTAGATGAGGATCCACCTCCACACTGAACATCAACCCCTTGTGCTCAGCCATCACCCGCATCACATCCACGATGTTCAGGAGCACCTCGCCCATATCCAACAACTTTAACTCGCCTTGCTCGCCCGCCGTGAGACGGGACAACTCTAGCAGGTTGGCGATGAGGTCCAACATCTCCGTGGCGCGGGCATCGGCCCGTTCCAGAAGCTCACGTTGCTTGGCCGGGTTCGGCGCATAACCCTCCAGGATCACCCGCAAGAAACTCTGGATGGCCGCGATGGGGGCGCGCAATTCGTGGGTCACCACCAGGACAAAATCGGCACGAGCCTTGTCCGCCTGACGCAGCCGGGCATTGGCCTCGCTCAACTCCTGGGTGCGTTCCTCCAATGAGCGGACGGTGTCCAGGTAGACCTGAGTGCGCTCGTGCAGGCGGCGGGCGATCCCTGAAGCCATATAGACAACCAGAAAGACCGTTGAGGCAAAGGCGCCGATCTCGCCGAGCACATACAGCGAGTTGCGGGTGGAGGCAACACCGGTAACCGGGGCCAGGTCGGTGTGGGGCAGCAGCCCGATGTGTTCCAGGAACACCAACCCTCCAAAGAGCGCCGTTACCAGACCGGCATAGACAAAGGCCGACCGTTGGGGGAGCAGGATGCTGACGATGATGACATAGAACACGTAGTAGAAGGCAAAGGGGTTCTCCCTGCCGCCGGCCAGATGCAGCAGCACCGTCAAGGCCACCAGGTCCAGCACGATCTGTAGATGGATGAACTCCCGATAGCGTCGCCGATATGTATCTTCAGATCGGGGCAGTCGCAGCCGCCGGGCATAGAGCCAGAAAGCCAGGTTATAGCCAGCGATGATGGCGGCGATGACCAGCATGGGCAGCAGGGGAAAGACAGCCGGGAATATAAAGCCCACGACTCCGATGGTGATCAGCAACCCGCTGACGGCCAGCCAACGCAGGCGGATAAACCAGTCCAGGCGGCTGAGCAACTCAGCCTCGGCCGGCGAAGGTTCACGGGCCACATGGATGTCTACGACCATGACTTCTCTCTCCCTACCGCAGGTTGGGTCGCTCCCCTACTCACCTGTGGGAGGGTTCAGGTGCTAATCGGCCAGCAAAGCCCGGCATTCCTGCTCCAAAAGCGGCAGCACGATGTTCAGATCGCCCACGATGCCGTAATCGGCGATCTGGAAGATGGGCGCGTCGGGGTCCTTGTTCACTGCCACGATACAGCGGGCCGTCTTCATGCCAGCCAGGTGTTGGATGGCCCCAGAGATGCCGCAGGCGATGTAAAGGTCCGGAGTCACGGTCTTGCCGGTCTGCCCCACCTGGTGGGCATGGTCAATCCAGCCGGCGTCTACGGCGGCACGGGAGGCCCCCACCGCCGCCCCTAACGTCTGGGCCAGGCGGCGAATGAGGGTAAAACCTTCTGGGGTCCCCAGCCCCCGCCCGCCAGCCACGATGATGCGTGCCTCGGCCACGTCAATCTCGCCGGCGCCGGCCTGGAGTACCTCTACCACGCGCGCCCGCACCTGGCCCACGGCGGCGGCTATCCGCTCCACGGGGGCCGTCTTGCTGGCAGCCGGGGCTGGGGCCGGGAACACGTTGGGCCGCACCGTGGCGATCTGCGGGTCGCCCGGTAGCCTGACCTGGGCCAGGGCCTTGCCGGCATAGACCGGGCGCGTGGCCAGGAGCCGACCGCCGTCAATCGTCAGAGCCGTGCAATCGGCGGCCAGACCCACCCCCAGCCGGGCCGCCAGGCGCGGGGCCAGGTCCTTGCCCAATGCCGTGGCCCCCAGGAGGACGATGGCCGGCTGAGCCTGGCTGATCCAGGCCGCCAGGGTGTTGGTGTACCCCTCACTGGAGTAGAGGGCCAGGGCCGGGTCGTCGGCCACGTAGACGCGAGTGGCGCCATACTGGGCCAGGGTGGACGACAGATGGTCCAGGTTCGCGCCCAACAGCAGAGCTTCGACCTGACCGCCGAGCATCTGGGCCAATTCCGCGCCCACGCCCAGCATCTCCAGGGCGACGCGTTTCAGCACGCCGTCTCGTTGTTCCGCAAAGACCAGTACGTTGTTGCTCATCGTCGCCTCCTAGATGACTTTGGCTTCGGCGCGGAGCAGGCGGGCCACTTCTTTGGCGGCCTCGGCCGGCTCGCCGGGGATGACCCGGCCAGCCGCGCGCGCTGGTGGCGTCATGAAGGTCACCAGCTCCACGCCCGGCTGCACGTCGCCCAACCCCAGATCAGCCAATTGCCACAGGGTCATGGGTTTCCTGGCTGCCATGCGGATGCCCTTGAAGGACGGGTAGCGCGGCTCGTTCAGGCCCTTTTGGGCAGTGAACACGGCCGGCAAGGGGGTCTCCACCACCTCTTTGCCACCCTCGATCTCCCGCTCGGCCCGGGCTGATTTGCCATCTGGGGTGATCTCCAGTCTGGTGATCACGGCCACATGGGGCAGGTCCAGTAGCTCGGCCAGCATCACCCCCACGGCCGCGTTGTCGTCGTCTACCGCCTGCTTGCCACAAAAGATGGCGTCATAGTCGCCCAGTCTGGCGATGGCAGCCGCCAGCACCCGGGCCGTGGCGTAAGCGTCGCCCTGACCAGTCTCAGCCACCACATGGTAAGCCTCGTCGGCCCCCATGGCCAGGCCCTTGAGGATGCTCTCGCGCGCCCGTTCTGGTCCCAGGCAGAGCAACTTTACCTGACCGCCCAGGTTTTCCTGCCACCGCAAGGCTTCCTCCAGAGCATACTCGTCGTAGGGGTTGAGCACATATTGCAACCCTTCTTCGACGATCCGACCATCCCGAACCTCGATGCGCGACTCGGTGTCTGGCACTTCTTTGATGCATACGATCAGGTTCATGTGACCTCCTCCGAAAATAGCCCCCTCGCTCGCGGCGGGTGTGCCACCCGCCGCCGGCGCGGGGTCGCAGACCCCGCGCGAGCACATCGGCGTATTTTCGTGCCACGGGATGCGCCCCGCGCGTGGGGAGCTCCTTCGTAAATCGTGGGGTGGCCTTTCCTGGCTCGCGGCGGCGACCACCGGGAGTGTAACCCGCCGCCGGCGCGGGGTGGCACACCCCGCGCGAGCACACCGGCGTATTTTCGTATCCACGGGGTGCGCCCGGCGCGTGAAGGTCTCCTCGGAACGGAACCGGGTCTTTCCAGCCCCGGTCTGTCAACCGGCTAACGCCTGAAACGCCGGGGGGATCTCCACCCGCCGCCCGGTCTCCGGATCACAGAAGAACAGGATATGGTAGCCGGTCGCCAGGAGCTGGCCGGTGGCCTGGTTGACAAAGTTAAAGACCAGCCGGGCACGGCCCTTTTCCCCTTCTACATCTGTGACCGTGATCTCCACGTTGACCCGGTCGTTGGGGACGATGGGGTGAATGTAGCGCAGGTGCACTTCGCCGGTGAGGATCGAGGGCCAGGTGATCTGGTCTGCTCCCAGGCGTTCGATGATCATGCGCTCCCGGGCGGCGCAGGCCCATTCCAGCAGGCTCAAGTCGTAGGCGATACCGTGAATGGTGATGTCACGCGGGGTGACGATATGCTCATACACATAGGCTTTGGACATGGCATGTACTCCTTTCATTATTTTGCCCCGAATCTCACTGGCCCCACCCGCCGGTCTCCTCCGCTGCACGCGGGAGAAAATGGATGTAGGGGGTTTGTGCAGCGAAGCCGCCGCACAAACCTCCGCTCCGTTCTCCGCTCGCTCTGCGGGGGGAGCGGGGCTGGAGGTGACACATTCGTGAAATATGGCTGCTGGTTTTTACGCCAACATCGCGTCTAACATGGCTAACGTTTGCCGCTGGGTAAAGTGTCCCAGGGTGATAGCTTTGGACGGGCAGGCCACAGAGCAGGCCCCACAGCCCTTGCACAACACCGGGTTGATGGTCATGATGCCTTTCCAGGGATGCCGACTCAACGCGCCATAGGCGCAGGCGGCCTCGCACAGGCCACAGCCGACGCACAACTCCGGGTCAATGGCACTGACGATGGCCTCTACCCTGGCTTTGCCCAACGTCAGGGGGATGAGGGCCGACGCGGCGGCGGCCCGGGCCTGGGCCACTGTGTCGGGGATGTCTTTGGGCCCCTGGCAGGTTCCGGCCAGGAAGACGCCGTCGCTGGTGGTGTCCACCGGGCGCAATTTGGGGTGGGCTTCGGCCAGAAAGCCATCGCCGGTACGGGCCAGCTTGAGCAGTTGGGCGGCCGGGTCGCCGGCCCGGCCCGGCTCCAGGCCCACCGCCAGCACCACCAGATCGGCTTCCACCTCTACCGTCCGGCGCAACAGGGTATCTTCCACCCGGAGCACCAGCCTGTCACCGCGTTGATAGACCTCGGAGGGGCTGCCGCGCCGGTAGCGCACGCCCCAGGCGCGTGCCTGGTCGTAGAACTCTTCCCCACCTTTGGCAAAGGTGCGCACGTCCATGTAAAAGACGGTGGCCTGAGCCGCCGGCAATTTCTCTTTGAGCACGCGGGCCTGTTTGGCCGTGTAGAGGCAACAGACCCGGGAACAGTATTCATGCCCCACTTGCCTGTCCCGCGAGCCGACGCAGTGGATAAAGGCCACGTGCTGCGGGGGCCGGTCCGTGCCGGGGATCACGATGCGCCCGCCGGAAGGCCCATCCGGCGCGGCCAGCCGCTCGAACTCCAGGGCTGTGACCACGCCCGGGTAGCGACCGTAGCCCAACTCGGGCTTGCGCCGGGCGTCAAAAGGATCATAGCCGGTGGCGACGATGATGGTCCCCACCGGGAATGTGATCTCCTCTGCCTGCTGGCTGAAATCCACGGCCTGTTCCGGGCAGGCCCGGGCGCAAGGCGGGCCGTCCTGGCAACGACCGGTCTGGAGCAGCAGACAGTGGGCCGGGTCCACCGTGTAGGTGGCCGGCAGCGACCGGGGGAAGGGCCGGTAGATGGCCGCCCGCTGGCCCAGGCCCATCTGAAACTCGTCCGGCACCTGCCCGGCCAACACGCAGGCCTCGGCGCACTTGCCGCAGGCGGTACATCGTGCCGGGTCTACGTAACGTGGCTTGCAGCGGACCGTGGCCTGGAAGTTGCCGATGTAGCCCTCGATCCTGGTTACCTCGCTACAGGTCAACACAGTCACGCGGGGATGCGCCCAAGCCCGCGCCGCTTCGCCCATGACCAGCGCGCCGGCGTCCTCCAGATGGGGGGTCACGTTGAGTTGGGCCATGTGTCCGCCCAGGCTGGGTTGGCGTTCCACCAGGTAGACTTGATAGCCGGCGTCGGCTATGTCCAGGGCCGCCTCCAGGCCGGCGATCCCTCCCCCGATGACCAGGGCGGCCGGGGTGACGTTGACCTCGCGCTCTGCCAGCGGTTCCAGGAGCGCGGCCTTGGCCACCACGCCAGCCACCAACTCTTTGGCCTTTTGCGTGGCGATCTCGCGGTCGGTGTGGACCCACGAGCACTGCTCGCGGATGTTGGCCATCTCGAACTGGTAAGGGTTGACTCCCTCCTGCCGCACCACGGCCCGGAACGTAACCTCATGCATCCGTGGCGAGCAAGAAGCGACCACCACGCCGGTCAGGTCATAGTCACGTATATCTTGTCTGATCATCTCCTGGCCGGGGTCGGAGCACATGTACATATAGTCACGGGCCACGGCCACCTGGGGCAACGTCGCCGCGTAGCGCGCCACCTCCGCCGAATCCACTGTCGCCGCGATATTGATCCCACAATGGCAGACGTACACACCGATCCTGGATACCATCGTGCCTCTCAATCCGTTCTACGTTGTGTTTCTCACTCGCTTCGCTCACCACGAGGACACAAAGGACACTAAGGAGCAGAGCCTAACACAGCGGAGGCCCTCCCAGCGCGGGGTCACAGACCCCGCGCGAGCACACCGAATAACCCCCTCGCTCGCGGCGGCGACCGGTAGGGTGTGCCACCCGCCGTGCGAAGCACGCGGGGTCACAGACCCCGCGCGAGCACACGAGGGTATGCACCTCCCATACTCTGCATCCTGCGGAATCGGCGCGTATTTTGCCCTGTTCTTCCCGGTGTATATCCTTCGTGTCCTTCGTGTCCTTTGTGGTTGACAAATACGCCACCACGAATCACATCGCCTGGGCCAGCAGTTCCAGGATGTCCAGCACCTGTAGTTTGTCGCCCAGGTCCAGGGTCTTGACCGCATCTTCCAGGGTCAGCAAACAGAAGGGGCAGGCCACGGCCAGCACCTCCGCCCCCAGGGCGATGGCGTCGCGGACGCGCCCGTGAGCCAACCGCTCCTGGACATTGGTGCCCTCGGCCCACATCCGGCCGCCGCCGCCCTCACAGCAGACACTCCGTTCCCGCGAGCGGTCCAATTCGGCCAACTCCAGGCCGGGGATGCGTTGTAAGACGTAGCGGGGTTCCTCATAGATGTTGTTGTGCTTGCCCAGGAAACACGGGTCGTGGTATGTGACGCGCCGGCGCACCTGGTTGGGGAAGGTCAGGCGCCCCAGCTCCAGCAACTCGGCCAGGAATTGGGTGTAATGATAGACCGGGAAAGGCATCTCGCCGTATTCGTTCTTGAAGGCGTTGTAGCAGTGGGGCGAGGCCGTCACCATGCGCCCGACCTGGAACTCTTTGTACATCTCGTGGGCCTCTTCCACCATGGCCTCAAAGCCCTCGGCCTCGCCCATGCGCCGGATCTCGTGGCCGCAGCAGACCTCGTCGGGACCCAGGATGCCAAAGTCCACGCCGGCCCGCTGCATGATGGTCGCCAGGGTACGGGTGGCTGGCTGGATGCGCGGGTCATAGGCTGAAGTGCAGCAGGTATAAAACAGCACGTCGGCCTGGCCGGCCTCCAGGATGTTCTTCACCTCAAAGTCCAATGGCTCGCTCCACCTGGCGCGGTCTTCGGCCCGAAAGCCCAGGGTGTTGCCCCGGGTGAACGCGCTCTTCATGGCGTCGCGGACGCGCGGCGGCACCTTTTTGCCCTCGCCCACGATATAGCCGCGCAGCCCGATGATCACATCCGCTGGATGGATGTCTTTGGGACAGCGGATGGTGCAGGTGAGGCAGTTGGTGCAGTCCCAGAGCACATCCAGGCCGCTGACCTCCAGGCTGTCCTCGATGAGGAGCTGGTAGATGATACTCCGGATGTTGAGGTCGGTCTTGAGCGAGACCGGGCAACCGCCGGTGCACTTGCCACACTGGATGCACTCCAGGAGGGTGTATTCTTTGGCGAATTCCTGGGCATTGACTTTCATGAATTGGCCTCCGTTGCGTCAAACGTCAGGCATCAGGCGTCAGGCGTCAAACGTCAGGCGTCACGTTTGACGACAGATTCGTAACTGCTCACCCTCCCGCAGGTTCTGACACCATCTCCAGACTAGAGTGCGCCTCAATGACTTATTTGACCCGTTGCCAGACATTTTCGAACCTGCGGGAGGGTACAGGCTGAGAGTTACACAGACTCTTGCCCTGCCCGCCGCAACCGTGACAGTTCCACAATCGCCCGGGCGGCAGCAGCCTTGGCCTGGGCCACCGTGTCCGGGATGTCTTTGGGAGCCTGGCAGGTGCCGGCCAAAAAGATGCCGGGCCGGGTGGTGTCCACCGGCCGCAACTCCGGGTGGGCCTCGGCGAAAAAGCCGTCCTGGGAACGCGCCAGTCCCAGCATCTCGGCCAGCGGGCCGGCATCAGCACGCGGCCGCACGCCAGTCGCCAGCACCACCATATCTGCCGGCACCTCCACGGTCTGGCCCAGCAGCGTGTCTTCGGCCCGCACGATGAGTTTGCCCTCGCGCTGGTAGATCTCAGAGGGGTTACCGCGCCGGTAGGTTATCCCCTCGCCGCGCACCCGGTCGTAGAACTCCTCAAAGCCCTTGCCAAAGGCGCGTACATCCATGTAAAAGACGGTGATCCTGGCTCCGGGCACCTTGTCGTGGGCCAGATGGGCCTGTTTGGCCGTGTACATGCAACAGATGCGCGAGCAGTAGGGGGCATCACACTGCTTGTCGCGGGAACCGACGCAGTGAATAAAGACAATATCTTTTGGCTCTTTGCCGTTGAGCTGGATCTTGCCGGCTGTGGGGCCGGAGGCGGAGGCCAGCCGCTCGAATTGCAGGCCAGTGATCACGTTGGGATACTTGCCGTAGCCGAACTCTGGTTTGCCCCTGGCATCGAAAGGATCAAAGCCGGTGGCGACGACGATAGCCCCCACGTTCACTTCCACCACCTCGTCCCGCATGGCGTGATTCACAGCCCGGGGCTGGCAGGCGCTCTCGCATTGGCGACATTCGGAGCAGACGGCGCAGTTCAGGCAACGCCGGGCCTCGAGCACGGCCTGCTCCTGGCTGAAACCCAGCTCCACCTCGGCGAAATCGGTGGTGCGAGACCTGGGTGGCAGTTTGGGCATGGCCGCCCGCGCTCGCTTTTGCGCCCGGCGCACATCCACCTCCTCAAAGGGCACCACCGGCAACGCCTCTGTCGGCCCGACCAACTCCTCACCTTGCAGGTAGCGGTGGATGCTCTGGGCCGCCCGTCGGCCGGCGGCGATGGCCTCGATGGCAGTGGCCGGGCCGCTCACCGCGTCGCCCCCGGCAAAGACGCCCGGCACCGCGGTGGCCAGAGTGTCCGGATCGGCGACCAGGGTGCCCCGCCGGGTGACCGGCAGGGCACCCGCGCTCATGAACCCCAGATCGGGCACCTGCCCGATGGCCGGGATGACCATGTCCACATCCAGCGCGAACTCGGAGCCGGGGATGGGGATGGGCTGGCGGCGACCGCTGGCGTCTGGTTCGCCCAACTCCATCTGGACACACTGCAAGCCGCCTTCGTCAAGGGTACAGACCGGGTTAGCCAGGAAGAGAAAGCGCACGCCCTCTTCCTCGGCGTCTGCGATCTCCCAGGGGCTGGCCGGCATCTCGGCCCGGGAGCGGCGGTAGACGATGGTTACCGACTCGGCTCCCAGCCGCAAGGCGGACCGGGCGGCGTCAATCGCCACATTGCCCCCGCCGACGACCGCCACATGCCGACCTACGGGCAGGGGCCGGCCCAGATTCAACTCGCGCAGGAAGATCACGCCCGGCACCACCCGCACCGGGCCGGTTTCCTGAACCTCCAGCTCGCGCTCCTGGTGCGCGCCCACGCTCACCAGGACGGCCGCGTAATCGCGGCGCAGGTCATCCAGTGACGGACCGCCGTCCCGGCCCACTGGCGTATTCAGCCTGATTTCCACCCCCAGGGCCTCGATGCGGGCAATCTCACGCTTCAGCACATCGCGGGGCAGGCGATAGGCCGGGATGCCCACGGCGAGCATCCCCCCAGCCACCGGCAGGGCCTCAAAGACCGTGACGCGGTAGCCCAGAAGGGCCAGGTCATGGGCGGCGGTGAGGCCGGCCGGTCCGGCGCCGATGACAGCTACGGATTGCGGATTGCGGATTCCGTTACTCCTCTGCACCTCCGCACCTCCGCTCTCCTGCTCCAAATCCGCCACAAACCGTTTGAGGGCACAGATGGAGACGGGCTGGCCGTCGAACTGGCTGCGGTTGCAGGCCGTCTCACAGGGGTGGTTGCAGATGCGGCCGATGACACCGGGGAAGGGGATAGTGCGCCGGATGAGGGCCAGCGCCTCGGCGAATTTGCCCTGACCGATGAGCGCCACGTAGCCCTGGACGTCAATGTGGGCCGGGCAGGCATCTTTGCAGGGCGGCCACCCGCGCTTATCAATCGTATACTTGTTGGGCACAGCCTGAGGGAACGGGATGTAGGCAGCCCGGCGATCACCCAGCTCCAGATTGAACTCGCTGGGCACGACCACCGGGCAGACCTTGGCGCAGTCGCCGCAGCCGGTACACCTGGTCAGGTCAATGTAACGGGCTTTTTTGCGCACCGTGGCGCGAAACGCCCCCACCTCGCCTTCCACGCCCAGCACCTCGGCGTAGGTCATTAGCTTGATGTTGGGATGGCTCGCCACGTCCACCATTTTGGGAGTCAGGATACAATTGCTGACGACAAAAGCTCCTTTGGGGATGAAGCAGTGCGAATCCTCTACCGTGACATCATACACGTAATCTCCATCTGCGGGTACCTCACGGACCTGAACCACCTCATCAAGGTAACACTCCCATTCCAGGAAGTGCCGGAGCTTTTGCAAATCAGCGTCCTCTGCCGGGACGACGTTCTCCAAGTATCGCATTAATCTCCGCAAGGTAGGGCGGGTAATCCGCTGTTCTCCTCTCTCGATAGCCCGTGAATTGCTCCGAGAGAGGGGTAAAGCGGTCGCCGGGATGGCGTATCGTTCCCGAATGTGAAGGATCTGACGACCACATTCTAAAGGTAAGGCATACAAAACCCCGCCTCGGCTTTCTCTGCTTTGCTCAAAAACCTGCCTTACTCTCTCTAGAGTATGTTTCTTCTTTGAATGCCGAGAGCCAACAAGACGGATAAACTCTTGCACATCTCTCCGATTGGCTATCTCCAGATTAATGCGATTAGGATAGCGTAGTATATTGCTGAGGATCCCCAATCTCTTCAAGAGCAGGTGGATTCCTTCCGCAGAGGCTGCACCGTCACGGCCAAAATGGTAGTAAACCCTGGCTGAGGCGTCTCCTTCCCGGCATCGGCAAGATCCATCGCCATCGAAATACCCTTGTAAAAAGGCGGCAATGAGACATTCATCAAGCTTGAACAGGGTCCGAAAATGGTCCTCCAAAAGCCTGCTGGCAATGGAGACAAGGACGCGGTTCCGCAAACGAGTGCCTAGAAACCCTTCCGCATGTTCATGAAACTTGATGGGACGGTCTGGAAAGAGCCTCTGATACGACTTGGAAAACTCTTCTCGCACAGCAGGGTCTGTGTTGGCAAACGAGATTTCAGACTTTTTCGCGTGGGGTGCGGAAATAGAGCCGTTCGAAGCGATGAGGCCCAAGAGATAAAGCAAGTTCTCATCTGCGATCTCGGTTCCAAGGGTGGTTGTGTGCCCCCCCTGGTAAGTGACTGCTTTGATCGTGCTCGCGATCTCGTCCCATTGCAGCTGGGTATTCGCACAAATGGCGCGTAGATCTCCCAGTGAAAGATGCCTTTCTGGTTGATAGAAGCTTTTGAGCCTGAGAGCCAAATCCTGAGCAGAGGCTTTTAAAGTGCCGAGTTCTTTCTTCAGGACTTCTGCCACCATCTGCTTGGTGGCTGGATCGACTACCAGTAGGTCGTCAGGGAGCAGGTCCACAAGCCTGATCTGAGATGGACGAATGGGTATGCGAAGAGGTGCATATAACCTATCGCCAGGGCAGACGAGCCGGCATTCCACCCAGACAGGTCCTTCAGGGGAATCTACGAGAACCCGATGGTCTGGGGTAAGGCGGAGTCTCGAGCCGGTGCGTGTCTCGACCTCGAGCAACTGGGGAGGGGCCGGCAATCTCTGAACATCTGTAACCCGCCCTACCGTGCATCCCGTGCCATTTTGCGACAAGATCGCCCGTGCGATTTCACCATCGTGATTTCTCACTCTTTCTACGAAATCGCCAATGGGCATAAAAGTCCCATCGCCCAAGATTATTTCTTCTGAGTAGGGCAGACAGGCTGAACAGTCCAGAGTCGGGAAGGTCTTGTCGAGCTGCGACATGTGGCCGCCCACGCTCGGCTCGCGCTCCACCAGGTAGACCGGAAAGCCCGCGTCAGCGATGTCCAGTGCGGCCTGGATGCCGGCGATCCCCGCGCCGATGACCAGGGCAGCAGGAAAGGGTGACTCATCGTTCATGGGGTGCTCCGTATCGTCAAACGTCAAGGCGTCAAACGTCAAACGTCATACGTCAAACGTAATACGTCAGGCATCAGGCGTCAGGCGTCAATGGGGCCGTTCGCCCAAATCCGTCAGTTCGTCCTCGCGGAACTCTTGCACCGGGGCCGCCTCGTTCAGGCTGCGGCCGGGGTGATAGTCGAACAACGCCTGGACCTGTTGCCCCACGGCCCGGAAGACCGTGCCCACCGGGATGTCAACCGGGCAGGCCTCGGTGCACATCCCGCAACCCACACAGCTCGTGACCATGTGGTTCAGCCGGGTCAGGTGGAACAGCAACGTATCGGCCAACAGCCGCACCGCGCCCTTGCGCTCCGCCCACTGATAGTAGAGCTGCGATTCGTGCTCAAAGGTGGCCGTGCGAAAGATGCACTCCTTGCAATAGCAGATAGGGCAATTGGTCATGCAGTTGTAACAGCGGATGCAGGGGGAGAACTCGGTCAGCAGGGCGTCCACACTGTCCAGCCGGCCTCGGAACCCGGCGAAAGCAGCATCCCGGGCCTGGGTTCGCGCGGCGATGAGCTTTTCGATGGCGGCGGCCCGGCCCGGCGGCGCATCACCGGCCACCAGCCCCAACGCTTCGGCCACGTCGTCCCGCGCCTGCAGGTAGACCCGGCCCGGCGCCACGCCCACCAGCCCGATGGTCAGGGCCACGTGGTCGCCAGCCGGGATGGGCTGTTCGCATATCTGACAGGCCGTGCGAAACGCCAAACCCTCGTGCGGCGTTAACTCCCCGGTCACGGCCCCGGCCAGCAAGCCCTCCATGACGCTCGCCGCTTGACGCCTGACGAGTTGCGCATAATCCGTCACCCGATACGTGCCCAGGCAATCCACGCCGACGATAAGGACCTGGTCCAGATTGGCCTGTTTGAACTTGACCAGTTCTACCAGCGCGCGAATCTCGCAAGCGCGGAGTATCACGGCCAGTTTTTCCCGATGCTCAGTGGCCGTGAGGTTGGACACGGCGCGCGCCGCGTTGATGGGCAGCACCGGGGCCAGCGGATCGGCCCGGTCCAGGGCGGCCGTATTTGTCACCAACATGGGGGCCACGTTCCCGGCCGGCATGGTCATAGGCACCAGCAACGCCTCGGCCAGGCCCCTGTCCAGCAATTCACACAGCACACCCTGGATCGCCTTCCGCACGCCATCCGGCGCGTCAATCACCGTTTCCATCATCAGGCACCCTCATCGTAAAACGTCAAACGTAAAGCGTAAAATGCGCCCCCGCGACCTGTGACTTGTGACCTGCGACCTGCGATCTCAAATCGCCCCCACGCCCTTGAGCGGGTTCGGACCTTTTTCCTTCAACGCCGCCACCATCTCGGTCACCGTATTGGCAAAGTATTGCCCTTCGCTGGCGCTGATCCAACGCAGCCAGACGCGGTCCGGGTCAAAGCCCATCTGGCCCAGGATGCTCTGGAGGATAGCCACCCGGCGCCGGGCCTTGTAGTTGCCGCTCTGGTAGTGACAGTCACCGGGGTGGCAACCGCCGATGAGCACACCGTCTGCGCCCTCCAGCAAGGCCTTGACGACGTAGACCGGGTCCAGGCCGCCGGTACACATCAGGCGGATGATGCGGATATTGGGTGGATATTGAAGCCGGGCGGTGCCGGCCAGGTCCGCGCCGGTGTAGGTGCACCAGTTGCACAAGAAAGCGATGATGCGGGGTTCAAACTCGGCCATGAATGTTCTCCTGACTCGGACAAGCCAAAATCGGACTTTTGCACGCCACAAGGAGTAGAGGCTTTAGCCGGTCGTGACAAGATATGGCCCGCCTGAAGGCTCGACTCCAGAATTGTCTCCAACAGGATCAGTTATCCTGCATCCTGCATCCTGCATCCTGTACCCTGTATCCTGCATCCTGCATCCTGTACCCTGCATCCTGTACCCTGCATCCTGCATCTATTCCACAAGCAGGGCCATATCAACGGCGGCCAGCGTCTGCCGATGCTCAAATGCCTTTTGGAGAGTGGCCTTGTTGGGGCAGACCACGGCGCAGACGCCACAGCCTTTGCACAGCGTATAATCCACTTCGGCCACGCGGAGGTCATAGTTGAGCGACCGGGCCTCATAGGGGCAGGTCGTCACGCACAGCCCGCAAAAACTACAGAGCCGGGGGTTTACCCAGACAGCCGTGGGCTGATCGGCCAGGACAGCCGGGGCCAGGAACGCTGCCGCCCGCATGGCCGCCCCCTGGGCCTGGGCGATGGTCTCTTCCAGGAAACGGGGGCTGTGGGCCAGACCGGCCACAAAGATGCCCGCCTTGCCCAGGTCGAGTGGCTTCATCTTGGGGTGTTCTTCCTGGAAAAAGCCATCGGCGTTCAGCTTCACCCCTAACAGCGACGCCAGGGAGCGATTATCAGCCGGGTCAATGCCGGTGCTGAGGACCAGCCAGTCGGCCCTCAGCTCCACCGGCTGGCCGGTGATCAATTCGGTGAGGGTTACAAGCAATTTTTCCCCTTCAGCGGTGGGAAGGGGGCGGACCTGGGGTTTGTGGGGCAGCTCGTACCGCAAAAAGACCACGCCGACATCCCGTGCCGCCCGATAGTGGCTTTCGCGGAAGCCGTATGTGCGCATCTCCCGATAGAGAACATAGATGTTGACGTGGGGGTGGAGTTCCTTGAGCCGCAGCGCACTCTTGACCGCCTGGGTGCAACAGACCCGGCTGCAATAGGGGCGTTGCGGCTCGCGGGACCCGACACACTGGATCATCACCACCGTCTGCCCGGGGTCAAAGACGCCATCAGCGATTTGCTGTTCCAGTTCTTGTTGGGTGATGACGCGGGGATGCTGACCGCGCAGGTATTCTTGGGTGAAGACGGCCCGGCCCCCGGTGGCCACTACCACCACACCGAGGTCTATCGTGATCTCGCGGTCGCCCTGGGCAATAGTAGCCCGATAGTTGCCCGGCCGGCCATCCAGCCGGCGCAGTTCAGCGCCGCAGTATACGGTGATCAGTTCATGGGCCTCCACCTGGGCCAGCAGGGTGCGCAGGGCCGCCTGGGGATCGCGGCCCTCCACCTGGTAGCGGATATGGCGCCATTCGCCGCCCAGTTCCGCTTCGCGTTCCACCAGGTCCACCGGGAGGCCCAGGCTGGCGAGGCGGAGGGCGGCGGTCAGGCCGGCTGCCCCACCGCCCAGCACCAACGCCCGTTGTGTGAGAGGTCGGGTAGCCCCCAGGGGGAGCGCCTTCAAGCCCTGCATGGCGCGCAGGCTGGACACGGCCATGCCCACCAGCGAACGGGCAGCAGCGTTCAACGCCTGCTGGTCCCCGCCATGGGGATAGACCACCTGCTCGCGCAGGTCCACCCGGGCCAACAGGCGCGGGTCCAGGCCGGCCCGGCGCATGGTCTCCTCCAGAGCGTCGGCATAACGCCCCTGCCCATTGACAACCACGACGCGGTTCAGCCCCGCCGTTTGAATCGCCTCTAACAGCCCGGCCGGGCAATCCCCGGTGAGAGTCTGCGTCAACACTACCCCCGGTTGTTGCCTGGTCCAGGCCAGCAACGCCGGCACATCCACCGGGTCCAGCACCCCGTCATCCGCGCAGACCAGGACGCCGATCTTTGGCGGTTCGTCGGACACATCACGTGCCATGCCTGCCCAGTGTTCCGCCGCTCCATGGCGTTCCTCCGCTCCCCTGGCCTCGCGCAAAAAAGCGGCCACCTCGGCGGCGGCGCCGGCTGCCTCGGCCACGCTTTCCGGGATGTCTTTGGGTTCCCGGAAGGCCCCGGCCACAAAGATGCCGGGCCGGTTGGTCCGCGTGGGATGATAGTCATCCGTCACCGCAAAGCCATATTTGTTCAGGGCCAGGCCCAGCTCGCGGGCCAGGGTCTGCGCGCCCCGGGGTGGGGCCAGGCCGGTGACCAGGACGACCAGGTCAAAGGTCTCCTCGCGCAGTCGGCCTTCCTGCACATAGGTGAGCAACAGGTCGCGCGTTTGCTGTAGTTGGTGAATAGCCGAAGGCATGGTGCGCCGATAGGTCACGCCGGGCAACGCCTGGGCCTGCTCCACATAAGACTCATAGTTCTTGCCAAAGGCGCGCACATCCATAAAAAAGACAGTGACATCCAGGTCTGGGGCCAGGTGTTTCGCCAGGGCGATCTGTTTGGCGGTATACATGCAGCAGACCAGGGAGCAATGGCCGGCCCCGATGGTCGTGTCTCTGGAGCCGACACACTGGATAAAGGCGATGCGGCGGGGCGGTTTGTCACCGGATGGCCGGACCACGCGGGCGATGCTCGACCCGGCCAGGCTGATCATCCGCTCGAACTCCAGGCTGGTGATGACATTGTCATAGACCCGGTAGCCGTACTCGCCCTTGCGCCGGGCATCAAAGGGGGTAAAGCCGGGGGTCAAGAGCACCGCCCCGACGGCTATGGTCTCCTCGTGGGGCTGCATGTCCAGGTCAATAGCCTTAGTGGGGCAGGCGGGCACGCAGGCGCCGCAGCGGGTACAATAGGCGGGGTCAATAACCCAGGTACTGGGGACGGCCCGCAGGCCGGCAGGCCGATAGATGGCCTTGACCGGCGATACCCAGCCTTCGTGGTCATGGGGCCGGGACACCGGGCAGACCCGCGCGCACACGCCGCAACCATCACAGCGGGTCCCCTCCACATAGCGTGGCTTGTGGCGCACCGTCACCACGAAATCACCGGCCTCGCCGGTCAGGCTGGTCAGCTCAGCATACGGCAACAGGGTCACGTTGGGATGGTGTTCGCAGGCAAAGGTAGGACAAAAGGAGGGCTGGCGGGGCAGCATCAAGCAGATGCCGCACGAGTTATCGGCGAAAGTGTGGTCCAAAAGATGCATTGAGCCGCCGATGGTCGGGGCGGTATCCAGCAGGTAGACCCGGTGGCCGCTCTCGGCCAGGAGCATCCCGGCGGACATGCCGGCGATACCCGTACCTACGACCAGAACCGCGTTATTCCCCATTGTGTCAAGACCCCAAACTCGTTGATCACTCCCGGAACCTCCCGCCGGTTACTCTCTTGCCCTCTAACCGGCTAGAGAGCAGGTAGTATCAGTACATGGAAAAAGTGTATATTCTCTCACCACAAAGGGCACGAAGGACACAAAGGATGATCCCGGGTCGTGATATTCTCCATTCTTCGTGTCCTTGGTGCCCTTCGTGGTCGGCATGAATCCGTGTCCTGGCATCGCTCTACCGGGTAGCTCAGACCAGATGCAGTCCCTTCAACAGGGGCCGTGGGTCTATGGCATGTTTGCCCAGCACCTTATCCAATGGCCGACCGAAGGCCAGGGCCAGCAATTCGGTGATGTAGAAGACGGGCATGGGCACATAAGTTGGACCCGGCCGGCCCGGCGAGCCTCGGAACCGTTGCCGGCCGTCCACGTTAGCCATGCACATAGGGCAGGCATTCACGATGGCATTGGCCCCGGCCTCGTGCGCAGCCTGCACCAGGCGATCCACCAGATGCACCACCACATCACTGCGGTTAAGGGTGAGGCTGGCCCCACAGCAGTCCACCTTGTAGCTCCAGGGTACGGCCTCAGCCCCCAGCAATTCCACCAGCCGATCCATGGTCTGGGGCTGTTCCGGGTCATCCCAGCGGCCGGTCAACTCCGGCGGGCGGACGAGCAAACAGCCATAGTATGATACCACCCGCAGGCCCTGCAGGGGCCGGGTCACTTTGCCAACCAGTTCTTCGCTGGCGAAATCATTGGCGAGGATGTCCAGCAGGTGACGCGGCCGCACCTGACCTTCGTAGGTGAAACCCAGGGCCGTCTCCATCTCGGCCCGAAACGCGGCATCGTTATGCAGGGCGTAGTCGGCCGTTACCATACGCGCGTAACAGGCCACGCAGGGGATAGCAATGTCGGTCAGGCCCAATTGCTGGGCCTGGGCCAGGTCGCGGGTAGGGAGGGCCAGGGCCAGGGTGTGGTTCAGGCTGTGCGCCGATGAGGCGCCACAACAGTTCCAGTCTGGGATCTCCACCAGCTCAATGCCCAGGGCAGCGCAGGTCATCTCCATGCTGGAGCCAAACTCGGTGGCCGTGGAGTGCAACGTGCAGCCGGGGTAGAACCCGTATCTCATCTCTTACTTCTCACTTGAGCGTGAATAGCTTTCTCACCTCTGCCACGCCCCGGATGCGCCGGGGTAGGGGGTGGATCTTGCCTTTGAGAAACATATCCAGCCCCAGATCCAGGTCGCTGAACAGGGCCAGGCTGGTCAGCTTGTACTGGGCCAGCATGGATAGCTCGTGGACCCGGCCCCAGAGCCGGATGCTGTCCAGAAAAGCCCGATGGAGCTTGAATACTGAGGGCACGGCTGGCGCTACCCCCTCAGCGGTGGCCATCTGGCGCAGGGAATCAATAACGACGCCGGTGCGGATGCCATTGGGACACCGGGTGCCGCACGTCTCGCAGCCCACACACAACCAGATGGCTGAGGAGTGCAGCACGGCTTCCTTCTGGCCCAGTTGGATCATTCGGAGCAGTTGTGCCGGGGCGTAATCCATCAGCGAGGCCACAGGACAACCGGCCGAGCAGCGTTGACAATAGTAACAGCGCTGCACGTTCTGCCCACTCTGGTCCCGCACCTGTTCGCTGAAGGTGAGGTCTGGTTGCATCACGTTCCCTCGGGCCGGAGGTCTTATTTTCGGCGGCCGGTCAGGCGAGCGATCTCTTTCAACAACGTCTCGGCCTTGATCGGCTTGGTCAAAAAGCCATCTATGTTCAATTCCTCACCCACCGGGAACATCTCGGCGTGTTGCGTGTTGGCGATGGACGAGACCATGACGACAGGGATGCGCCGCAGGTCCTGGTCTGCCCATAGCTCCTGGCTCACATGGACCCCTTCCAGGATGGAGCGCATCATCACGTCCAGCAACACCACATCCGGTGGAGTGGCGCGGATCTTGGCCAGAGCCTCATCGCCGTCAGCGGCCATCATGGCCTCGTGTCCGTGGGCTTCCAATACCAGCCGGGTGGTCTCCACAAAGTCCGGGTCATCGTCTACGATCAGTACCGTGGCCATAAGCACCTCCTGATGGCGTGATGTGTGCTAGCGTAAGGCAGCGCGCACGGCGGCCAGCAACTGGGCCGGGGCTATCGGCTTGCACAGAAACTCGGCCACCGGGATATGGTGGTCGGTGGGGAACAACTCTGCATATTTACTATCGGCGATGGAAGAGATCATGATGATGGGGATGGTGCGCAGGGTCGGGTCACTGGCGATGGTCTCAGCGGTGTACAGGCCATCCAGCACGCCGCGCATCATCACGTCCAGGATGACCAGGTTCGGGCGGCACGTGCGCATGGCCGCCAGGGTCTCGTCCCCGCTGGCGACGGCCTGGACGGTGTAACCTTGCGCCTCGAGCACCAGACGGGTGGTTTCCACGAAATCCGGGTCATCGTCGGCCAGCAAGATGCAGGGCGAGGTCAGCTCCGGTAGCCGCCAGTCCGCCATGTCCTTGATGACCCGGAGCAAGTGGTGAGTGGTAGTACGGGTGATGCCGGGGATGCCAGCCAGGTCCACGGTCAGAAAGTGCAGTAAACCCTCAGTGGACGGGAAACATGCCCGCACGAACAGGTCGTAATCGCCGGTGGCCAGGGTCACCGAATGGACCATGGGGAAAGCCGCCACTTGCTGGCCCACCGTGTCCAGGTGGCCCGGCTCCACGCGCAAGGCGATGAGGACGTGCACCGGCCAGCCGAGGTGGGTGGGGTCAAGGATGGCCGTGATGCGGATCACCCCCTCCTCCAGCAGGCGGTCAATGCGCTTGCGCACGGTGGCCTCCGACAGCCCCAGGGCGCGGGCGATCTCCACGTTGCTGCGCCGGCCGTTGGCCTGAAGCTCACGGATGATCTGGCGGTCTGTAAAGTCTATGGGGGTTGACATCGCCGTCCTCCCGCGTCCAGCCCCCATTATACCACATGATACGAATTTCGTCAATAGTGCCATTATAATTGACCGAAATCGTATAATAGAGACCTGTTTACGCCGATATACGTACCACCCATGTCTCTGGCAATTCGCCTGAAAATCCGTGCGTAATTAAACGCATGAGGGCACTACCCCACCCCCTACTTCGCTTCCCTTCGCCACTATGCGGTGCGGGGAGGGGAAAGAAGGCCTGGTAGGGGTTTTTTGCGGCGGCTTCGCCGCCGCAAAAAACCCCAGAAAGGCTTTCTCCCCCCTTGCGCTCGGCGTGCCCCAGCCGCCACCCCCTTGACAACGCTGGAAGATGCTTTTCCCTCCCTGACAGAAGTTATGCACGGATGTCAGAATTCGCCGCTTGCAAGCCGATCCCCCTTCCGGTATAATCCCTCCTAGAGCCGACGGGATTTCGCCTGAGGAGATTTACTACCGGACATTTTCGCAAGTTTCATCACGAATGACCCGAATCTGGCAAATCTCACGAATGTTTTTCATACCAATTCGTGTCATTCGTCCATTCGTATCATTCGTGATTGAAAAGTGTCTGGTAGTGAATGAGGAGGTGGTAGATGAGCGTGGCACAACAACCAGTTTCGTCCGATGACCGGATCACGGCCGCCCTGGCTCACGGAGCGGTGATCCTGGGCCTGTGGGGGCTGTTGATCGCGGCCATTATCTGGGTCACCCAGAAGGAAAAATCTGCCTACGTGCGATTTCAGGCCCTGCAAGCCATGATCTACCAGATCGCGGGGCTGGTGATCCAGCTATTATCGGGCTTGCTCTGGGGACTCTGCGGGTTTGGGTTCTTCTTCCTGATGATGTTTGGCACACTGCTCAGCGTCGCCCTGGCCGAGGAGCCGTCCCCCGTGCCGCTCCCGATGTTCCTGAATATGCTTGCCCCGCTGGGGTTGTTCTGTCTGCTGATCCCTTACCTGCTGATCTGGCTGGGGTTCATCGCCTATGGGTTCTACGGGGCGTATCAGGTTTATCAGGGCCGGGATTTTCGCTATGCGGTCATCGGGGCGCGTGTGGAGTGAACTGCCGGGGGTAGCCATGCGCCTGGTCTTCATGGGCACACCTGATTTTGCCGTACCGACTTTGCGCCGGCTACTAGAGATGGCAGAGGCCGAGGTGGTGGCAGTTGTGACGCAGCCGGACCGGCCGGCTGGCCGGGGGCGCCGGATGCAGATGAGCCCGGTCAAGGAACTGGCCCTGGCCCACGGGCTGCCGGTCTGGCAACCGCCGTCGCTGCGCCCGCCAGAGGCGGTGGCCGGGTTGGCAGCATACCGGCCGGACGCCATCGTGGTGGCGGCCTTTGGGCAGATCTTGCGACCGGCGGTGCTGGACCTGCCCCCCCTGGGCTGCCTGAACGTCCATGCCAGCCTGCTGCCTCGCTGGCGAGGCGCGGCGCCCATCGCGGCGGCGCTGCTGGCCGGTGATAGGGAGACCGGCGTCACCATCATGCGCCTGGACGCCGGGCTGGACACCGGTCCCATATTGGCTCAGGCCCCCGTGCCCATCGGCGATGAGGAGACCGCCGTCGAGTTGGGCCGGCGGCTGGCGGAGTGCGGCGCAGCCTTGCTGGTGGAGACGTTGCCCCGGTGGGCGCGGGGCGAGATCGTGGCCCAGCCCCAACCGACAGAGGGCGTCACCTATGCCCCACCGGTGCGCAAGGAGGACGGTCGCGCCGACTGGTCGCTCTCCGCCGTTGAGCTGTGGCGACGCTGGCGGGCCTATCAGCCCTGGCCCGGTCTCTATACCGATTGGCAGGGGCAAAACCTAAGGCTAGTGCGGGTGCGGCCGTTACCCCAATGGCGCGGACCGGCCGCGCCGGGACAGGTTATCACCGTGCGGGAGGGCGTGGCGGTGGTCACCGGCGCGGGCGCACTGCTGCTGGAAGAGGTCCAGTTGGCCGGTAAACGAGCCATGCCCACGGCGGACTTTTGCTGCGGACGGCCGGATTTCCTGGGGACGGTGTTGGGTTCAACGCTATAACCTTCGCCGGGTATGATTACAGCCGGTGCTCCGAGCGGCGACCGTCGGGAGTGCGACCCGCGTTTCTGCCGCTAGACGGCGGTCACAGACCGCTTTTGAGCACATCCGGCTGAGCAGTCACCGTAAGGCTATAGTTTTTCAGTGCCAATCGCTGGCGTCGTGCTCGCGCCTGACCCGCTCGTAGACGGCCCGGGTGCTGGCGGCGATAGTTCGCCAGTTAAAGACCTGTCGCACCACGCGGTAGGCGTTCTCGGCACGGGCGCGGGACCAGTCCGGGTGCTGGAGGGTGTGCAGCACGCCCCAGACCAGCGAGTCCACGCTGTCCGGGTAGACAGTGATGCCGGTCTCGTGGTGCCGGACCACCTCGGTCAGGCCGCCCACGGTAGAGACCACCACCGGGCAGCGGGCAGCCATGGCCTCCAGGGCCACGATACCGAAAGGCTCGTAGAGACTGGGGAAGACGGCCACATCGGCCACCTTGAAGAGCTTATTGCGGTCGTCGTCAGAGATAAAACCGGGGAAGTAGACTTTGTCGCCCAGGCCCAACTCGCCGGCCCGGGCCATGAGGGCGTCACGCATGGGGCCGGTGCCGGCCAGCACGAACTTGGCCGCCGGGTATTGGGCCAGGATGCGCGGTGCCGCCTCGATGAGAAGATGGTGGCCCTTCTCCTGGACCATGCGCCCTACCATAAAGACGATGTGTTCTTCTGGCAGGGCATAACCGGCACGGAAATCGGTCAGGTCCAGGCCATCCAGGGCATCGAAAGGCCGGGTATCCACGCCGTTGGGGATCACGTCCAACTTGTCGTGCGGGGCATGAAAGATCTGCGCCACCTCGTGCGCCATGTACTGGCTGCACAGGATCACCCGCCAGGCCTCAAAGCTGAGCCACCATTCCACGTTGTGGATGGCTTTGCTCATCTCCGTGGGCAAAGTCCCGCGCCCGCGGCCGTATTCGGTGGCGTGGATGGTGGCGATGAGGGGGATCTTGTAGGCGTTCTTGAGGGCCACCCCGGCAAAGGCTACCAGCCAGTCGTGGGCGTGGATGAGGTCGAAGCGACCCAGTTGGTCAATCATGGCCCGGCCCTTTTGCTCCATCGTCAGGTTGGTGCGCCAGGCCCCGGCGAAAAAGTCCGGGAAATCGGCGTAAGGCGGCTCCACGCGGATCACGGTGGCCGTGGCGCCCACGTCCTCGGGCGCGCCGCTGGCCGATGACAGCCTATCCCCGCGCGTCGCCAGGCGGCTCACCCGCTCCCCGCGCACGTCGGAGAATAACAACTCCGCCACCACCTCATTCACCGGCCCACCGGCCCAGCGCGGTGTCAGCAGGCAGATGTCCACCCCCTGCTCGGTGAGGGCCGGCACCAGCTCCGTGACGTGTTTGCCCAACCCACCTACGCTGTGGGGCGGATACTCCCAGGATAACATCAGCACGCGCATCCCCACCTCCAGTTACCAGCAACCGGCTATCAGCTTCCAATCGTCACCTGATCCACCACGCCCACCACCACGGCCCGAACCGGGGCATCCTCCCAGTTCAGCACCTGCCGGGCGCTGTTGCCCTCGTCCAGCACCAGCACCGTATCGCCCACGCCAGCCTGCACCGCGTCCACGGCGATCCAGTAGGCCCCATCAGCCCGGCCCTCCGGCGTCAGCCGCTCCACCACGAGTAACTTGCGCGCCACCAGGGCGGGGTCCTTGATGGTCGCCACCACCGTGCCACTGACACGACCGATGTACATTCCTCACCTCCAAGATACATGATGCATGATACATGATGCATGATGCATGATGCATGATAAGGATACGTGCATCCTGTATCCTGTATCCTGAACACACGTTTCCACAACGGCGGAACGATCAGCAAGCCGATCACGATGATCACGCCGATGACCGACAGCGTATCGCCAGCTAAACGGGCCGGGGATTCCAGCAGACGCACGGTCACGACGTGTTCGCCGGCCGGCACGTGCACCACGATGAGGCCGTCCGGGTCGCTGATATAGACCGGTGCCGGCTGCCCGTCCACCCAGGCCGACCAGCCGGGAAAGTATTGCGTGTAGACCAGGAGCGCGGTGCCGGCCGGTGATTGGACCCGGAAATCCGCGCTGTGACCGCCCACCCGCAGCGTCTCCGCCGCGCCCTCCCCATCCAACGCCCGGCCCTTGACCAGCGGTTCCTCCGCCAGGTACTGCGCCACCATCGGCGAGGTGGTGGGCTTGGCCGTGGTCCAACGCATGGTCCCCAATATCTCGCGGTGCGATAACTGAAACTCGATGAGGGTCTTGGGAGTGATGGGGACGGCCGGCGTCCACTGGGGCACGATGTACGGCGTGCTGGCGAGCACGATCACCAGGGCAAGGGGAGCAAGTTTGGGCAGGATTTTCGCTTCGCTCGCCTCCTCTTCTCTCCCTGATTTCGGGAGAGGGAAGTGGCTGGGGAGAGAAGTGAGGGCTGCCCCGGCCAGGAACGCCAGGGTCAGCGAGGACAGGGTCAGCAAGCGCCAGGGGAACTGCACCGTGAAGGCCAGCGAGCCGGCCAGTTCCCACAGTGGGGCAGAGACGGCCGTCATCGAGAGCAAGAGCGCGATAGTGGCCCCGGCGAAAAAGGCGGTCTGGACGCGGGCCGGGCCGCGCAGCCGGGGCAAGGTCCAAAGCGACAAAATCCCCAGCACCACGCCGACGACACCCAGTTGGTAGCTCATGTCGTCGTAATGCCCCTCGCCGGCATACCCATAGCCCCAGAATGGCGAGAAGAACTGGTCGAGATAGACAAAGAACCGTCGCCAGTCAGCCCGGGCCACGATGAACTCGCTCTGGTCAATGGCTGTGGTGCCTTCCAGCATGGAGAGCCAGAAGACGGCGCTGAGGATCAGGGCCAACAGCAGGGCGAAGGTCAACCGGGCCGAGGCCGACAGGAAGCAGGCCAGGCCGGCCGATGACCCGCCGGCCCGCCATTCTCGCCAGGAGCGATACCCCACCAGGAAGACGAGATAGGCCCCCAGGAATGCGGTGAACATCACCAGCGCGGCCATGTGGGTCAGCAGGACCAGGCCATAAGCGAGGGCCGCCAGAGCCACGTTTCGAGGGCCGCCCCACTCCACCAGGTCGTGGAAAGCCCCCAACGCCCACGGGAACAGGGCAAAGGCGGTGAACTCGGCCAGCGCGCCCCGCACATAGATGTCGGCCAGGTGGTAGGGAGCCAGCATGTAGACCAGGGCGGCGATGAGCGCGCCCCCGGAACCAAGCCACCGCCGGGCAAACCGGTACATCGTCAGGCCGGAGAACAGAAACCCCAGGGCATAGACGCCCTTGACCGCGTCAATAAAGCCCAGACCCAGCAGGTGCAGGATTTCCCCCACGATGAACGCCAGCGGGGGGTAGAGCACAAAGACGCAGTAGCCGTAGCCATAGTTGCTGTCGTTGCTCCAGCGGGGTGGGATGCCTCCATCGCGCACGTCCTGGTCAAACTGCATGAGGAAATAGACGCTGTGGCGGGCGTCGTGGGCCTCCAGGAAAAAGTTGGGCGAGAGGAGGGCCGCCGACGCCAGGAGCGCAGCGCAGACGATCAGGATCAGGTTGGGGTCGAGGTGGGGTCTGGGGATGGTCATGCGTCAAAAGTGAAACGTAAAACGTGATGCGTGATGGGTCTATTATAGCACAGGTGGACGGATGTACCAAGTCGGTGGCGGGACCGTAACGATTATATGAACCGGAGTGGAGCCTTCAGGCGGGTTTTGCGGGTGAAGACCAGCTAAAGCTTCGACTCCAGGCGCGAGATCTGTCCCCGATATGGAACGCTCACGGTGGGCCGAATGCTTCCTGCTTTCTTGCTTGGGGGTGCCCGGCCAAACTCCACATGTCGAGTTGGACAACTCACGGCGGCGAGTGGGCAAACCTGTCTGCACCTCTCGACGCATCACGGCTCCCCAATACCGAATGGGAAACTCGTCTGGTGCACGCTGTGCAGGCCGCGCTGGCGTCAGCGCACTGTGACCACCTGTGACAGGAATACCCGGTCCCCTATGGGCTTCATCTCTGTATCCAGCACGTGCAGGCGGGTCATGGTGGCCGCGTCGTACAGGCCGACCTCCAGGCGATAGGTGCCCGATGGGGCGTCCGCGTTGACCGTGAACACATAGACATCGCCAGCAATGATCTCGCCCTCGCGCCAGGTAGTGGTGGGCCGGGTGCCGTAGATGGGCTGGGCGTCGGCCTGGCCGTGGATGCGCTCCCCGGCGTCCAGCAGGTGCACGAACACGGTGTAATCCGTGGTCATGCGTCTCACGCACTGCCAGCGCAACGTGACCCGCAGCTCGTCGCCGGGGGACAACGCGGTGGGTGTGGCCTCGGCAGCCAACAACAGCACCTGGTCGTTGAAATTAGCCAGGCCGGCATCCGGCCCGGCGGCGATGTTCAGACTCGCCAGGGGCAAACGGTCCGTTGGTGGAGCCAGCCAGCCCGGTCGAACCGCCCCCTCGCGCCAGCCCAGCCAGAGTTGGCCGGGGCCGGTGAAGGATGGCGGCACTGAAACCGTTAAAGTCTCCGGCCAGACTGCATCCGCTATCCCCTGGGACCAGGCCGACGCGACAGTCTCTTCCCACGACCCGGTCTCCCCTGTCCACCGAATAGTGTACTGCACATCGCCGGTCAGCGAGCCGAGGGCGCGCCAATAGAGCGTGAGCCGAACGCGGCCGCCGGGTCGGGCTGTCTCATCCTGGTCGTAGCCCATGAGTAGCCGGGGACCGAACCGGGCGCGGGCCAGGTGACCCGGCTGCCCAATCAGCGGGGCGATGATCTCGGTATCCAACGTCACCGCATCGCCGCCGGTGGACGCTGGCAAGCCCTCCCTGGCGAAGGGCGACACCAGGCGCACCTGCACCCGGTACTCACCCGGCGGGATACCCGGCGGCACGGTCAACTCGTGATAGTCCGGCACGATGCTCCCGACCGGCCAGGCCGTGGTGGGGTAGAGGCCGTCCACCGGCGGGCGCCCCGACTCCTCGGCCCAGACCCGGCCGTTTTCGTCCACCAGGCGCAGGCACGGGTGGATGTTCTGGCCGATGGGAGCGGATGCCTGCCAGTAAAACGTAAAACGTAAAACGTGTTGCGACCCTTGACGTTCGACGTTTGACTTTTGACGGGCGAAACCCACCAGACGAATGGATTGGTTGAAGGTAACGTCGGCGGGATGCTCGATGGGCGGAACGGTGGTCAGGGGCGATGGCGAGACTTCCACCAGCGGACCGACGGAGCGCAGGGCGTAGATGTTTTCCAGGCCGGTCACGAACCGGGCCAGATAGACCGGTCGGCCGGTCGCTAACGCCTGGGCGATGATCTCCCGGGCCTGGGCTTCCGTGTCCGGCATGATGATCTCCAGGTCGGGGCGCCGGCCGGCGCCCTGGGCCAGGTAGCGCAGCGGGGCCAGCCGGTGCACGTCGCAGATGATCACGGCGTTCGACCCGATGGGATACGACAGGGCGCGCTCGCCCCATTCCTGCGCCGCCGTATCGCCGCTGCGGTCCACGGCCGGCAGGTTGGCCCAGATGAGGGTCAGGGGGAGCAACGCGGCGACGGTCAACCCCAGCACTTGCAGGGGGTCTCTCCAGCGGGGCGCCCTGGTCAATACCCGCATCAAGCCGACCAGCCCGCACCCGATCCACAGGGCCAGCACCAGGTGGGCCGGGATAAAGAACACGCTCACGTCCGGCACAAAGTAGGCCAGCCCAAAGGCCACCGTGGCGACGTAGAGCAGGCCGGTGAGGACCCCGGCCCGGGGCCGACGCGCCAGCAACCAGCCCGCCCCGCTGACGGCCAGGGCCAGGCCGGCCGGCCCGAACTGTTCGCCGGCCAGGCGAAGGTAGATGGCCCAGCGGTCCGGGGCCAGGATACCGTCCAGGCGCAGGGCCGGGGCATAGCCTCTGGCGAACACCAGGAACTCGAACTGCTCCCACGTCATGGGTTGACCGCCGTGAAGGGCCGGCCAGCGCAGCGGGAAATAGGCATAAAGGGCCAAGGGCAGCAGGAACAGCCCCAACGCCGGCAGCCAGGCCCGGGGCCGCCGCACGATCCGCCAGTCCGTCCACCACACGTAAACCAGCACCGCCGGGACCAAAAGTACAACAGTGCGATGATGTGCTAACCCCAACCCTATACAACCCGCTGCCAGCCACAAGTCGGCCGTCGGCGGTTGGGGTCCTTCAGACCAGCGCAGCACCAGATACACGGTCAGTGCAACCAGCAGCGTGCCCAGGGCGTAGATCTCGGCCATCACACACTGCGCCCACCAGGTGGGAGTGGTGGCGAAGGTCAGGGCAGCGAGGGTAGCTACGGCCCACTCACCTTTCCCCCTGACCCCCTCCTCTCTCCCAGATTTGGGAGAGGGGAGGGGGAACAGGGGTGAGGTGAGGGTCTTTTCCACGATGAGGTAGACCACGCCCACGGTCAACGCGCCACAGAGGGCAGAGAGCAGGTTGGCGCGCCAGGCCACCTCGCCCAGGGGCAGGCGGGTGAACAGCCAGCCCAGGAGCGTGTAGAGGGGATAGCCGGTGGGGTGGGCGATCCCCAATGTGGGCAGCACGGTCTGGAACTCGGCGGCATCGCCCACGACCACGCCGGGGGCCAGGGTGCGCAGGTAGAGGAGGAAGGCGATGAGGATCACGCCTGGGAGCGCGAAGCGTGAAACGTGAAACGTAAAGCGTGAAACGTAAAACGTGGAGCACAAGAGCAGGCTGCCGGCGAGCAGCGTCCACGCCTGGACGGGGTTCACGGTGGGCTGGACCACATAGACACCCAGGAGAGCCAGGGGCAGGAGCGGCGTCACGTCCGGCCGGGTCCGGGTCAGGCGATGGGTCATCAGCCAGGCGATCACCAGGAGCAACGCCGTCAGCAGCGCCAGCACCGCCGCCCCAGCCGGCTCATACAGGGCCATGAACAGCCCCGGCCATTCCTCTGCCAGGAGGCGTGCGGCAAACAGCCCGGCCACCAGCCCCAGAACCATTGCCACCGCGATATGTCGCCGGGCGATGTGCAAAGACACGGGGTATCCTCCATAGTCCACAGTCCGCAGTCCTCAGTCCGCAGTCACGCCGGAGGGGACTCATGGTTCTGGGGTTCGGTGTGTAGCGTGGGCATCTGGCTGGCGGAACACGACAGCTAATCGGGAATGCAACGAATGGCTGCCAGGGCGATTCGTTGGTTTCCCATTAGTTGTTGGGGACCCGGGCGGGCAAGCAGCGAGACCGCCGGCGCGGGGCCGGCGGCCGGGAGCAAACGGGGAGTTTGGAACACGAAAGCCACGACAGGGCGCGAAAGGCACGAAGGGCAGGCCCCCTTTCGTGCATTTCGCGGCCCTTTCGCGGAGTTCGCGGTCCAGTTCCCCGCTGGCCCCCGCCACGAGTTGATCACTGGAAATCGCCGTGATAGATTCATCGAGCAAACAGGATACCGAGGCCAGGTAACTGTCGCAACCGAGGGGGGCTTTCTGGGGCCAGGGCCAGTGTCATCCCCAGGACGACGAGAAGGTTTGTCGCCAAGAAAAAGAGGGCCTCTTCCACCGGCAGCACACCGCCCAGGTACAGCCCCAGGATGCGGTCCGGGTTGATGGTCCATGTGCCGGAGCCGATAGCCAGGTCGTCCACCAGCCACAGGTAGAGCGTGGTCGGCACAACGCCCAACAGCACCAGCCGGCCATGCCGCCAGAGGATGTCGGCGCCAAAGGCCAGTTGCAGACCGATGGGCGGCACGGCCCAGACCAGGATGAGGGCCAGATACCAGCCCGGCATCCACCCGGCCACGAGCACGCCCAGGCTGATGAACCAAAGCGGGATCGAGATCGCCACCGTGATCCAGCGCAGACAGCCGTGCAGCACGACCGGTTGCGCCGGGGGCCACAGCCGCCGCATCCAGAACAACAGCCACAGCCCGGCCAGCAACGTCTGCACCACAAAGAACGTGTATTCCTCGATGGGCACCCAACCCAGGGTAATCCCGGTGACCAGGGCCGGGGCATACCACCACACGCGCGTGGCTACCAGATAGTTATCCCACGGCGTGGAGTAGGCCAGGGCGATGAGCACGTGGGCCAGGAGCACGGCCCAGGCCAGCCGGGACGAGGCCCGGCCTCGCCGCGCATCGTATACAGTCGCCATTGCCAGCACTGCCAGCGGGACGCCGATGAAGGCGATGAGCACGCCGAAATACGTCATAGCCTGGCCCTCCGGGCGCGGCGCCAGATTCCCGGCAGCCGGCGCAGCTTGCCCCACGCGCTGATATGGGCGCGTCGGCTGAATACATCCCCATCGTGAGCCTCGATGTCGTCCAGGATGGCCTGATATAGTTCGGCGGCGGCCTGGATCGCCAGCCGGCCATCCTGGTGCAGCAGGGCGATGCCCGGCAAAGCCTCGGTATAAAGCTGGCGCGCCCGCTGGATCTGAAAGCGCATCAGGGCCTGCCAGCCGGCGGTCAACCGCCCGGCGGCTATGTCGGCCTCGCGCACGCCGAAAGCGACCAGCTCGTCTTGCGGCAGATACAGGCGGCCGGCCGCCCAGTCTTCGCCTACGTCGCGCAGGATGTTGGTGAGCTGCAGGGCCACGCCCAGCTTGACGGCGTAGCGCACCGCTTCCTGCCCGACGAACCCGATGATGTGCATGGTCATCAGGCCCACGGTGGAGGCCACGCCATAGGCATAGGCGGCCAGGTCGTCAAAGGTGGGATAGCGCGCCACACGGAGGTCCCGGGCCACGCCGTCTAACAACTGCTGGGCGTACTCGACCGGGATGCGATAGCGGGCCCGGGTATCGGCCCAGGCCAGGGGCACCGGGTCATCCGCTGCGGGGTGGTCAGCCAATGCCCGCTGACGCCAGACCTCCAGGCTGGCGAGCGGGTCGCCCCCGGCCCGGTCCACCAGATCATCGCTGACCCGACAGAAGGCATACAAGGCCCGGGCCGCCTGCCGCTTGGCCGGCGGCAATAAACCGGAAGCCAGATAGAAGGTCTTGCTATGCTCCCGGGTGATGGCGGCACAGGTGGCATAGGCCCGCTCCAACGCTGTCGGCCCGACCTGGATAGAGACTGGCGGATCGTCGCGTTGCAACGGCCCCAGGGCCAGAGCCAGCAGCCGCCGCTCCCAGGGATAGGTGACGCTGGTCAATCCACGCTCCATATCATAGGGCGGCTTTCCTCAGCCGCCGCCTCCATATCGTAGGGCGGCTTTCCTCAGCCGCCGCCTCCATATCGTAGGGCGGCTTTCCTCAGCCGCCGCCGTGGGGACAGGTATGGAGACCTGCCCCCACAGCATTATCAATGGCGGTTGAAACCGCGCCTGAGGGGCGTAAACATTCACTCACCCTCCCGCAGGTTCGTGCGTTTTCGCGGACACGCCGGTGGGCGGCAAGCAGACGGGAAACACGGTTCCCAGCAACCTGCGGGAGGGCAGGCCAGGCAATTACGATCACTGCTCTCTCAGGATGCGCTCCGTGACCAGTTTGGCGGATAGGAGCACGATGGGCACGCCAGTGCCCGGGTGAGTGCTGGCCCCCACAAAGTACAGGTTGCCGTAGCGGGCGTGGCGGTTGTGGGGCCGCAGGTAGCCGATCTGAGTAAAGTTGTGGCTCAGGCCAAAGGCCGCGCCCTTGGCCAGGTTCCAGATGCGCAGATAGTCCGGCGGCGTGAACGTGGCCTCAAAGACGATGCGCTCCTCGATGTCGTTCAGGCCCAGGCGGGCCAGACGTTTGAGCACGGACCGGCGCGCCCGCTGCTGGAGGGCCGGCCAGTCCTGCTGTTGTGTTTCGTCTATATGGCCGGTGGGAACCAGGACCATGAGGGCGTCGCCGTCGGCCGGAGCAAAGGTGGGCACGGTGCGCACCGGGGCATGGATGTAGAACGACGGTTCCTCCGGCAGCGAGTGAGTATAGAATATCTCGTGGAACGATTCTTTATAGCGGTGGTCGGACAAAAATACGTTATGGTGTATCAGTTTGTCCGTCCGCTCGCCCTTGAGGCCCCAATAGAACATGAGCGTGGCGGAAGTGAACCTCCTGGCGTTCACTCTGGCAGCCGTGCCGTCATCCGGTAGCAGGTGGGCATAGGCCCAGGGCAGGTCCGCGTTGACGATGAGCAGGTCGGCCGGGAGTTGCTCCCCGCTTTCCAGGGTGACGCCGGTGACGCGCTGGCCGTCCACATTGATGCGTGTGACCGGTGTGTTATACTGGAAGCGTGCCCCCAGCCCTTCGGCGATGCCGACCAGGCTGGTGACAATGGAGTACATGCCGCCACGCGGATACCATACCCCCTCGGCCAGTTCGGTGTATTGCAGCAGGGTGAAGGTGGCCGGCGCGTCAAAGGGGCTGAGCCCCAGGTACATGTTCTGGAACGAGAGGGCCGCCCGCAGGCGCGGCGATCTAAAGTAGCCAGACACGTCCGCATAGTGCTTTTGCAGGGCCTTGAGCTGGAACAGCAGGGGCAGGTTGGCCGGGCTGAAGAACTCCAGCAGGCTGTAAAAATTGCGGCCCACGAACCGGTCAAGGGAGAGCGTATAGTGCCGGTACCCCTCGGCAACAAACTTCAAGTACGCCTCGAAGGAGCCTGGCTCCAGGGTCTCCAGTTGCTCACGCATGTGCAGGAGATCGCCGGTCAGCTCCAGACTGCTCCCATCGTGAAAATGCACGCGGTAGGTGGGGTCCACCCGGGCCAGGTCCAGATAGTCCTCCATACGCTCGCCCAGGTCCCGATAAGTGGCGGCATACGTGTCGGGCATCAGAAATAGCGATGGCCCGGTGTCAAAGGTATAACCTCCCTCCTGGATGAGGGAGGCCCGGCCGCCTGGCCGGTCGTTCTTTTCCAGCACGGTCACGGCGTAGCCGCGTTGCGCCAGCCGGGCAGCGGTGGCGATCCCGCCGATCCCGGCGCCGATGATGATGGTTTTTTTCATGCAGCTTCTCCTTTCCAGGTACACCCGCGCTTAAATTCTGACATCCGTGCGTATTAAAAGCATTAGAGCACTGCCCCGCTTACCAGTTCGTGTCCCTTCGTCGCTGCGCTGTGCGGGAAGGGGAAAGAATGCCTGGTAGGGGTTTTGCGGCGGCTTTGCCGCCGCAAAACCCCCAGAAAGGCTTTCTCCTCCCTTGTTCCCTCCCTGACAGAAGTTATGCACGGATGTCAGTTAAATTCGCCCCCTGTTTGTTTGAACTTTGGCTCTGGAGGCCAAAAGTTGGCCTTATCCGGCACTATCACGCCAGGCCAGGCTCACGCCGGGTTTGGAAACCCGCGTCGGCCGAACCCACCGCGAGCAGCCGGGCCTGACCACGGGGGGCCACTTACTATCGCCGGCTGGGAGCACCTGGCACCGCTATCGTCTCCAGAAGCTCCTGGATCACGTGCCGGCTCTCCACGTTCTTGAGGCGAGCTGAGGGGCTGATGATGAGCCGATGGGCCAGCGTGACCACGGCCAGGGCCTTGATGTCATCTGGGATGACATAATCCCGGCCCTGAATGGCGGCGAGAGCCTGGCTGGTTTTGTAGAGGGCCAGGCTACCCCGTGGGCTGGCTCCCAGGTAGATGTCCCCGTGATGGCGAGTGGCGTCTACCAGATTGACGATGTATTCCTTGATCGGATCGGCGATGTAGATGTCTTTGACCTCTTGCTGGGCCGCCAACAGCTCCTCGGCGGTAACGACCTGCTCCAACGTCTCGATGGGATGGACCCGCCGTTGAGCATCCATGATGGTGATCTCTTCGCTTTTCCGGGGATAGCCCAGGCTGATACGCATCAGGAACCGGTCTAACTGGGCCTCTGGCAGGGGGAATGTTCCTTCGTACTCGATGGGGTTCTGGGTGGCGAGCACTTGAAACGGCTCCGGCATGGCATAGGTAACGCCGTCTACGGTCACCTGGCGTTCTTCCATCGCCTCCAGCAGGGCCGATTGGGTCTTGGGTGTGGCGCGGTTGATCTCATCGGTGAGGACGATCTGGGCCATCACCGGGCCGGGTCGGAACTCGAACTCGCGGGTCTTTTGGTTGAACACGCTGACGCCGGTCACGTCGGAGGGCAGCATATCGGGGGTGAACTGGATACGCCGGAAAGTACACCCCACGCTCCGGGCCAGGCTCTTGGCCAACATGGTCTTGCCCACACCGGGGATGTCCTCGATCAGGATATGCCCCCGACAGATGAGGGCGATGGTGGCCAGTTGCACTTCCCAGGATTTGCCCACGATGACTTGATTGACATTGTCGGTGATGCGCCGGGCTACGTCTTGTACTTTGGTCACTTGTGTCTCCTATAAGGTCTGATATGCCTGTTCTGCCCGGTGGACCAGCACATCCCAGGCAAAGTGTGTCCAGATGCGATGGCGGGCGGCCGCGCCCAACAACCGACGCCGTTCCACGTCGCGCAGCAGGGTTACCACTGCTTCGGCCAGGGCCTCCACATCGCCACTGGGGACCAATATCCCGCTCTCGCCGTCCACAATGTATTCGGCCACCTGGCCCACCCTCTCAGCGACCACCGGCCGACCAGCGGCCATGAGGTCTATCAGCTTAACCGGGCACTTGGTCCGGTTCAGCAGGGTGTCATCCATGGGATAAAGGGCCACGTCACCGGCGGCCAGATAGTGTGGCACGGCTGGAGCCTCCACCCAGCCGACGAACACGGCCCGCTCAGCCAACCCTTGCGCGCGCAGTTGGTCCGCAAACGCCCGCTCCTCGCCGGTCAAGCCCCGCCCCACCACCAGCAGCCGGGTCTGCGGCTCCGCCTGTACCACCCGGGCCAGTACCGTCCCGACCCGGGCCGGGTCAAACTCGAAAAAGCGCGTATACAGGAGCACCACCGGCCCGGCGCCCAGACCGTGCCGCTCGCGGATGGCGGCCCCGTCTGGGGTCGGCCAATCGGCCTGCCAGCCGGCGCCGTTGGGCAGGTAATGGACACGCGCCGGCGGCACCCCCAGGGCCAGCACCATGTCCACCAGGGTCCGGCTGGCGGCCGTCACGGCATCGGCATGACGCAACAACCACGGCTCTTGCCAGCGGAATACCAGGCGTTGGGCCAGGTTGTAGGAGCCACGTTCGTCCCAGCCGCCGGGACCTTCCCAGTCATCGGTATCCACCACCAGTCGGACGCGCGTCAGGCCCAGCTTGCGCCCCAGCCAATAGATCAATAACACCAGGCCGCCATAGCCCTTGGGTTTGCAGCAGTGGATCACAGCCGGCCGCCAGGCGAGCACCGCGCGCAGCAACCGCCAGGTGATGAGGGCGTCACGGAGGACGGGGATGGCCGGCGGCAAGGCGACATAGATCACCGGCACACCATCCCGCTCCTCGACACGCCCGGCATCGGCCGGCCAGTCCCAGGGAGGGACGACCAACAGGGCCTGGTAACCTCGACCACAGCGCACCAGGGCCTGGGCCAACGGCAAGGCCCGGCCGCTCATCGTGCCCTTGGGCCGCATCCCGAACGTGCCCACGAAGGCGATCCGCACGTCTGACTATACCGTTTCTGGGCCACTATGGTTCACTGTCGGCAAACCCGTTCATAAACCTGGACGATGCGTCGGCCCGCCTCGGCCCAGGTAAAGTCTCGTTCCGCGCGGGCGCGCAAGGCCCGGGCCTGGGCCTGCGCCGTTGCCGGGTCATCTACCACCCGGCTGATGGCCTCGGCCAGGGCCACCGGGTTGCCAACCTGAGCATATACGCCGTGTTCCCCCAGGAACTCCCGGCTGACCGGCGTCTCAAAGGCCACTGTGGGCAGGCCCATAGCCATATAATTCAGCAGCTTGCCGCTGCCCTCGCTATCAGAGATCTTGGGCGAGACAGCCACATCCCCCAGGGCCAGGTAGCGTGGCGCAGCGGGATAGGGTATCCGGCCGGTGAAAGTAGTATAGGCTCCCAGACCCATCTGCACCGCCAGGCCGCGATAATAATCCTCACCCGGATAGCCCATGATCAGGAAATGCAGATCATCCCGGCCACCAGCCACGATCAGGTGACGCGCGGCCTCCAGGAGCAAAGTCGTCCCCTGGTATTCAGCCAGCAGACCCAGATAGACCACCACCTGACGGTGGGGCGGGATGCCCAATTCCGCTTTCAAGGCCCTCACCGGGGCCTCCTGATCCACCAGCCAGCGGGGGACAAAGACCTCGGCATTCACGCAGTCCGGGATGACGTGGATACGGTCGGCGGGACAACGAAATTCGCATTGCAGCAAGTGGGCGGCATGATGGGAACTGGTGATGATGGCTCTGGGCAAGCGGTCAATGGTGTCTTCCAGCCGGCGCATCGGCTGGAAAAACGGCCCGTCGCGGCGGAGAAAGCGGTGGTCTACCATCTCACTAACCAGGCTGCCCTGGAAATCAAAAACCACCGGCACACGGCGGGTCAGACCGGCGGCCCATCCCAGGAGGGCCCCCTCGTGCAGGTGCGCGTGGATCACATCCGGCCGCACTGCCCAGACGGCTCGCAGGCAGGTGAAAGCCAGGAACACGTCTATGGCGATCTTTTGCCGCGAGGACCCGATATTGACGTCTTTCTGGAACGGCAAGGGCAAGGTCCGGCGAATCTCCAGCCCGTCTATATCATGGCCGTTATTATAGGTGCAGATGGTGACCCGATGCCCCTGCTGGCGCAGAATCCGGGCTTCCTCCAGGATACGCACATGGCAGCCATAGTCGGCGAAGAAGGAGGTGGGGGCGATCTTGAGGATACGGTATGGCCGTTCTGAAGTCATATTCCTTCGGGTTTCGGCTTGAAATTGACCAGCGAATGATCCAATTATAGCACGGGGGAAGCTAAAAGACAAACCATAGCCCCCGGCCAGGCCATTTGACGCCGGCCTTGGCCGCTGGTATAATCCCCCAGCCATCGCTCATTACAAGGAGGACTCATGACCAGGCGAGCCAGAGTCGCTGTGCTGCGCACGCAGCCGGAGACCGTGTTACAAGACTATGACCGTCTGTTAGATCTGGCCGGGGTGCAAGAGGCCCTGGACCCCCAGGCCACCACCATTCTCAAGGATAACATCTCCTGGCACTATCCCATGCCCAGCGCCAACACCACCCCCTGGCAATTAGAGGGCACGATCCTGGCCCTACGTCAGCGCGGCTATACCGATCTATCCTGCGTGCAGAACCAGACAGTGGTGATTGACGCTTTCAAAGGCGAGGACCTGAACAACTATGTGCCCATCTTCAAGCATTACGGCATCCCGGTCCTGTACAACTTCAAGCCCCAGGATATGACCTGGGTCCCCTACAAACCCCAGGCCCAGATGCTGGCCCTGGACCACATTTACCCGGCAGGTATCCGCATCCCGGATTACTTTTTCGGCAAGAACATTGTTCATTTGCCCACGGTTAAATGCCATATCTACACGACGACGACCGGCGCGATGAAGAACGCCTTCGGCGGGTTGCTGGCGACGCATCGGCACTATACCCATACCTGGATCCACGAGACCCTGGTGGACCTGCTGGCGATCCAGAAAGAGATCCACCGGGGCATCTTCGCCGTGATGGACGGGACCACGGCCGGCGATGGCCCCGGCCCGCGTACCATGCGCCCGGTGGTCAAAAACGTCATCCTGGCCAGCGCCGACCAGACCGCCATTGACGCTGTGGCGGCAGCCATGATGGGCTTTGATCCCTTGAGCATCCCCTATATCCGCCTGGCCCACGAGCGGGGCCTGGGCGTGGGTGACCTGGCCGAGATCGAGATCGTGGGTGACCCGGATGCCGCCGACGAACGGTGGGGCTTTCAAGTCGGGATGTCGTTCCACCGCTTCCTGGGCTGGCTGGGCTGGTATGGCCCCACCCGGTTCCTGCAAAAGCTCGTCTTTCGCACGCCGCTGGTCAATATCCCCATCTTTATCAGCGAGTTCAACCACGATTACATCCACTGGCCTCTCAAGGAGAGCAAGGTCTACGCCCGGTGGCGCGCCGAGACCCCGTGGGGACAATTGTTCGCCCGCTACCAGCGCCAGGGCCATGTGGGACAATAGACCGGCCACCACCGCCGGGCAAAGAGCCACCAGCACTGAGCCACCGATGAAAGCAACCTATGGCCTGGACTGCTACCTGTTCCTGGTATTGCTGCTGATCGCCCCGGTCTGGGGGCCGCTCTTTTTCCCCGGCCTGTGGCAGTCTCACCAGGGCGTGCTGGCCGTCTATGACGTGGTGGACCTGCACCAGGCCCTGTTGCAAGGCCACTTCACGCCAGGCTGGAGCCCGGCCCTGAGCGACGGCGGCCCCCTGCCGTTCTACCTGGCCGAGGCCCCGGTCTTGCTGGGCGCGCACCCGGTGTTCGCCGTCAGGTTCGTCTTCGGGGCCAGCATCCTGGGCGCCAGCCTGGCGATGTATGCCCTGGTGCGCCAGCTCTGGGGCCGACGCCCGGCTCTCCTGGCCGCCGTGGCTTACACCTACGCCCCCTTTTTCCTGGCCACCCTCTATGTGCGGGGCGCGCTGGCCGATGCGCTGGCCTACATGTTGCTCCCTGGGCTGTTATGGCAGGCTCATGAGGCGCTGGCCGGGCGCTGGCGCGCGCTTCCCTGGTTGACGCTCACGATGGTGGCGTTGACGTGGACTAAGTTGGGTCTGGCCGTCGCTGCCCTTGCCCTCACCGTGGCCTATGGGGTGTGGCAAACGCTTGCCCGACGCACCTGGCGGGCCTTGCTCATGACCTCGGCGGCCTTGGGCCTGGGAGGTCTGGGGGGCCTGTTGCTGTGGGTGCCGATCTGGATCGCCGGGCCGGTGTCCCTGCTCTCACCGGTGAGGGCCGCCGAACACCTGGTCTACCCCTTCCAGCTCCTGTTGCCTGCCTGGGGGCCGGGCCTCAGTATCCCCGGCCCGGACGACACCCTGCCCTTACAAGTCGGGGTGGCGCTGGGGGGGCTGGCCGCCCTGGGCCTGGTCGTCCTGATGACCGCAAGCGAGGTGGCCCCCGAAGCTGTTGGCGACGAGACCCCGCCCCGACCGCACATCGCCTTCTTCCTGACGGCGACGCTGGCCGTGCTGGTCCTGATACTGCCGATGGCGGCCCCGGCCTGGGGTCTGGGGGAGGGGCTGATCCGCTACCCCTGGCAGTTGTTGGGCCTGGTGGCCTTGAGTCTATCGGTGGTGGCCGGGGCGGTGGTGGCGGCCTGGCGCAGGCCGTTGGCCCAACTGGGACCGCTGGCCGCGTTGATCGGGGTGGTGGCGCTGGGCAGCTACGGCTATCTGGCCCCGACCTTCGTGGACCAGGAGCGACTCCCGGCCCAACATCCCGTCAACGCCGTCCTTCAGGATGATCTCCTGTTGCTGGACTATACCCTGGCCGCGGAGACCTTGCAGGGGAGCGCGGACCTGCCATCGGTGAAGGCCGGCGACACGATCCGCCTGACGCTATACTGGCAGACCCTGCGCCCGGTGGGCGAGGATTACACCGTCTTTACCCACATCATTGACGCCCAGCCTCGCCAGTGGGCCGGGCAGGATAACCCGCCGGTGCAGGGCACGCGCCCCACCAGCAGTTGGGCCGTGGGCGAGGTGATCGTGGACGATTATGAACTGGTGCTGGACCCTCAGACACCGGCCGGCGTGGTCGAGATCGAGGCCGGCATGTATCTCCCGGCCGAAGGGCGGCGGTTACCGGTGCGCACCCGGGCTGGCGCGGACCTGCGGGCCGTGCTGGGACACCTGCTGGTGCGCCAGACCTCCCCCTAAGCCCCTTTCCTTGTCCCCCTCCCTCTGGCCGCAAGGCCAGGGGAGAGGGGGGACAAAGG
>Ga0209101_1000323_pt1 | contig 40079 bp, 34 predicted proteins | sample ConPoolayeCmetaG_FD_185481 | JGI IMG/M metagenome (GOLD analysis project Ga0209101, IMG submission 185481) | Hot spring microbial mat communities from California, USA to study Microbial Dark Matter (Phase II) - Cone Pool mat layer C metaG... ...
TCCTCTACAGCCGTTGGTTTGCCTGGTACGCGCAGCATCCGCAGACGCGTGTCGAGGTGTTGGCCAGGGACTGAGTGCGGGTTGGGGGCTTACTTGTTGTACAGGTCGGGGGCGTAGCGGGTCGGGTCGGCAGCCCGGTAGGTTTGGATGCTGGGCTGGTATTCACGCGTATCCTTGAGCGTCAACCCGACAAAGAGGATCACGAACGCCAAGGTGACGCAGAGAATGATGGCGATAATGGGCTTCTCGTAGCGCAGGTGCATGAAGTACAGCGCCACCAGGGTGGCCTTGACGGTGGCGATGAGCAGGGCCACCCACAGATTGCCGAGCCGCCCCAGGTTCATCCACGGCAGAACGGTTACACCGACTGTCAGGCCCGTCAGCGCCAGCAGAACCAGCAGCGTCAGGACCAGCACCGGCAGCGGCACAACGTGCCCCAGGGGCGGGTGCGGCTGGTCGGAATCAGTCGGGTGACGGCTCATAGCGCTCGTCCTAATGAATCAGGTACAGCAGTGGGAACAAGTAGATCCAGATCAAGTCCACGAGGTGCCAATAGAGCGCGACCATTGCCACGGGGGTGAAATACAGCGGGCTGAAAGCTCCACCCAGGGTCCGCAGCGCCACCCAGACGATCAGGCCCAGCCCCACCAGCACGTGCAGAGCGTGCAGGCCAGTCAGCAGGAAATACACGCCGAAGAACGTCTGCACGTTGTGCACGCGCTGCGCGCCCGTCAGCTCGGGCAATGGAGCCGTAGCACCGCGCAGACCTGGCGGAGCCAGCGCCGGCGGGGCGAATGTGGCGCTAGGCGCGTCGGGATCGGTGGGCGTTGGGGCGGGAGCCGTTGCTAACGGGGCGTCCGGGTCGGCGAGTGGAGATGCGGTGGTCGGCGTGTCGGCTGTGCCGGCTTCCGGGGGGGCGTGCAGTGATGTGGACGCCTCATGCTCGGGGCGGTAGTGGTGGCCCCACAGCAATCCTTCTTTCCACTTGTGCTGGTACTCGACGTACTTGATTCCCAGGAACACCAGCCCGCAGAGCAGGGTCAGCCCCAGCAACGTGGCGCTCTGGCGGGAGCGCCCCAGTTGGGCGCAGCGGACGCCGGCCGCGATGGTGAAGCTGCTGCACAGCAGCACGACGGTGTTGATCGCACCGAGCGACTTGCTGAGATAACGATGCGCGTACTCGAAGACCTCCGGGTTGTTGGCGCGGAAGACGGCGTAAATGCAGAACAATCCGCCGAACAGCAGGATCTCGGTCGCCAGAAACAGCCACATGCCCTGGACGGCGGCCTCGAACTGCTGCGCCGGGGTCTGGAAATGGTGAGCCAGATGCGTCCCAGGCGGGTGGGCGGTGGTCGAAGCCGAAGAAGCGCTGCTGCTCATGTGTGGCTCGTCAAGTGTTGGCGCCTGCGGCACCGGAGGTGCGCACCACATAGCCGCCGACAGCCGGGTCGTACTCGAGGTCGCTGAAATCGTAGGGGTCGCCGGCGACCGGCGGGGTGGCGAAGTTCTCGGTGGGCGGCGGCGAGGCGCATTGCCACTCCAGCGTAGCCCCGCCCCAGGGGTTGGCCGGGGCGATCCGTCCACGGAACAACGCATGCAGCAAGTAGCCCGCCACCAGTACGAAGCCGATGCCCATCACGTATGATCCGAGCGTGGACAACTGGTGGAGGCTGGCGAATTCCGGCGGGTAGTTGAAGTAGCGACGTGGCATGCCGTGCGAACCCATGATGAACTGGGGGAAGAAGGTCACGTTGAAACCGACGAAGATCAGCACGAAAGCCAGCCGGCCCCAGGTTTCGCTGTACATGCGGCCGGTGATCTTCGGCCACCAGTAGTGCAATCCGCCCAGCAGGGCGATCAGGGCTCCGCCCATCATCACGTAGTGGAAATGGGCGACGACGAAGTAAGTGTCGTGCAGGTGCACGTCGGTGGCCAATGCTCCCAGAAACAGCCCTGTCAAACCGCCGATGCCGAACATGAAGATGAACCCCAGCGCGTACAGCATCGGGGTCTTCAAGGAGATCGATCCGCCGCGCAGCGTTGCCAGCCAATTGAAGACCTTCACGGCCGAGGGGATGGAGACGCTATAGGTCAGCAGGCTGAACAACACGGTGACCAGCGGCGACTGACCGCTGACGAACATGTGGTGGCCCCAGACGAAGAAGCCGAAGACCGCGATGGCGATGCTGCTGAAGGCGATGAAGTGGTAGCCGAAGATGTGCTTACGGCTGAAAACGCTGATCAGCTCGCTGATCACGCCCATGGCCGGCAGAATCATGATGTACACCGCCGGATGCGAATAGAACCAGAAGAAATGCTGGTACAGCAGCGGGTCGCCGCCCAGTCCGGGGTGGAAGATGCCGAAGCGCAAAGCTCGTTCCAGGATCAGTAGCAGGACCGTGACCCCCAGCACCGGGGTAGCCAGGACTTGAATGATCGAGGTGGCGTAAAGCGACCAGAGGAATAACGGCAGGCGGAACCAGCCCATGCCGGGTGGACGCAGCTTGTGGATGGTGACGATGAAGTTCAGGCCGGTGAAGATCGAGCTGAAGCCGAGCACGAAAACGCCCAGCAGCACCGGGATCACGCCGCCGAAGCGTGCGTGGGTCGGGTCAATGGCGTACGGGGGATAGAAGGTCCAGCCGGTATCCACGCTGCCCATGACGATGGAGACGACCGCCAGCACAGCGCCAAGGACGTACAAGTAGTAGCTGAGCAGATTCAGGCGCGGGAAGGCCAGGTCTTTGGCACCCAGCATGATTGGCAGCACGAAATTGCCCAGCGCCGCCGGTATGCTGGGAATGATGACCAGGAAGATCATGATCGCGCCGTGGAGCGTGAAGAACTGGTTGTAGGTGTCGGCTGTGACGATGGTCTTGCTGGGGCCGAGCAGTTCGGTGCGCACCAGGATGGCGAAGATGCCGCCCAGCAGAAAGGCCGTCAGGATCGACACCAGATACATCACGCCGATGCGTTTGTGGTCGATGGTTACCAGCCAGGACAGCCAGCCGCGCCGCTCGGTGAGGTAGTTGAGCGGCACTGACGCGGCGGGCGGCTGGTCGGCGGGCAATGCGGGGTTGATGGTGGTCATGGCTCCTGCTGGTCGGGATGACCGGCCAGCTCCTTCAAGTACTCGATGAGGGCAGTGATTTCCCTATCCTTGAGCTGGCCACGGAAAGTGGGCATGACCGGGCTGTAGCCGGCCACCACCTGTCTGGCCGGATAGAGGATCGAATCACGGATGTAGTTCTCGTCAGCAGTCACGGTTGTGCCATCCTGCAAACGCACCGGGTGACCGTAGAGGCGTTTGAAGGTCGGCCCCACGCCGGCACGACCATCCACGGAGTGGCAACTGGCGCACTTGCGCGCGACCAGCAGCCGGCCGACCTCGGCGTAAGAGCGGGTGCGGAACGGATCGGAGGCTTGGGCCAGCCATTTCTCGAAGTCCGCAGGGTCGTGTACCACCACGCGTGTCAGCATGTCCGAGTGGCCCGTCCCGCAGTACTCGGCGCACAAGGCCAAGTACTCGCCGGGTTGCGGCTCGCGGAACCACAGATAAGTGTAGCGCCCCGGAACGGCGTCGCACTTCTTACGAAAGGCCGGCACATAGAAGCTGTGCACGACGTCGTTGGACGTCAGCACCAGACGTACGTCGCGGCCGGCTGGCAGATGCAGCTCGGGATCGTCGTGACCGTTGGGATAGGTGAAGTTCCAGCTCCACTTCTGGGCCAGAACGTGGATATCCATTGCTCCGGCAGGGGGGTTGACCAGGTCCATATAGCCGCGGAATCCCAGGTAGAACATGATCACCACCAGGATCAGCGGGATGATCGACCAGGTGATTTCCAAGCGCGTGTTGTGGGCTGCACCGCCGACCGGGCGCTCCCCCTCGACGCGACGACGATAGCGGATAACAAAATACACCATCAGGGCGACGATCAGGATGAAGAAGAACAGCGATACCCAGTAAATGAAATAGAAGACCGCGTCGGCCTGGGCAGCGGCGCCTTCGGCGCGCGGCGGTAGCCAGAAGCTTCGACCACCCGGCGCGACGCTCGGCAGAGTCGTCGCTTGGGCCAGCAGCCCCCCGATCATCCCGGTACCTCCGCCGCCGCGGCGTTCTTCCGCCGCCGCGCTTCGCGTCGCCACAGACCCACGAGGATGGCGGCCACCGCCACGAGGCTGCCCACTCCGGCGCTGCGGGCGATATTCATGGCGGCCAGCGTGTACTGCCCGTCTTTGTAGTGGTAGCAAAACAACAGGAGCTGATCCATTGTCGTGCCGATCTTGCCTTCCGTGGCCTCCACCAGCGATAGCCGCAGCGTGCGCGGCTCGAATACCACGCCACGCAGATAACGAGCGATGCGACCGTCTGGGGTGCAGATGATCAGCGTCGAGGCGTGCGCGTATTCGCCAGTGGACTCGTCACGTTTGACCGCGAAGCCGGTGGCGTCGAGCAGACGTTGGATGTTTTCCTGGCGACCGACCAGGAAGTGCCAGCCGGCGGCAGCGGCCGGGCGACCGTACTCCTTCAGATAGTTGTTTCGTTTGAGGTTGGCCAGCTCCGGTCCCTCGCGCGGGTTGAAGCTGACGGTGACGATCTGAAACTGCTCGCCGGCGGTCCAGTCCAACTCGCGGAGCGTGTCCAGCAGACCGTTCAGCAGCAAGCCGCAGAGCATCGGGCAACGGTAATAGTTGAGCACCAGGACGACCGGTCGGCGACCATCAAAGAAGGTGCGCAAGGCGACCCGTTGCCGGTCATGCGTGATGAACTCGGCATCCAGCGGCAGCGTCTGGCTGAGCTTCTCGGTGATGCCGACACCTTCCAGATCGGGCGGCAGGGGTTCCATGCGATCGCCCGGACGGCTGAAGCCGGCCAGCGGATCGTCACTGGGCGGCGAGTCGGGGGTTTGACCCAGCGCCAAGACCGCCGACAACAGACCGACCAGCAGCGCTCTGCCCGGGGTCAGGAAGCGGGTGGGGCGCGGGTGTGGAGCCGCACTGCCGGACGAGTGTTCGGCTGCGGCGCCGAGTCGGGGATTGCTCACGAGGGCCGACTTGTCGCACGGCAAGACGCTGTGCCCGTGTTTCATGCCACACCTGTGCATCACGGCGACGCCGGGGCGGTCGTCGTTTGCTCGATTTTAGCGCTATATGGCGAAGCCCGACGGGGATCGGCCTGGACGCGGGCGACGAACAATTCTATCGCCCGATCGATCGGTATGGCCACGATCCCCTCTGGTTCGCTGATGTAACGGTACTGGTTGATCTGGGCGAGTTGCCGCGTTTGCTCTTCGATCAGCGGCGCTGAGCGTGCGCTGAGCACCTTGCGCTGGTCTTCCAGCACCTGCACGTTCTGAAAGAGCACGACGGTGAACACCAGCACGGCCAATATGAGAATGGCCGCCACGATGCCGACAGTAATGACGGCGGTCGGATCGGGGTCGCCGGCGTGATGGTTTGGCGTCGTGGGCATATCAGACATTCTCGTACGACAGTGCTTCCGGCAGGCGCGGGTCGCGGCGCGGCAGCAGGTGCCAGCGTCTCATGGGGCGCACCAACGCTGCCACGAACAGCCCACCCAGTCCGACGAGCAGCAGCAGGTCGGTGGCGTGCAGGGGGGGCGCGTGGTCATGGTGCGGTCCGGCGCGCGGCTTGACGATGTAGTATAGGTCGAGCCAGTGCATCAGCAGTAACCAGACGGCGGCGGCCACCAGGAGACGCGGTCGCCGCTTCGGGAAGCGCGACATCAGGGCCATCAGCGGCAGCAGAAAGTGCCCGAACACCAGCAGCAGGCTGACGCCGACCCACCAGCGGTCGCCCTGCCGCGGTCGGTACCAGATGGTTTCCTCCGGCAGGTTGGCATACCAGATCAGCAAGTATTGCGAGAAGGCGATGTAGGCCCAGAAGACCACGAACCCGAAGGCCAGCTTGCCCAGATCATGAAAGTGTTCGGCGCCGACGGCGTGCCGCATTCTTCCGCTGCGCCGCAAGATCGCCAGCATGAGCACCAGCAGTGCGTAAAACCCGACAGCGCTGCCGGCGAAGAAGTACACGCCCCAGATGGTGCTGTACCAGTGCGGATGCAGGGACATGAGCGTGTCGATGGCGAAGAACGTCACCGTCAAGGCCAGCGCCAGCAGGCCCGGGGCGCTGACACGCTCCAGCCGCTGCGTGTGCCGCGGGTCGCCGCTGATGTCCTGAGTGCGCGACTCGCGCAGGCAGAACCAGGCCAGCCAGCTCCATACGCCGAAGTAGACCGCGCAGCGCACCGCGAAAAACGGCACGTTCAGGTAGGCCGCCTTGGCTTGCAACCGTGGATCACCCTGCACCACCGCCGGATCGGTCCACTCATAGACGCCCGGCAGGCGACCCACCACCGGCACGAGCAGCGGCAGAAAAAGCAGGGTCAACCACGGCAGCGTGGCGGCGACGAACTCGGCCACTCGCCGCACCGACACGCTCCAGCCGGCCCGCACGACGTGTTGCAGCATGACGAAGCACAGTCCGCCCAGCGCCAAGCTGAGGAAATACGTGTAATTGAGCAGGTAAGAGCGGAAAAAGACATCCCAACCGCTGCCGGCTCCCAAGCCGATGGCCAGCCCCGTAGCGGCCAGGCCGACGAGGGCGGCCGCGCCGGCGCGGCGCGCTGCCCCGCGCTCCAGCGGACGTGACTCGTTGTCGATGTCGATCGCAGTCGATCTCACGCGACGACGTCCTTTCGCTAGCGCAGCTCTGGCTGGCGTTCGGGCGGCACATCTTCCAGGCGCGCGTCTTGACTCAGTTGCAAAGCCCGCACGTAGGCCACGATTGCCCAGCGGTCGGCGGGCGGTATCTGATCACTGTAAGGCGGCATGCTGCGGATGCCGTTGGTTATGGTGTTGAACAGGTGCCCGACCGGTCGGCTGCGGATGAGCTGGTCGTGCAGCGAGCTGGGTTGTACCCAGCCGGGCGTGTCGCGTTGTACAGCGCGTTGATGCACCAGACCGTCGCCAGCCCCGCCCAGTCCGTGGCAGGGGGCGCAGTAAACGCCGAAACGTTCCTGCCCACGCCGCAGGAAGGCCTGATCGACCGTGACCTGTGGCGGGAAGGTCAGCGCCCAGTCATCGCCGACGCGTCCGACATAGTAGTGGGCGTCAGTGTGCAATTGGCCGCGTGCCATGGTGCCGGCCGGGGGCTGGCGGCCGGCGCGGCCATCGGCGAAAACCGGATTGCTCTGCTGGGCCTTATAGCGCTCTTGGTTGTCCATGTCCTGGATCAGAGCGATGCGCGGCTTGGGTGACTTGGAGAGGCGCGCCTTGGCGACCACGAGTGGCGGAAAGAGCGCCAAGGCGGCCAGTACGACCAGTGCGGTCACCAGCCAGCGCGGCCAGTGCGCCGGCTGACCGTCCGACTCGACGGGTTCGACGGCGACGGCGCCGAGGCCGCGTAAGAAGACCGCCGTCCCTTCGGCGTCAAAACGCGGGTCGTCGGCATCGACGCGCAGGAAGAAGCGGTCGGTGGTCACGCGGCGGAAGCGCGGTAGCCGGAAGAGCGCGTCGTGGAAGCGCGGCAGGTTGTTCAAGGCCAGCATACCGATCACCGTCACCAGCGCGGCCAGCAATACGGTCAGCTCGAAGATGACCGGGATGTTGGCCGGCAGGCTGAAGATCGGCTTGCCGCTGATTAGGTAGTCGTAGCCTTGCAGGAAGGTCGGCACGGTCGGGAAGTCGGCTGCCGATGTGGCGTTCATCCACCACTGCATCAACAGCCCTAGCAGGCAACCGGCCGTCCCGGCGGCGAGCACCAGCCACGGCAGGCGCGTGCGGCGGATGTCCATGGCGGCATCGATGCCGTGGACCGGGAAGGGCGTGTGCGTGTCCCAGCGGGTAAAGCCGGCATCGCGGACCTGTTCGGCGGCGGTCACCAGGGCACCGGGCGAGGTGAACTCGGCGATCAGCCCGTGCAACTTGCGAACCGGGGTCGAAGATGTCGCTTGGGCGGTCATCAGGACGACCCTCCCGTTTGCGCCGGCGGCTCGTGCTCGTCCGGGTTGTAATCGAAGGCCCGCGTTGGCGGCACGTGTTCGTGCGGATGGCGCTCGGCGGTCAGGGCGGCCTGCGGCATGACGGTCTTGACCTCCGCCATTGCCACCATCGGCAGGAAGCGGCAGAACAACAGGAACAGTGTGAAGAACAAGCCGAAGCTGCCGGCCAGCGTCAGGATCTCCACCAGTGACGGCCGGTAGTAATCCCAACTCGAGGGCAGGAAGTCCTGCGACAGCGAGGTGACGATGATGACGAAGCGCTCGAACCACATGCCCACGTTCACTGCCATCACCACCACGAGTATCAGCCACACGTTGGTGCGCACACGCTTGAACCAGAACAGCTGCGGGGCGACCACGTTGCAGGCGATCATCGTCCAGTAGGCCCAGGCATACGGCCCGCCGGCGCGCGCGCGAAAGATGAAGCGCTCGAATGGCGAGCCGCTATACCAGGCCATGAAGAACTCCATCATGTAGGCATAGCTGACCATCAGCCCGGTCACCAGCACGATCTTGCAGCAGTTCTCCAGATGACGCAGCGTGATGATATTCTTGAGGCCGAACAGCTCCCGGGCCGGAACCGCCAGGGTCAGCACCATCGCAAATCCGCCGAAGATCGCTCCGGCGACGAAGTAGGGCGGGAAGATGGTCGTGTGCCACCCGGGGAGCTGCGAGACGGCGAAGTCGAAGCTGACCACCGAGTGCACGCTCAAGACCAGCGGGGTGGCCAAGGCGGCCAGCAACAGATAGGCCCGTTCGAAGCGGTGCCAATGACGTGACGAGCCGTTCCACCCCAGCGACAGCAGCCCGTAGATGATCTGTCGCGGGCGGCTGGTGGCGCGATCGCGAAAGGTCGCCAGATCCGGCAGCATGCCCACGTACCAGAACAGCAGCGACACAGTAAAGTAGGTGCCGACCGCGAACACGTCCCACAGCAGCGGGCTGCGAAAGTTCGGCCACATGGCCATCTGATTGGGCAAGGGCGCCAGCCAGTAGGCCAGCCAGATGCGCCCGACATGGATCCCGGGGAATAGGCCGGCACACATGACCGCAAAGATGGTCATCGCCTCGGCGAACCGATTGATGCTAGTGCGCCACTTCTGGCGGAACAGAAACAGAATCGCTGAGATCAGCGTACCGGCATGGCCGATCCCCACCCAGAACACGAAGTTCGTGATGTCGAAGCCCCAGGCGGTCGGATTGTTCAAGCCCCACACGCCCACCCCGTTGAGGATCAGATACAGCACCATGGCCCCCAGGATCGTCAGCAGGGTCAACGAGATTGCCAGGGCGACGTACCAGGCCCGGGGTGGGCGCGGGCGCTCCCAGACGGCGGCTACCGTGTCGGTCACACCGGTGAAGTCCAGGTCGCCGGTGATCAGGACGGCGCGCCGGCCGGGTATTTCAGCGGTGTTGTCGATTTCGGGGGCCACGCTGGTCATGCTCGGCGTTCCCTGTTCAGCCCGCTTCGTCCGAACCGACCGGATTGCGCACCTTGGCCAGATACTTGGTGCGCGATCGTAGATTCAGCTCGGCCAGGATCTCGTAGGCACGCGGATGGTCGTGCAGTTGCCGCACGCGGCTGCGCGGGTCGTTGAGATCGCCGAAGACCAGCGCCCCGGTCGGGCAGGCCTGTACGCAGGCCGGCTGGATTAGCCCATCGGGGATCTGCGACCAGCGCTCATGGCGGGCTCTTGTCTTGACGGCGTTGATGCGCTGCACGCAGAAGGTGCATTTTTCCATCACGCCGCGGCTGCGTACGGTGACCTGCGGGTTGAAGGCCATCTTCTCGATCTCGGTGAGGTCGGCGCGTTTCAGTTGCACCAGCGGCAGCGGGCTGTGGCCCTGGCGCTGGGAGCGCGGGTGGTAGGGGCCGTGGTGGTTGTAGAACCAGTTGAAACGGCGCACCTTGAAGGGGCAGTTGTTGGAGCAGTAGCGCGTGCCGATACACCGGTTATAGACCATCACGTTCAGGCCTTCTTCGTCGTGCACGGTGGCGGCGACGGGGCAAACCTGCTCGCAGGGGGCGTTCTCGCAATGCACGCAGGTCATCGGCTGGTGAACGACCTCTACACTCGTCGCCCGCGGCGGCTCGCGGAAGTAGCGGTCTACGCGAATCCAGTGCATCTCGCGGCCGCGGCGCACTTCCTGCGGTCCGACCACCGGGATGTTGTTCTCGGCCTGACAAGCCAGCACGCAGGCCCCGCAGCCGATGCAGGTCGAGAGGTCGATCGCCAGTCCCCACTTGTGACCCTCGTACTCTTTCTGTTGCCAGAGCGGGGCGGGCGGAGGCTCATGGGCCAGATGGCGCGCGAAGTCGGGATGCTCCCGGTAGTGGGCCAGATCCGCCTCGCGCACCAGCATCGGCACGCGCGCCTGCTGTTCGGCGTCTCCGACCTGCGAGCGGATGGCGTGGTGGTCCTGTGTTCCGGCCAGCGGCTGGAACTGGCCGCTACGCTGCACGCGTCGCGCCGGCGTCGCGAAAGGCGCGGTTCGACTGCGCAAAACGTTCACATCTACACCGACCCCGTTGCCGACCACCCCGGCAGCGGTGCGGCCATAGCCCAGCGGCAGCGTGATCGAGTCCTCGGCGTGGCCCGGCAAGATGTAAACCGGCACATGCAGCGTGATCGTCTCCCCGGCCACCTCCGCCTCCAAAGCCAGCACCTCGCCGTCGCGCCGCACGCCCAGCCGCTTAGCCTGCGCGGGTGCCAACAAGGCGGCATTGCCCCAGGTGAGCTTGGTGATCGGGTCGGGCCACTCCTGGAGCCAGGCGTTATTGGCCAGACGTCCATCGTAAACGCTGTAATCCTCAGCGAAAACCAACTCCAGGCCGCTGGGCGGCGGTGAGGATCCCAAGGGGAAAGCCCGTATCTGCGGGGTTTCGGTCGGCCAGGCCGTGTCCGCTACCACCCCGTCGTGCAGCGATTGCTCCCAGAGTCGGGCGCGATCCTGTCCCGCATCGAAGAGATTCCCGAAAGTGCGGCGCGCGATATCGTAGCCGCCGGTCAACTGATCTCCACTGACCAGCGCCAGAAGCTCGCTCGGCGTCAAACCACCGTACAGTGGTTCGATCAGCGGCTGCACGAGACTGATGGTGCCGTCCCAGGCCCGGGCATCGCCCCACGATTCCAGGGAGTGGGCCTGCGGCACGTGCCAGTCGCACAAGCTGGCGGTCTCATTGAAATAGACGCCGAGGTGGATAGAGGTGGCGATACGGTCGAAGCGGCGGGCATCGAGCCGCAAGTCGGCGGGAGCCTCGTAAGCGGGGTTTCCTCCCAGGATCAGCAGCGTGTCAACCTGACCGGCTTCGATGCGTTCCACCAGCTTGGTCAGGTCCGCCAGATGATCGGCGCACAACCCGTCAGGCTCGCGCGCGAAACTGATCGTCTTACCGTGTGCATCGAGCCAGCAATTCAGCAGGTACGCCAAGGCGTGGACTTCGGCTGGCTGCCGCGGACCGACGACGACCAGGCAGCGTCCGCGATGGGCCGTCAGATCGGCGGCGATGGCGGCGGCGAGCTTCTCCGCCAGCGGGCCACGACCGTCGGCGGTGGGCAGGGGCGGGGTGTTCGCTGGCCTCACGCAACGGGCGGCCACCTGGGCCGCGATTTGCTGGAGCGCCGCGGGCATGTCCAGAAAACGCAGCGGAATACGGTGGTCGGCCGCGCCGCCGGTCACCGTCAGGCTGGTCTCCAGCACGTACAGACGGTTGCAGTCGTAATTGTTGCCGGTTTCCGGGCGACGGCGGGCAGCAAACTCCGCGGCATAGCGCAGCGCCGCCGGGTGGGTCATCAAGAAGTCGCTGTCCAGACTGACGATGACGTCGGCCCGATCCAGATGCAGGTGTGGCCGATACGGGTGGCCGAAAGCCAGGCGAGTGCCGGCACGCTCATTGTCACGCGACAGCGCTTCCCACTCGTACCACTGCGCTTGCGGGAACGTCCGTTCGAACCGCCCGCGCATTTCCAGCAAGCTGGGAGAGGACGACGGCTCCGCCAAAACGCATAGTCCCACGCCGGCGGTTTCTGCCGCCCGTCGGAAGTGCGATTGCGCGAAGCTGCGGAACTCCTCCGGACGCCGCCGCAGGTATGCGGGCCGCTGGCGTGTACCGTCGCGCTGCCTGATCCCGGAGCTGCGGTCCGGATCGTACAGCTCCAGGATGGTGGCCTGCATCCAGGCGCTGGAGCGGCCGCGGCTGAAGGGATGGCGCTCGTTACCCTCGATCTTGATGGGGCGCCCATCGTAGCTGGTCACCAGCACGCCGACCGCCACGCCACCGCGCTCCAGCGCAGTGGCATATTGCAGCGGTACACCCGGGGGGCGGTCGGCCGGCTGACGTGTGGCCGGGACGATGGTTTCCTTCGGCCAGCGACAGGCGGTCAGCCCGCCCAAGGCCAGCGAAGCGCCCATCAGCTTCAAGAACTGCCGGCGGCTGGGCTCTGATCCGCGAAGCAGGTGACTGAGGGCCGGGAACTCCTGCTCAACCCAACGTTGAAAACGCGGGCTGTCGGCCAGCTCATCGAGACTGCGCCAGTAGGCGCTGGAATGCCGGCAACCTGCTTGCGGAAGCTCCATCGTCACCTTCATCCCGGCCGGATTCGAGCTGGCCCGGCCGTCACCGGTGGCACCATACGTCGGTCACGCGAAAACTAACGATGACACAGCGAGCAGCTTTGCAAGTACTGTACGCTGCGAATGTTGTATTCCTGCATTAGTCGGCTCCCCAGGTCGCCGCCCGGGGAGACCCAGCTCATGTTTGTGATCTCGCTCAGCGGCCGCAGTCGTGGGGCTGGGTCGCGGTGGCACTCCAGACACCAGCCCATGCTCAGCGGCTTGGCCTGATAGACGACTTCCATGCGGTCCACCCGCCCGTGACATTCCACGCAGCCGACGCCGCGGTTCACGTGGGCGCTGTGGTCGAAATACACGTAATCCGGCAGATCATGCACGCGTACCCAGGGGATCGGCAGACCGGCGGTCTCGGGGCGCCCGCCCACGCCATAGAAGGCTTCCAACAGCGGCTGAAGGGCGGGGCTGTCGCGTCGAATCCCATAGGCGCTGCTGTGGCAGTTGATGCAGGTCTGCGTTGGCGGAATGCTGGCGTGGGCTGTGCTTTCCACAGTGATGTGGCAATAGCGGCAATCCATGCCGAGCTGGCCGACGTGCAAAGCATGGCTGTACGGGATCGGTTGCTGGGGGGCGTAACCTACGTCCGTGGCCAATGGGGAGAAGCCGTACAGCACGATCAGTCCGGCATACGCCGGCCCGATGATCGCTACGACGGCGACCAGCACGCGCAGATAGTTCGTCCAGGCTGGAAGAACGAACGCCGCTATGAGACGCTCCCTGACCTCGGCTCGTTAGAATGTGTATAGCTGCGTAGGTGGGCGTGGTCAAGGGCGCGCGGCGCAGCACGGCGGCGCCGCGCCAGGAAAGGGCGGGCGGAGGCTCAGCCCGTAGGCATGCGAATCGGACTAGCGAGGTCCAGCGATGCGTATCTATCGTTTTGTGTCGTTCGGCTTGGAGAACCTGAAGCTGGAAGAGGCGGCGCCGCCCCAGCCCGGTCCGGGGCAAGTGCGACTGGAGGTGCGCGCCCTCAGTCTGAATTACCGCGATCTGCTGGTGCTCAACGGGCTGTACAACCCCAAGCTCAAACTGCCGGCCACGCCGGTGAGCGACGCGGCCGGCGTGGTGCAGGCGGTCGGTCCGGGCGTGGAGCGCGTGCGCGCGGGCGACTGCGTGACATCGCACTTCGTATCCGGTTGGCTGTCCGGCCCCTTTCGTCAGGAATACCTGAACACCACGCTGGGCACGCCGGCGGCCGGGATGGCCGGCGAACAGGTCGTCCTGCCAGCGGAAGCGGTGGTGCCGATGCCGGCAGGCTATGATTTCGAGCAGGCGGCGACGCTACCGATCGCGGCCCTGACTGCCTGGAGTGCCCTCAAGACGGTCGGACATGTGCAGCCGGGGCAGACGGTGTTGACGCTGGGCACCGGCGGGGTGTCGATCTTCGCGTTGCAACTGGCCAAGGCCCTGGGGGCGCGCGTGATTATCACCAGTCGCAGCGACCAGAAGCTGGCCCGGGCGCGTCAACTCGGCGCGGACTGCACGATCAACTACGCCACGACGCCGGACTGGGAACAGGCCGTCCTGGAGTACACCGGCGGCACGGGCGTCGATCTGACCGTGGAGACTGTCGGGCCGGGCACGCTGGACCGTTCGCTGAAGGCCACGCGAGCTGGAGGCATCGTGGCCCTGCTGGGTGCGCTCACCGGCCGGCAGGGCATGGTCACGACCGGTCTGATACTCATGAAGCGGCTGCGTGTGGAGGGGATCATGGTCGACTCGCGGGCGGCTTTCGAAGAGATGAACGCTTTTCTGACCGCCCAGGGCATCCAGCCGGTGATTGATCGGCGTTTTCCGTTCGACCAGCTCCCGGAGGCCTTGCGCTGTCTGGAGGCGGGCGAACACTTCGGCAAGATCGTCGTGACGCTGTAGGAGCCCTTCGGCGGCCGCTGCCCGAGCGGTTAATCTACGCTCATGCGCCCCGGCACGATTCTGGGCATCGAGACATCTTGCGACGAGACCTCGGCGGCCGTGGTGGTCGACGGCCGCGAGGTACGTTCCAACCTGGTCAGTTCGCAGGTCGATCTGCATGCCCGTTACGGCGGCATCGTGCCGGAAATCGCCGCCCGGGCGCACGTCGAGCGCGTGGTGCCGATCATCGAGGAAGCGCTCGCCCAGGCGGGAATCGGCTATCGAGACCTGGAAGCCGTCGCCGTCGCGGTCGGTCCGGGCCTGATCGGATCGCTGCTGATCGGGGTGACCGCGGCCAAGACGTTGGCACTGACGTGCGGTCTTCCGCTGGTGGGCGTGGATCATGTGGAGGCCCACGCGACCAGCGCCGCGCTGACGACTCCGACGCCGCCCTGGCCGGCCGTTGCCCTGGTCGTCAGCGGCGGGCACACTTCGCTGTACCTGGTGCGAGATTTCCTCGACATCGAGCTGCTCGGGCAGACGGTGGACGACGCGGCAGGCGAGGCGTTCGACAAGGTCGCCGCCATTCTTGAGCTAGGGTACCCCGGCGGGCCGGTGATCGACCGCATCGCTCGCGAGGGCAACCCGAAAGCCGTCCGCTTCCCGCGCACCTGGCTGCGCAGGCCGCACCTCAACTTCTCTTTCAGCGGGTTGAAGACCGCCGTGCTGTACCATGTGTACGGCGTTGGCGCGAAGTACGGATCCGCGGCCCACCTCACGCCGCAGCAGGTGGCCGATGTGGCGGCCAGTTTCCAGGAGACCCTGGTGCAAACGCTGGTCGCCAAGACACTAGCGGCGGTCGAGCGGAGCGGGGTGTCGAACGTGGTGGTCGGCGGGGGCGTGGCGGCCAACTCGGCGCTGCGGACAGCCTTGCAGGCGTCCTGCCGGCGTAGTGGACTGAACCTCTATCTCACTCCGTTGCCATATTGCACTGACAACGCCGCCATGATCGCTGCCTTGGGATACCACCTGCTGCGCTGCGGACGAACCGCCGACCTGACGCTCGAGCCGCGCGCCGGTTTGCTGCGGCCGCCGCGCGCCGCAGTTCGACGAGGATGATGCCGATGCAGTACTTCTTGGGAATCGACATCGGAACGAGTGGCACCAAGGCCTTACTGCTAGGGGCGGACGGTCAGGTGCGCGGCTGTGCGACGGTCGCTCATGGCAGTCTCTTTCCGCGTCCGGGCTGGTCGGAACAGCGCCCCGGCGACTGGTGGAAGTCCTGCTGTGCTGCCGTCCGACAGACCTTGCGCCGGGCACGCCTGGGCGCTGCGGCCGTGGCCGGTGTCGGGCTTTCGGGGCAGATGCACGGCAGCGTTTTTCTGGATGCGAGTGGCCGGGTGCTGTGCAACGCGATCTTGTGGAACGACCAGCGTACGCAGGCGGAGTGCGCAGAGATCGAGCGGCGCGCCGGGGGACGAGCCGAACTCATCCGCCTGGTGCGCAACGTGGCCCTGGCCGGCTACCAGGCCCCGAAGATACTCTGGCTGCGACGCCATCAGCCACGCCTGTTTCGCCAGACCGCAACTATCCTGCTGCCCAAGGACTACATCAACTTTCTGCTGACGGGGGTGCGGCATAGCGATGTGTCCGATGCATCGGGCACGCTGCTGTTCGACGTGGCCGGTCGCCGCTGGTGCACCGCGCTGATGGAACGGCTGGAACTGGACCCACGTCTGTTTCCGCCGGTGGGTGAGTCCTGCGCAGTGATCGGCGAAGTAAGCGCCAAGGCGGCCCGGCAAAGCGGTCTGAAGGCTGGCACGCCGGTGGTAGCCGGCGCCGGCGACCAGGCTGCGGCTGCTGTGGGGACCGGCGTGGTGCAACCGGGGATGGTGTCGGCGACCATCGGCACCAGCGGCGTGGTGTTCGCGCACAGCGACCAGCCGGTGCCGAACGAGGCCGGCCTGCTGCAAGCTTTCTGCCATGCGGTGCCAGAGGCGTGGTGCGTCTTCGGCTGTATGCTGTCGGCCGGGGGTAGTCTGCAATGGGCACGCCAAGTGCTGTACGCGGACCGGCTGCGGAAGGCGCGCTCGGCGGCGGCTCGGGACCGGCTCTATGCTGACATGATTGGCGAGGCCGCCAAGGCCGACGACGGCGGAACGCTGCTCTTCCACCCATACCTGACCGGGGAGCGCTGCCCTTACCCGCATCCGCACGCACGGGCAGCGCTGCTCGGCCTGACACGGCGCCACGCACGTGGCGCTATCGTCCGGGCTGTGCTGGAAGGCATTACGCTCGGCATGGCCAGACAGATCGAGCTGATGCGCGATCTGGGCGTACCGGTCGAGGAGGTGCGGCTGGCCGGCGGCGCGGCACGTAACGCCTGGTGGCGTCAGCTCCAGGCGGATGTCTACGGCGTGCGCTGCGCCGTGATGCGTTCGGAAGAAGGTTCAGCCCTCGGGGCGGCCATACTGGCGGGCGTCGGCGTGGGCGCGTTCGGCGACGTGGTCGCCGCCTGCCAGCGCCTGGTGCGTGTGCGGCAGACGCTGCGACCACGGGCGGAGCGGACGCGTTACTATCGTGAGCGCGCCGCACAGATGCGCGAGAGCTACGAACTACTCGAACCCTGGTATCGTCGGATCGCCGGCGACGCCGAATGAGAGCCGACTGCTTCATGCCCGAGCACCGCCCGCTACACGCCAGCGACTTGTTGCCGCGCCCGCTTGGCCGCCTGGGGCGTGCCCTTTTCCTGCACACCACGATCGACAGCACGAACCGTTTTCTGCTCCGACACGCCCAGCAAGTCGGCGACGGCGCCGTAGCTTGGGCCGAATATCAGAGCGCCGGCCGCGGGCGGCGCGGCCGCCGCTGGCTCGCGCCGCGCGGCTCGAGCGTGCTGCTGAGCGTGCTGCTGATCGAGCCGGGTGATGCTGCGCTGCATCAGCACGCCTCCTTGCTGGGAGCCGTGGCGGCGTGCGAGGCTATCGCGGGGGCAACTGATTGCGCGCCCGCCATTCGCTGGCCGAACGATCTGGTGCTGGGCGGGCGGAAGGTGGGTGGGGTGTTGGCCGAATCCTGCGGCCTGACGGACGTCGGGCGTCGCGCGGTGGTCATCGGCGTGGGCATCAACTGCCTTCAGCGGCCTGAGCACTTCGCCGGAGAATTGCGCCAGCGCGCCACCTCGCTGGAGTGTGAATCCCCACGCCCGGTTGATCGGGCGGCGGTGGCCGCCACGCTGCTGCAACGCCTCGACCACTGGCTCATGCGTGTCGCCCAACAGCCGGGCGGTTGGGATGAGCTGCGCGCCGTGTGGCACAACCACTGTCACGACTTCGGCCAGCGTGTCATTCTGGAACATGATGGCCGCACCTTTTCCGGCACGGCGATCGACGTCGCCGCAGACGGCGACCTGATCGTGCAGCTTGACCATGGCGGGAGAAGACACTTTGCCGCGGCGCTCACGACACGCGCTTGGTAAGCCCGCTGGACGGCGCCGCGACGCTGGCCGAGCTGCCACAGAGCGCCGCGACCGACGCGCAACCCGGCCCCCAGTCGCTGCCGCCGGCTTGCGTCCGCACCTCGGACACGTCCGCGTGTGGGGTTGCGCGGGGCTGTGCGCCCTGGGAGCTACGCTGGCCTGGTCGGCCATCATTACTGAAGCCACTCGTTTGCTGGGGACGACGCTGCCCAGCGTCAGGTTGGTCGGAAGCTGCGGGGCAGTCGGACTGATTGGCGGGCTGCTGTTGCCGCGACGAGTGATTCGGCGGCGTCTGGAACGTAGTGCTGGCACGGCGGAAGCGGCCGGCCCAGCGGCCGACTTGGAGTTCGCGGCCGCGTTGACCGGCTTGCTGATCTTGTTGCTGGGTGGACTGGAGGCCACGCTGGGGATGCTTAGCGCCGCGCTGGTCGACTACCAGCGATTCCTGACCGAGTGCTTCATTCATCCGCCTGCCGTTACCCGCCTACTACTTTGGCTGCCCATGTGTCTGGGGCTGGGGTTGACCGGGATGGCGAGCGCGCTGGTCCTGACCGCGCTGCACGCTTGGTGCGGGATGCTCCGTGCGCACACTGGTCCGAAAACGGCCCTGTGGGCCGCGATGCTGTTGGCGACGGCAATCGGCTCGCTGCTGTCGGCTTGCCCGGAACGTTGCGCCTGGCTCCGCATCGGTGCCCTGTTGGCAACGTTCTGTGCGGCCCTGTTAGCCGTTCTGCGACCGACTGGAGATAGTGGTGGATCGACCAGCACGATTGCGACCGTACGCGTGCAAACCGTCTGGCTCCCACTGCTGATCGTCGGCGCCACGACTAGCGTGGTGGCGACGGTGCTCCTCGACGCCCTTTGGGAGGCCGACCGCAGTGCCCGTCCGACCACGCCGACGACAGCGCTGGTGTGCCTCGCGGGGCTGGTGGCGCTGCCGCTGCTGCGCCTGGTGCCGACCGGCCAGCCGGCGCACACGGCGGTTGCGCTTGTGTCGCTTGCGCTGGCCGCGCTGGCTGGGCTGGCACTGCGAGTGACGACTGACCAGGGGCTTGCCGCCGGGCTGTCGGTCGTCGTCCTCACCAGTCTGCTGGGAGCGGCGAATTTGACAATCGTTACCCGGTGTGTGACGCGTATCGTTGGTCGCGTGCAGCCGGTGCTGGCCTGGTGTGGCGTGGCGGCAGCGACGGGGCTGCTTATCGGGCTGCTGCTTTACACGCCCGCGCCAGCCGCGGACGGCGGTGCTCTGAGGTTCCTACCAACGCTGGTCCTCGCCGGCGCCGCTTTGCTTGGGCCGCTCGCCCGGCTGGTCCCGGGCGGGCGTGCCCTGTGGCTACGGTGGCCGGTAATACCAAACGCTCATTGATCGGCCCGGGCCGAGTCGGGGCCGGCGGGTGCGGAGGCGGGTTGACTGGCGGGTGGCGGCTCGTAGAACGAGACCCGGTGCACGAACTCGCAGAATTCGCGCCGCCGGTCATAGGGCACGATATACCACTCGTTGACTCCCCGGCGCGTAGCACAGTAGGCGGCCAGGCGTTCACCCAGACTCCGGGTCACCTGGAAGAAACGCTCTTCGGGCGGCTTGCACACCTCGGCCAGGTACAGGGCGCGTATTGCTGGCTGGTAGGGTGCCGGCGAGGCGATGAAACCTAGCCGACTGGTTTGCGAGTGTGACACGGTCGGCGAATAGCTTTGATCGAAGAGGTTGACGAAGACGTTTTGATTGCCGTCGCCGTCGCCGGGGCTGCTGCTGAACAGCGTGACCTGGGCACTGAGGCTGCCGGTGCGTGAAACGTCACTGCCGAAGTTGCTGAAGGCCATCTGTACGAAGAACTCGTCGTTGTCACAACGCGCCAAGTTCTCCAGTACGTGAGCCTCGTACAGCCGACCGATCGCTTGGTCGAAGCCGCCGCTGAATTGCTGCGTGACCTGTTGCGCCAGGCAGCCGCTCAAAGCCAGTGCGAGCATCAGCGGGCAGCAGCGGGCATACCATCGCCAGTCTCTCCACATCCTCATTCTTTTGCTTTCCGCTCCCGGACCGTGCCGAGTAGGCATTCTAGCAGACCGTCGCTCTTACGGGGGCGTTAGTTCGGGCCGTCAAGGATTGTCGCCACAAGGGCGCGTCAACCGGTGCCGCAAGCGCAGCAACGTTGGTAGCGCGGTCAGTGCGGTGCGCCAGGTCTGCACGCGGCTGCCCGGTCGATGCCCCCAACGCACCGGCACTTCTCTTATCCGATAGCCCATTTGCTTGGCCAAGGCCAGTACCTCGCAGTCGAACAACCACCCGTTCAACGTCTGCCGCCCAAAGAGCGCTTCCGCCGCCGCTCCGCGGAAAAGCTTGAACCCGCACTGCGTGTCGAGCAGCTCCGGCAGCAGCAACCGACGCCGCAATGCCCGAAAGAGCAGCGCTAGGTATCGGCGCGGCCACGGCTGCGGCGGATCCAAGTCGGCGCCCGGCAAATCGCGCGAAGCGATGGCGATGTCGTAGCCGGCCGCCAGCCAGGGGCGCAGTTTATCCAGTTCGCCGATCGGCGTGGACAGGTCGGCATCGCACATCAGCCGCATTCCACCGCTGGCCGCCAGCATTCCCTGCCGCACGGCCCAACCCTTACCGCGGTTGGTCGCATTGGCCAACACGCGCAGCGTCACGCCACTGGTAGGCTGTTGCCGCACGATGTCAGCGGTACCGTCGATGCTGCCGTCATCAACTACGATCAGCTCGCAGCTCAAACCGGTCTGGCGGACATAGGCGGCGATATCGGCCAGGCTTCCAGGTAGGCGCCGCGATTCGTTGTAGGCGGGAATGATGATTGACAGGTCGACGGTGGGCATCGCCTGTGAAGATAGCCGTCGATGCCGGCCCGGGCAACGCGGGCCGGGCGCCTGAATTGTATCGCACCTCCAGCGGATTTGATTGGTGGCCGGCTACACCGATCCATTAAAATATAAACAGAAGGTTGCCAATGGACTGGCTCGGGCTGGCTTACGGATCACGCATCGAGTTGTGGCACCTGCTTCTGGGCGCGCTAGTGTTGTTTTTTCTGGGTTGGCTGGGCGAATACGTTACGGAGCAGAAGGAGCGAAGACCCGACGGACCCGCTACACGCACCAGGCGCACTACGCTCAGCGAATACCTTTACCTGATGGAGCTGATGGCGCCGAAGCAGCGAAGACCCCACGGACCCGCTACACGCACTAGGCGCACTACGCTGAGCGAATACGTTATGGAGCAGAAGGAGCGAACCCGAGTCTGTCCTGAGCGGAAGTGCCGGCACGAGAATCCCAGGCACGCAGTTTATTGTGCGCGCTGCGGACGAAAGCTGAGGCGGAAGCGCAGAACGTGGTAGGCTTCCGCCCCCACGCAGTTTATTGTGCGCGCTGCGGACGAAAGCTGACCTGAGCGACGTACTAGTCCGATAACCTTTAGCGGACTCGTCTTGCGCCGGTCCGAGGAAAGCCGGGGGAGCTTCCGCCCGATATCAAACCCGGAGGACCGGACTAATGAGCGAGTCGGCTACTGCCCGCAAGCTCCGCCAAGCTCTTTTGTCGGCACAACTATCGACGCTAGCGTTCGGTGTCAGTCTGCTGGTTTGGGGGTTGACCCCGGTGGTCGTTCAGCGGCTAACCAGTCGGCAACCACCGACGCTGGAGACTCTGGCGGCCAGCAGCGTGGCGTTGCTGCTGGGCTCAACCTTCGTGGGGCTATGCGTCCTGATCGGCCGGGGCGTGATTTGGGCGATGTGGGCCACGGTATTGGTTTCACTGACTTTACTGACCGGGGGGCTGTGCGTGTCACTGTTGGGGGCGGGGACGGTCTCGATGTTTCCGCTGCTGCTGGCCACCACCGCCGGTCTGACGACCGCTTTTGCCCTCACGCTGCGCAAGGCGGCCGACGAGCTGGAAGCCACGGACCAATCCGACCAGCCGGTGCAGCACGCCTGACGTCGGCTTCGACGCCGAGCGGAGACCGCAGGAGGCCCGCCGGCACCGAAACCTGACCGGGCCGGCGTCGCCGCTGCTGGTTGGGGGAGCTTAACTAGCTTACAGCGGCCGCTAACACTTCGCGGTGCTGGTCTTGCTGCGTCTGGTGGTCGGATGGCGTGTGGAGACCGGGTTTTCCGCGCACCGTGAGGATGTAGAAGCTGCCATAGGTTGCCGAACGGTCGCGCGCCAGCAGTTGCCGCGCCAGCTCTTCATGCGATTCGACATAGGGGGTGATCGCGGCTGGCAAGTCGAGTCGGTAGCTGCCGGAGCGGAAGATCAGGGTGGCGCCGATCCGCGCTGTGCGCAGCACGCTGCGTAGCGTGGACTCCAGCAAGGCGGGGGTCATCCAGTCGAAGATGTCCAGCAGGTTGAACTTATCGATGCAGCTCTCGGGCTGCGTGTCCAGAAACGGGCCCAGCCAGCCGTTGACGATCAACACGCGGTCGGCGTTCTCACGCAGCGTTTCGAAGTTCTCCTCCAGCAGGTAGGGTGGCACGCGCCTTCCGCGAAAACGCCCGGTCACCGCCAGGCTCAGGAAGTAGTTGTCATATATCGGCACACGCGTCAGCGCGTACTCGACGCGCTCCTTGACGTACTCGTACATATTATGCCGGCCGTTCACCAGCCGATATTGCGTCGGATGCACGCCGCACAGATACAGGAGGGGTGGGAACATGACGAAGCGGCGTGCCCAGGGGCCCCACATCTTCGGGGCAGCGTACTTGCGATACCAGGCGGCTTGCTCTTCCAGGGAGCGCAAGTCGAAGAACGTCTCGATATGCTGCGGCTTGAGGTCCAGCAGACGGAGGAAACGTCGCAGGAGCCGGCAGAACAGCCCCATGCGTCCGAACTGGTAGATGCCGCGGGCAGCCATCCATAGGTTCTTATCCCAGAAGTCGCGGGCGCGGGGCGAAAGCTGTGGGCGCAGGTACGGGCGATAGACGCGGGTAATGACGGACGGTCGGCGGGCCGCGAAGATGTCGAAGAAGGTGGCGTGGTCGAGCGCACGAATGGCCGCCAGCTTGAGTTCCAAAATGGCGTTCTGGGCCGGGTTGCCGTCGACGCAGATCAGACGTCGCGGATTCTGGCACAGGAAGTTGAGCGGGTTACAGCCGGCAGAACTGATCGACAGGACGGTATCGCGGGGGGTGATGCGCAGCGCCTGACGATCCATTTCCGGGTCTTCCCACGACATGTTGAAGACGATGCCGTGAAAGACCAGCCGCTCGAGCAGCGCCCGTCCCTGGGCCACGGGCATGTCCAGCACTTTTGTCATCCGCGGGGTCCTTTCCGACCGACGGCCGTGAAGTTGTAGCCGCCCAGCCAATGCTGCACCTGCACGTCCGGCAGCAAGCGGCGCATTTCCGCCACGTACGGCCGCTCCGTTTCCACGTGGTTCAGTCGCAGCCAGGCGCGCCATAGAGGGGCCAATGCTCCCCACTTTTCGAAGCGCCCGAAATCCAGCACCACCAGACGCCCACCCGGCACCAGGTGATCGCAGGCCCTGTGCAGCGCGGCCGACCAGTCCGGAATCATAGTCAGGCTGTAGCCGAAAAAAACCGCATCGTAGCGCTGCGCCAAGTCCAGCTCGGCGGCATCGGCTTGCACCAGACGCACATTGGGCCAGCCATGTCTATTCACCCGGCGGCGCGCTCGGGCCAACATGGCCGCCGAGAAATCCACGCCGGTGAGGCTGCCGGCGGCCGGATCGAGGTATTCGAGTATGTGGCGGAAATTTAGGCCGGTGCCGCAGCCGATCTCGAGAACCTGGCTGTGGGGGTGCAGGTCGAGAGCGGCGACTGCACGCCGGCGACCATGCAGGATAAGCCAGCGGGTGGAGTCATAGATATAGGCGTGGAATCTATAGAAACTTTGAACAGGCGTATCCGCCAATTCTCTCGCTCCCGCAGGGCCCAGGCCACGCCGGGTTTTGCCCCCCGCGCTGGGCCGGGCGTTGACGGCCCGCGCTGGCTGAGCTGCTAGTTTAGCCGCATCGCGCCGGCTTGCCAACCGCCAATCGCAGACTACGCGTTACCGGACGGTTGCTGCCCCGGTGGCTGACAGCCCCGCACCGGGTGGGTATCATGGCGCCGCCGTCGCGGGCCGCCGCCACCGGCCCATTGAAGCAGCGTATCACGACGTGGATCGGGCCGGTCGGCACCAGGGTGGCGATGGGCCACGGACCATAATCGAGGGCATACACATGAGCCCAGCGACCAGGGTGCGATTCGGTTGGTGCGGAGTGGTTCTGGCGGGGGTGGCATTTCTAGGTGGTACGTTGCCGCGCGCCTTGGCGCAGCCGGTGCAGGAGGGCGGGACCGCTCCGATTTCGCAGCCGACGTCGCGGCCGGTCGATCCACAGGTGGAACAGAAGGCCCGCCAGATCATCGATCAGGCCTTGGCCAAGTATCGCTCGCTGCGCAGCTACGCCGACACGTTTTCCGGCCGCTACGAGCTGGTAGCGCTCGACGGCAAGGGACAGGACGTGGGAGAGACACGCACTTACACCGCCAACCTGGCAGTTGCTCACCCCAACCGTCTGGCGCTGGTGACCGACAGCTTCGCCGTGCACTGCGACGGCAAGCGCCTGTGGTTGTATGCCGACCCGCTGGGAGAGTACACCGAAGCGTCCGCCCCGGAGAAGCTGAACTATGAGGAGTTGCTGGAGCCGCTGCCGCTGGATGACCCGCCGCATCTGGTCCTGCACCTGCTTACCCACCCCGACAAGAAGTTGGAAGAGCTGTTCCCGATGATCCGGGGTTTCACGGCAGTGTCGGCGGAGAAGCGCGGTGACCAGCCGGGGCAGCGCATCAGCGGCATGTTCGATGCCACGGATACCCCCTTCGGACTCGACAATGATCTGATCCCGTTCAGCTTGTGGTTTGACGACCGGACGGGTCTGCTCGGCGAGTTGAGCATCGACCTGACGGGGGTGATGCGCAAGGCATTAGGGTTGACGGAGACGCAACCCAGTCCGCCTGACGAAGAGCGTGAGGGCTGGCCGGTGCGCATCGACAAGGCCGTGGCGACCGCCCGTTTCGAAAACGTGCGCGTCGACCAGGAGATTCCTGCCGACAAGTTCGTGTTCCGACCGGCGCCGGACGTGGAGAAGGTCGAGAAATTCACCAATCCGGCGGAAATGCCCGACCCGCGCGATCTGATCGGCAAGCCGGCCCCGACCTTCGCGGGCACGGGGCTGGACGAAAAGCCGTTGTCGCTGGAAGCCTTGCGCGGTCAGGTGGTGATCCTGGACTTCTGGGCAACCTGGTGCCGACCGTGTGTCGAGTCCATGCCCAAGATTCAGAAGATTCACGAGAAATACGCCAACAAGGGCGTCACTGTCGTCGGCATCAACGAAGACGACAAGGAAACCGAGAAGAAGGTCCAGCCGTTCCTTAAAGACAAGGGGATCACATTCCGGCAGTTCGCCGACCCGAAAGGGAAACTGGGTCGTAAGTACAACGTCGCGGCCATCCCCTCCACGTTCCTGATCGACAAGGAGGGTGTCATCCAGGCCGTGCACGTCGGATTCAGCGAAGACCTGGAGACGGAGCTTGCCAAGCAGGTCGAGAAACTGCTCAGAGGCGAGAAGCTGTTCGACCCGACCAAGGCCAAGTCCGACGCGGCCCCGGAAAAGCCGACTGCGCCGTGAGCTATCCGACTCCGGCAAGCGACGGGGCGGCGAGTTGCTCTAGACGCCATGTGCAATTGCCGGGTTGGCTTGGGGCTAATACCCACCCTGGTCGTCTGTGCTTGGGCACAGGACGCCCTGAAGCACGTCGAAGTGGTGCGCTGCGAGCGCCACCCGCCGGGCATCGTCGTTCAAAGCGACCATGCACTGATGGTCGGTACACGCCTGCTGCTGGTCCGGGACGCCATGCCGATCGGCTGGGCGCAGTTGGCGCGATCGGGTGCCGGTGAAGCAGTTTTCGTGGCGACGAACGGCTGGGGACGGCAAGGTGTGACCGGCGACCTGCACGGCTGGCTGGTGCCGCCGGACTATGTTGCCAAGTTACTGGATCGCTGGCCGGCGGACGCTGAGCTTTACGCCGAAGTCGATTCGCTGGGCCCGGGGGGGCGGACGGCCTGGTTGCGAGCCGGCGGGAACCAGGGCGTGCGTGCCGGGGATTGCTGGTGGCTGCGTTTCGGGGGCCAGCCGGCGGCGCGCTGCGACGTGCTGTTCGTCGCCGCTGACGTGTGCTACTGCACCGTAGTGCCGCTGGCGCGCGACTTCGTGCTGCGCGCCGGCTCGCGCGTGGCGCTCTGGCCGGCACCCGGGCAGCGCCGCACTGGGCGAATGGAATCGGCGGTAGCCTACACGGAGCGGCGTGGCGCGGGGGTGGTGGCCTGGATAGCCGCCCCGCCGACGGACGGCTTTCCGCCGGAGCCACACCTCGATTTTTTTCACGATGGGATTTACACCGGCTACGGGGCTGTCGAGCGCAGGGACGAACGGTTCTGGTACGTGCGGTTCAACCCGCTGTCTACGACGGTTGAGCGAGAACGGGTCGCCGACGGCGCCCCGCTGCGGGTTGGTGACCGGGTGACCATCCGAACGCAGAAAGAGGTTGCCGCCGGTGCTCTGGTGGCGCGGGTCTTCGAGTTGACGCCGACCGGTGCGGCTATCACTGCGGGCGAGGACGACCGCCTTTCCGTCGGTCAAGAGCTGTTGGTATTTCGCGCTGGGCGCCCGCGCGGCAAGGCGGTGGTACGACAGGTGCAGCGCAGTTACGCCGTCGTCACTCCGGCCGACGAATTGCGCGACCCGCCGTTGGTGCTGCAAGTCGGCGACGAGCTGCGTCTGCGTCCGCCCGCCCCGCCATCGCCGACCTGCGGGCGCATCACCATGGTGGTCGAGCAGACCATCTTCACGGCGCAATTGACGACCGAGCTGGCACGGCAAACACCACTGGGCGTGCGACTGGCAGACGGTAGCGTCGGAGTGGCGGTTTTGGTGCAGGCGGCCGATGGCACGGCGATCGGCTTCGCGCTGCCGTGCTCGTTGAGCGTACCGCTGGAGGTCGGCGCACCGCTGTTGGGTCCGGTCGAGGCGGATTCGGGGAGCGCGGATTGAGCGGGCCTTTGTTGGCGGTATAATCGCCGCCGGGCGGGCGCAAGTGCGGCACGGGCGAGGGTGTAGCTCAGCAGGCAGAGCAACGGCCTTTTAAGCCGTGGGTCCTGGGTTCGAGTCCCAGCACCCTCAGTCTGTCGCCCCGCGGCTTGGGCCAAGTCTTCGCGCCCGATTTCGCTTGGTCGGAACGTCCGAAAAGCATAGCATGGATGTCGGTACTTTTTGGCAGGAGATTACCCGTGATCACATTCCTTGGACGGCTCATGTCGGTCGTTCTGGCCGGCGGCGTGACGGCGACGCTGGTGGCCGGCCCGCCCATCCACTACCTGACACCAAGCAAGTATGTGGCTTCGCTGGGCGAAAAAGTCTTCGTGCACTTCGACCGCGGATCGGCCGTCGCTGCCCAGCCCGTCGCCTGGCCGGCCGCGCAGGTCGAATGGTTACTGATTCGCGGTGGCGGCGACCAGGAGAACCGCCACCAGGTGCCGGCCGACGGTCCTGACGGCGCTCAGGTCTCGGTGCGCATCGAACATCCCGGTGTGACGCTCATCGGCGCGGACTTGAGCCCGACGGTATTCGAGCTCCCACGGCAGGAGCTGCGCGAGTTTGTGCGCCAGTACGCTGCCGGCGCTCCGGCTGATCTGCGGTTGCCGGAAGATCGGCAGTGTGTGCGCGTTCGGCAAATCGCTTCGGCCAAGACCTTTGTGCGGGTTACCGACGGCAGTACGGTCTTCGGCTCTTCGCCGATCGCCACCGGCAAGAGCGGTCAGGTGGTCGAGATTCGCCCGCTGTTCGACCCGACGAACGTGCAGGTCGGCAGCGATTTGCCGCTGCGCTTGTACATCGATGGCGACAAGGCCGTCGGCGTGCGCGTGCAGGCTACGCACGTTTCCAGCGGACGAACAGCCTCATTCCTCTCGGATGCCCAGGGAACCGGCTGGTTCCGTGTCGTTGCCACCGGAGTCTGGCGCGTCGAATTCCACCAGGTGCGGGCGCCGACGGAAACGAATGACGAGTGGACCGTCTATTCCGGCACCCTGACTTTCGAGGTCCAGAAAGGAGCCGGCCAATGAGAACCTCAGGACACGATCTCGGCGGCAGGCGGCTCGGGCTGGTCAGCGCGGTACTGGCGCTCCTTCTGCCTGGTGCGCTGGCATACGAGTGGCGCGACCTGGGACCGGACCCGGTGGTCTCCGGAAGCGATTTGTACACCGGCCGCGTTTCTGCCCTGGTGTGCAGCCGCACCGATCCGAACCGCTATTATGTCGCCGGCGCCGACGGGGGGGTTTGGCGTACGACCGACGGCGGTGCTACTTGGATACCGCTGACCGACGACCTGCCCACCAGTGCCATGGGTGCCCTGGCCCTCGACCCGACCAATGAGAACATCATTTACGCCGGTACGGGCGAAGCCAATTATGCCAATCACAGCCGCTATGGGTTGGGCTTGTTCAAGTCCAGCGACGGCGGCAACACCTGGGTGCACCTGGGGGAAGACGTGTTCGGCGGTCGCTGCTTTGCACGCATCGTCGTCCATCCACAGAACCCGCAGCGGCTTTACGCGGCCATCGGGCGCGCCGGAGGTTTCCCGGCCTTGGCGGCCGCCAAGGGTCACCCGGGGGCGGAAGGCCCGACCGGCGTGTTCCGATCGGACGACGGGGGAGTCAACTGGGTACACTTGATTAACGGTTTGCCAAGCCTGCCGGCCACAGATCTGGCCATGCACCCCGTCAATCCCGCGATTCTATATGCGGCCATCGGGCATATCTTTGGTGATGCGGCCAATGGTATCTACAAGTCCACAGATGGTGGCAATACCTGGACCAGGCTCTCGGGTGGTTTGCCCACCAGCAATGTCGGTCGCATCAGCCTGGCCATCGCTCCCAGCATGCCGTCGCGCATCTACACTCTGATTACCAATGCCGCCAGCGCGACCGGCGGCGGAGCCTCCACGCTCGGCGCTTACCGCAGCGACAACGATGGCGCGACCTGGACAGCGCTACCGCTTGGCAACATCCAGTCATCCTACGGCTGGTATCTGTCGGTGGTCAGCGTGCAGCCCAGTAATCCAAATGTAGTCTTCATGGGTGGGCTTAATCTCTATCGTTCCACTGACGCCGGCAGCTCCTGGCAGAACGTCGCTCCGCCACACGTCGACCAGCACGCCCTGGACTGGGACGCTGCTGGTCGGCTGGTCGCCGGACACGACGGCGGCGTAGCCCGCACCACTAACCTGGGCAACAGTTGGACGGGGCTGAATCCCGGGTTGGGACTGATTCAATTCTATGCCGGGCTGTCTACACACCCCAGCGACGCGCGCGTCATACTGGGCGGCACGCAAGACAACGGCAGCAACATCCGTCGCACAGACGCGCGCCGGTGGGACAACCTGTACGGCGGCGACGGTGGTTGGACGCAGATCGATCAGACCAACCCCCTGCGGTTATTCCTCGAATACCAAGGATCGGGCAATCTATACCAATCTACGAACGGCGGCTATGGACTTAACTATAGCGGTTCTGGTATTTCCTCTGGTGATCGCAATTGCTTTCTGCCACCCTACCTGATCGACCCGGCTAACCCTCACCGCATGCTCTACGCTACCCACCGCGTCTACCGCAGCGACAACGCTGGCTGGAACTGGACTGCCATTTCCGGAGATGTAACCGGCGGCCAGGGCGCCATCCGTACTATGGTGCAATCGCCATCCAACCCCAATGTAATCTATGTGGCCACCAACGACGGACGCCTGCTGCGTTCCGACGACGGCGGCGCCAACTTCACACTCTTGCTCACCGGCATACCCGGCTGGCCGCGCACCACGCGCGAGCTGTTCGTTCACCCACAGACCCCCCTGACGATCTACCGCGCTGTCGCGGCCTACGGACATCCCCAGGTGCAGCGCAGCAGCGATGGAGGCGTGAATTGGGAGTCGCTGGCCGGCAACCTGCCCGATGTGCCAGTCAATACCGTAGCCGTCGATGTGCGTGGCAAGCACCCGGTCGTCTATGCCGGTACTGACCAGGGCGTTCATCGGTCGGTGCTCGGTGGCGGCGACTGGCACCGTTACGGGCCGGGAATGCCCACGGCTGCCGTCATCGACCTGCTGTTGGAGCCGCAGCGCGGCCGGCTGATTGCGGCCACCCAGGGGCGCGGTGCCTGGGAGATCCCGATCGCGGTTCCGGGGGATATGAACGGTGACGCGGCAGTCAATCTGGGCGACATAAACCCGTTCGTTCTGGCGCTCACCAACCCGGTCGCTTATCAACAGCAGTTCCCCATGCTCGACCGGGACGTATCGGGCGACATGAACGGCGACGGCCAGCTCGACCTGCGCGACATCAACGGCTTTGTAGCGTTGTTGGTGCAGTGAATCAGGGCCGTTGGGCTAAACGTTGCAGCTCGTTGCGACCCGGCGTGTAGAGGTAGACGCGCTGACCGTCTGCGGTCACACCCACCCACTCGTCCTCTGCCAGCCAGCGCAGCAGAGCTACCAGATCGCCGGAGCGTTCGCCCGAGCGCAGCAGGGCCGTTAAGGGCAGTCCGCCGCCGGCAGCATCCAGTCTGGCCAACACTTCGGCCGCTCTGCGATAGTCGATGCGACCGAGTTTGCGGCGCAGGCGCCGGTCGCGGGCGACTTCGAGTATCAGCCGCGGTCCGAGCAGCAGTAGTTCGATGAATCCACCGATCAGGCCGAGCGGGTTGCGCCAAAACGCCACCATGGCCAGCCCGCCGAGGGCCACGTGCGGGCCGGGTAGCCGTCCCAGCGGGTGCAGGTCTTCCAGACGCGCGGCGCCGTCCGCCAGGACATGACTCAGGAACTGCCCGCGCGTTCGCCACTCCATCCACAACAGTAGCGGCACGAAAATCAAGGCCAGCACGGTCAGGCATGAGGCCCACGGAACCGCGTAACCGGCCAGTCTCGCTGCCGAACACAAGAGCAGACTGCCGCCCACCGGAGCCGCCGCCAGAACCGACAAACCGACGACCAGCTTTATGAACGTGAAGAAGGCGTGCCGGCGCCGGCGCCGGCGCAGCGCAACTCGCGCTGCCATGACACGCCAATCCTCAAGCACGGCGCCCATGTGCCGTTCTCCTACGCGCCCGGATTCCCGCCGGTCCGCAGCGCTCGCTGTTCGGCCCCGGTGCTCGCATTGACCAGCCGATCGGAACGGCTGTAACGGCAAACAATAGCCCTTGGCCGGCAACCACTTTCGAGACGACGCTCCGTTACGCCGTGGTCGCCGACACTGTACACACTAGCTGATGTCCCTCTTGTGGACATGATAAATGCGCCCGGAAATTGGAAGCCCCGTGCCGCCGGTGATCCCACAAACTGGCTGCACACGCACTTCCAGGCCGATGCGGCGAGCCACATCGCCGAACGGGTCGGCGGTGGAACGGTTGGCATCGCAGACCAGGGCCATCCCGCCGGGCATCAGATGTCGTTCGATGAAGCGTGCCAGTGGTTCCAGGTTGCGCGACTCGTAGAGCACGTCTGCTGCCAGAATGCGCTCTAAACGCAGATCGTCGTAGAGCCGTCGCCAGTCGATCATTCGCGTAGCGACATTCGTCAAGCCGTTCAGGCGCGCGTTCTCGGCAGCGAAGCGCAGCGCATCTTCGTCGTAGTCGGTCAGGACGACGCGATACCCGCGGCTGGCCGCCACCAGCCCAACCAGACCCACGCCACAGCCTAGTTCCAGTATTGGACCGTCGCCTTCCAACGGGGCCTGCCGGCCGGCTGCGGGGGCCGATCCGCCTGCCTCCGCTGAACCGGCCGTGAGTTTGCCTTCCAGGAAGGGAGGGGTTACAGGACGGGGCAGACCATTGGCCGACTGCTCGTTGCCCGGCACCGCCGACGAGAACTGCGAGACGTGAAGCAAGAGAGGGTCGGATACCGGCGCCGCCAAAGGTTGCTGTTGAGCGGGCCACTGCCCGGCGATGAAGTCAGCCAGTAAGATTGCTCCGGGCCAAAGGGTAGCCCAGTAGGGCATGTATTCATCGCGCTCGAAGCGTGCCCGCACGCCGGGGTCGTCCAGGAGCGCATCGGGGTCGGCCGGCAAGAGCAGCTCATACAACCTGCCGCCGACCAGAATGTTTTCCCGACGAACCTTATAGCTGGCCAAACGGTCCATTGTGCCACCATAATAGACTATGGTGGCCCGGGCTCCGACGTCTCGAACGACCGGGGTGGATGTCGATACTTGGCGGCATCTGCCATCCTACCGGGCCGGCGGATGTGATCAGGCCGGGGTCTGGTCCGCCACAGGCTGAGCAGCCTGGAATATGTTGATTTGTTGGACGGGTGGCCCTGGCCGCCAACTCCAGCATGCGTCACTCCTTGCAAAGCTGTCGCCTACTGCCGTTCGAACCGGCTTGGGCCGAGCTGGTGGTGTCGTGGGTTCAGGACGCGCGTGAAGCCTACTGGCTGGCGCCTCTGACTCCGCCGCCGCTCACCGCCGCCGAGGTCTTGAGCTGGCACAAGCCCGATCACAACCCGTATGCTCTGGTACTGCCACACAGTGTGCAACCGATCGGGTACGGGGAGGTGAACCGCTTGGACGGCCGGAATCGCGAATACTGGCTGGGCCACCTGATTGTCGATCCGCGTCGTCGCGGGAGGGGCTACGGTGCTCAGTTGACCCGCCTGCTCCTGCGTGAGGCGTTCGAGGAGCGTGGGGCCCGACGTGTCACGCTGGTGGTATTCCCCGAAAACGAGGCCGCACGGGCTTGCTATCGGGCTGCCGGCATGCGCGAGGACGGCTACGAGTGGCACACATTCCCAGCGTACGGCAAACGAGAGGGTCTGGTGCGCTTCGCAGCCACGCGCTGGCCATAGGACATGTCAATAAGGGGGCTTTTGGAACCCACCTCGAGCTGCCAGGTGCAAAAGAACCGGCCCCGATGGGGCAAGAATACCGCATCGGGGCCGGCGAGTCTGCCTGCCAGCCGGTTGCTATGGACCGGTCAATAGGGCGACGAACGGGTTGATGTCGGCAAAGTTCACGAGCCCGTCCCCGTTGATGTCGCCATTGGACATCGGGCAGTTGGGGTATTGCGCTTGCCAGGCTGCCGGATTGGTCAGCAGCAGGACGAACGGGTTGATGTCCAGGAAGTTGACCTGTCCGTCGCAGTTCACGTCACCTTTCAGCCCGCGCACCACGCCGCGGATGACCAACGCGTAGTCGGCGTCAAGCTGCGGTGTTTCGACGTGGGTGTCCTGCACGATCTCGTCGCCGTACACCTCGACCAGCCACCGACCGGCCTGCGGATTGGCGATGAACACGTTCTCGACCGTGTCTTTGGTGTTGGGGGTGCCGCCCGGCGTCGAGTAGTTGTCATTACGCAGGTTGTTGTTGCCGTAGTACACCGCACCTGACGGCGAGGTGACCTTCAGTGTCAGGTCATTGATGCGGTGCTGCGTCTGGACTGCCGGGTTGCCTTGCGGGTCGATATACACCAACGTGACGGCCAGCTCTGGTTCGCCGGCCGGCACATTGACGGCATATTGCTTGACAGCCAGCGGCGCCAGCACGTCAGTCTCGTCGATGATGATCATCTTGTCGCGATTGGCGTAGGCTTTGCCCAGATCAACCATGCCCCAGCCCTGACGGTCGCGGTACATGTTGCTGTTGGCACCACCCGCGTTCCAGTTGTAACGGTAGGCGGTGTTGATGAGAATGGCCTTGGCGGTAGTGGACTTGGGTCGGTCGGCGAAGACTGACGGCCCGCCACCGAAGCCCGGGAACACGCCCTGATGCCACAGTTGCATCAGCAGTCCACCGTGACCGGCCGTGCAAGGCGTGGCATTGGACGTGCCGCCGAACTGCCCGTAGCCCGTGAAACTGGTCGAGTAGGTCGTGTAGACGTTCTCGTAAAAGTGGGCCAGGTCGGGTTTGATGCGGTTATCAGACGCCGGCCCCGTGCTTCCCGAGGAGTAATCATCGACGCGCGTCAGCGTGTTGTTGTGCGTGATCCCGCCGACGCTGACGATGTTCTTGGCCCAGGCCTGCGGCCGCGAATCCTGGTTGAGACTGGCATTGCTCTGCGACTGGAAGCTCAGGTAATCCACCCTGAACAGGTAGTCGTCCGTCTCGGCCGAGATCGTCGTGTACTGCCGCGTACGCGGGCTGCCGACACTCGATGTCTGATAGCACGAACGGTACGGCCCGTTCGGATCGGTGGCTTCCTGGTTCATCGCCAGACGCGTGTAGGTGCCGCCGAATTGCGTCGAGTTGTTATAGTAGAAGGCGATGCCTTCCTCGCGCTCCGGGTTGATGCCGCGTGCCTGGGCCTGCACACCCCAGGCGAAATTGACGCCGTAGCAGGCCGTACCGTGCGAATCCACCGCGGAGGACTTGTGCCAGAGAATCGGGCGGCCGTTCCACTCCTGGTGGTTGGCTACGCCGGTATCGAAGATCTCGCCGCGCACGCCCTGCCCCTTGAAGCCCAGCGTGTACAGGTTCTCGACGCCGCCGATCTGCCGGACTATGTCCATATCGGTCTCGCCCGGCCCCCAGGGGTCGATGAACTGCACCTGGTCCATGCGGGCGATCTCCAATACCTGTGGCAACGTCGCCACGATAGTCATGCGCTGACCGTCCGGGGCGACATTCATCACGCCGCCACCGGCCGCCTGCACGTAGTTGGCGATCGGTTGCTGGTAATCCAGGCCCACGCCCAGCACCATGACCGAGTATTCCTTCAACTCGCTGTCACTGACGCCGACTGCCAGGTCCTCCAGAATTGCTTCGTCGAGTTTGTATGCCGGATGCAGCGGCCCAACCCAGCGCACGAACGGCATCTGGGCGACGGCGTCGCGCGTCTGCGGGCTCATTTGCGCCACCACGCCGTTCTCGGCTACGAAAGCGTGGATCGTCGCGCCGGCATCACGCAGGGCATTCTGGAAGGCTTCCAGCGGCTGGCAGATGAATTGCACGATGTAAACATTGCTCTTAGCCGGCGCTTGAAGCTCGGGCGGCACCAGCGGCGTCTCGATCGCCGGATCAAACTGCGCATAGCGCAGTTGAATGCGGTTGGTGGTCGAGAAGGCGCGCGAAAACGTCTGGCCATCCAGACTGATCGCGTAAAAGTTCTCCGGCCCCGCGGCGGTCAGCTCAGTCCACAGCGCGACCAGACCGGTCGAATTGGGAATTGGGACCACCCGACTATCCAAGACGGGGTTGGCGGCATTGCTGAAAGGCAGCGTGCCTGGTGCGCTGCCGGCTTCGTCTCCAGCCGATGCCACCAGCGCCAGCATACACGCTAGGATCGCGGCTTCAAAGATTCTCATGCTGTCTTCCTCCTTAGCTCTAAAGCCATCCCGATGCGTCCACGGTAAGCGTAATCGGCCAGATGGGCGTAAAAGGGACTGGTGCGCAGCCTGATTCGCCTCCACTAACCATTGATAACCAGTTCGGTCCCAGAATGCAACCCCAAAACAGTGCCGTTCTTGGCAGCGCAACGATGTTGCGGACCAGAATATCCGACAGCAGCCTCCACCGTACTGCACCGGACAGTGTTCCGCCGGCCGTCCTTCAGCGGAAGGGCCCGAACGCCTGCGCCGGACGGTCCGCAGCGCTGGCACCAACGTCCCAGAATTGCACTCTGTCGGCAAGCAGGTCGAGCGTGGCCACGGTACAGCGCGCCGCCCGGTGCAGCGCCCCCGGATTCACCAGGCGATAGTCCCCGTACCGCGTGTGCTTGGCGACATGCGTGTGCCCATGCAAGACATAGCGGCAGTCCGCGACCGCGTCTGCCGGGGCTTGACCAGCGTGCAGCCCTTCCAGCAATTCATGAAACTGCGGCTCGTGTCCGTGGTACACCGCCAGCGCCCGGCCGGCCAGTTCCACACGTAGTGGCGTCGTCAGCGCCAGTGTCAGGCCGAGACGACCGGCGTAAGTCACTGTCTGGCTGTCAAAGAAGTCTGTGTTTCCGGCCACCACCCAGGCCCGACGACCGGCCAGCTCGCTCAGAATGTCCTCCCCGCCCACATCGCCGCAATGAATGAATGCCGTAGCGCCGAGCTGCTCGAGCACTCGCAGGGCCAGTCTGGTGCGGTGCAGTTCGCCGTGCGTATCTGAGAGAATCCCGAGGATCACGTGATCTCGCCGTCGGTCATCGGCATACGCAGCACGTTGCGCTAGATTATTGCCCGTAGCGGGACGGAGGGCCAGCCCGGGCTATGCGCGCAAGTTGCCCAAGAAATCCTCCAGGGTCGCATAACGCTGCATGCGTTCGAGCAGGGTGAGCATCTGCTTGGAGGGCGGGAGGTCATCGAGTTGGCGGCGGAGCATGTACACCTTTTCCAGCGTCTCGCGCGGCAGAAGTTTCTCCTCCTTGCGCGTGCCGGACTGGCGCAGGTTCATGGCCGGCCAGATGCGCAGGTTGGCCAGCTCGCGGTCCAGCACCAGCTCCATGTTGCCGGTGCCCTTGAACTCCTGAAAGATGAAATCGTCGGCCCGGCTGCCGGTGTCCACCAGCGCTGAGGCCATGATCGTGAGTGATCCGCCGCCCTCCACGCAGCGTGCTGAGCCAAAGATCTGTTTGGGTTCCTGGAGAGCGCGGATATCCAGTCCGCCGGTCATCGTGCGACCGCTGCTGCCGACGAAGGCGTTGAACGCTCGCGCCAGACGGGTGATCGAGTCCAGCAGAATCACAATGTGCCGTCCGAGCTCCACCAGTCGTCGGGCACGCTCGATCACCAGCCGGGCCACCCGGATATGGGAGTTCACGTCCTGATCGTTGCTCGAGGCGATCACTTCGCCGCGCACGTTGCGCCGCATCTCGGTCACTTCCTCGGGTCGCTCGTCGATCAACAGCACGATCATGTAGACGTCCGGATGGTTCTGGGCGATCCCGTGAGCCATCTGCTGGAGCAGCACTGTCTTGCCGGTCCGTGGCGGGGCCACGATCAGACCGCGCTGACCGCGTCCGATGGGCGTGAACAGATCCACCACGCGCATGGTCAGCGGGCCGCCCGGTGTGCTGAAACGCAAGACTTGTGTCGGATCGACAGCGGTTGTTTCCGCCAGCGGCTTGGGAGGCAGCCAATCCGTCGCCGGCCGGCCCTCGATCAGGTCGATGCGCGCCAGCTTATAACGCCGATTACCCTTGTTCTCCACTCGTCCCACCGGACCGCTCAGCAGCTCCCCGCCGCGCAGCCCGAATCGCCGCACCGCATCCGGCGAAACGTAGGGGTCGTCGGGATGTACCGTAAGATGGCGCTTGAGCGAGCGCAGAAACCCGACACCCTGGGCGTCGATTTCCAGGACGCCTTCGAAGGTGCCGACGCTGGCCCCCTCCGCTGCCCCCACCCCGGGGCGGTTGTTTGGCGTGTTAGGTGAGCTGCTAGCCATGCAAATAGCCCCGAACCCAAGCCGTCCGAACAGGCGCACCAGACCGCAACGGCCCGGTCACCATGATAACCTCTCTACCCGCCATTCGAGCAACCGTGACTATCCCGCCCCGTTCGCAAGCACTGATAGCGCGAACGCCGCCCGGCTGGCGACGCCAAAGAGTGTATCGCGGCGCTGCTATACCTACAACTGTGAAAGACCCCCAATTCGCCCCGGCTCAGTCTCGGCTCACCTCGCTTCTGCGCTGACCGCGTTGCGCAGCACGCCGATCCCCTCGATCTCGACTTCCACCACGTCATTCGGCTTCAAGAAAACCGGCGGCCGCCGGGCCATGCCGACGCCTTCTGGCGTGCCGGTCAGGATCACTGTGCCCGGCAAGAGCGTTAGCTGATGCGAGAGATAACTCACCAGTTGTCGACAAGAATGCACCATCGCCGACGTATTAGCGTCCTGCATGGTCTGGCCGTTCAAGCGGCTGCGGATGCGCAGACAGTCTGGGTCCAGTTGGTCGGCAGTGACCAGCCAAGGTCCCAGCGGGCAAAACGTGTCGAAGCTCTTGGCCCGGGCCCACTGCTTGTCGACCCGTTGGCAGTCCCGCGCCGATACGTCGTTGGCGCACGTATAGCCGAGGACGAAGTCCAAGGCTTCTTCTGTCGAGACTTTTCTGGCGCGGCGCCCAATGACGATCGCTAATTCGGCTTCCCAGTCGACTTCGTTGGGGGCCGACGCCGGCAATGCGATCGACTCTTCGTGCCCTATGAGAGCGGTCGTCGCCTTCAAGAAAAACAACGGCTTGTCCGGCAGCGCTGAACCAGTTTCTGCGGCATGGGCCCGGTAGTTGCGCCCGATGGCCAGGATGTTCGGTGGGTCCACCGGCGGCAGCAGCCGCGACACCGACACCGTCTGTTCGCTGAACGTCAACTCGCCGAACAACTCCCCGACCAGTGGCTGAGCCTGGTCATCGGCAACCAGACGCCCAGTCATTCGACGTCCGTCCGGAAGAACAAAGCGGGCCAGTTTCATACTCGCCTTTACCGCCGCTGGCGGGCTTTCACATGCCGGGTCACGCACTAAGCCACCACGCCGGCCGCCTGCGCATCACCTGGCCGACAAGAGTGGGCCACAACTCGCGGTGCCGAGTCACTCTGTGACGTTCTGGTGGCGGCCGCCCGGCGGCCGGTGTCAGCCTGCACTGCTGGGCTTGCCCAACTCCTGTCGCAGCGCGGCGACCTCTTTCTCCAAGCGTTTAACGGTCTCATTCAGCTCCGGCAAGCGCTGAATGTACACGACTTGGCGGCGCATCTCGCGGATCGGGATGGCCGGCTGGCCGAGCACTGTCTCGCCGTCGGGAACGTTGTGGGTCACCCCGGCCTTGGCTCCCAGCGTTGCTCCGTCGCCGATACGGATGTGTCCGACCACGCCGGCCTGCCCGGCCATGGTGACGCGATTGCCGACGTTGACCGAGCCGGCGATGCCGACCTGGGCCACCAGGAGACAATGCTCGCCGATGCGCGTTCCGTGGCCGATGGCGATGAGATTGCTGAACTTGCTGCCGCGACCAATCACCGTCTTGCCCAGGGTGGCTCGATCGATCGTACAGGCGGACCCGATCTCCACATCATCCTGGATCTCAACGTATCCGATCTGCGGAATCTTCATCCAGCGACCACCGATTGGCGCGTAACCCAGCCCGTCCTCGCCAATTACGGTGTTGGCGTGAATCGTCACCCGATTGCCCAGTACCGTGTCATCGTACAGCACCACGTTCGGGTACAGCAGTACGTTGTCCCCGATCCGGCAACGTGGCCCAATGTAGCACCCCGGGTAAATCACCGCGTCGCGACCGATTACCACCTCCTCAGCAATGCACACTCCTGGATGGATGGTGGCATTCGGGCCAATCCGGGCCGTGGGGTCGATGTGCGTGCAGGTCGGATGCGGCGGCACCCGCGGATGCTGCCGGTAGCCGTGCAAGGTAACGATCAGCGCCGTGATCGCCGCATACGGATCGGCGACTTGAATCAGGTCCAGGTGGGGCGGAGCGGCGACGTCCGGCTTCAGCACCACCGCCGACGCCCGCGTCGTTTGCAAGAGCTTTTCGTACTTGGGGTTGGACAGAAAAGAGATGTCGCCGGGTTGGGCATCCTCTAAAGTTGCGACCCGCGCGATGCAGCGCTCCGCATCCCCCCGCAGCGTGGGGTTCATCCCGTAACGCTTTAAAGTGCTACACAACTCTCCCAGCGTGCTCGCCATGGACGCTTTCTGCCGCTTCTCGTTGGGCCGACCGGCGTTGCCAAAGTGCCGCTACCGGGCAGGCCGGCCAGTCATAGTCCGCGCCACTCTTCACTGGTACAACCGGGTCGCGCGGAATCAACCCGCCAATCCGGGGATTCTACACGCATTGCCGGGCCGGTGCGACTTACCCGCAGCCGCCCCCACTTCGCAGGTGTCCGCCCTGGGGGAACTTAGCGGACTGCTGTTTCCGCGGCTTGCAGAGGGCCGAGCGTGTCCGAATCGCCGGTCGGTGGGCGGCACAACCCCGTTTTTGCCCGTAGCAGGCCTTCCAGCTTCGCCTCGGGACTCGTTATAGTGGCGCTTTTGAGAAGTGCGCGATCAGCCTTGTCGTTGCTCGCAGTGGGAGTGTAGGTCGGCGTCGGCGCACCCGGTACTGCGGCGGCGATT
>Ga0209101_1000324_pt1 | contig 40079 bp, 23 predicted proteins | sample ConPoolayeCmetaG_FD_185481 | JGI IMG/M metagenome (GOLD analysis project Ga0209101, IMG submission 185481) | Hot spring microbial mat communities from California, USA to study Microbial Dark Matter (Phase II) - Cone Pool mat layer C metaG... ...
GCTCGGCGATCGGCGGATGCGCCGGCCGCCTCCTGGAGGGTCGGGTTCCACCCCGACCCGTGAACGGCCATTCGTTGGAGGGGCGGGTTCCACCCCGACCGGATCGGGACGCGGTGGAACGCGTCCCTCCAATCGGGGGGACGGACGCGGTGGAACGCGTCCCTCCAGCGGACGGCGTGGAAGCCGTCCCTCCAGTCTGTGTTGATTCCTGGTCCATCCTCCTCACACTTTTTGCTTTTTCGAGGCGGGCGCGCAACATCGCTTTCAGCCCTTGTCTTTCATCCTTCGGTTGTCAGCTCCACAATCTTAATTTCCTCGCGCGCCCCGCTGTAGAGATGATAGACGCGTTCGTTAACCCCTGTCCCGCAACTGCGGCGATCCCGCCCCGAAGCTGATACATCTGCCTGCGGGTTGGCCCGCTGGACTGCCGGGTTACGTCGGCACAAGTTCAAACTGTTCCTCCGGCTTGGTGGATACCGGCTTGCGCGGCATTTCGTCGTACGTACGACCGCACAATTCGCGCCCCGTCAAATCCTTGCGGACACCGCCCCATTGCTTGAAGAAGAACGCAACCTTCGCATTCCGGCATTGACGAAAAATGGAGCGAACCCATTCAATTTTCATCGGGCGCGCGCCGGGGCCGGACTCGCCGCCCACGATGACCCAGTCAATTCCGTCCAACGATAGGCCATCGAGCGGACCAAGGAGCGGCTCGCAGGACAGAAACCGAATTGCGGCCGGCACAACGCGGAGGTCCTCTATGCGGTGCAGCACGGCAGCGTTCTCAACCGTGACGCCCATCCAGACGTTGGGCGGCCAGGGAAGTTCGCCGGACAGTGCTCGAAGCCGCGTGCTGCGCTTCGTCAACACCTGGAATGTGTGCTGCGGACAAGCCCGCATGGTGTCGAATACGCGCAGGATGAACTCGAACGGTACTTGTTCATGAAACAGATCGCTCATCGAGTTGACGAAGACCATGCGCGGTTCGCGCCAGCGTCCGGGCAAATTTAGCAAATCGGGATGAAGTGTGACCTTGAATCCGTTGCGGTACCGGGAGTTGCCCATCGCCTGCAGCCGCAAGGCCAGCCGCTCGGCGTAGCAATTTCGGCAGCCCGCGCTGACCTTGGAACAGCCCGTCACCGGATTCCAGGTCGCTTCGGTCCATTCGATGGAGGAATTGTCCGCCATTACGTTGTGCTTGAACGACCGTACTTACCGGCTTTCTCGCGGACAACTGACGCCGGTTCCGCAATGGCATACTCCAGCGTCATCGGTTTCTCCATGTGTTGAGATGCATCCAGAATCTCGAATCCCACCACGCCGCCGTCATAGCCAAAATCGGCGATGACCCCGGGCCGCACTTCATCGCTTTCCTTCACCCGCGCGTCGCGCAACGTGATAGTCAGCGTATCGGTCTCTGGATCGTACTCGATTTTCATGATTCCGTTCCTTTCTCATACTTCCTGAACTTCGAGGTTTTGTAAAGCGTGACAATCACCAATTCGGCGTCGGTTTCTTCCACGACTACGCGCAGCAACATCTCCGTTTGCAACACCTCATCCCAATAGCGGCGCATGAAGATTCTCCGGAACGGTCGGCCCGGCAGCACCGCATCCGGGGCGGCAATGGTCTTCTCCACCTCGCTCGGACTGACTTCACGGCTCGCAGCCTTCTTCCGCGCGTGCGGCAGCCAATGAATCGGTTTCATCTCTGCCCTTTCATGGAATGTTCAGTCGCGGAAGGTGGGGCGCCGATCTCCCGCTTCCACTGTGGACATTCTTGTCTGTGATGCAGCGGATGCACAGGCAGGAATGCCTGTGCCGCCCTCCGCCCGCTTCGCCGCCATATGTCGCGCCGTTTTCATGGTTGCTTGTCTGCCGGCGTTTGGTTGGCAGCACCGGCTGTGAACAGGTCAAAGACCGATTGGGCGAAGTCTTCTGACCGTTTCTTGCAGCGAGCATAGGCGATCCAGCCGGCCAAGCCAAACAGAAGCGTCCACCCGCCAAAGGCCGCCGCCTGGCTCGGGCGAACCAGCAGTGCCCAAAGAAGCCCGGCGAGCGAGAGCACAGCCAACAGGGCGAACATGGTCAGCAAACAGCGGAAGAGGCCGTAGTGCGCGTTGAACGTGAGCGGGCGCATTCCTCAAAAGGTCCAACCTTCTTTGCGCATCAGTCCAAGCAGGTTGATGCACGGGATTCCCAGGTCGCGGCACACGTCGGGGATGTAGTATTGTTTGCGCGGATTACGTTTTTCGTTAACGGAAGTTTCCTGCGACACGACTGTCCAGTTTCGGTGTTTTGCCAGCGCAATCACGTATGGGTCGGCCTGCTCATAGAGATTCTTCACGTCCACCAAATGTGGATATCGCCTTTGAATGTCGTTAGCCACATCTTGAATTTCCGGGTCAACCGGCATAAATAATCCCGATTGGCCGGTGGCCCAGGATTTCATGTCCGGTGTGCCCACAGAATTGATTTCTTCCTTCACCAATGCGACTGCATGTAAACGACCGGCACCAATTAGATCTTCAATCCGCGTCTTGAGACCGGGAAAAACATCTGTCGGGTAAAACCGTGCCTGCCAATCCATCAGCGTGCTGGTATCCACGGAATACATGCGCAAGGTGTTCCTTTCTAATCACCGGCATCGAGCGGTTCGCGGATTTTACCGGAGCCGACCCGCAGTTCCATGCGGAGTTTCTCCACGTGATCCCAACGCAGGTCCAAATACCGGCACGCCTCCACCGCTGTGATCCGGTTGGCGTCCAGCGCCTCCAGCACCAATTGTGCAAATGGCCGCCCGGCACGGCCCAGGGTTTTCTCCACCGGCGACGCAAAACCGCCGCGGCGCGACGGCAACTGCGCCACGTATTTGTCCCATTCCTCTTTCCACCTGCGATATCCTTCCCACGTTAATTGCCCGGCGGCACGTAGTCGCATCGCCATGGCCAAGGGCGTGACGCGGAAGCGTGCGGCCAGTTGACGCACACTCTGCACATCCCACGCATCCGGTCGCGCTGACATCTGCCGCAGCGATTCCTCCAGCATCTGTTGCGGGATCAGCACCGCGCTGGCTGTATCCTCCGCAAATCGTTCGACCTGTTGCCAGTCTGAATCTGCCCGGGACTCGTTCAGAGCCACCTTTTCCTCGTCGGCGCGCGCGAGGGCCAGGTGCACCAGCTCATGCATGAGCGTAAAAGAGCGCGCGCCAGCGGAGATTTCCCTGCTGTTGATGCCGATCACCGGCGCTGGAAACAAGGGCAGTGTGACGCCGCGTGCCTCTTGCAAGTGCACCTTGGGGAACTGGAAGACCAGCACGCCAAGGTTCTCGACTGCTTCACGCCAACGCCGCCACGCCTGCCATTCGTTGCGCCATTGGCGCTGCTCTTGTTCACTCACACGCAGGGCGTTGCGAAACCGCTGGCCGACCGCGAGCGGTGATTCGCGCAGATGGGCAATTTCTTTGAACTCGGGTAGCGGATAGGCCAGTTCTTCGCTCAATTCAATGGCGGCTTCGCGCCTATGGGACATCACGCGGATGGCCACACGCAATTCGGGCGATTCCGTGCCGGGTTGAACACCGGGCAACCGGCGATACTGCGCGGCCAGCGGCGGCAGCGATGGCGGTTGAGGAAGAGACAAGACCGCCAGCGCCCGGTGATAAATCTTTGCCAGCGTCTGCGCTTGCCGCAAGGTCGGCTTTAGCTCGCCGCGTTCCCAAGCCAAAAGCCGTTCTGGCCGCACGCCAGCCCGCTTTGCGACAGGCTCCGGATCCGCATACCCGGCCTCGCGCCGTGCCCACTCGAGCACGGACGGCGTCACCATCGCTGGAATCGAACCACTCATCGCACTGTCAGGCTACATCCTACGTCGAACTTCGGGAGTTTGCACGTTTGAAAACATTTCACACACTTTTTGCTTTTTCGAGCCGGGCGCGGACGAGATTAACAACCGCCTCACAGAGCGCCTCGCGCTCGCCCGCGGTCAAACCCGACACGTCCAACACCACCGCTTCTAGGAGAACGGCTGGAGTCCGGGCTTAGGACGAGTCTAATCATTCGCGCCAGAACAAGACGTTCAATTCGCCTTGATACGGCCACAGCTCGGGTGATTCAACCAGTCCGGCTCGAACAGGGTTGTGACGAACGTATTCCCATTTGGCGGAATAACTTTGCCCACGGCGAAGTTGGGTATCCCAAAAGTCCCGTTGCCAAAACGTTTTGGAGGGGCGGGTTCCACCACGACCCGTGAACGGCCATTCGTTGGAGGAGCGGGTTCCACCCCGACCGGATTGGGACGCGGTGGAACGCATCCCTCCAATCGGCGGAATGGACGCGGTGGAACGCGTCCCTCCAATCGGGGAAACGGACGCGGTGGAACGCGTCCCTCCAACGGACGGCGTGGAAGCCGTCCCTCCAGTCTGTGTTGATTCCTGGTCCATCCTCCTCACAGATTCCTTGCTTTTTCGAGGCGGGCGCGGACGAGAGAGACCACTGCCTCATACACTGCCTCGCGCTCGCCCGCCGTCAACCCCAACACGTCAAACACCACCTCGTCCAACGCACGACGGTCAGGTTGGCGGATTTCGTCGAAAATCGGTCGAATCGCTCGGTTCGCTACAGCAGTAAGCGCGTCCTGAAGCTGGGCCTTTTGGTTAGGGGCAAACATTCTTGGCGACGAAACTGGGAGTGCCTCAACCTCGTAAACCTGGTTTTTCAACGGGCCACCACCTCCGCCGTATGACCGGCAAGCCATCTCGTTGAAAAGAATAGTAGGCGTCGAATTTCCAACGGCGCATACCACTTTCGGCTCTTCCGTCGAAATGTCGAACAGGTTGCAGTCCGCGTAAATCTCCCCATTGCTGAAGATGCAGAATAATCGTTCGCGCATAATGTAGGGCCAAAAAAGTGGCGGTGCCCGTCTCTCCCCCACATCCCACCACCGAGGCCTTCCTTTGCAGCTTGGGCGCTGGTGGTAGCGTTGGTCTTCGCCCCAGCGGATGTAGTCGAGCGCGGCAGTGCCTTTGAGGTCGCGTTTGTCCTTGTGGCACATGAAGATTTTGTAGCGCAGGTCTTCGGGCTTGATAATGATAGAGCGGCATTCGCGTGGGCTTTTGATGACCGGCTTCAGGAACTCCTTCTCGATTTCGCCTTCCCAGCCGGCGGCGTTGCGGACGTGGAGAAAGCCTTTGGAGGCGCGATTGCCGGTCGGCTCGAGGTAGAAAAATTCGTTGGCGCCGGTTGTGAAGCCGCGCCGCACCTCAGCGATGTCGCCCAAGCGGACGAGTTTGCCTTTGCCTTTTTCGAGAATGGTGAAGAAGATGTCGGGCGCGCGGAGGTATTTGCCGCCCCATTTGTTGCCGATGTAGCGGGCGGTTTTGATGTGTATCATTGCGAATTGATTGGAGGGTCGGGTTCCACCCCGACCCGATCGGGACGCGGTGGAACGCATCCCTCCAGCGGACGGCGTGGACGCCGTCCCTCCAATCGGCGGAATGGACGCGGTCGAACGCGTCTCTCCAATCGGCGGAATGGACGCGGTGGAACGCATCCCTCCAATGGGGGAAACGGACGCGGTGGAACGCGTCCCTCCAGCGGACGGCGTGGAATCCGTCCCTCCATCGTCGGCGTCACTGGTGTCGAGCCCTTCTTCGAGGAGTTGGCGTTGCGGGCAAACGCAGATGCGCCACTCGTCCGTTGCGCGGCGTTCGGTGGCCGCTTCGATCTCTTTGAAAACGTCGGCGCGGAGGATGTCCTCGAAGGGCACTTTGAACATGACGAAGCGGGCGGTCCGCTCGAGGCCGATTTCGCGGCGGTCGTCGGGCGGGGCGAGCATGGCGAGGATGGTGTTGACGTCGGCCTGGGCGAAGGAGCGTTTCTTTTCGTTATCGAGGATGAGTTTGACGTGGCTGTGTTTGAGGAGAAACTCCTGCAAATCTGCGCCGTAACCAACATCGAGCCATGAGTTGGAGGTGATGAAGCAGAAGCTGCCGCACGTGTTCAAGAGCGCCAGGCCGTGGAGATAGAAGTAGATGTAGAGGTCGCTTTTGCCGTCGAGTTTGCGGAAGGCGGGCGAGCCGGGTCGGTAGCGGAAGAATCTGGGCCAGGCGGCGGCGACGGATTGCTGGAGCTTTCCTTTGTAGGCGGATTTCTGCTCCTTCCAGTCTGGAGAGTTTTCGCCCCCGAACTTTTTGGGGTCGAGCAACGGCGGGGCGATCATTTCCTGGCGCACATAGGGCGGGTTGCCGATGACGATGTCAAAGCCGGCGTTATCGCTCTCGAAGATTTCGACAAAGGCGATATCCCAGACGAAGGGGACGACGGGCGCGGCGCGGAGGGCGTCGAGGGCTTGTTCGATGCGTTGGAGGTCGGCCTGACGCTCCTCGCGTTCGGCGCGCCACCGGGTTTCGAGTTTGAGGCGTTCTTGTCTGGCGGTGGCGGGGGCGATACCTGCCAGTTCCCCCTGTTCGAGCCGGGATTCGATCTGGCGGGTGAGAGTTGCGATTTCTTTTTGGAGGCTGATGCGTTTGTGGTCGAGGATGTCACGGAAGAGGTTGCGTTCTTCCTGTTTGAGGTCGGCTTCGCGGAGGTTGGATTCCCCCTGGTAGAAGCTGAGTTTTTTGCCTTTGAGCTGGGTGATGCGGCCTTTGAGGTGGGCAGGAATGTCGAGGTGATGACGGTGGAGGCCGAAGTTGATGCCGCCGATTTCTTGCAGGAGGCTATCGCCCTGCCGCACCTTGAAGGTGAGATTGGGCAGCAGCGGGCGAAGGTGAAGCTCGGCGGGTTTGAGTTCGGTTTCGACGACCAGTTGCAGCCAGAGGCGGAGTTCAGCGACGTGGACAGCCCAATCCATGACGTCCACGCCGTAGAGTTGTTCGCCGATGATGCGGCGGCGGCGTTGGTAAGCGGTTTCTTCGGCGCCGAGTTGGGTGTTGGCGCGGGCTTGGAGATCGTCGAGCACAAGCAGCATTCCAACGAGAAAGGAGCCGCTGCCGCAGGCCGGGTCGCAAACCGAGATGGCGCGCAGATGCTGGTTGATGGCTGGCCAGAGGTTGTGTTCGGCCAGAGCACGGTCGGCTGCTTCTTTGTCGGCGGGATCATAAGCGAAGACGGCGTCGTAGAGCAGCGGTTTATTGTCCGCGCCGATACGGTTGGCGAGGGCGTCCACCAGGCTGAGACGGCACATCAGGTCAATTTCTACGCGCGGGGTGTAGAAAATGCCGGCAGCGCCGCGCAGGTCTTCTTCAGTTAGCCCTTCCGAGGTGATGTTGACTAGGCTCTCGTAGACTTTGCCGATCATTTCGGGGTCAACAGCGACCTCCATATCTAGCGGTGTGGATTCTGCGATGGTGAAGTTATAGCGTTCGAGGAAACCGGGGGTTGAGTTATTGAAGTGGTCAAAAAGCAGCGTAAAGAACTCGTCAGCGAGTTTCACGTCATGCGCGTCATCGAGTCGGTTGCGGGAGAACAGGCCACCGTTGAGGTAGGGCGCTTGCGCCAGGGCGGAGCGGATGTGTTCAGGAAATTGACGTTGGCCACCGTGGAACTTGTTATTGAACGCCTCGAAGAAAAGGACTGACAGCCAGCGGTCGAAGAAGGTGTCGTTGGACTGACCCGATGCCTGGTAGGCGCGCCAGAATTCCGCGATGAAGTTCAGGTTATTACCAAGCCAGCGCTTGCGTTGAATGAAATAGAGGAACATCAACCTGTTGAGTAGCTGGAGACTGTAATCATGCGCCCAGATTTTATCGCGAGTAGTCTTGAAGAGGCGAGCTTGGAGCTCGCTGAAGACTGCTCGGTAATCCTCGAAAAACCGCCTGGTTACAGGTTCGACGTCGAAGGCTGAACGCCACTGGGAACGCCACCGGGTATGGTCGGTGGGATCTGTTGGCCAGCGGAGTTTGGGCAAGTTCATCTCGAGCAGGGTCCGGACAGCCGTCGAGGCGCCCCATCCGAACGAGGTCAAGCGCGCGGCACGGTTGGAGCCTGACGGCTGCAAGAAATGCACGAAGGTAATCCGCGTTTCGTCATCCTCGCGGTGCCGGCATATGAAAAGCAGGTCTTCCAGATCCCACGATGGCCGTTCCGCGACCCTGGCCGAGGCGCGACGATTGCGCACCAGCCCGCGCAGCGCGCGCCGCAGCGCCGTGACCCGCAATCCGTCGTCCTTGAATTCGATCCAGAAGATCCCCCACGGCTGATTCGGAACCAGGGGACGAACCTGCTGGATGGCTTTGAAATGAACTCCGTCTTCGTCTCGCAGTCCGAGCTCTCGCGGCGTGTAATCGAACATCAGGTCATCGAACTGTTCGGCCTGGATCGGCCAGTCCAGTTCGTCTCGAAAGAAGTCGCAGAGATCGGGAAGCTCTCGTATGGCGAGCACTTTTTCTGGAGACAGGCTCATCGCGGTTTCCTTCCGTATCGCGCGCGGCGTTCGCGGACCTGAAAGCCGATGGGTTTCTTGTCGGGTTCGGGCGGCGGAAGCAGCAAGGGGCGCAGTTTCTCGTAAAGGTCGCGGATGGAATCGTCGTGAGCGAGCAGGATGTTCTCGATCTGGAGGAGACGCTTTTCCATTTCGGAGCGGCTGCGCAACTGCTCGCGCATTTTCGCGAACGCGCGGACCACGAACACGCTCATCTGCACGGCCCGGCGGGAACGAAGCACGTTGGCCGCCATGATGGCGCCGTGTTCCGTGAAGGCAATTGGGTGGTATGCCGTGCCGCGGTGCCTGGATGAACTGGCCACAAATTGCGAACAGTTCATCCGATCCGGTTGATTCTGAAGAGGTTGTGCTTCTACGGCCGCGCTGTTCGATTGCAACCGGACCGTCTCTTCCCGCGACAGAACGAACGCGAAGTCTGGCGGGAAACGGTCGGGATTTCGGCGCACCTGCTCGTTCAGGCGTTTCGTCGTAACGCCGTACACGCGATCCAGATCGGAATCCAGGATGGCCTTCTGCCCACGAATGGTCCGAATGAGCGCGCCGAGGGCGTCGGCGTCGTATCGAGTGATGTTCTCTGTCATCTCAGCTCAACTCCATCCAGCACTTCAGCATGGGCTTGACACCGACCGGCGCCTGTACCTTTTTCAGGTACGTATTCGTGATATGTTTTTCGACGGAGGCTCTGATGTCCACAAGCGTTTTCTGCGGGAGCGCGGTGTGGCGCGAAGTTTCGGGGGTTGACCGCACGAGACCCACGATCTCGGACGGTTCCTCCAGGATACGTCCGGTATCAAGGTCGAACAAGAACCACTTGGAAACGCCCGCTTCTTCGGTCCACTCGCCCCCGCTTGTCGCGTTTGCGCCCGGCTGGGCGGCTGGCGCTCCGGGCAGGGTATAGCAGAAGAACACGGCGCGGGCATCTCTGGCAGGATGCTTCTTGCCGCTGAAAATGCGGCGGGGAAACTCTCTGAGCATCTCGGCCAGATCCGGGTGATCCTTGAACAGACGCTGATATTCGAGATGCATTTCTTCGTAGGGCGTCTTCGTGCCCTCGTAGTCGTGGTTGAAGTCGCGAAGTGCGTCGAAATCATCTTCGGGCCGGAGCAGTTTCCTGCCCTCAATGCCGAAGGTCTTGGAGATGCGCAGGGTCTTGTGGGACACGCGGGTGTAAAGCCGGAGCAGGTCCTCCAGCTCTTCCGGGGGGAGAAAGTTCCAGAACTGCACCTTCCCACGAAGCGGAGCCTGGTCGGAGTGGTCGGCGACAATGCGCCGCTCGATCTCCGGGTCCATCCGCCGATCCACGCGGCCGATTCTCTGCATGAGCCGCACGGGGTTCCAGTGCAGGTCGTAGTTGATCAGGCGCGTCGCGTCTTGCAGGTTCAGGCCTTCGGAGAGGACATCCGTCGAGATGAGCACGCGGATTTCCGACAGCCCCTGGGCCTTGAGTTCTCCGCTCGAAGTGCCGTTGTAATACGGCGAGAAACGGCGGATCACCTCCCCGCGGTCCTTCCTGCTAGCGCTGTCAATCTGCTCCACGTCGCTGATGCCGGCGCAGACCAGCTCGTGGTGCAGATAGCGGGCGGTCTCGGCGAACTCGGTGAAGATGATGACCTTCTGGGTCTTCAGGACAGGGTCGGTTTTCAGAAGTCTGGTCAGGGCCTTTAGCTTGTCATCGTGGCGGGGGTCGAACTTGCGAAGCTCGTCGAGGAAATCCGCCACCTGCTCGAGGTCCTGCATGGTGTCCGCCAGGATATCACTGACGCGGTATTCGTCGCGGGACAATTCTTCGACGTCTTCCAGCATCTCATCGGTGATAATGTCCTCGTCGGCATCAGCGGACGAATCCTGGCCCCAAAACTCCAATTGCTGTTGGTGCACATAGCCGATGAGGTCGGCGTTGCGGCGCTTCCAGGTCTCGAGGCGCCGCTTCTCGCCTTCCTCGGCGGCATGCTTCTCGGCCCAGGCCAGAAGTTTGAGCAGAAGGCGCTCGCAGGAGAACTCGAAGGCCTTGGCGGAACTTTCGAAACGCTTGAGAAATTGGGTCCGGATCAGGCTGACCACCTGTTTCTGGCGGTTCTCCTGCCAGGCAAGTTCCCGGTCCTTCGGATCGGGCGCTTTCGCGTAGAAGAGGGGATAGTAGATGCCCAGGATGAACAGTGGTTTGTCCTTCCGGCACGCCTCGTCCACCATCTTCAGGAGTCTGCCGTAGGTCTTCTTGACGGAGTAGTCCACCACCTTCGGCGGTTCGCGTTCCGGAAAGATGGCGAGCCGTGCGCCCTCCTGTTTCTGGCTCTCCTTGACATAGGCCCGGCTGCGCTGGACCACGAGCATCTTGAAGATTACATCGCTACTGAGCGTTTTTTCGGCCTCGGAAAGCTCAATGGGCACCGCTAGTTGTTGGTCGGCATCGGGGTACAACGCACGCCGCAACTCCTGTTCCATGCGCACGAAGTGTCCCCGCAGCGAGTGAATGCCCTGACTCCGGAAAAAGGCGTCGTCGGGCCTGCCGTCGTCCGTGCGCGGGATGAACAGTTCGATCATGTGGCGGAAGTCGTCCAGGCGGTTGTTGACCGGCGTCGCGGTGAGGAGAAAGACCTCCTTGGGCGCGGTGGAACCGTGCAGAAGATCCGCCAGCAGGCGGTAGCGGGAGGTACACCGCTCGCCCTCGCCCTTGACGCCGGGATTCCGGAAGTGGTGGGCCTCGTCAATCACCACGGCATCGGCCATCTCGCGGACGCGTTCCAGTTCCTGCGCGTAGTCGCCGCCGCGACCGAGGTCGGTGTGGTTGAAGATGGCAAGGCTGGAGTAAGTTCGGCCTTTGAGGTGCGGGAGGTACTTCTTGAGAGCCACTTCCCAGACATCTTCTCTCGCCGCTTTCGGCACAAGGAGCGCCACCCGCTTGCGTTCGTGCATGATGAGCCGCTCGATAACCATGAGCCCAATGTAGGTTTTACCGAGACCTACACCGTCGCAAAGGAACGCCCCGCCGAATTTCCGAGCGATCTTCATCAGCGCGCCATAGCCTTGTTTCTGGTACAGATCCAGAATGGGGTACATCCGGGATTGGGTCAGTTCCCATTCGCTGGCTGTCAGTTCATGACCCCGAAAGAACTCGTGCAGAGCTCGGGCGTACACCTCGAACGGGGAGTACTCGCGGACATGGCGCTCGATGACATTCAGGATCTCGGGCGTGATGTCCTCGGCCTCCTGCCAATGCCGTTCATACCATGACTGAAGCTGTTCCACCTCACGGCGCAGTTGCACGTTCAGCTCGACGTTCTCGGTCAGACCGGGACGCGTGAAGTTACTGGAGCCCACAAGTGCCGAAGGCCCGATCACGGCATGCTTGGCATGGGTGATATAGGCTTTGGCATGAAACTTGTCCTTACGATACACCCGGAACTCGATCCGGCCCTCCGCGATGGCCTTCACGATTGAGGGAACTCCGTCCAGAAAGTCGTTGGTCTCTTTTTCCCGCTCAAGGCTTTCGTCCAGATGTTGCTTCAATCGTTCGATCGCCTGGACGAGCGCGTTCTTGGTGCGCTTCGAGACCTCGTCGCCCATGAGAACGCGAATCTTCTCCAGCTTCTGCCACTGGCCGTCCATGGCCAGGAGCGAACCGATCTCGAAGTAACCGGTCGCAACGTCGAATGCCCGTGCGATGTCGCACCACTCGCGGAGGTACTGAAGCACCTTCCATTCGGAATCGCTGTTGTCGACGATGAAGAGGTCGCCACTGGATGCCGCGCCGCGGTCTGCTGCACCGGTGGACGGAAGGGATGCCGTACTCCTGTCTTTGCTTTTGACCATTCCGATCTCCGAACGAAACGTGGAGACGGCTAAATACTGCGAGATTTTTACGGAAAAAGCGAGTTCTGGTTTCTCCTGCTTTACATGACCCCAAGGCGCCAGGAGACGAGGCATATTGCGTTTAGAAATCTACGTTCCCCCTCGCTTTGCTCAGGGAGAACGTAACTACACCAAGGAAGAGATGCGCTCGGAGGGAGGGTAACAACACAGGGAGAATAGCATGCTCGGGAAGAAGGTAAGCACACCGGTGAGAGTAGACTCAGGGGGAACGTTTCGCAAAATCTCGGTGATTACTGGGCGCTGATGTCCAGACGTAAAGTCAGCAGCGAATGCGGGCGCATGGACACAACGACCGCGCCATCCTCAAGTCGAGAGGCACACGCGGGGCGCGGCCGCTCCATCAAGTCCAATTCGGACACCCCTTTCGGACGCCCCAACAATTCCCTGTCAAGCCGAATGCTCACGCTCTGCTCAATTTCCGTCGGATTGAACAGACGCATTATCAGCCCTTCGCCTTCCTCAGCCTTCTTCACGCCGCATACGTGCACACTGCTCGGACGCACCTCGATAAACTGACCAACCGAGCGCCAAGGACCTGCATGCCTGTCTGTTCCAACCACGCGGACAGGATGGTTCAATTCCTGGCCCTGCCGAATGGCTTCCTCGACGGGCAGTTCACCCTCAAAAGGCGTGAGCGTCAGCGCCACTTGATGCTGGCCGATTTCGGGCAGCGGGTCGGGATCATAAGAGCCCCGGATCAACGTGAGCCTCAGCGTGTTTCCATCAAGCGAATAGCCATGCTTGGAGTCATTTGCCAAAACGCACCCCGCCTTTTTAGTTCCCGCCTTCCCCCACACTTGGGCCCATTGGAGCGCCGGCACTTCTTCCCTGCGGCACTCTGTGCGATCAATGCTGCCGAACGGAATTTCGTACCGCGCGCGAACGTCGGTCAAAGCCAGTGGGAGAATGAAATTCAGAACAGGCACTCCATATTCGGGACCGCCCCGTTCGACCCATGTGCCCCGCAGCCTGATGTGCAGTCGCGGGTCGTCCGCCATAAGCTCATAGGTGAGGGTAAAGTTCGATTCATGAACCCTCAGGTCAGCCTCGATAGAGGCCTTGTGAGGTCCGGCGTGAGTGCGCCGCAAATTCCGCAACACTGGCTCCTCGGGTCGGCGTCCTTCATGTTGAATCAGCCAAGCGGTCATGTTATGAGGCCGCTCGACACTGTATTCCAGAGCAGGCGCCGGCGGCTGCGGCGCGACAAGATCAATACCGCTGCGTTTGTCTGTCAGGCGTAAAATGCCTCCTGTGCGTGGGTCAATTTCTAAACGCACGGCATCATTTTCCAGCCCCTCCGGGGCGCGTTCCACCATTGAATACGGACAGGGATGCGTCGGTCCAATCTGACGAACTCCCCCACCGCATGCGGCTGGCGCCTCGCCCTCCTGAACAATGTACAAAGCGTAGCCCAAAGCCGGGATCTCCGCCGGAAACAGCAAAGTCACGAAGCTGTGGCCCCAATAATTGCCGCTCTCGGCAATTTGCGCCGGGAGGACCTTGCCGTCCGGCGCGAGCACGCCGAAACTACGCGCCTTCAGAGGCCGGCCAACGGTCCCACCAGGCGGAAGATTTTCCCACACGGTTACGGAAACCACCTCGCGGCGGGGGGTGGCCAGAGGATTGAACAGCACAAACGGCCAGGGTCCCTCGCCTCCGCTTTGATCGGACAGCGACAGACCGCCCTCGGCAGCCCCAAAGCCCACGCCTGATCCTGCGGCGCTCGTCACTCGTGAGGGCGGGAGCGCACCCCCTGCGCTTTCGCCGGGGAGATCAGTATTCACCTTGCCCGCCAGGAGGCGTAAAGCGCGCATTTCAATCTGCGCGCTGGTTGCCATGGTTTTTTGGAACAGCCCGTGCGCATACATGCGAGTATCGGCTACACCAGAGCCCGGCAAAATGTCATGGAAATGGTTGAACAGGACGTCCCGCCAAGCGCCTTCGAAAACTCCGGAAGGATACCGGAAGCCGGCCCCCAGCCACGCCACCACAGCCGCGCGCTCCGCGTCGTGGAGGCGATTTTCTCCCAGTCGGTTAACGCGCTTGATCAAACTCTGGCTCGTGTAACAACCGGCGAACTCATAGTTCAGTTCCCCTTTCAACACGGGCACGCGCGTTGCCAGCGGCATCACGCGTTGAAAATACGCGCGGGCGGTAGCGCACCGTACATTCGGGAAAACCGGCCACGAATCGAGTTCTCGGATTTGAAGCAAATCGCGGCGTGTCGGACCGCCCCCGTGGTCGCCGACACCGTAAACGAACATGTGGTCCCGGAGTCCGGTTTCACCGCAGAAGGCCGGGGTTTCGCGGGCGAGAATCTCGCCCGTTACCACACCGTTGTAACCATAACGGGCGCGTGAGTCGTTTTTGACCAAGATCCGCGCACCGTCCGGTCCTTCCCACCAAAACAGCCACGGCTTGGGCGCCTGGACACTGCCCGGCCGGTGCATATAGACATAGTGCACGCCCCCTTGCACAAGATAAGTCGGCACTGTTGCGGCGTGTCCAAAGGTGTCGGGCGCCCAGTCAATCGGCACATCCTCCGGGGCCAGTCCAAAAAGCCTCTGAATGTAGCGGCGGGTGTAAAGCAAATGGCGACACAAGGCCTCCGCGCCGACAAGATTTTTGTCGCACTCCACCCAGTGGCTGGCGGTGACTTCCCAGCGGCCTTCGCGCACGCGTGCCTGAATTTGTTGCAGCAAATCCGGGCGATGCTGTTCGATAATCGCGTAGGTGCTGGCCTGACTCTGGGAAAAGCAGAAATCAGGGAATTCCTCCATCAGCCGCAAAACTGTCGTAAAGGTATCGACCGTTACGGCCACGGTTTCCGGCCAGGACCACATCCAGTTCATATCAATGTGGGCGTGGCCCACACAATGGACGGTGTAAGTTTTCGCAGTCGCCTGGAGAGGGGCCAACCGGCTCTCGCCTTCGTGTACAGCAGTGGAGATGGCCCCGAGCCCCTGCGAGCGCAAAACAGCTTCGAACGCCGCTGAAGCATCGCGGATGGCCCGGTGCCATTCAGCGGCGCGGTCAGGATGAAGAGCGCACAATCCTTCGGCAAACACCAACTCGGCATTGAACCGCTCGAACAAATGCTGTGCCGCAGCGCATAATCCGCCAAAATCAGAGTTCCTGGTGGTGTTCATAACCGTGTGAATTCATCCTGAATAATCCCAGATTTTGCGATTGGCCAAAACAGACCAGATGCAAGGCGCGGGAGGTGCCGGTGTATGCCCATGCTCCGAACCTCCCGCAACGCAGCAGATTGCCTGTTTTCGACAATCCCGAAGGGTTTGAGGATTGGCTGCTTTTCTCTTCAGATGTGGCTTCCACATTTTGGTGCAAAAGATGGGCAACCGCATTGCATTTCAACTTGTTTGCGCGCAGCACGATACAAATATCTGCCAATTCTCAAACGCAAAATCTGGGATAATGTGTTCGAGAAATAACCGGTCGCAATACGATGTTCCAAAACATGCTGTTCAGACAATAAACCTCGGAATGGCGCGCCCACGGGGAGTCGAACCCCGCTTACCAGGATGAAAACCTGATGTCCTGTCCGATAGACGATGGGCGCTCTAAATTCTCAGGCGCCAGAAACGGCCGTTATACTAGGGCAGGAGAAAGGAGCATTGAAAGCAAATTCTTAAGGTCAGTCTGAATCCTTAGCTGACTCGGGTTTAAGGAGAAGCTTATCGTTATGACCCTTCCGGTCCCTCTTTCCCCGTTTCGCCAGAGATCATGGGCGTCCAGCGGAAACCGGTGGCGCGTTGGTCAGCTTGGCCAGCTCTGCAGCAAACGCCTTCAGCGCGGCTTCATGCGCCCGACTGGCTGCCTTAAACGCATCTTTGAGCTTTTCGTCATCTACCGCGGAAAGATAAGCGTCACGTGCGCGAATATACTCAGCCCGAACGGCCTCATATCTCTGACGAGCTGTAAGTATCAATTCCTCTCTTGACTTACCCAGCGGTTGCTGCGTTGCGAGGTCCTCCAAGGCTCGGGCAGAATACCCTTGAGAAAGCAGGCGCTGGTGACTGTCAAATACGCTTACGATTACGCCATAAAATTCGCGGCCATAACCGCCGGCGGGGTGCGGCCGCGAGACAGTCAGCGTTACGGGCGTCATGTCAACAATCACAGGTGTAGTCCCTAATTCATCAATCGCGACCCTTTTCACAGCCACCTGTTCGGGAATAATTTTCTGCCGGCCGGTCTGACGGGCAAAGTACTGAACTTGAACCAGAACGTTACTCACCGTTCCCAAGGCCGGCACTGTCCGCAATGTGAGTCTAACGTAATGCGTCTCCACTGCCGGTCCAAATGTCTCGCCCTTGCCGGATTCAGCTTCGCTGGCATAGCCCACGGTCACGCGCACGCCAGGATTGAGCGGGGAGTATGAAGTTCTAGTCAGCGACAATGTCTTGAACTGCAGAGTGCTGGGAATTCGCGCTTCCTCGGCTGAGGTGTAGATGACACCATCATGCGGTTTATCCGGCGTGCCTTGAGGACTGGTATCAGTAACGGCAGCACCAGGAGCCGACGTAGGGACGGCATTAGTTTCCCTTATCTGAAAACTCGCGAAGTCAGCGCGCCTGGCGTCCATCATTGCGGATATGCGGTCCCGTTCAGCTCGGTACTCACGCTGCGTGTCTTTGTCGGATTCCTTATCCATCTGCCCGGCCAGACTGTCAAGCTGCCGCCGGTAACGCCAAATCTGTGCCGCTTCCAGCTTTCGCTGTTCCTCCTCCAGCTTCGCCAACTCCGCCAACGCCTCGTTTTGAATAACATTGAGAGGAGCTATGCTGTTGCTCGCCAGCGCGGCAAGCAGCGTTTCTTCCGCCAAAAAACGTCTAATCTCTTTTTTGACGGCCATCCAAGCCGTTTCGTTCCCCTCTTTCTGCATTCTGGTCTCGCAGGCTTGCAGCCTTGCCAGGTAATCATTCCGCCATGCCTCTTTCTTCTCCCTGTACGCCTGATCGATATTTTTCATTTCCTCTTCAAATGCGGCGCGCGCGGCGATCAGCGAATCCCTGGGGCTTGCCGCGCTGACAACCACCGCCCCAAGTCCCAGAAAGAAACCACAAGCGACCAGAACGACGTAAGAAGCAGGCGTCTTTTTCGGATTCATTTTAAACCTCGCACATATCTGCATCCGAACACCCTAGCTCACACTACGGCTCCAAAAGGCCAAAGACAAGAGCAAACCCTGCTGGGACCTGTTCGTTGTTCAGCCCTGAAACTCAAACAAATCTCGAGGATCAATGGTCTCCGGAGCAGTGACGAAATCTTCCTTGCATATTTGAAATTGTTCCGCCGGCATCGCTATATACTTGCCGGAGGCTGTGGCCAACGTTGCGCCTTCAAGATCAAGAATCCGGCCTTCAGTCAGAATCAGACGCGCCTTGCCGCCAACCGCGCGCCCTTCCACCCGCAGCCGGGATCCGACGCCGATCGTCCGTCTGAGCCGCACATTTATCTCGGCTGCCAGGCAGGGACGACGTCCGGCCAGAATCGCCGCCCACGTCATAACCTCATCCAACAGAGTCATGCTGATACCGCCGTGAACCGTATGCCGCCATCCCACGTCTGCCTCGCTGATCTGGTAATCCAGCACGACAACGCCGGACTCCACTCTAGACTTCAATCGGAACCCTCGCGGATTATTTTCTCCGCAGACGAAACAAGCGCGTGTCCACGGAAGCATCCGAACATCGTTTTTCTCTGTTGCTGCATTCGTATTCATATCAACCCAGATTTTGCTATTGGCCCGCGTTCAAGCCACAGTTGGCGTGACGCGCCGTTGTAGATCTAAACTGCCAGTGAAGCAAGTTCCGGAACCATTTCTAAAACAAAGTTCCCAAATGTAGTTACGTTCTCCCTGAGCCCCAATCTTCTTCCTGTGTACTTGTTCCCTACGAGCGCATTTATCTCTTTGTATTTGCGCCGCCCCGCACCCCAATCTTCTTCTGGTGTAGTTACGTTCTCCCCGAGCGAAGCGCGGGGGAACGTAGCTCCCCATGGGAAAAACTCCCCACCCTCCGCCCATTTCTCAAACGCAAAATCTGGGATCAAGAAGACCGTCCGCTGACGATGTCCTGCTCCCACTGCCTTATTTCATTCAAGCGCTTCCTGATATCCAGATGCTGCGTGCATTTGTCCTCACACCAGCCACATTCTGTGCACCGAGCAGCGGCGCCCTCATGGCCCACAACCAAACCCCACTCATATTCGTCCTTCAGTTTAGCCCGCATTTGCTCGTCACTTGCGCCAAAGGCAACTTTCTCGTTATAGAAAAGCATATAGCCGGGAATCGGAATTCGTTCCGGGCATCCAGCGCAGTAGCCGCAGCCTGTGCATAGCCGGTTCATGCTGACCGACAACCGCGACCGCACTGCGGCAATTTCTCCCGCGCTGAAAGGCTGAGCCGCGTTGACTAACCGGCAGGCGAAGTCGATTTCCTCCCGCCTCGCGAAACCCACCAGCGTCACCGTAACCTGCGGCAATGAAAAGTTGAAACGCAAGGCCGCCTCCGTGGGCGTTTCTCCGTTTTTGCCAAGAAAACCGAGCTGCACGGCGTGCCTCGGAATCACCCCCCCGCCCAACGGATTCATCACCGCCACTCCCACGCCCGCGGCGTGGGCCGCTACAAGCCCGTCCCAGCGATACGGAAAATTCAGGATGTTCAACCCCAACAGCACTCCCTCCATGCGGCCCTCTTGAACAATGCGCTTGATTTCATGCCCGGGCTGATGGCTGGAGAAGACGATGTGATCTATCAGTCCTTCCTCCCGACATCTCAATAAACCTTCATACTGGCCGCCCTTCCGCATCGCCAGTTCATAGTGACTCATATTTCTCAGGCACCAAACGTGATAAAAGTGGATTTTTGATATACCTAGTCGGCGTAAAGATGTTTCGACGGCCCGGCGGGATTTGTCCGCCGTGTCGTTGTCGGTCGGCATTCCTTTGGTGGCCACAAAAAAATTACCACGCATCGTGCGAAAGGCCCGGCCGAAGATTTCTTCTCCCTGGTTCTCGCAATAGTCCGGTGCGGTATCAAAATAATTGATGCCACAAGCAAAAGCGTAATGCAGAAGCTCCGCATTCTCATCCGGGCTGCGACTCAGGTCCAGACGCATCCCGCCGAATCCCACTCTTGACACAAGTTTTCCGGTGCGACCATATGGACTGTAAAGCATGTCTACGGCCTCCGGCGGTCCTGTCTGATATTAGCTCAGCCTTTGAAAATCACAAACTTGCGCATCGCGTAGTTGATGAGCAGGGCGGTAACGAGATTGGCGACAAACGCCGCCGTCGTGGTCAGCCCCAGGCGGCCGATCAGCCACGTCTGCAGGGTTGTTCCCGCCAGCATGGCCACCCCTGAAACCGCGTAAAACAGGCAGACTTCGATTAACCAGTGATGCCGTCCGCGGTGAAACACCCAAAGAATGTTAAGCAAGTACGCGGTCATGTTGGAGAAGAGGAAAGCCACCACGTTGTCCAACGCGGCATTGCGCGCGCGCAGAGCGTCGCCCACAGGCGAGACCGGTACTCCCAGCACCCGCACAATCAACTCGCGCTCTGTCAGGGCCGGAAAGCCCTTCCATGCCATTATGGAAAATACCACAATATGCACCGCAGTGGCGATCGCACCGCTAATACCGTACTTGATGAACTGCACCACCAAGCCCGCGTCTCTGCTGCGGAATTGCTCCGCGACTTTCAGAACCTTGTCCATCGCCTATTCCCGTTTCCGTCCACGACGTTTGTGCGGTGTCCTAACGAGTCCTGAACCAAAAGGCTAGCACAGGCTGGTAACGGCACGCAAGAACCCCCCCGCGCTGCCAACGCAAAGCTGACATTAGCGTAACTTATCGCCTCATGTGCCCGGACGATGCCTCTAAAAAGACGATCCGAAGAGCTACGTTCCCCCTCGCTTCGCTCGGGGAGAACGTAACTACACCAGGAAAGAGATGGGCTCGGGGAAGACGTAACTACACAGGGGAGATGATGCTTGCGGGGAGAACGTAGCGGCACTTGAACGCGTTGCGGTGAAAATGGTTACGAAATTCAGTTCAACACCAGCACGCTTGTACAGCGGCACGCCGCGCATATGCCAGATTCAGGCCAACAGCACCAATCCGGGATTAAGTTGCCACGCTGTAATGCCACGGCTATGATTACCTCTCATTGTAAGGAACCTGGCCCGCGACGGTCTCCATGGGATTCGGACCGGCCTTAAAAATTCGGGCGATACGTTTGGCTAATCCGGAGTTTTGCGCCGATTGCGGTAGTTGCGACGGTCGGAGTTCAAGAAAGGATCACCCGCATGCTGCAGCAAATCAGCAAACTGACGAGCGCTGTGCTGCCAGAGCTTGTCACCATCCGCCGTGCGCTCCACCAGCATCCCGAGCTCGCCTGCCGTGAGTACCGTACCGCGGATTTCGTGCGCCGCAGGCTCAGAAAACTTGGTTTGCGGGTATCACCGCCCTTCCTGAAAACCGATGTCGTAGCGCTGCTCAAGACGCGCCAGCCTGGGATCAACGTGACGCTGCGCGCTGATATGGATGGCCTTCCGCTGTCCGAAAAAAACAACCTCCCGTATCGCTCCCAAACACGCGGAGTCATGCACGCCTGCGGTCATGACGGCCACGTCGCCATGTTACTCGGAGCAGCGTTTGTCCTCACCCAACTGAAAGAACGCCTGCACGGCACGGTAAGGTTTGTCTTCCAGCCCGGTGAAGAAGTGGCCGCCGCGGGCCGCGACTTGGTGGCTGCCGGCGCGTTGTGCGATCCCGCACCCGCCGCAGTTCTGGCACTGCACGCGTGGAACCAGTTGCCTGTGGGCTGCATCGCCTCGCGTCCGGGAGTCTTTTTGGCCGCCGCCGATGTCTTCAAGATCACCGTGCGCGGCAAAGGCGGCCACGGTTCGCGTCCGGATACATGTGTAAACCCGCTTCCCGTGGCCGCGCAAGTCATTCAGAATCTGCAGGCCATTCCCTCGCAAAAAATCAGCGCCCTGGAACCGGTGGTGATCAGCGTCTGCCGCGTTGCCGGTGGCAATAATGCCAATGTTATCCCCGAAAGCGCTGAAATCGAGGGGTCCGTACGCTATTTCGACGCTGCGCTCGCCCCGCGGATCCGCAGCCTGATCGAACAGATTCTGCAGGGCGTCTGCCTGGCTGCCGGCGCAAGCTACGAGCTGAAGTACGATCAACGTTATCTTCCCACGCGCAACGACCGCCGCATTGTAGCGCTGGGAGAAAGAGTGGCGCGCACCGTCCTTGGACCGACCCAGTGGCGGCGTCTTGCTACCCCGGGACTCGGCAGCGAAGATTTTTCCTACTACCTGAAAGAGTATCCTGGCGCCATGTTTCGGATCGGCGTGGGAACAGAAACGCCCGAATTACATAGTCCTTATTTCGATTTCAACGACGATGCTCTTATGAACGGCGTTGTGTTTCTGGTCCACATGACTATTGAACTGCTCGGGAGGCAAACGCATCTGCGCCGTACGTAGCAAATCCGATTTTCCAGCGACGTAATCTCGGAACCATTTCCAAACCAAAGTTTCCGAGTGTAGTTACATTCTCCCCGAGCCCATCTCTTTCCTGGTGTAGTTACGTTCTCCCCGAGCGAAGCGAGGGGGAACGTAGAACGTAGCTCCCCTGCCATTTCTCAAACGCAAACCAGCTTCAGACGCCGAACAAAAATGCTGGACTCTTCCGCAGAGAACCGTCTGGCGTTCATCAGGACTGCGGTTGCCAGAGGTATAGCAGGCGCGGGCGTCCCGCGTCAGAGATTAGAGACTGAATCGGGCCCCAAGGGTTTGCGGCCCTGAGCAAACTGACCAGCGAGAAGCGCTCCTCGTAGCGATATATCTTCACCTCGTCTACATTCAGCAAATCCGCAGTTCGCTTGACGGCATCGTTCCAGTAACCAATTTCATCCACCAACCCCCGCTCCAACGCGGTCGAGGCGGTGAAAATCCGTCCGTCAGCTATGCTGCGCACCTCGTCTTCAGGCAAGTTGCGGCGTTCTGCCACCAGCTTAATAAAACGATTATGCAACTCATCAACGATGCCTTGCAGCATCTGCCTTTGTTCATCAGTCAAATCACGAAAAGGATTCAAAATGTCCTTGTTCGTACCTGACTTGACGGTCACGTCTTTAACGCCTATTTTTTCGCCTAGTTCGCGGATATTGAACGACTGAATCAGCACTCCCAATGACCCGGTAATAGAGGTTGGATGCGCAAGGATGTAGTCAGCCGCAAGGGCTACGTAATAGGCGCCGGATGCGGCAACATCCTCAAAGATCGCAATTACCTTACGGCCCTCCTGCGCTGCACGAAACTCTTGAAGAGCCTGGCAGAGCATATCACTCGCGGTGATACCTCCCCCGCCACTGTCAATCTGAAGAATAATAGCGCGGACTTTCTCATCGCGGGTAGCTCGCCTGATAGCTCGCATCGTACTGCTGGCCGCGCCGAAAAATCTGCCGTCATTCGCATCTAACAAGATGAGCCCTTTGAGGGGGATCACAACCACCTTGGTCTTGCCGTGTCCCCAAGCCCAGTACTCTCTCAGAGATGGGCATTCGTCTTCTCCCCATCCCGAAGAAAGGGAAACCGCCGTTTTTTGGCTCAGAACAAAGATGGTTCCACCGACCAAAAAAACCACGCCCAATGCACCAACCAGAAGAATGAGGAGAAACCACCAACACCCTACCCTTTTGTTTTTTTTGCGTTGTCCTTCCATAGAGGCTCCTGGCACTGTTGGACTCTATATCCACATGCTGTAAGTGACAAGTATTATCCCAGCTTTTGCGTCTTAGAATTGGCAGGTATTTGTATCGTGCTGCGCGCAAACAAGTTGAAATGCAATGCAGTTGCCCATCTTTTGCACCGAAATGTGAAAGCCACATCTGAAGAGAAAAGCAGCCAATCCTCAAACCCTCCGGGATTGTCGAAAACAGGCAATCTGCTTTGTTGCGGGAGGTTCGGAGTATGCGCATACACCTGCACCTCCCGCGCCTTGCATCTTGCCTGTTTTGGCCAATCGCAAAATCTGGGATTATCCCTGATTTTGGTCGGCCCAAACTGGTAGGCAGCCAGACGCAGGAGACGTCGATCTCGCAGCTAAACCGCTCATGGAGCAGCTTCAACTGCGAGTTGCAGAGCCTGGCCAGCGTCAGCAGACACTTCCCAGCCGCGAGCAATGCGATAACCGGGCACCCACACAATTTCTCCTCCGCATTCGAATATCGGAATCGTCTTCCGCACAGCGGCTGGCACTTTGGCGTCCACGAATATATCCTGCAGCTTCTTCGTGCCTGTCATTCCCAGCGGCCGGATACGATCTCCCCTTTGCCATACGCGGACAATCAGTTTCCGTCGTCCCAGAGCGGCGAGATTCAGGGACGCCCGCGCCGGCCACTGCCCGATTACCTGTCGCGCTGGTTTGGCCACGCCAGCGCCTTTCCAGGCCCGAACACGCAGGCCGAGAGGAGCCAGGACAATTTCTCCGGGAACAGGCACTTCGCGTCTCTTGATCTGCGGCAATGACCGCAAAGGCTCTGGCTGCAGCGTTACCCGCAACTGGCCACCGTCGCGCCACACGCGCCATTTTCCGGCCAGCGCCAACCCGTGCCGGGTGCCTTTACGCCGCAGAAGATTTTCCACACTGTCGACTTCCTCCAGACCAAGTTCATCCTCGGCAACACCGCTCTGGCGAAGCCAAAGGCGGAGCACACGGCGGCGCGCAGCCCGGGGCAGTGCAGCCAGAGCCGCCACATCCAAGCCAGCAGTATCTCCGGCCCGCGAGGTCTGCAAAGTGCAGGCAGCCAGGGCCGCCCGACTGAGCTCATCCAACCAGTTCTCGTCTTCCCTCAGAATATCGGTCATACGCAAAATAGCGGCCCTAATCCCCGGGTTGAGGCGCTGCTCAAGAAGTGGCAGGATCTCATGGCGCACGCGATTCCTCATAAAAGCCGGATCACGATTAGACTCGTCCTCCCGCCATTCGGCGCCAATTGAGGCGAGGTACTTGTTAATCTCCGAGCGACTGAAGTCCAGCAGGGGGCGCACGATGCGAATTCCATTCATGCTCGTTTCACGAGGAATCCCGGTCAAGCCGCGCAGTCCGCATCCCCGCGCCATGCGCATGATCACCGTTTCCACCTGATCGTCCGCTGTGTGCGCCGTGGCTATCACTGTGGCGCCGACGCGACGCGCAGCAGCAGTCAGAAACCGATAGCGCACTGCGCGCGCCACCATTTCCAATGAGAGCCCTGTTTTTCTTGCCAAGCGTGGCACGGCCCGGCGTCCGCAGACAAGACGAATTCCCAAGCTCCTCCCCAGACGCCGCACAAAATCGGCATCTTCCGCAGAAGCACGACCGCGAATGCCATGATCAAGGTGCGCCGCGATCACCGTGATGCCGAGGCGCCGTGCCAAAGCCACAAGCGCTTGCAGAAGCGCCACCGAATCCGCCCCCCCCGACACGGCGGCCAAAACACGATCTCCGCGGCGCAGCAGACCAGCGCGGGCAATCGCCGCTCGTAACTTGCCGAGAAAAGCGGTATGGCCTCCAGGCATGACAAACCTCTCCGTATAGCGCCGCTGATGGTGCGCCAGACACGGCTGCCGGTCAAGGACCGATCGAGCAGCAATCGGGTTTGATTCAACCCAGATTTTGCGATTACAAAAGGAAATTTGCGGACTTGCCGCGCGGATGATCCCGGATTTTGCGCACGAAAAAGCGGGCGTAAAAAAGCTTTTCTTACTGCTCCCAGTGTGCTACTGAAACCGTATCAAGACAACTGTGAAAATAGGCAAAGATAGATGGAGCTTACCTACAAGTCGCTAAACGGCTGGAGCTGCGAGGACGCGCGCGAGCTTTACGGAATCCGCAACTGGGGCAGTGGGTACTTTGATATCTCCGAAAAAGGCGAAGTCGTTGTCAACCTCAGCAACGGCGAACACAGTGCTTCCTTTAGCCTGATGGATATTGTGAGCGGTCTGCGAGCACGCGGAGTAAGCCTGCCGGTACTGCTGCGCTTTGGCGACATCCTTGATGCGCGCATCAAACTTCTGAACGAAACGTTCGCCAAAGCCATCAACGAAGCGTATTATCAGGGCGCTTATCGCGCTGTCTATCCGATCAAGGTTAATCAGCAACAGCAGGTCGTCGAGGAAATTACGCGCTTCGGCCGACGCTACCATCACGGCCTCGAAGCCGGTAGCAAGGCCGAATTGACTGCCGCCCTGGCCTACATGCACGATCCGGAGGCCTTCATCATCTGCAACGGTTACAAGGACGAGGAGTTCATTGATTTGGCTTTGTACGGACTGAAAATGGGTCTGCAGACAATCATTGTTGTTGAAATGCCCAGCGAGCTCCGCCTCATCCTGGACCGCGCCGCCCATATCGGCGTGCGTCCACGCATTGGAATTCGAGCGCGGTTAACTGCCAAAGGCAGCGGGCGGTGGACTGAATCCTCCGGCGACCGCAGTGTTTTTGGACTGAATACCGCCCAGATTATTGACGCAGTGGACGAGTTGCGGCAACGCAACAGTCTCGACTGTCTGCAGATGCTCCATTGCCATCTGGGCTCCCAAATTCCCAGCATCAGAACAATCCGTTCGGGTGTGTCCGAAGCGGTGCGAATTTACGCCAACCTCGTCCGCGAAGGCGCCAAAATGGGGCTGCTCGACGTAGGCGGCGGCCTGGCTGTGGACTACGACGGTTCGCACACCAATTTTGCGAGCAGCAGCAACTACTCGCTCGAAGAATACTGCGCGGATATCGTGGAAGTCGTAGCCTCAATTTGTGATGAAACCGGCGTTTCCCACCCGTGTCTGATAACGGAATCCGGCCGCGCAACGGTGGCCTATTATTCAGTGCTCCTGTTCAATATTCTGGATGCCTGCCGCATCGAAACCCATGCTTTGCCAGAACAACTGCCCAAGGACGCCCACGAACTGCTGCATAACCTTTGGGAAATCGGACAAAACCTGAGCGCGAAAAACCTCCAGGAAAGTTATAACGACGCGGTTTATTATCGCGATGAAATCAGGGAGCTTTTCACGCGGGGCGACATCTCGCTGCGCGAGCAGGCGCTGGGGGAACAGATTTTCTGGCATATCGCCGTGCGTATTGCACGCGAGACTCGCCAACTCAAATACGTGCCTGAAGAGCTCAGGGGGCTGGATAACGCGCTGGCAGACATTTATTACGGAAACTTCAGCGTGTTTCAGTCGCTGCCCGACGCCTGGGCAATCGATCAACTTTTCCCGGTCATGCCGATTCATCGGCTCAACGAGCCGCCCAAGCGCAGCGCAATCCTGGCGGACTGTACCTGTGACTCTGACGGAAAGCTCGATTGTTTTATTGACCTGCACGATGTGCGCCACACTTTGCCGGTCCATGAGTTTAGACCTAACGAGGAGTATATCCTCGGCGTTTTCCTGGTCGGTGCCTACCAAGAGACCCTTGGCGATCTGCACAATCTGTTCGGAGACACCAACGTTGTGAGCATTCGCGTGGGACCCGATGCACAGATGGGGTACACGGCCGAGATTCACGGCGATTCTGTGGCCGACGTTCTATCCTACGTCGAATACGACCCAAAAAGCATGGCCGAACGCTTCCGAATGCTGGCGGAGACTGCCGTGCAATCAGGTCGCATCACAGCCGAAGAACGGCGAATTGTCACAGAAGCTTATCATGCCAGCTTGCGTGGTTATACTTACTTTGAGTCCTAGGATTCCTTGCCGCTTTCACCTACAGGTTCTCAAACCCAGATTTTGCGTCTGAGAAATGGCCTTTGAACGAACAAACATAAAAAAGTGAATGCGGAGAATGCGGCAAAGAGGCCATTTCTCAAACCGCGAGGGATTGTCCGGAGCGCGGCATCTGCTTTGTTGCGAGGCGCTTGCAGTATGGGAACACAGCGGCGCGTCTCGCGCCTCGCATCTCCCGCACTCGGGCCAATCGCAAAATCCGGGTTAAACACAGATGCGGTTGAGAAATTAGCCGCAATCTACGTTCCCACTTGCTTCGCTCATGGAGAACGAGACAACACCGGGGTGGAGCGGGACTGGGGGAGAAGGTAACTGCTAACAGCACTTGAGAGCGTTGTGGTGAAAACGGGTCCGGAACTTGATTCGCCGGCAGTATGGAATATACAGATGAGCAGCGCGCGCCGCGCATCTGCCGCACACTCGGACCAGTCGCAATACGGGGACTAAAATGAGCGTATTTCTGCAAACAACAGGACCGGCCGCGGCCGCATTGCGGGATGCATACCGTAATGCATTGCTGCTTGATACCGTGCCGTTCTGGTTTCCGCGCAGCGTTGACACTGTGTACGGTGGTTTTTTGCACTGCCTGGACCGCGACGGCAGCATTCTGGATGACGACAAGTCCGTCTGGGCGCAAGGCCGAATGACCTGGATGTTACTGACGCTTTATAACACCTTGGAACCCAAGCCGGAATGGCGCGAGTGGGGTGAACAGGGTCTGCGCTTTCTGGAACGCCACGCTTTCGATCACGACGGACGGATGTTTTTTCAGTTGGCCCGCGACGGCACGCCGCTGCGCAAACGACGGTACGCTTTCAGCGAAGCCTTTGCCGCTATTGCCTATGCTGCCCACGCACGGGCGACCGGCATCGCCCGATCAGCCGAGCGCGCGCAACAGCTTTTTGACTTGTTCACGCGCTGGAATTTCACGCCTGGGCTGATGCCGCCGAAGTACACCGATGCCCGACCCTCGCTCGCGCTGTCACCGCGCATTATCACGATCGTAACCGCACAGGAGCTGCGCGAGAATCTGGGCGTCACCCCCGAGATCACCGCATGGATTGACCGCTGCATCACAGAAATCGAACATCTCTTCCTGAAACCGGAGTTAAACGCCGTCATGGAGACAGTCGCGCCAGATGGCGGCATTATTGACCACTTTGAAGGTCGGATGCTGGTGCCGGGCCATGCCATCGAAGGCGCCTGGTTCATCCTCCGCGAAGGCCAATATCGCAAAGACGCCCAATGCATCGATCTGGGATTGAAAATGCTGGAGTGGAGCTGGAACCGAGGGTGGGACCCAGAATATGGAGGGTTGCTATACTACCGCGATTTGTATGACAAGCCGGTGCAGGAATACTGGCACGACATGAAGTTTTGGTGGCCTCATGACGAGGCCATAATTGCGTCTTTGCTGGCCTGGATCCTCACTCAGGATGAGGGTTGGGCGCGCCGCCATGCTCAAGTCCACATCTGGGCCCACAGTCATTTCGCCGATCCCGAGTTCGGGGAATGGTATGGCTACCTGCACCGCGATGGGAGCCCCTCCGTCCGCCTTAAGGGCAATCTATGGAAAAGCTTTTTCCATCATCCCCGGATGCAGTGGATGTGCTGGCGCCTTTTGAACGAGTATTTGCAAACCGGAAACTGAGCGGCTCAACCCGGATTTTACGATTAGCCGGATTGCGGCGCTTTGCCGCCCGCGGGCCAATCGCAACACGAGGGCTAATCGTCCACGCTTAGAAGGCGCAACAGTTCAGCCGCTCGCGAACGCCAACCGGCCAGACGTGGCGCCATATCCGCCTTTTCCCGATTTTCTGCAAACATCGGAATTGCAGCGCGCACTGATTTTATAAAAGCTTCCGCCTCCGCCACGCTCGCGGCATTCCGACCTGCGGCGCGAGCCGCAGCGACACGCCGTTCCAGCGTGTAGAAATAAGCGTAATCCGTGATGCCTTCGGCCGCCGTCAGCAAATAGCTGGTGTAAAGGAAGCCACCCGGATAACGTTCCAGCGGCGCATTGGGCGCGAACGCCCACAGGGCAGTGAACGGGTTATACCATTCGTTGCCCGGATAACCGCCTTGGGCACGACCTTCGGTCCATGACCAATGCCATTCCTTGCGCCCGCGTATCCCGTGCGCCCATGGATAGACCCCCCACGAAAAGCGGTCCATGCCGTTGTTGTAAACCCAAAGCGTTTTGCCCGCCTGCCTGGTCCGTTCCATCAGCCTGGCACTGCCCGCGTTTCCATGGACGGAGATAATGTCCGCCGCGTCAACCAACGGCGTGTAATCCTTCCCGCCATTCACGTCACCCATCGGCGTGACAAACCGGCGCAAGCCCAGCTCGCCCATCCACTGTCCGTACGTAATTGTGTCCGCCAAGTTGCGGTTCCACGGATTGGGCACTTCGCGCGGCTCATCCACAATCTCCATGGCGTAGGGAATGCCCAGGCGTTCCATCTCCTGCTTGTATTGCCGCATGGCGTCAAACCACAAGGCCCGGAACCGTGGATGCCGCAATTCAATCCCTGGCTGCTGATCAACCACCGCCCCGCTGATTTCAGGCAACTGCCGCGCCAGCACCCGGGCGATGCCGAGCTGCTGTAACAACACGGGTTGATCGTCCGTTGCCGCCAAACCGGCCTGTCGGGCCAGCCGTATCCATCGGTCGTCAAACCGCATTTTTACTTTTGAGGAAGCCACATCCACCTCGCCCACTCCGGCAAACGGCACAGTGGCCGATGTGAACCCGATATCTTTCATCCATTTGAACTGCGCCAGAATCGTCGCATCCCACCTGTCGGCTGGCGGGTTTGGAGAACAGCGTCCCCCGTAATACATCCCGAACACCATGGGCAAAGGCTTTTCAAGCCGGAATGGCAGCACTTCGAGATTCACCGGCACTTCGCGGGAGTCCCCGAGCGAAGTGTGGAAAACAAACACGCCGCTGTAGCGCCCGGAGGGCGTTTCCTCCGGCACCCGCAGCCAAAGCCAATAGCATTGGGTCAACCCCGCTTCCATGTACAAAGAGGACGATGGCAACAACACCATTTCGGCCACTTCATGTCCGGCGTGGCGGTAGTTGACAAAGTGCGGCTTGATTGCCTCCGCCGGGATCACGCCCGCGGATCCTTTCAGGTCGCCAAGCTCCAACGCGCATGCGCCCAGATTCTCGAATGGTACGACTGCCAGTCGCCAGAAAACGTTCTCGCCCGGCGTGGCCATGGACTCCAAACGCACACGGCCGCGCTCGGCAGGCGTCGGCTGCGTCCAGGGTGCCAACCGGTTGTGTGCCTCTGGAACAAACAAGACATAAGCGCCATCACCCGGCGCTTTCTGGGGCTTGGCGCGTTCGGGCACATACGTCAGAGACTCAAAACTTGCCAAACGCGCCTGCAAAATCTTGGCTGCCATCCGCTCAAAATCGTTCTGAGCTGAGGCCGGTACGGCCACCAGGGCGGACACAAACACGTTCTCACCTGCCAGATTGAGAAGACCGTCGTGCACCCGCACTGTCAAAATGTGCACCGGATACATGCGGTTGACGTAATCGAGCCACAGTGCATGGGGGCGCTGCGAGTATTGAGTCCACATAAAACGATAGATGTATTTCTCGCTGTCGTACTCCAACGGGCTTGGCTGCTCATCCCAAACCACCTTCTCATTGAGCGTCAACCTGAAACGGGGAGCGCCGACTTCAGGATCAATGATCTGGCCGGCGCATAACCACACGCGATACTCGCCATTCGGCATCGCCGCCTTGAATGTGAAACGCCGTCCGGCCAGAAACGTGCCCGCCAGCAAATCTGGCCAGCCCGTTCCACCAGCCTGTACCTCTTGCGCCTCATCCAAGCCGAAGCCGCCGGGCGCAAAATGCGTCTCCGGCGTTACCGCCTCAAAGCCGGGAGTCACCGCTCCGGCGGAACCAAAATCAAAAGCCGCCACGACCGCCTGAGGCAACTCGACGTGAAGTTTCGGTCTAGCCGCGTCTTCCTGCATCAGCCGCAGGTTATCCACCCAAAACACTCCGTTCTGGTCGGGGGGGGCCGCAAAAGTTATCCGCACCCCTTTAAGCGCCTTCAAATCTATTTTGTCTTGCGGTTCCAGTTCTTCCCAATCCCGTCCCTCTTTGGCGTTGCGGCGCGCGCGGTTGATCTGGAAAAGAATCGTCTGCGCGCCACGACGAGTGGCATTCCCCTCAATAGTGGCCCGGCTATGGTAATTGCTGCTGAGCGCGTCGAGCAGGTCCAGCGTTACCCGGCACGGCGTTTCGTGTTCTGTATAGACGTCGATCGCGAAATAGTCGAAGTTGGACCAGTCCCTAATCTGTTCGCGAGTCAAGTTAAAAGTGCCTCCCCACTGGGAGCCCTTCTGAACCACGAGCCGCCCGCATTGCCGTCCCTCAGTCACCCCATTATCCAGGACCGCAATAATGTCTATGTTCTCCGCGCTACGCATCAGCGCCTCGACCGGCTGTCCGTCCGCCGTGTCCTCGAAGCCATACAACAACCTCACCGCAGTGCGTCCCTTCCTGGTTGCAGCAGCGGAAATCCGGACACCTGAGTCATAAGGCTCAGCGGCCCGGGCAAGCATTGCGGGATCAAGCATTTCCGGGGCTCGGCATGGTGTTGTAATTTCGCGCAGTTGCTTCACGGGGATCTCCCTCTCAGGGGCACGCCGGGCTTCCCGTTCCGGTTGCGGAGCACGCGGCCCGCAGCCCGCACCCCACAATCCTATCAACAGCAATCCGCCCGCCAGTTTCGGCCAAATGTGACCATTCACTATGCCGCGTTGTTTTAGCATTCTCATTTCCCTCTCGTTCCTTCCTGTCGCTTGACATCTCCACAGCCAACCAATCCCAGCGCCAATAACCCGAAGACGCGCCATCCAACCATTGTGGCAGGCTTGCCCGCTCAGGAAACGATCTCCATCCCGGTTAGCGGATGCCATCCTTCCGAATCTACAGCTTCGATGGCCATGCGCACCGCGGGACGGCCCTGCGCGTCAATAATTCCACAGGCCACTTCGACTTCGCCGGGTTCGAGTTCCGGCGGAACCATTATTTGTTCCTCAAAAAAGCTGTAGTCCGGCAACCACCGCCGAATATCCTCCGCAAAGCGAACCACGCGACGCTTGGATCCCTGCGTGAAACTCAAGGCAAAATCATAGCGGCGGTAAATCGGTGCTACGCCTTTGTTGTCGATGACCACCGCGACCTTGATTTTTTCGCCGCGCCGTGCTTTCAACGGCAATTCCATTTGATGTAGCCAGTACCAATACCCCAAGCGCTGGTCAAAAGCCATGATTCTGTCCATCCACTCCTCGGGAATGCGCACGCTTTTGGGCATGAAAATGGTTGGATGATATTTCAATCCATGCTCCAAAATCCAATCGAGATCCCAACCCTTGCGATACCAGTACAGTACAGTCCAGCATGTTTCCAACGTGATGGGCGCATAGCGCCACAAGTCCCACATGCCCATGCGCTCAAATTCTTTGGGATACTCGTCGTACATGTGATTCCAGCACAGTTCGTCAGGGACAACACCATGTCCGTCGCTCCGCAAATCCCCGTAGCAATCGGCGCGCCAGCCGATATGTTGTCGGGTCTTGGCAATGGCATATTTTGCCCCATGCGTGCCCTGCATCACCACCAACTGAGTCTTTGGAAAAGCCTCAAAATACAAGTCCACAAGCCGCTCCGCGGTTTCATTGGAGGCGTTGCCACCGCACTCTCCGCAAGACCCCCCGTAAGCTACGTCCACACTCTCCAGAACCGGATGACCGTCGAAGCGGGTGCCGATAGCCCGCAACAAGTCGCCCCAATGCTGCAAGTAGGCGGGGTGATTGTGGTCTATTTCCCAACTGTTCCCCACTGGTTTACCGCCCAACCGCCAATACCATGACGGAGCGTCTTTGCCGATATAAGGCTGCACACGAATTTGCAGAGTTTGTCCGCGGCGCGCCGCCTCGTCCAGAGCCTTCTCGATTACATCCAGGCGCACCTGGCCTTTCTCGGGTTCCAGCGCTCTCCATAGCCACCGGCAGTAGGCGACACGCGTGGGCGGGTAATTGTCGTTGCTCAAATCAGGGTTCCTGGGCGGTGGAAATTCCAGCGGGCCATCGGCATCAGACCAGCCGTCCGTCGGATACAGTTCATCGCCATTGAGGCGCTGAAAGGTAGCCGTCCCTTTGTGCGGATTATTCAGAAACTGCGTCGTGTGGCGTGGCCGCACGCGTTGAATTTTCTCATTCGGCCCAAAACCGTCCCGCCAATGCGCACGCTTGGGGAACTCAACCTTTCTGCTCGGCTGCATTGTGATCTCCCATGTTTTCCAAACAAAGTCGCGCCCCTAATTCACCGTCAAAACCATGCCTCCGCGCGGTTCTGGAGGCTGCCAGAAAGTCACCTCCAACTGCGGTGGATTGGCGCTCTCCCGGCTGGCCACATTGTATTCCGACGGCGGATTGTTCTGCATATTCTGGAAATCGGGATTGGGAACTTTGCCATTGTTGACTACCACGAACCCATAATTCGGTCGCCGGCCTCCGACCCAATCCGCCACCAGTGAAGTGACATTGAACTCCACGTAAGTGTTCGCCCAGGACTGCGTCGCAAACCGCGCCCGCCAGGCCGTAAAGTTTGGGTCGTAGTTGTTGGTCGAAGCGTTGATGTTGCCCCCCTCCCACGCGGTGCTTCCGTCTCTCGTCAGAAAGGTCGCTCCTGAACCGGCCGTGCCGTCGCCTTCCCGCCAGGGCCGCCGCGCTCCGCAGACGTACACGGTTGTGCCGCGATTAGGGTTGGTGTTAAGCCAGTACAGCCGCAACGTGGCGTTGCTCACGACTGCGTCGGAGGGAATGGAACTCAAATCAAATTTGATAAGCATGTCGCTGATCGCGCCCCCGTGCAACGTGTCGTGACTCATTCCATAAATATGCATGAACGAATCGCTCCCGTAGTTTGCGGTGTGGTCATAATCTCCGTTCACCCAGGTGTCGGCGATGGGATTCAGCGTCATCGTCACCGTGCTGCCGCCCGGCTCCCCGGTCGGATCACCTGCCAGGGCGACAATCCGCTGTTCGGTGAAAGTATGGTTCGTGGAACACAAGATGGGCGACAACGTCACCAAAGCATATAGCCACCCATTGGCGGCAATCAAGTCGAACACCGCTGACTGCTGGTTGGATCCAGCCGGAACTTGCAAGTTGTGTATGAATTCACGGGGATCATCCGGCTGCGCTGTAGGTATATAGAACGATAACAGGCGCAACAGCGCATTGGAGGATGTCGTGCCGCTGCTGTCCACCCAGGCAATGTACGCACGGCTTCCCGCTACCACCATTTGAGAACGATCGAAATAGCCCTCCGCCTCGTTGGGAGGCAAGGTGGGATGTCGCCCTGTCCGTGTAGCATTGTTCAGCTCGTAGGTGTAAACAAGGCGACGCGCAGTGGCGTTGAACACCGCCAAAGAGGCGGGTCCCAAGGGGTCGGAGACGGTTGTCTTGCGGTAATAGTGTGCAAAACCATCGCGGAGATCGCGAAACCAGGCGTTGCCGGCATAATAAACAATGTACTTTTGACCACCGATGACAGCGAGGCTGATATGCGGCCATATATCCTGTCCACGCAGCCCGGCGCCAATCCCCAAATCGTAGCGCTGCATGCCGTCATCGTCGCAGTGAATAAGCTCCACGTTTGCCGTGCGGCACGGCTTCCAAGCCACCCACACGCCCGTCCCGTCCACCAGCCAGGCTTTGTTCCGGTAAGTCGAATCGTATTCCATGCAGGATTCCGCCATATTCCAGTTGGTGACCGGCAAGGTCAAAGATGAAACGCGATAATTGAAACACACCGGCCCGATGACGGCGGTCTCCGCTGCGCCGGGTCCCGCGTAACCGCCATCGGGTTTCAGGTTTTGCCAGCTTAGTTGCCTGGCAATGATGTACAACCCTTGGTCAGGCATAGGCTTGCTCCAGCTATAGTCGTTGCCTAAATCCGAATCCCCGGGTGTCGTAGCCGTTGCGTCGCCAACATCACCTGGACACAGGAAGAAAATCCGGTTGCTCGCCACCATGGATCCCCCCCACATTTTGAACACTCGCATGAATTGCGGTTTGGGAGCAACATAGTTGGGCGGCTCGATCATCAATTCCGAGCCGCCTATTGATCCGTTCAAGAACCGCCCGCGCGCCCCGGTGTACTTGTTGATAATCGCCACACCGCCAGCCTGGGGATGCCCGCTGTCATTGTTGGCAACCACATACTCGCCATCCACGTCCACCTCGAAACTTCCGGGCTGATTCGGGAAATAGACAACATTGGAGCCGCCGCAATGGTCCCAGTGGTCCGGCAGAAGATAGTCAGGACCAGCCGGCGGCGTCCCAAACGTTGGCGTGTACTTGTCATCACGCGTCAGCCCTATCTGATCCTGATGCAAAGGGTAGTTCGCATAAAAATCCTCCCACGCCCCCTTGGCCACCTGATAGGTGCCAGGGCCGCCGTAAGTCGCCAGATTGTGGAGCGGCAAGTAGCCGGTATTGTTCGCGCCATCTCCTCCGTTACGCATGAACAAAATGCCCGTGGAAGGATCCCAATTTACCCAGGTGATCCCAATTCCGCTGTCGTAAGCCTCCATTGTTATGTGTTCAACGCTAAACTGGCTGCGGTGCGGGCCGTGGTACTGACGAGTCTGAAGGCAGTTGCGCACCGCTCCGTTCGTCGCATCCAGAATGGTGACGTACGCCCGCGCCCCCGGATAAGATCCGTTATCCGGAACTCCTACAACCGCCAGCAAACCGTCACGCAAAGCCAAGTTTCGAGAACCAAAAAACCCGGGATGATCAGCATAACAGTCTTTGGGCGGCCCCATGCGTTTCTCCCAGCGAACCCGGAATCCTACCGGATTGACTTCCACGGCCGAGGCATTGTGATGCCGGTTATCTTTTTCATAACCCGGCCAGTTTTCCTGCCCACCGCCCGACGGCGGAGCGCTGGCGCTGACCAGCGTGTCGCGCACAATCTTGGCCACTTCCACGTGCGCTGTAGAATTGGGATGAATATCCTGATAGTAAGTGTAGTACAACTGCAGTAGGGTATTTGATCCCAACGGTTGAAATTGCCCGTAGGCGTCCGCCACCACGATCTTACGATTGGCCGCTTTGGCTTTTATGGCGTTCACAAGCGGATCCCAGCCGTTTGGCTTCGCCGGATGAACAGTGCTGGCCACAAACATCACATCCACGCCTCTGCGCAGCGCCGCACAGAAAATGCGATCGTGGTTTTCGGCAGAATACAACTCGCCACCAGGCACATTCGTAACACTCAGGTCCTCGCTGTAAATATCAGACGCGTCATTGGCGTAAAACGCACCGACTATCAGCAGATCAACCGGCTCCTCGTTCCATACCAGCATCCCCAGGTTCGCACCTCCCTCGAAACTGTCCGCCCCGCGAATCCCATAGTTAACTACGTTGATTTGCTCGTAACCGTAATGCGATCTCAGCAACGCCTCCAACTTCCGCGCATAGGCTCTTTGCCCATTCAGTTCGCCAAATGGTCCTGCCGGATTGTCCGTTTCCAGCTTCAACCCCCACTCCACGGAAGATCCGACGACCACAATCTTCACCGGTTCTTTCCGCGCCAGCTTGCCCCGCACGCGATCCACCGACGTACCCGTCGGCACAGGCGTAGGCTCCAGCGTCAAACCGTTGACCAGCCGAATATCGTCGACGTCGTAGCGATGCTCCGGCCACACCGGCCAAGGGGGATGCCCGGGGGTATAACCGCTAACCTTGGCAAAACCCACGTACTCAATTTGGGTGCGCATTTCCTCGATCGTTCCGTAGTAGTGTTGATGCACGAACTCCCGCCAGGGAATGGTCACTTCCGTCCACACCCCGCTGCTGATCGGAAATGTCGCGTAAAACCGGTACCAGTTGGCACTTTCGTACAGCGTGACAATCCCCCAGGCGGTAGACCCGTCACCGCGGACGTGAAACCGCAGCCCCTCATAATCGGACCATATGGCGCCGCGCTTTTCCGCAGGCGGACGGTACAGAATCCGCGGCGTGTTCCCCGGCAAAGTGAAGCGCAGCGCGCCACTGCCCTGCACCTGGCTCGAAGCTCGCGCTACCCGTGCGCCCTCAGTGGCGAGCATCCAGCCGTTAGTGGTATCACAATCGTTGAGGGTCAAAGTCGCGGATTGCCCGCGGATAACCACCAAAAAAGTCGCCGCAGCAGCCGCCCGAAACCAAAACTTTTTAACAACATGATTCTTCTTCCGCCGCCTGGTTGGATAGCCCATGGTTTTCTCCAAACTATGCCCACTGGTATACTAAAGGTATAATCACCTATCAAAGCGCGATTGTCAACCCGGCTTTTTTGTTTTCGGCTGATCCGCCTGAGGCCCGCCTGAACTAATCCCGGATTTTAGGATTGGCCAAGACAGGCAAGATGCAAAGTGCGGGAGATACAGGGGGGTATACGCACACTCCGACTCCCCGCGCCACAATCTTCTCCTTATGTACTTATTACGTTCTCCCCGGGCCCTACTCCTCCCCTGTGTAGTTACGTTCTCCCCGAGCGGAGCGAGGGGAAACGTAGCTCCCCACCATCTCTCCAAGAGGCAATATCCGGCTACTCACCAAATCTGCAAAACTCCACCCGGGAAAGGTCGGCTCTTGGAAGCCTGCGGTGTGCCGCCATACGCGCCCAAATTAATCAACCCGCCATTAGGTTCAGGCTCGTGGCGCCAATTCCTGTCCGTGGGATCCCCTGTGTCTATGGCCGGACTGTCAACGTCGTCCGTCAGCCACAAACCACCGTGCCACGAGCCCACCGTGCTCTTAAGGTGATAGTCGCCCGCTGACGGATCGACAAACAATGGATCCGCCGCAAAACACTGTCTTTTCTCCACCTCTCCGCTTCCCAGCAAGCTCCAACTGCAAAGCACGTCCGCGCCTTCGGCTGCGGATACGTCCCTGTCGTGCCCCCAAATGATGGAGTTCTTTATGAGCGTCGAACCACGAGCGCACCAGATTCCCCAACTCCCGATCAGACCTGGTATTCTGTTATCCGCCACAGTCAGATTAACCAACTCCGACGTCTCGCCCGCCACGCCCACTCCGTCGCCAAGAGACGCGCCGACGGTAACCTCGGCCGTGTTTGACACCACCAGCGCATTCTTCACCCGCACCGCGATCGCCTCCAAATAGAAACCGCCGCCACCCCCCGTCTCATAACTATAAACCCTATTGTTGCGGGCCTCGCAGCGCTCTAAATTCACCACGGCACACCCTACCGCCGCCAGCCCCCCGCCACGCGCTGCATTGCCCAGATAATCCCAATCCGGACCAACGTATCCCGCAAAATTGTCGTGCAACACACTTTCCTCAACATCCAAATTGCTACTCTCGGCTAGAATGCCTCCTCCACGCAACTGTCCGTACCGCGAGTTCCACGTCACCGTGTTGCTCGCAACCACGCAGCCCGAAATCTCCACCTCGCTGTTAATCACTCTCAGACCGCCACCCCCGCCGGATTCCGTCCGCACCCACCCATTCCGCAAAGTAAGCCCCGCCAGCCGCGCCCACCCCACGTTTTCAACATTCATCACCCGCGCGCTGGCCCCTTCGGCATCAACAATCACCGTCCCAGCCCCGCTGCCCAAAAGCTGAATCCCAGGCTGCGTGATGTTAAGCGGAAAAACCTCAACACCGTTGGTGTATAAACCGACGCCAACATGAATCCGCGTGTCCACACCCGCGTTCGCTAACGCCTTCGTTATGCTCCGCCACGGATTGCCGGCAGTCCCGTCGCCGCTTTCGTCGGAACCTTCCCCAGAAACAAACAAATCCGCCGGCCCCCTCTCAGCATCAGGATTGTAGTGATACCCCAGGTCCACCACCCCAGTGTCCAACTCGCCGCTGCGCCGCGTCGAAAACGCTCCCAGCCCCCACTCCGCCGCCATGCCCGCGCCCGCGTCCAGGCAAGGACTGCTCTCGCCAAGATACAGCCCCCCTTCAAATAACGGGTCCAACGAAATGCAGTTTGTCAGTACACTCGCCTGATCGGCCCGCCCAACATCCGACCAGGCCACAAAAACTGAGCCGGTAATATCCACACCGTTGCCCCACAAAATCGAGTTAGTGACCGCCACGTTGCCGCCTTCCCGTCGTAACCCTTCCCCCATATTGGCTTTAAACGTGCAATTCACCATGGCAACCTCGCCGCCCACCACGCATGCTCCGTCCCCAAGGTTCCGAGAGGCACAATCGTTAAGACGAAAAGCGCAGTTGAAAATTGTGTGCCGGCCGCTGTTGATGTAGAGCCCCGCGCCACGATCCGTGCTCGTGCCCCCCACCATGATGCGATTGGCCTCGATTACCGTATCCCTGATCAGCGCCAAACTGCTGCCAACAAGCGCCACGCCGGCGCCGACTACGGGACTGTGACCGCCCGCACCAATCAGGTTGCCGCGCACTACACAGTTGCTCAATATGAGCATGGTCGAATTGGCCAGGATTCCACCGCCTGCTAGCGTGGCATACCCGTATGGATACACCAAACCGTTGGAGACGACCGTGCACCCGGCAATAGTCGCTTCCGCATTGTTCAGATAAATTCCAGCCCCCATACCGCCAGCGGTCTGTATGTACCCATTCATGATCGTTAGGTTTTCGACGCGCACCTGGTTGGCGCCGTTGATGGTCAGCACCCGCTGATTGCTGCCCGCCGCGTCCACCACCGTTAGGGCCGCGTTCGTCCCCAGCAATTGCACCCCATCCAACACTATGCTCAACGGAAAACTCTCCACACCGTTCGTGTAACGCCCCGCCCCAATGTGCACTTTTGTCCCCACACCCGCCACGCTCAACCCCTTCGTTATCGAACGATACGGATTGCCTGCCGTCCCATCCCCACTCTCGTCCGAACCCCACCCCGCTACCCACACCTC